>Ga0207664_10001211_pt1 | contig 17125 bp, 27 predicted proteins | sample LARL83metaG_FD_184349 | JGI IMG/M metagenome (GOLD analysis project Ga0207664, IMG submission 184349) | Corn, switchgrass and miscanthus rhizosphere microbial communities from Kellogg Biological Station, Michigan, USA - LAR L8-3 metaG... | ecosystem: Host-associated > Plants > Roots >... | reverse complement strand
CACTGATGCGGTTCCCGGGTCTCGGTGGGTGGCGTCTCAATTCCTACCCACTGAGGCCCTCTGGCTACATTGTATCACCTCATGCATGTTAGACGGCAGCAGCCGCGCTAATCCCTCGCTGAGGGTAAAACACAAGGCAGCAGGACCGTGCCAGATCCTGCTCTCATAGACGAATCAGGAGAGGAAGGATGGATACGACTACCGCGAAAGGCTACGGCTTGTGCGCGTGCGGATGTAAGCAGAAGACGAAGATTGCAAAGAGAACCGACAAAGTACATGGGCGAGTGAAAGGAGAGCCGAATCGGTTTATTCAAGGGCATCAAGGGAGAAAGCCGGGCGAAGATTATGTTACTGGATCTAATCCTTACGGGATTTGCGCCTGCGGATGCGGTACAATAACGCCTATATCCGCGAAGACTCGATCTGTTTATGGACACGTGAAGGGGAAGCCGGTCCGGTTTATCCTGGGCCATCAATTTCGCAGCAAAAAGCCCGAGTGGATTGTGGACCAGGCGACCGGGTGCTGGAACTGGAATCGATACCGTGATCGGGATGGGTACGGTAGCACGAGGACAGACGGCAGTCTGTTACTGGCACACCGAGCGGTCTATGAGCGATTAGTCGGCCCAATCCCAGAAGGGCTGGAACTTGACCATCTTTGCTTCAACACATCATGCGTAAACCCTGCACATCTTGAGCCGGTAACGGGAGCGGAAAACCTTCGGCGCGAGCAATCTCATCGAAAGCAACTAAAAGCCGCGAAAGCAGCATCTCCACCTGAACTGCTGGCCGCATAATGGAAAATAAAAGCGCGATTTCCATAAAGGATGGAAATCGCGCTTTCCACTATCAGGGGAACGAATGCCCGTCCCCCGGTCCTTGTTCTCGTTGAGCTGAGCCCGCCCCAAACATCTCAGGACACAGCCCAGCCATCTCCCGATCCAACTCCGACAAGACCATCGCGAGATCCATCGGAAGCTCGAAAGTACTACGCTCCGGCAGTTCACCGTGCAGCCGGTACTTCAGCCACACAATCACCTCGTAGGGCATCCCGCCCTTACGCGGCGGCTTCCCCTGGATTTGTTCCTGCGCGATGATCGCGAAAAAGGCATATCCGTTCGGTTGAAGGGAACACCGCGCGACTGAGACGGTTCCACAGGAGCGTTGTAATGGCCGGCGACAACTCTTCCACCTGCGTCGGCGTCATCCCGTCCACCGACTTCGGCAGCAGGATCGACATCAACTTGGTCGCATCGGTCGAGATATCCCCGGAGTCCTCGTTGATCTCCTTGGCCGCAGACTCCGCTTCCCAGTACTGCTTTGAGGAGGGCATGTTCAGCCGGTAGGTCGTCAGGTTGGCTTCCGCCCGCAGAGCGCCATATTCGGCCCAGGCTGCATCAAACGCCTCTCGGGTCCTCCGGGTCAACTCAAGCGCCGCCGGCTTCTTCACCGGGTCCTCACCGGCCAGCGTGATGGTTTCGGTACACGACCGTTCCATCCGGGCGCGCGCTTCCTTCTCATCCCGCTCGTCTGGGATCATCACGGGGATCCCATCGTCCGGATCGAGCACCTCGTACACCTTGACTTCAATGCTGTTCGCCATCAGACTTCCTCTCCATCACCATCGCCACTGCAATCCTTCAAGTCCAGGCGGCGGCGGATCGAGTCCACAGAAAAGCACCCGCGCTCTATAATCCTGAACAGCACTATCAGATCCTCAGCGATTTGCGATCCGCCCCCAGCGGCGCGCGTGTCGCACTCCTCCTTTTCAGGTGGCTCATCGAGAACACGAGACAGCCGAGATTCAAGATCATCAATTTTCTCGTTTACCGCTGTAGCGAGACTGATGCACCTGTGAACCCAGTTGTCAATCCTTACCGGGTCGGACTTCTGCACCACCTGCCGACCATTCACCTGCACATACCCAACAGCCTTATTCACTCGATCCCCCTATTCTCATCATGGACCGGTTCACTTGCCCCGGCAGGACCTTCACCCGGCGACTTCTCAGCCGTCACCCCCGGCGCCCCACTGTCTCCAGGGACCGTCCCGCAGCCCAGAGCCAGCTTCGCCAGGTCCAACTCCTTCCGGATCGCCTCGTAGCGGAACGCCATCCGGAGCCACTTGCCGAACCACTGATCCGACTCCACTTTCAGGTTGCGGTTCGATACCTGGAGCGCCACGCCCCAGCCAAACGCCAGCAGCAACGCCCAAAACAGCCACGCGTTACTCATCCTGTGCCTCCCCAAACGGGATCCATCGGAACGGTTCCTCAGTCGTTGACCTTCCGGTGTTGCGCCCCACGACTGGGACCACCAGAAGGTTTCCCTTGAACTTTTCGCGCAGGCTCTCCGACAACTTGTCCAAACAACCCGGCGACGGGTTCTCGATTATTAGCATCCCAAGACACTCCAGCCGCTCCGCCTTCCCCTTTACCTCTTCCATCATCTCCCCCTGCCATTCCAAAGACCAACGCCAGAAACAACCACAGGATGTATACCGCCACGATCCCCACGTCGTCTCGATGCTGCCACGTCACAGCGCCAAACACCATGCAGATCACGGCTGCCATTGCCTTGTAAACCATCCCGCCATCCTGTTCTCTTGATACCCACCCACGCGGACAGGCACAAAAAAGCCCGGCAGAATCCTCTCTGCCGGGCCACCTCTGCTGCGGTTAACTAACGACCAACGGCCCACTAGTACTGCCGTCTACGCCCTTGCATAGATAGCTATGCTCGCGCATATTCCTGGGAATCGAGATAGACAGATCATCCGGTGTCTGGTCATGAACATTGCCGAATGTAAAGGTCCGGGTAACGTTCGACCCGGCGATAGTGAAGGCGGCCGTCGATATCCCGCCCATCGTGGCATCGTCCGCAGCCTGCCCGGTTAACTGAAGCGTTGCCCCCAGCATCCCCGCGTTCTGAGCGGCCGGCCCGGTCGTCCCGTTCATCGACATATCAGGCGAATGGCTGTTGCTGAACCCTGCGTCCACACTCCAGACGATTCCCGCAAGGGCGCCGGCGAACGTGACTTTGTTATATCGAAGCAGCCGCGCCGTGCTCCAGGGGACCAGCGAGGGAGTCGTGGTCGAGATGACATCGGTACCGCAGAACCGGGCGCGCATCGTGATATCGCCGCCCTTGGACGCAGAAAGCGAGAAGGAGTCGAACTTGGCATTCTCCAGCAGGAGCGCCCGGACCCCGTTGTAAAACACCACGCCGCCCGGCAGGATAGCCGTGTCGTTCGCACTGTCAGCCGAGCGAATCAACGCGTAGTCGAGGAACTTCGACCCGACCCCGATGACCCCGGTGAGCCCGAGCGCCTCTTGCGCCACATCCCGGACCGCCACCTGGACATCGACCGATGGATTTGTGAACCCGTCGCCTTCATTCAGGATCCAGAAGTTCCCCACGAGCGGCGGCGCCACATAGTTCCTGGGGGCCGAAAGGCGCGCACCGGGATAAATCGGGATCATCAGCCCGCCGAACGATAGATACGAAGTGTAGAATTGAGCTTGAGCAGAAGCCGCCATTAACCGTTCTCCTGGAAACGGCGCTCAGGCGCTCCCCTTGATCTTATTACGCTCTATGGTCACAGAACGGGCAGACGTGGAACTGCTCGATGTGCCGCCTGACCCGCTCGCGCAGATCAATCACCGTCTTTTCGCCCCGACGCTGAATCTCTATCAGGGCGCGCCCGATGTCTAACTTGCACAGGAGCTTATTGGTATGCGCTTCGCGGATCTCGTCCATCGTTATGCCTCGTGTTTCCAGCTCTGGAATCGCGCTTCAGCCTCATCGGCCCCGGCGCCATCGACAAATCGAAACCCCTCAACGCGCCATTCAAACCAGTCGTCGGGCACACCCTGTTTCAGCCGGACCCCGAACGACACCCGGTCCCCCTGATCCCTCACGACCGGCTCAGCCCCGGGCAGCCCGCAGTACTGGTCCGGCGCCAGGATCAACTCCACCGCAGCGCCCCTGGAAACCGCTTCCTGCAGCGCCAGGACGCACAAAGCACTCCCCGGAGGCACAAACGCCAGGTGGATAGCATCCCCTGCGCCAGCACGCCCACAGAAGTGATGCAGCGCCGCCGTCGCCTTCCCGCCCGCCGGTATCGTTAAGTCGCTCATTCCGCCCCCTTGAGATAATCAGTCAACGCCTGCAGCATCGCGGCGATATCGTCTTCCCCGAGTGTCTGGGCCCGCGCCGCCATGTTCTTCGTTCCCTGCTGGTGGAACCGGGCATAGAACACACTCGCCCCCTCGTCCACCGTCCCATCCTTCTCGTTGATCATCTCCACGTGGTCCGGGCTGGACTTCTGGACAAACGCATCCCGCATCTTCCCGCCGCCCGGTCCCGCCCCTATCAAAATCGTGTCCGACCCAAACGCCCCGTTCTGCACCAGCCGCCGTATCACGCCACCCTTCGGCCCCTTCGGCATCCCCATCCGGGCCTTCGCCGCCACCGTGCTGGGCCGCAAAGGCATCCAGGCTGGCCTTCCCCCGGAAGCGAAGTTCTTTTTGAACCCCTCGCGGATCAAATCCCCAATCTGCAGCAGTACCGGCTTCAAGTGCTCCAGCCGGCCCGCGTTCACCTCAAACAGACTCGCCCCGAAATCACCTTCGCAGGTAATGACGAGCGTGGCGCCGTAACCAATCGTCAGGACCAAAGTATTAAGCATCAGGTAGGCGGATTCGTTCTGCCGGCCGGGATAGCCGCCCCCACGACCGCGGTTCCTGCGGTAAGCCCGGAAGCCGCCGCGATGGATGTCACCGAGTGAAGCAAATCTGTAGCGACCGTGGGAACCAGGGTATACACCGCGTTCCCCGTAACCGATACCGTCCAGGTGCGCGCCGCAACCCCCGCGTGATTGGTTCCCGTGACCGTAACGATCCCGGTCCCGGTAATCCCCGTGGTGGTCAACTGAGGCACCGCGGCCCCGGCGTAGGCAGCCCCAACCGCGGTTCCAGGGGTAAAGGTCCCGGTTCCCGCCCCCGTGATGACCCATTGGGCCATGTTGACGATGGCAGGCGAATAAACGTTGACAGCCTGGGGATTCTTCCCCAGGACATTAAACGACACCGCGATCCAGTCAGGAGGCAGCAGGCACAGCCAGGGGCCACCCGCTCCGGTATTGAAATAGGCAGCGAACGTATCGATATCCACGACCCCCGGATAAGCCCCGGTGATCCCGGAGAGCCGACAGTCCTGGTTGAGCGCCGTCAGCCAGCCCGAAAGCTGATTCTTCAACTGCACCTCGTAATTAGAGGCAGTCACCAGCGCGTCAACCGAATTAAACAGCCGCTTGATCCGATCAGGGTCCGCGGTCCCGAGCACCAGGGACTCCAGGTTCCTCGCCTTCAGATCCGTTCCCCAGGTCGAGCCGAGAGACAGCGAACGGTCCCCGGCGCCATAGCCGGACCCGACCGTTCCGATCTCCGCAAGGGAGAACGCGGTAGTCTTGTCAACTAAAGTGATTAAAGTCGCAGGTGTAAGAATCGCCAAGAATACCCCTCCGTCTTACTTACGAGAGCGGGCGCAGGCGCGGGTATAACCAGAACAGCAGCATCTATCCGGACATTTATCCGGACACGATGTCCGGGTAGGAGGAAGTAAATGGGATGCATGGGGAGAGGATCGGGGGCCATCTATGCGAACTACTCTAGGCGCGAGGCAAACACCCGAATGAGAAAAAGACCGTCCCATGTTCAGCCGAGCGGGAATTGGCCTGGACCGCCAGCAGCGTCCGTCCAGAGGATCACGGGAAATCCGCCGACCACCGAGACCGGCATTATCCGCGGTTATGTGGAGTACGGAACAGATGGAAAGCCATTCGTCGTATGGGCTGATGGTTTCACGGCCGAAACAGCCGTGGTTCACACATCGGGGAATAGCCTCCAGGCGGCTCCAGAGGAGCCCGAGACCACGATGGTTCACCGGTCAGGGGCATACGTCGATCACTACAACGCTGATCTGAAGCGGCGCCGGATAGACATCAAGCACCGCCGACGATTACTGAAGTCTTCAGGGCTCTCGATTGGCATCTACAGCGCCTGGTTGGCCGGCTGCATCGCTTTCGGGTGGCCTCTGTGGTGCGTGCTGATCTACATAGCCGTCCTGGGATACGAGTTCCACCGATACCACCAGAATCACCAGGCGCTCCAGACCGCTATCAAAGGGAAAGCCGCCTAACTGGGCTTCACCAGGAGCAGCTCGCCCGCCCACATAAGGTTAGCCGTGGCTGACCAGGTCCCCTCGTCAACGGGGTAGATCTGAGCGGATGCGCTATCGACGTGGCATCCGTAGAGTGGCAGTCCGCTATCAAGCGTGATGTCCACGTAGGCCGGCTGATTGAGAAGCTGAGCCACCGCGCCACCGAACTGCAGCGCCTCCTTCAACTCCGAGACTTCCGTGTTATACAGCAGGACGCACGAGATAACCACCGAGACCCGCTGGAGTTCCCGTAGGGCGCGGTCGTCCAGGTGTAATCGGCCGATGGTTTCCACACCACGATAGCCGGGTACTGATCCGCCTGCTGGTCATACCCAAAGCACGCCTGCTTGAGCGTTACATCGGGATAAATCTTCCTCAAGGCCGCTTCAATTCCAGGGGCGAGGCTCCAGAGGATGTCGCGCAGCTTGGTTCCAATGTCGTTCAGGATGCTGTCGATCCCGCCGATCCACACGGCGGCCGGCGTCACGGACTCCCCGTCGCCATCCTGCACCCAGACGAACCAGCACCCGGGGTTCCCCAGGGCCACCACGTAGGGTCCGGTTCCCGTGGCAGTGACCGACGAGGCCAGCGACACCTCCGGGGTCCTGCCGGCAAGGAATGAAATCGATCCGTTGGGGGTCCCGAGGACCGTGATGGACGCGTGGTTATTGTCGCCGGCATCAACCAGCGAGGAGAGGACTAATCCAGTTCCAGGCATAGCTGACCGCTCCTCTCCTGGAACATCTCCATGAGTTTTTCCGCCGATTCAACACCAAGCATTCGCCGCAGCATCACCACGGCCTCCGCCAGCCTCTTGTTCACCACCCGCCGCGAAATCCCGGCCCGCCGGGCAATATCCTCCGCCCGCCGCTCCCTGTAGAACCGCTGCTCCACCAGGAACCGATGCTCCAGGGGAAGAGACTTAACCGCCTGCTCCATATTGCCCGCAAGCCCACAGTCTACCGGGCGCGGATCCCCCGCGCCTTCCTCGATCATCTCTTCCATGATCTCGGGACCCACCGGAGCCTCCATGGCTACAGAAGCCTTCAGACGGTCCAAAATGACCCGGTGAAGCAATACCCTGAACCAGGGGGCAAACGGCCTGTCACGGTCATACCGTGCGAAGTTGAGCCATGCCTTGATCCTGGCGTCCTGCACCGCGTCCTCAGACTCATCGCGGCGAAGGAGTTTCCCGAAGGCGTAGTTAAACGACGGACGAAGCTCCGGCTCCATCAGCGCGTCGAACTCATCTACCAGCGATTGATCTGCCCTCACGGTTCCCCTTATAGCGTCCCGGCCCCCCGGATCCCCTCGGGGACATAGAGCCGCAGGACGTGCTTGAATACACTGATCCCCTTGACCACATGGCTGGAAGATCCCATCGACGGAAAAATCTCATACTTCGGCCAGTAGCGATACGCCACCGAGTAGCGGGCGCCCGGCACAGGCGATGCAGTTGCGCTGGTCCACTGGATGCCGCTTCCATCCTGAGACACCCCGTACTGGCGGTAGACGGTGGATTCATCCCGCACATCATCCAGGTAAGCGACCGGATGATACGGCACCTGGTCAGTACCCTTCAAACAAGGTATACCCCGCCACGGAGTAGTGGTCGAGCTTTCTATCGTCAGGCTGGTATCCGACGCCACCGCGGTGATCCGCTTGCCATTGGCCGCCGGCTGTCCCGCCGGCACAATAATATCCCCCACCTGAAACGCCGAGAGGAACGCGGTCCCAATGCCCGTAACTGCGGTTCCGGCTGCCGTCACGGTTCCCGCCTGGGCCACCAGGGTTCCTCCGCGGATGACCGTCCGGGCTTCCCGGTAGACGCGGGTATCGGGGATATTGACCCCAGGGGTCCACGGCAGCACCCCCACCGGGACAATCCAGTCGTGATACCCGATCCCTGGGAAGTCATCCGACATCCCCATGCAGATCAAGTCGCCCGCGAGGTACTGGCCGGCCGGACTGAACCTGCGCCGCACACTGGGTTCCGAAATCACCATCATGCAGGACGATACCGACTGCTCCACCGCCTGAAACCCCGTTCCCCCGGTGGTTACGTCGGTAGGATTCGACTGTGCCGCCTGCGGGTCAAACGAGGCCGCCGGAGTCCTCCGCCACCACCGGACATACTCCGCGTTGGCATTGGAGTAGATCGCCTTCCTTGCGTACTGCATTTGGAACGAGACTTGGTAGGCAGGAGCGAAGTCAACGAGATTCAGCATACAAGATTTACGAGCCAGAGCGCACCAAAAGGCGCGCGTGTACGCGGGTAAAACCGAAGTATGGAAAACAACCAGAGGTTCAAAACCCAGCGCGGCAAATTCTCAATTTACGTGATGGATACCAGCGTCAAAGTCGGCGATACCAGCACAGCAACCTTCTGCGAGGTCAGAGGCGAGAACGTCATCGAGCGGATCCGCCGGGCGGACCTTCTCTGCCGGCTGCTCAACGAAGACGCAGCGAAAGCCGCCGCGTGAAGACTGCATCCCCCATGCTTTCATCCCCCCTGAAATGGGTCGGGGGAAAGTCGAAGCTCAGGTCCAGGGTGATTGAACTGCTGCCCGCGGACGCCGAATGCTACGCCGAAGTGTTCGCGGGCGCCGCCTGGGTTCTCTTCGGAAAGCCCAACCACCCAGTAGAGGCCATCAACGACGCCAACGGGGATCTGGTGAACCTTTGGCGGGTTATGAAGTGGCGCCCCGCAGAACTCCTGGAGAACGTCCATCAGCATCTCTACAGCCGTGAGATGTTCCTTGAGTTGCGCGCCAATCGGCCCGCCGGCCCCGACGAAATGGAACGCGCCTGCTGGATGTACCTGATGATTCAGATGAGCTTCGGCGCGGACCTTTCCAGAACCCGAAGCGCGAGCTTCGGGTTCTGGAACAAGTCACCTCGTGACTTGTTCCTGAGTAAAAGCCTGAAGCAGTTCGAGCCGGCCAAGGAGCGCCTTCGGGATGTCTTCATTGAGTCAAGCGACTTTGAGGTGTTCATCCGCCGCTATGACCAGCCAGCCACCGTGTTCTTCTGCGACCCACCTTACTACGGCACCTGTGGATACGAGGAAGGGTTTAGCCCGCAAGACCACGCCCGCCTTGCCGACACGCTCCGCTCAATTCAGGGACGGTTTCTCTTAACGCTTGACGACTGCATCGAGACGCGGGCTCTCTACGGTGGATTTAACGTTCTGAAAGAGACAGAAGCCCGTGCCTTGGCACGGGCTTCTGAAGGAAGGGTCGCAGCCCCTATCCTGCTGGTGGCGAACTACGACATCGGGGATTCGGCGGTGCAGTTCAACGGGACCCCTGTCAGGCCCGCGAGCCAGGCCGCCTTCGACTTCGCCGCCTGAAGATCAGATCCAGGACATCAAGAAAATGAGCAAAGTCTTCAAGATTACCAATATCGGGCCAGAGCGCAGCACGGCATACTTGTTCGCAGCGGCCCCTGATAAAAACGCCGAACGCGTCCGCGACAACATCCACAAGGCGGTCTGCGAAGCCACCCTGCTTCAAGCCCGCGAGGCGGAATCATCCCTCGCCATGCTTGGAGTCACAGTGGATAATACCACCTGCGGATGCTGCACTGCCATCCATCTCGAAGAAGTAGCCCGGTCTCTTTACTTCCGCCCCTGCAAGAAGCACCGCGAAGAGAACCAGTGGCCGGAAGAGATTAAGATCGCCAGGCCTGCCAGCGACTTTTTCCGGTGGTCTAAATACTGCTCATAGCCGGCGCGGTCCCAACATCCTCAGTCAAAGTCTGCATAAACTCCGCAATCTTCTGCTGAAGCCCCAGCCGCCGCTTCTCAAATCGGGACCAGGCAATCTGTTGGTTGATAACCTCGCCGGACGTGCTGACGCTCAGGGTGCCAGCGTCAAACGCCTCCTGGATGTCATCCAGGACCTGCAGGGCCGCGGATTGCTCAAGGCATAGTTCCAGGTCACTCCACTGAGGATCGGACTGCCACGCGTCATCCAGACCCGCAAGGTAATCCACGGCGATAAACGAGGGAAGGTATCCCTGGTTGCCAAACCCCATCTGGAGAACCGCAATCCCCGCGAGGCCCGCCGCGGTAAGGGTTATGCTCTGCCCGTTCACCGGGACAAGCCACACCTGTCGGGATTCGGGATCCACACGGTACCAGTCGGTGGGGACCGGGTTCAGCACAGGATTGTTCACCCCGAGCATCAACCGGATCCGCTGGACCTGCAGGACCGGCCCCTGCTTCAGGACGAAATGCCCGAACGCCGGGAACTCATTCGCCCAGTAGGGATAGGGCGACTCGATCTGGTAAGGAACCGTGAGGCCGGTTCCTGTCTCGGTGTAGGTCCCACCCTTGCCGCCGAACGCGCCAATGCCGCCCGCGGTAACAGCAGGAGCATAAGCGCCGTCCGGATAGCTTGACATCTGGACCCGATTGACACGGAATTTGGACTTCCGCTCGAACTCCCGGATCGCACGGGGCACCACGACCCCTTCGATGTAGTTTGAATCGTAAAGCGCGCTATTTACTCCCGCCGGACTTTCCGCCGCTACGTCCAGGAACGCCTTTACCCCCACCAAGTGCGCCTTCACCTGATCCGCTCGAATTATCGTTGCCATGCTTTACAGGCTCCGGCTTTGGCTCCGGCTTTGGCTCCGGCAGCACCTCGTAATGCGGGATCTGAGCCATTGCTTCAGCCATTTCAGCATCCACAATCCCGATCCCATCGGTTCCAAACACCACGGCTTCACCGTGAGGGAGCAGATGAATTGTTCCCCCACGGCCAGCCAGCGGCTTATAGAGCAGCCGCATCGTTTATCCTCTCACTCCGTAGTTGATCCCCATGACCTCAAGGTTCAGCCCGGTCGAAGCAGTGGTTCCGGGGATAGCGGTTACGTTCAGGTAAACCACGTCACCCGGCATCAGCTTGTAGCCGTTGCCATTGGCGTCCCGCAGGTCAGCCCACACGTTCAGTGCCGCCGCCGCTACCGTCATGGTCACGGTGGAGCCAGGGATTACCACTGAAGTCCCGTTGACCGTCAGGTTGAAGGTCGTGCCGCCGGTCCCGGTCCCCACGGTCGCCAGGGACGCGTTCACCGCCACCAGGGATTCCACCGTTCCGTCGCGCCGGGTACTGAACAGCTTCCGGGAGAACGTCGTGGCGCCAGGCCCCCCGGAAAACGAGTCCACCTGGTTCGCCACCGCGGAGGTCGCCGGGGCCACCAGGGAGTGCTGGGTCGGAAACCCCGCGCCTTCCCGGATCCCTGGGATCAAATCAATCAATGCCGTTGGTACGCCCATCTCTGTCACCCTCCTGAAGCACGGGCGGCCAGGCTATCCTTCAGCCCGACCGCCCGGCGCATTAGTTGCTCCGGCCGACGTTGCGGATCCAGAGGTGATGTCGTGCCGCCAGGAGAATCGGCGCCGCGAACCAGAGGTAGGCGAACGGGTCGATGAGGGCTGCGTGCGGCAGAGTCCGCTCCATCAGGGGCAGAAGCTGCAGCATCATCAGGGCCTTCATTCCCTGGGACTGCTCGGTCAGGAGGAACGCGTTGTCGGTCCCGGGGATGTAGAACCCGTTGTCCCAGCAGGCGCTGTCGCCGCTCGTCGGGGTAGCACTCTCCATCAGCAGCTTGAAGTCGCTGAGGGCAGGAGAAGCCACCGCGGTCCGGTAGATGCGATACTTCAGCCGGGTCGTGGCGTAGGTCGTGCCGACCCCCGTGATCGCAGCGGTCGTCATGACCAGCTTGACCACCTGGTTAGCCGTCACCGCAATCCCGGAGGCCCCGGTAGCGGTTCCCGCGGCCGAAGCGCCATACACCCATGCCGGGCCTTCCAGACCGTCATAGACAGGAGCCACCGCGTAGTAGTAGGTACCGGCAGCCAGCCGGGTCGTCTGGGTTCCACCGACCGCGCCATCCCCGGAAGGAAGCGCCGGCGCCGTTGACATCACGGCGGAATCGGTGTTCTTATTCGCGACCTGCCAGAACTTGCCAGCCCCGGCAGCGCCCGCGGTCGGGTTGGCCGTAGCGTAGGGAGTCGAGGCGAACGCCGGTGCGCTGGCGTCTGCCGTGGTTGAGGTCCGGATAAGCCCGTCGGAACCGTTGCCGCGGATGTTCAGCGGTCGGTTGGCCCGGAGCATCGGATCCTTCACCAGTTGAATCGTGCCGCCCGTCGCCTCAAACTCGGCCTTGCGAACGCCATACGCCCCGGTGGCCGATCCCATCTCGACCCGCTGGAACGGATGCAGGAGCTTCATCGAGTCGTTGTAGGCCGTGGCGCTCTCAAGCAGCAGGGTCGCATCGCCGAACAGGTTGATGTTGACCGTCGAGGCATCGTCCAGCAGCCCCTGGTCAATCGGCTGGCCGCCGGCGTCGAACAGGATCGGAGAATCCGTGGGGTTGTTGTCGCACCAGGTCAGCATCTGGCGGGCAAGCCCGTTGTACTCCAGCCCGTTGGAAAGCCGGTCGCCGAAATACAGCGCGTTGTTGGCCTTCCGGAGCAGTTCACGGGTGGCGCCAGTCCGGGCCGCCTTGACCGGGTCCGAGATGTTCTTCGTGGTCTGGGCGAGGAACGAAACCTGCCGCTCAGTCGCCAGGAGCCCGATGTTCGCCACGTTTCGAGTGAAGTTGTCATCGAAACTGTTGAGGTTTCCAGCGCCATCGCTGCCGGTTTCAGACGTGAAGCCGTTGCCGGTTCCGCCGTAGCCGTCATACGTGGTCCACTCGAAAGTCGGCGAGTAAGCCTTCTCGACGGGGAAATGCTTGATCCCCACCACATGCTTCTCGGTGAACGAGACAGCCGTCATGACATCATCAAGGAACTGCATCCGGAGCGCCTGCCCGCCGGTCGCGCCGTCCGCAACGATGCCACTGCCCGTCACGAGGGCCTTGGTGATCCCCTCGTCGTCAAGCTGCCGGATGGATTCCGCCAGCCTCTGGTAATTTGGGTCGAAGTAGTTGATGGGGTTTGGATTGAATCCATCCCGCAGGCTACCTCCAAACGCTCTATCGAATGACACGTTCAACACCTATTGGCGACGCTCAATGCGTTCCACCAGCAGGCGCTCAAAGGTGCGCTCGGTCACTACTTCAACCACACTTGGGCCGGCGGTCGAGTTCATCCCCACCGCCGGCACACTTGCCGCCCTACTGCCCCAGGGCTTTCAAAATCTCGTTCGCCCGCTCATCCGTCAGGCTGCCATCGGAGAACGCGTACACATCGTCCCCGGTGATAAGCCCCTTGGACAGCGCCTCCGGAATGGTCTCCCGGAATGCCTTGCGGTCATAGGTGGGGCCATCCACGACCCCGATACCTGCCGGCGTCACGTCCACCTGGGTCACCGCCTTCTCAACGATCCCGCCAGCCCCCAGGGGCTTGGTCGATACCAGCGGGGTACTCTTGGCAGCGTCTTCCTGTTCACCCACGAGCCCCTTGACCAGTTGCTCGTTGGCCTCGGCGTAATCCCCGAGGGCCTTCGTCAAGGCTTCAGCCTGTTCCGCCTGCGCGGCCTTCAACTCCTTGATCTCGGTGGATTGGCGCTTGAGTGTCGCCAGAACCGGCGCCAGCTCATCAGAAAAGATCTCCCCCAGGACTTCCCCGAGACCCTTAACCAGATCCGAGGCCGGCATGAGCGTTACCGCCTTCTTCAGCGGTTTCTTTCGAGGCTCCGCAGCTTCGGGCATATCGTCTTCGTTCTCCATCTCGTCCTCCCCGTCATCTTCGGAACCATCATCTTCGGTCTCGTCGTCCCCGTCGCCATCGTCTTCCTGGTCGCTGGAGTCATCACCCTGGTCTTCACCTTCCTGGCCGTCCCCGGAATCGTCCGAATCTTCCTCGTCCTCTTCCGGTTCCTGCTCGTCCGGCGTAGGCTTCTCGACCTCTTCGACCGGCTTCTTCCCTGGCTTCTTCTTCACGTTTGATTCTCCCAACGAAGCACTACGCTTCGAGGTAACTTGAGCCATCCGGGTCCGTCACCAGGAAAGCCTTCCGCACACTGTCCCGGCTGCTGTAAAGGTCGCACAGGTCGTCCCGGTGGACTGCCCCCCGGACTCTCTCGCAGCGAGTGCCTTCAAAATAACAACAGGTCCCGCAGGACTCCCCTGCTTCAGCCTCGCGATAATTTACGTCCCGCTTGGCCGCCTTCGAGTCTCCAGATTCCTCCTGCGGCCCCAATTCCACAAGGGGTTCACTTGGCTTACGCTTGCCACGCGCCTTATCGGCACCGCGGAGATTTTGAACCCTGAGCGCCTGCCCGCCGGTCGCCCCTTCCGCCACAATCCCGCTGCCGGTCGTCAAGGCTTTCGAGACCTTCGCGGGCACCCTGAGATCCCCCAGGCGGCCCGCGGCTTTCAACTCCTGCAGCCCGGCCTTCCCGATGGACTCGTGCATCAGGCCGGCCCCGTGGTAATATCCCCGCTCAAAGTGGGTCGAGCGGCCCTTATCCCCCAGGTAGCGCGCCTCTTCAAGATGCTTGTGGGAACGCTCCATGATGTCGGCGGTATCGCCCCGGTGCATCTCAGCCCGGCTCAAGTGGGTTCCCATCCCGAGCACCACGCCCCGATGGAAATCGGCTTGATCCCCGCCGGCGAACCCGCCGTGCTTCTTCCAGGCCGCTTCATGCTTCGCCCGGTGATGGTCGAAATCGATATCAGCCGCCAGCGCCACCCGCTCGCGTGCTGTCCGCTCGCCTGTATCCTTGATCAGCGGCCGTTCACCCGATTCCATATCCAACACATGCTGTCCGGTCTTGGTCGCCTGGGGCTTGCCTGTCGCCGCCGGCTTCTTCTCCGCCACGGGAGGCGCCGCCGCGGGATTGTCGCCAAAATGCAGGTGGATCTGAGCCACCGCCTTCGCCAGATCCGCAGGGTCAGCGGTCCTTGAAATCAGGTCAAGCGACTTCACCAGCCCTTCAAAGCTATTCGGGATCACCTGGCGGGCCGCTTCAATCTCTTCCGGCTCATCCGGCTCCGTCCAGCCCGAGAAATCCCCGGCCTCTACTTCATCCGACAGCCCCTTGAGCACCACCCCGGGGAGCAGCCGGCAGCCAAAGTTCTTCGGCATCGCGGCAATCGAGACCATATGGATCTCGGTCTGGGTAATCCGGTTGTGGTCGGTTGGATGGAACGCCTTCGCCAGCCCGTCAATACTAAACCCGAGCGGGCAGCCGTCCAGGACCCGCTGGTGAATGTCTCGCGCCCTCGGATTGGATGCGTAAAGCTCCGCCACCATCCACGGGAGCCCGTCCTTCTCGGTAATCGCGTGCTTCTTCCCCACCAGGAGCGAATAATCCGGCTTCCCGGCCTTCACCGACTTCTTGAACAGATGCTCACAATCGACATGCCCGCCAAGGTTCTCATACATTCTCACCCCGGAGAAAATGCCTGCTTTTTCTATCGTCTGTCCATCGTAATCTTTCATCTCCGTGGACATCGGCCCAGAGACAAACAAACGCTCCGCCCCGTCATCCCCGGTCTCGCTCCAGGCTTTCTCGATTGGGATAGTCGCGAAGAAAGGCTTTTGCAGCACCGCTGGAATATTCTCGGGATCGCTTGTCATAATCCGTATACGACAAGCGATTAACTCACCGGCACGCGAAGCTCCTTACGTCACATGCGCCCAATCTTCGCCACGCACAATGCCCGAAATAACAGAACGTCCAACTCCGTACTCTTTAGCAAGCGCACGATGCGAACTTCCTCCGGAGGCATACCGCAGCCGTATTTCCCTAACCTTGGGTTCGGTTAGTTTGGCTCGGCCATGATGCTCCCCGCGCGTCACGGCTTCAGGGTGCCGCCTGGTGTAATGCTGATCCCCGCGCTGCATGGCTTCAGGATGCAACCGCGGTCCGCTACGGTCCCCGCGTGCAGCGCGTCCCTTCGCCACAGCATCTCTGATGTTTTCAATGCAGGTGCCTTCCCATAGGTGAGAAGGATTTACACAACGAGGATTGTCACATGTATGGCAAACGTCCATCCCAGGCTTAATCCCACGATTGGCAAGTTCGTAAGCGACTCGGTGGGCACCCACCATTTTGCCGCCACGACAGACTCGTCCATATCCGCGCGCACAGGATCGTGTCCACAGCCAGCAGGCGTGCGGCCCTCCGGACTTATCCACCTTGGACCAGAACCGGGCGATGAACTTCGGGGTATACTGGGTACACATCGGAACCACCTTTCTGATGTCACGCCCCCGGTCGGTTCGTACCCGATGCGGGGGCAAACTGTTTCTACTCTCGTTATACCCCCACCGCGAGCCCGACCGGGGCATCCGGCACAGGAGGGTATAACGAAGCAGGAGGAGAACGCCGGATGAACCTGTTGAAGAAGTTCAGCGACCCGAGGGTCATCGCGAAGACCCCGCTGGTAACGGTGTTCCTGTTGGAGTTTGCCAACGTGGGCCAGATATACCGGATGTGGCATGAGCACACCGCGGCAGGCCAGAACGTCACATCATGGGTATCGGTCCTGTTGGCCCTTGTCCTCTGGCTTAACTTCTACCGGGTATGCTGCCCGAAAGAGAAGTTTGCCTTTTGGGCCACCGCGGTCGGAATCGGAATGAACATGACCGTCATCGGAACCGTTGTTCGGTTCCGGTATTTCTGAGGGGGAGAGGGAATGAGCTACACGGTTGAGAAGTGGGATTGGCTTGATGACTGGTATGTTCTTCAGGGAGGCGGAGGGGCAAGCGTCGAAGGAACCCTTGAGGAATGGAAGGCTATCGCCGCAGGCATCCGTGCGGGTGAGAACGTGGCATTCCGACGTGTCGCCTGCCAGATCACCCCAGGAGGAGTCGATCTATGGTCTCCCCGTAATGCCTGCGGGCCAAATCATTACAATGGCGTAAGCCAGGAAGACCTGCCGGCCCTGCTGGCATCCATTGACGCACTTGAGGACCCCGAATGACCACCGACCATGAA
>Ga0207664_10001210_pt1 | contig 17126 bp, 17 predicted proteins | sample LARL83metaG_FD_184349 | JGI IMG/M metagenome (GOLD analysis project Ga0207664, IMG submission 184349) | Corn, switchgrass and miscanthus rhizosphere microbial communities from Kellogg Biological Station, Michigan, USA - LAR L8-3 metaG... | ecosystem: Host-associated > Plants > Roots >... | reverse complement strand
ATTTGAACCTGCGACCTCTTCGTCCCGAACGAAGCGCGCTACCAAGCTGCGCCACACCCCGCTGCAGGGGTTCTCAGGCGAACCTCCGCTAGTTTAGCGGATAACCGGAGTGGCTCGCGCACGCTCAAGCCGATCGGGGGGTGAGGGTGAGCAGGGTCGCCTCAGGCCGGCAGGCGAACCTCGCCGGCGCCATCGGTGAGGTGCCGAGGCCGGCGGAAACGTGCAGCCACGCCGTCTTCCCCGTCGCGGGTGACACCTGGGGGTGCATGGACAGGCCGCTCACCCGGGCGCGGTCGATGCCGCAGTTCGTGACCAGGGCGCCGAATCCCGGCACGCGCAGCTGGCCGCCGTGGGTGTGCCCGGCGAGCAGCAGGTCGTAGCCGTCGGCGGCGAACCGGTCAAGCAGCGGCGGCTCCGGCGAGTGCAGCACGCCGAGACGCAGCGCGGCGGCGGGGTCGGCCGGACCGCCCACCAGGTCGTAGCGATCCCGCTCGGCGTGCGGGTCGTGCACGCCGGCCAGCGCGATACCGAGGCCGTTGACGGTCAGTTGGCCGCGGCGGTTGTTGAGGTCGAGCCAGCCGGCTGCGGCCAGCTCGCCGCCCAGCTTCTCCCAGGGCAGGTCCGGCTCACGGCGGTGGTGCTCGCCCGCGCTCGTCCGCCACAGGTACCTCGCCGGGTTCCTGAGCTTCGGCGAGTACAGGTCGTTGGAGCCGTAGACGAACGCGCCGGGCACGTCGAGCAGCGGGCCGAGTGAGTCGAGCAGCGGGCCGACGGCCTCCGCCGAGGCGATCGAGTCTCCGGTGTTCACCACGAGGTCGGGGGCGAGCGAGGCAAGCGACCTGACGAATGCCATGAGCCGGTGCCGCCCGGGGGTCAGGTGGATGTCGGACACGTGCAGCACGCGCAGTGGCCCCGCGTCCGGCGGCAGCACGGCCACCTCTTGCTCGCGGAGCGCGAACCAGTTGCGCTCGACGGCGGAGGCATAGCCGATGACCGCGACGCCTGCGATGGCCGCGACGGAAGTGATCGCTCGTGCTCGCACGTATTCATCCTGCCACGTCACTCACGGCAGTCGGGCACGATAGGGGTGTGAATGAACTCAAGACACGTCTCCGGGCCGACCTGACCGACGCCATGCGGTCGCGGGACCAGGTTCGGCTGCGCACACTGCGGATGGCGCTCACCGCGATCACCAACGAGGAGGTCGCCGGCTCCGCCACCCGCGAGCTGTCGGACGACGACGTGCTCAAGGTGCTCACGCGCGAGGCGAAGAAGCGCAGGGAGGCGGCGGAGGCCTTTGCGGCGGCGGGACGGGCCGACCAGGCGGAAGCCGAGCGGGCCGAGGGTGAAGTCCTGGCGAGCTACCTGCCGGCCCAGCTCTCCGACGAGGAGCTGGCAGGCCTCGTAGCGGCCGCTGTGGCCGAGACAGGGGCGGTAGGCCTGCCAGGGATGGGAAAGGCCATGAAGGCCGTCACGCCGCGCGTAGCGGGCCGTGCAGACGGTGCCAGGGTCGCGGCCGAGGTACGCCGCCAGCTGGCCGCTGGCTGACGGCAGGCCGGGCTCAGGCCCGGCCTACCGTGACGGCGATGGCGTGGCGATCGGAAGGAAGTTGTTCGCGTTGCCGGTGCCGCCGTTGCCATTGCCCTGGCCGCCGCCGTTGCCGTTGCCGTTGCCGGGGCCGCCGCTAGCGGTGTCGCTCGGGGTGCACTGGCCGGCATTGGGGTCGTTCGGGTTGTTGCCGCTCTTGTCGCCCTTACCGCACTTAGGCAGCTTGACCGTCTGGCCGTCGCCCGCCTCCCACAGGGCGCTCCACGGCGGCACCGGATCGAAGGCCGTCGACCCGGACAGGTTGGCGTTGTCGAAGGTCACGTGCCATACCGACAGCGGGGCGTTCGCGCCGAACATCTCGCCCGGGCAGTCCTGGTAGTTCTGCCAGTTGCGGTAACAGGCGCTGGAGTTGTACATCGTGTCCTTGACCGTGGGCGAGACCGGGTTGAACACCGAGACGTAGCCGGCCAGCTTGGTGGTGTAACCCGCGAAGGCCGCGTACGGGGTGCCCGGGCCGTTCTCCACGTTGGACGTGCCGGTCTTGCCCGCCGCCGGGTAGTTGGCGAGGCCCTGCCCGGCGGCGGTGGCGCCATTCCCGGTGAACACCCCCTGGAGGATGTAGTTCACCGCCTGCGCGACGCGCACGGGGATCGCCTGGTGGCAGCCCGCCGACGGGACGGGCAGCGACTTGCCGGTGTTATCGATGATCTTGCTGAGCACGATCGGCTTGCAGTAGACGCCGTTCGCCGCCGGGGTCGCGTACGCGGCGGCCATGGACATCGGGGAGACGTTCACCACGCCGAGCGTGAAGGTGGGCAGGGCGTCGGCCTGCGGCTGGCTGCCGTCCGCCGAGAGCAGCGAAGTGCCGTCCACCCGGGTGACCCCGAGGTCGACCGCCGTCTTCACCACGTTGCACAGGCCCACCTTCTGCTCCAGGTGGGCGTAGAACACGTTGATGGACTGGGTGGTGCCCGTGTACAGGGAGTCGGTGGTCTTGCCCGGGCCCTCGGAGTTCGTCACGTTGAACACGCTGGTCCCGTCGCCCCGGCAGTCCGAGTAGCCGGTGACGGAATCGCTGCCCGGCACCGTCAGCTGGAAGCCGAACGGAACGCCCTGCTCGAGCGCGGTGATGAGGGTGAACAGCTTGGACGAGGATCCGGTCTGCACGCCGCCGACGCCGCCGTACTGCGTGTTGACCGCGTAGTCGACCTCGGTCTGACCGGGGCCGGTGCCGTACGAGCGGTCGTTGGCTATCGCCAGTACCTTCCCGGTGCCCGGCTGGATGAGAACTTCGCTGGCGGCGTTGTGCGCCGGGTTGTAAGCCTTGGAACTCGCGGGCAGCACGTAGTTGACGGCCTTGGTCGCCGCGGCCTGGTCCCGCTTGTCCACGGTGGTGTAGATCTTGAGCCCGCCGGTGGCGAGCCTCTTGGCGCGGGCCACGGCGGTGGTGCCGAGCTGCGGGTCGAGCAGCAGCGTGTGCATCACGTAGTCGCAGAAGAAGGCGGCGTTGCCGACGCTGCCCGCCGTGCACCCGTTCTCCGCGATGCCGGGCTGCAGCCCCAGCTTCTGCTGCTCGAGCGTGAGCGCGTCGGCGGGCGTGAGTGCCGCGGGGTTGGTCTGCGAGATCCGGGCGAGCACGGTGTTGCGCCGCTCGGTCGAGTCAATGGGGTTGGTGATCGGGTCGTACAGCGACGGGTTCTCCACGATGCCGGCCAGCGTGGCCGCCTGGACGAGGGTGAGCTTCGCGGCCGTGGTGTCGAAGTACGTCTCCGCGGCTGCCTCGATGCCGTAGGCGCCGCTGCCGTAGTAGGAGTCGTTCAGGTAGCCGGCGAGAATCTGCTGCTTGGTCATGGTGTGCGCGATCTGGACCGCCATCCGCAGCTGGTCGATCTTGCGGGACATGGTCTCCGAGATCGCCGCCTGCTGCGCCGCCGGGTCGTCAAGCGCCTGCAGGAGGAGCACGTTCTTCACGTACTGCTGCTCAAGCGTGGACCCGCCCTGGATCGGCTTGTGCTCCAGGTCGTTCACCAGCGCCCGGAGGGTGCCCTTGACGTCGAGCGCGCCGTGCTGCCAGAAGCGGTCGTCCTCAATGGCGACGATGGCCACGAGCATGTTCGGTGAGATCTGGCTGAAGTCCACGGGCTGCCGGTCGATGCCCGTGTACTTCTTGCCCTTGCCGAGGTCGACCCCGTACACGTAGGTGAGCAGGCGGCCCGCGTTGTCGTAGATGGCGGACCGCTGCGGGAGGCTGGAGGAGTCGACCGACAGCGTGGTGAACTTGTCCGCGGTGTTCCTCACCAGGATCCCGGATGCGGCTACCACGGGCAGCACCATCGCCGCCACGAGCACGCCGCCGAGCCCCGCCATCAGCAGCAGGCGGCCGACAGAGTTCGTCTTGCTGGCTATGAAGTTCCAGAGCTGCACGCCTCATAGCGTACGCGGAGACGCACGGTACTACCGGCGGCACGTCCGGGAGCTAGGCCGGCACGCTGGCATTTTCGTCACTCGGGGTGGCCGTTTGACTGGGTAGTGACTACATCCTCGTCTGTATATAGCCCATCAGGGCTATCTCTGAAATGGCCATACCGGGGTCTTGGCAGCTATGCCCTCACTTCCGTAAGTTCCTTTATCACGAACAGGTAACCGTGACTGGGTGGCCGCACACTCTCACGGAGATGCAATCCGTCAACGCAGACCGCCCGGGCACGTGCGTGCCCGGCGATCAAGAGGAGTTGGGCACATGTGGATCACCGACTGGACCACACGCGCCGCCTGCAAGGGGACCGACCCTGACGAGCTGTTTGTCCAGGGTGCTGCCCAGAACCGCGCCAAGCTCATCTGCCGGGGCTGCCCGGTCCGTACCGAGTGCCTTGCGGATGCGCTCGACAACGGGATCGAGTTCGGCGTCTGGGGCGGGATGACCGAACGCGAGCGCCGCGCTCTGCTGCGCCGCAGGCCCGACGTCAAGTCGTGGCGCGAACTGCTCGAGCAGGCCCGTGACCACTACGAGCGCCAGGGCATCGACGAGCTCGTCGCCAGCGCCTGAGCGGCGACGGCTCCAATCACTCGCTAGCAGCGTGCTCGGCCCCAATGGCGTTGGCCGAGGCTGCTAGCCGTTTCCTGCGAACGCCTCACCGACGCGGCGTAGCCCCGCGAGGTCGTGGACGTCTTCTGGCAGGGCAGGTACTTCGATGACGGGGACGGCCGGGTGGGCCGACATGAACGACCCGGCCACCCGCCGTTCACGTGTACCCAGGCTCATCCGCTCGGCGTGCAGCCGTAGCGCTGCCGCCGCCGCGGAGTAGCCGGGTGGTGCCTCGGATCCCCCGCCCACGTTCTGGCTCGCGGCTTCCAGTGTCTCGGCCGCGGCGAGCGAGCGGGCCGCGCTCAGCCGGCGGGCCCCGGCCTCGCTGCTGACGGGCCCGTTGCCGACGGGGCTGTGCACCCGGTTCAGGAGCAGCCCGGCGAGCGGCATCCGCTCTTCGGCGAGCCGCTCGACGAAGTAGGACGCCTCGCGCAGCGCGTCGGGCTCCGGCATGGCGATCACGAGGAACGACGTGCCAGGCGCCTGCAGCAGCCGGTAGGTGGCCTCCGCACGTTCCCTGAACCCGCCGAACATCGTGTCAAAGGCCGTGATGAACGTCTGCGCGTCGCGCAGCACCTGCGCGCCGAGCAGCCTCGTCAGCGCGCCGGTCATCACGGAAAGCCCGGCGTTGAGCATCCGGCCGAACGGCCGGGTCGCCTTGACCGGGGCGGTAAGCACCCTGATCAGCCTGCCGTCGAGGAACCGGCCGAGCCGTTCTGGCGCGTCGAGGAAGTCGAGTGCGGACCGGCTCGGCGGCGTGTCCACCAAGATCAGGTCCCACTCGTCTGACCGCCGCAGCTGGCCGAGCTTCTCCATCGCCATGTACTCCTGGGTGCCGGCGAAGCTCGAGGAAAGGGACTGGTAGAACGGGTTCGCCAGGATCTGCGCCGCCCGCGCCGGGTCCGCGTGCCCCTCGACGATCTCGTCGAAGGTGCGCTTCATGTCGAGCATCATCGCGTGCAGGCTGCCGCCGGCCGCCTCGTCGACGCCGTCGACGAGGCGGGGCGTGTTGTCAAGCGAGGTGAGCCCCATCGACTGGGCGAGCCGCCGCGCCGGGTCGACGGTGAGGACGCAGACCTGCCGGCCCCGCTCCGCGGCGCGCAGCCCGATGGCGGCCGCCGTGGTGGTCTTGCCGACGCCGCCGGAACCGCAGCAGACGATGATCCTCGTGCGCCGGTCGTCGATGATCCTGTCGATGTCAAGACGCGGGTTCACTGTGCGTTCCTTTGCCCCGGGCTCATGCGGCTCCCTGGTCACGGAGGTCGGCGGCCAGCCGGTGCAGCGCGGCCAGGTCGATACCCTCGGCGATCAGCGGCAGTTCGTAGATCGGCTGGCCGGTCGCCTCGAGCTCGGCTCGCTCGCGGTCGGCGAGCTCGATATGGCGGGCGTGCTCGCTGAGCTCGCCGGCCAGGGCAGCGGCGAGCGAGTCGGTGTCGTACAGGCCGGCCGCGCTGAGGGCCGCGGCCATGGCGGGCAGGTCCGGCTGGGCCTTGAGCTCTTGCCTGCTCAGCACCGCGGGACGGGCCATGTTCACCACGATGCCGCCGACCTGCATGCCGGGGATCGCGCGTACCTCGGCGATCCCGTCGAGGGTCTCCTGCACGGGCATCTCCTCGAGCGTGCAGACGAAGTGCACGGCGGTCTGCGGTGACTTGATCACGTTGGCCACGGTATCCGCGTGCGCCCTGATGGGCCCCACCTTCGCCAGCCCTGACACCTCGGCGGTGACGTTGAGCCACCGGCCGATCCGCCCGGTGGGCGGGGCGTCGAGCACGACGGCGTCGTAGGTGAAGCCGCTCGCCGAGCGCGGCTGCTTGCGCCGGGTCGCCTCGGTGGCCTTGCCGGTGACGAGCACGTCGGCCAGGCCGGGGGCGATGGTCGTCGCGAAGTCCACCATGCCGAGCCGGTTGAGTGCGACGCCCGCGCTGCGCATGCCGTAGAACATCTGCAGGTAGTCCAGGAGGGCGCCCTCCGGATCGATGGCGAGCGCGTAGACGTCGCCGCCCGGATCGCGTCCGTCGTGGGCCTCGCCGGGTCCGATGGCGATCTTGCGCTCCTCGTAAGGGAGCGGCGGGCGGTCGAACAGCCGGGCGATCCCCTGCCTGCCCTCAGCCTCGATCAGCAGCACCTTGCGGCTGGCGTGCGCGAGGGCGAGTGCGAGGGCGGCGGCGACGGTGGTCTTGCCGGTGCCCCCCTTGCCCGTCACGACGTGCAGCCGCACGCCGTCCCAGTCCGTGTCCCTCGCCGTCATGCGTAGTCCCTCGTCGTGGCAACACCCCCTGCCTCGCGTCCGCTTCCACGGCAGTTCGCCGGCGGGCGCCCCGGGGCGCAGGGTTCTCTCCCCGGAAGATAACCGCGCTCCTAGGAGGCTATCGCCGGCGGGTCACCGTTACGTGCCGGTCACGCAGGTGACGGCCCTCACGGCGGCGCTGGAGAAAACGGATCATCCCGAACGTGCGCGTGGCTGCGCCGTTCCCTGGCAGTTCGGGTTCTTTCATCCTGTCCGTGGCCGCGAGGTCAGGAAGACCGTGACCGCCAGGATGAAAGAGCTCGTTGGTGCGCGCGCGGTAAAGCGCGGACTAGGCTGAATCAAGGCCTTTGCGGCCGCCGCTAACGAGGAGGTGCCTCCATGGAGGCTCTTGTCTTTATCATCGTGCTCCTGATAATTGCCGGCATCACCGCCCTCGGCCGGTCGATCAAGGTCGTCCAGCAGTACGAGAAGGGCGTCTTGTACCGGTTCGGCCGCGTCCAGCCGCAGGTGATCGAGCCGGGCCTCACGCTCATCCGGCCGATCGGCGACCGGCTGCAGAAGGTCAACATGCAGATCATCGCGATGACCGTGCCCGCCCAGGAGGGCATGACCCGCGACAACGTGTCGGTGCGGGTGGACGCGGTGGTGTACTTCCGGGTGGTCGAGCCGATCAAGGCCACGGTCAACGTGCAGAACTACATCAACGCGATCTCGCAGCAGGCGCAGACCTCGCTGCGGTCGATCATCGGCCAGTCGGAGCTGGACCAGCTGCTCGCCGAGCGCGAGCTGGTCAACCGGGAACTGCGGCGCATCATCGACGAGCCGACCGAGGAGCCGTGGGGCGTCCGGGTCGAGCGCGTCGAGATCAAGGACGTGTCGCTGCCCGAGCAGATGAAGCGGTCCATGTCCCGGCAGGCCGAGGCCGAGCGGGAGCGGCGCGCGCGGATCATCACCGCCGACGGCGAGTACCAGGCGTCCAAGCGGCTAGCGGCTGCGGCCGCGGTGATGGCGAAGGACCCGGCGGCGCTCCAGCTGCGGCTGCTGCAGACGGTGGTCGAGGTGGCGGGCGAGAAGAACAGCACGCTCGTCATGCCGGTTCCCGTCGAGCTGCTGCGCTTCTTCGAGAAGATGGCGCCGGGGCAGCCCGCGCCGACGGGTTCGACCGCCCTGGCTGACGCGGAGGCGCAAGACCTGGGCGACGCTGAGGTGGCCGCGGCCGAGGCAGCGATCGCGCAGGCATCCAAGCCCGAGCTCGGGGCCACGGCCGACCCGGAGGTTAAGGCCCTAGGCGACGCGACCAAGCCGGCGCCCCTCATCCCCGAGGTCGCGGCCGACGAGGAACTCCCGGTTACCGACCGCTAGGGTGACGCCATGACCAAGTGGGAGTACGTGACCGTGCCGCTGCTTACGCACGCGACCAAGCAGATCCTTGACAACTGGGGCGATGAGGGGTTCGAGCTCGTCGCGGTGGTGCCCGGCCCGAACGCCGAGCAGCTCGTCGCCTACATGAAGCGGCCCAAGCAATGAGCGAGCTTGCGAGTGAGTCAGTGAGCGGGTCCACGGCGACGGAGCGGCTCGCGGCGCTCGGCCTGACCCTGCCGCTGGTGGCCAAGCCGGTGGCGGCCTACGTGCCCGCGGTCCGTACGGGCAGCTACGTCTACACCTCGGGCCAGCTGCCCTTCGTCGACGGGAAGCTGCAAGGGACCGGCAAGGTGGGCGACGCGGTGGCGCCGGAGGACGCGGCGTCGTACGCCCGCACGGCCGCGCTGAACGCGCTCGCCGCGGCCGCCAGCGTGGCGGGCGGCCTCGACTCCATCGTGCGGGTGGTCAAGGTGACCTGCTTCGTCGCGAGCGCGCCCGGCTTCACCGGCCAGGCGCAGGTCGCCAACGGCGCGAGCGAGCTGCTGATCGAGGTGCTCGGCGAGGCGGGGCGGCACGCCCGCAGCGCCGTCGGCATGGCGGTGCTGCCGCTCGACACCCCGGTCGAGGTCGAGCTGATCGCCGAGGTCGGGTAACTACAGGTGCTTGCGGCGTGCGTATACAACTGAACTGGCTCGGCGAGAAGCTGGCCACGCGGCTCGCCGACCTCGAGGCGGGGCGGATCACGCCCGCCGCCCCCAGGGACGCGGCCACGGTCGTGATCCTGCGGCCCGCGACCGACGGCGAAGGCGTAGAAACCCTGATGCTGCGGCGCCCCGCGGCGATGAAGTTCGCACCGGGCGCCTACGTGTTTCCCGGGGGGTCAGTGGACCCCGCCGACTACGGGGCGGAGGTGGGCTGGCACGGGCCGTCGCCCGCCGAGTTCGGCGCGCGGCTCGGCGCCTCGGCCGAGGTGGCCCGGGCGCTGGTGTGCGCCGCGGTGCGGGAGACCTTCGAAGAGTCTGGCGTGCTGCTGGCCGGCGCGCCGGACGGCGGCCCGCTCGCGGTGCCCGCCGGGCCGTCGTGGGACGCCGACCGGGCGGCCCTCGCGTCCGGCACGCTGACCCTCGCCGGCCTGCTGGCGCAGCGTGGCCTCGTGCTCCGCGCGGACCTGCTCGCGCCCTGGGCCCGCTGGGTCACGCCGGAGGGGGAGCCGCGCCGGTTCGACGCGCGGTTCTTCGCCGCCGCGCTGCCCGACGGCCAGCAGGCGGTCGGCCATGAAGCGGAGGCGGAGCACGTGGCGTGGCTGGACCCGGCGAGCGCCATCGCTGCCGCGCGGGCGGGGGAGATCTCGCTGCTCCCGCCGACGGCAGCGACGCTGAACGAGCTCGCCTCCGCCACCGGGGCAGGCGACGGCCTTGACGGCATCCTGGCCACCAGGCGCGCCATCGAGCCGATCTGCCCGCGGCTGGTGCTCGAGGACGGGCAGGCCTGGCTGGTCATCCCGGACACGGCGGGGTACCCGCTATGAGCGAGCTTGCGAGCGAATCAGTAAGTGCTGGGTTGCGCGCCCGATGGCAAAGGGCGCCATCATATCGGGCGCGCCACCCAGCCATCTTCCGGGGGGACGACCCCCCGGACGAGTGCTCCAATCTTGCCGTTGCCCGACAGTTTGATCCATACAGGCGGGCCAAGATTGGGGTACTCGACCCCCCGCTGCGTCCGCGAATGCGGACTCCGAGCGCCAGCGAGGTGTCCTCATGAGCGTGGCACCCGGTGACGAGGTCAGGCCGGGCACCGAGGGCAAGGCCGTCAGCGGCATGGGCACCGCGCGGGCGTGGAACGTGCTCGCGCCCAACCCGTCACCGATGACGCTCGACGGCACTAACACCTGGGTGCTTGCCGAGCCGGGCGCCACGGCCGTCATCGTGGTCGACCCGGGGCCGGACGACGAGGAGCACCTGCGGCGCGTGCTGGACGCGGCCTGCGCGGGCGACCGGCACGTGGCCCAGGTCATCCTGACGCACGGGCACCTCGACCACTCCGCGGGTGCCGCACGGTTCGCCGAGTTGTCCGGCGCGCCGGTCGCCGCGCTTGACCCGGCGCACCGCCTGGGCAGCGAGGGATTCACCGCGGGCACGGTGCTCGACGTGGCCGGCTGCGAGCTGCGCGTGGTGGCCACCCCCGGGCACACCGCCGACTCGCTGAGCCTGCTGCTGACGGCGGACGGGGCGCTGCTCACCGGGGACACGGTCCTCGGCCGGGGGACCACGGTGATCGCCGCGGACGGTTCGCTCGGTGACTACCTGCGGACCCTTGACGAGCTCAGGTCGCTGGCCGACGACGCCGGGCTGCGGGTGCTGCTGCCTGGCCACGGCCCGCTGCTGCGCGACCCCGCCGGGGTGCTCGATTACTACATCGCGCACCGCCGGGAGCGCCTCGATCAGGTCAGGGCCGCGCTCGCGGCGGGCGCGCGGACTCCTGGTGAGGTCGTCGCCATCGTCTACGTGGACGTGGACCGGTCGCTGTGGCCCGCGGCGGAGCTTTCAGTTCGCGCCCAGCTTGACTACCTGGGCGACCAGGGCGGGCAGCCTGCCGAATTAGGCCGTCGTGGCGCGGCTGCCGCGGCCGGGCGGAATCCAGCAGGCTCCTGGTAAGCGTCAACGGGCTCGCTTGCGCAGCCGCTCCGGGTCGAGGATCAGCACCGAGCGGGCGGAGATCTGCAGCCAGCCCCGGGCGGCGAAGTCGGCGAGGGCCTTGTTGACGGTCTCTCGCGAGGCGCCGACGAGCTGCGCGAGCTCTTCCTGCGTCAGGTCGTGGTGGACGTGCAGGCCGTCAGCCTCCTGGTTACCGAAGCGCTCCGCGAGGTCGAGCAGGTTCTTGGCGACCCGGCCGGGGACGTCAGTGAATACCAGGTCCGCGGTGACGTCGTTGGCGCGGCGCAGCCGCTGGGCCAGCGCGCGCAGCATGTGCAGCGAGACCTCGGGCCGCTCCCGCAGGAACGGCGTCAGCGCCTCGTGCTTGAGCGACGCGAGCACCGCATCGGTCACCGCGCTCGCCGAGGAAGTGCGCGGCCGCGGGTCGAACAGGGACAGCTCGCCGAACATTTCACCGGGGCCGATGACGCTGAGCAGGTTCTCCCGGCCGTCCGCGGCGGCGCGGGTGAGCTTCATCTTGCCTTCGATCACCACGTACAGGGAGTCGCCGTCGTCGCCCTCCATGAACAGGTGCTCTCCGCGGGAGAGCTTCACTTCCGTCATCTGGCGACGGAGCGTGCGAGCGCCTTCGTCGTCGAGCGCGTCGAACAGGGGTGCCCGTCTCAGCACTCCTTCGGTGTTGTCCACCGGTCCTCCTTGCTGCCAAGCTGCATTACTAAGTGTTAATCATGAGGTGCCGTGGTCCGTGCCAGCAACCAAAGTATTCCCGGCTCCGTAGGGAAAGGTGCATGGATCTGCTCAGGTTCCCAACGGATCTTCCTCACTCTAAGTAGTCAAGTGACAGCGTTAGGAGACGGGGGTCGTCGCCCGTCCCGCTCCCGGGTCGATGTGCGGCTGCCGCGCGTGGTTCGCGGGGGGCGGGAGCCACCCCTCGGGGACAACATTTGGTTTGCGAACTGGCTACCTGGAATTCCCTCGATGTTCCACGGCCTAGCCTGGGTCGGGCCGGGTGTTACGCGTAACATGACCGGATGGCGGAAACTAGGCGATGCGAGCGCTGCGGAAAGGAATTCGAGCCGAAGCGCGAGCACGCGCGCTTCTGCTCGGCCCGCTGCCGGGTGGCCTGGAACCGCGAGAACTGGGGTACGACGGCCAGGGACACCCAAAAGTGGGGCAGCGAAAACTGGGCGGACGAGCCGCGCCGCCCCCAGGCCACCGGAACGAGCGCGCTGAGCTGGGCCATCACCGCCATGCGGGACACTACGGAGCGGCTCGGCAAGGTCAAGTCACATGACCAGGGGCAGGCGTTCGCGGTGATCGGCGAGGCCGTCTGGTGGGTGACGATCGTTGACGCGACCCTCGTCAGGTACTACCCCGACGAGTACGACACCGCGCTTGCGGGGCTGCCTGCCGCGCGGCGCCGGGCCACGGAGACCACGCTGGGCGGCTTGCGCTTCGTGCGGAACCGGATGGGCTACTACGCCGATCACGCCGACTTCATTCAGGCGCGCGACGGCAGGCAGGGCGACCCCGACGTGCCGATCACCGAGTGGACATGGCGGTCAGTGCCCGCGCCGGCCGTGGCGACCCTGCCCCCACGGGGACAGGAGTGGGAGCTGAGCCGTTACCGGGCCTATCAGGACCTGCTGGCCGGCCATCGCATCGGCGAGACCTTCGACCGGACCTCCGCCTTCCTCGACCTGGTGGCCGGGACCGTGCAGGAGGCCGGGGAACCCGCCGCGGCCGGCCAGTCGCCCGGCGAGAGCGGCCGCGGCGCTACCAGCCGCTGACGCGACGGCTCCGCGCGGCTCTTACCGGCGATTTCCCCCCAGTGACCCGACAAATAGTTTCGCACCGTGTATTGCCTGTTACACGGCGTTATGTCACGATCTTGGTAGGGGTCGGTCGAGTGGCTTCACCCGGTGAGGGGTTCGCGGCATGTTCATGGCCCGGCACGAGCGGTCAGCCCGTCATCCGTCGGCCCGGATGGCATCGGGGCGCAGGGCGCTGCGGCTCAGCACCCTGGAACGCAGGTACGACTTTCACCTGGGAGAGGCGTTCCGTGCCGCGCTCCAGGGCAGCCACGACAAGGCGGCGGGGCACTCCGAGCGGGCGCTGCTTATCAGCCGCGAGCTGTACGCGGACGGGGCGGACGCGGCGAGCCACCAGCCGGAGCTCGCCGCCGCACTGTGTGCCCACGCCGGCTACGGCGGCGGCACATGGCAGGCCATCGCCCTGCTAACCGAGTCCGCTGGCCACTACGCGGCGCTGGCGGAGGCCGACCCCGCCGCTTACGAGGTGCCGCGGATCGACGTGCTCACGAGGATCGCACTTGCCTCGGACGCGGCGGGCAGCACGCGGGACGCGATCAGCCTGCTCCGCGAGGTCGTCGGCATGTACCTGAAGGCGCTCGCGGCCGACACGGAAGAACGCGACCTCGGCCTGGCCCGGGCGCGCTTCCACTTGGGCCGCTGCCTGCTGAAGACCGGGATGCAGGAGGACGGGCTCGCGGAGTCGCAGGCCGGGCTCGAGCTCGCCGCGGACGTGCTCGACCGGCTCCAGGTGCAGACAGCGGCACCCGGCTGGCTGGTCGCCGCACCCCGCTACCTCCAGCTGGCCGCGCCCGACTGGGCGGCTGCGGCGGTGCGGGCCATGACGCTGCACGCGGCGGCGATGAGATGGCAGCAGGCGGCGACGGCCGCACGGACGGCCGTGCTTGTCTCCGGCGGCCTCGCCGACCTGGGCGGAGAGCCGCTGCGCGACGCGCACGCGGCGATCAAGTCCCGCGCGGACCAGGTCATAGAGCAGGCCGCGCAGAACGACGGCCGAATCTAGCAGCAGACCAGGGCCGCGCCCGGTTAGACCGACTCGTGGTCGACGAAGCGCTTGCGCGAGCGCTCCACCTCCGCCTCGGCGTCGGCCCGGCCCGACCAGTGCGAGCCCTCAACCGACTTGCCTGGCTCCAGGTCCTTGTACACCTCGAAGAAATGCTGGATCTCAAGCCGGTCGAACTCGGGCACGTCGGAGATGTCCTGCAGGTGCTTCATCCGCGGGTCGCCGGCGGGCACGCAAAGGACCTTGTCGTCCGGGCCCTTCTCATCGGTCATCTGGAACATGCCGATGACCCGGGCGGTCACCAGGCAACCAGGGAAGGTGGGCTCCTCAAGCAGCACCAGCGCGTCAAGCGGGTCACCGTCTCCGCCCAGGGTGTCCTCTATAAACCCGTAGTCGGCGGGGTACCTGGTCGAGGTGAACAGCATGCGGTCAAGCCTGATCCGCCCGGTGTGGTGGTCAACCTCGTACTTGTTCCGCTGGCCGCGTGGGATCTCGATGATTACCTCGACGTTCATGCTCACTCCGCGCATTAGTTGGCTGAATAACTCCATTGTCGCCGGTCGCCAGGACGCGAGGTCGACCGGACCGCCGCCTGCGAGCGTAGGTACCGGCGGCCCGCCCCTAAGCTGGGCGCACTCTCGTCCCGTGAAAGGCAGGCTGGTGCGCCGCACCCGGACCATGGCCCTGGCCGTGCTTGCCCTGCTCAACGTGCTTACCCTCGTGGCCGGGCTCACCGTGGCGCGCATGCTCCCGCCGCGGCTCGCGCGGCTGCACGTCCCCGTGCTCGCCGCGCGCCCTGTGGTCAATGCCACACCAGTGCTGACCCCGGCCGGCGCGCCTGGTCCGCAGGCGGCTGCGCTGCCGACGGCCAGCGGCCTCGCGGCCATGCTCGGCCGGGAACTGCCGTCGGCCGTGACCGGGGCCGGCCTGGGCATCGAGGTGGCCGATGCGGCAACCGGCCGCGTCCTCTACGCCGAGAACGCCGACAAGCCCGCCACCCCGGCCTCCACCACCAAGCTGGTGACGGCGGTGGCCTCACTCGCGGCGCTCGGTGCCAGCGCGCGGTTCACCACGGCCGTCCGCCAGGCGGGCGGCACCATCGTGCTTACCGGCGGCGGTGACCCGACCCTCGCCGTGAATGAGTACCCTTCCGCCGATTACCCGCGCCCGGCCACCCTCGCAGAGCTCGCCGCGGACACCGCACGCGCACTGCGGGCACAGGGACGCCGCACCGTGCGGCTGGGTTATGACATCGCGCTGTTCAGCGGGCCAGGCCTGGCACCCGGATGGAGCGAGGGCGACATCACCCTAGGGGACGTGACGCCGATCGCCGCGCTCGAGGCCGATCAGGGACGACTGACTACCGGCGGCGCGCTCGAAGACGATGACGACCCGGTTAACTACCGCCCGCGGACGGACGACCCGGCAGGCATGACCGCCGCCGCGTTCGCCAGGCTGCTCATCCGGGACGGCATCTCCGTCACCGGGGCGCCTGCGCAGGCCTCCGCCCCGGCGTCCGCCCCCGTGCTCGCCAGCGTGACCTCGCCGCCGCTCGACGCGATCATCGGGCAGATGCTGGCCGAGTCCAACAACGTGATCGCGGAAAGCCTGGCCAGGCACGTCGCCATCGCGCTCGGCCTGCCCGCCACCTTCAGCGGAGCGGCGGCCGCCGACATGACCGAGTTGCGGCGGCTTGGCATCACGACGCCGGCCAGCCTGGTCGACGGCAGCGGGCTGTCACCCGACGACAAGATCGCGCCAGAGACGCTAGTGCGGGTGCTCGCCACGGCCGCGGGCAGGCCGGCGCTGCGCGGCGCGCTCACCGGGCTCCCGGTGGCCGGGTTCAACGGCACGCTCTCGGCGGGCGGCAGCGTCTTCGGCATGATCGGCGGGGCCGCGCGGGGTGTGGTGCGGGCCAAGACCGGCAACCTGAGCACGGTGGCCACGCTGGCCGGCCTGGTGGAGGACAAGGCGGGCGCGCTGCTGTTTTTCGCGATCATGGCACCGCAGGTGCCGAGCGCCGGCCAGCTGCAGCAGGCCGCGGTCGCGGTCGACGCGGCAGCGGCCGGCCTGGCCGGGTGCGGTTGTCGCTAACACGTTCGGGAGCATCCCGCACACCTCGTACCGACGTGTCGGGGCTGATATGGTCGCCGGCGCGGCGGTCCAGGGGTCGCCCCCCGGGCGATTCAGCACGTACGGTAGGAGGGTGAGCAGCGCACAGATGATCGACTGGGACATGGCGATCTCCACCGGCGTCAGGTTCGCCAGGCAAGGACCGCAGGTCAGCATCACGGAAGCCCGCGCAGTGGTGGCGGAGCTGCGCGGCCTGACCGCCGTCGTCCAGCAGCCCGTGCGGGACCTGACCGGGCTGACCAGCCAAGGGGCCGCCGGCCCGGTCGCGGTGGTGGACCGGCCTGGATGGATCAAGGCGAATGTCGGCGGTTTCCGCGTCGTACTCGAGCCGCTGGCCGAGCAGCTCGCCGAGCGGGCGAACGTCCTGCCGACGGCTGGCTCTGTCGTCGGCACGGTCGGGTCGCGGGTCACCGGCGTGCAGGCCGGCCTGATCCTCGCCTACCTGTCCTCCCGGGTGCTCGGCCAGTATGAGCTGTTCCTGCCGCCCGGCGACGGGGGAGCGCCGGCCGACGGCGCGAACGGTACCGGCAGCGCGAACGGCGCGTCCGCGACGGCCCCGGTCAACGGCGCGGCCGTTTCCGGCCAGGGCTCAAGCGTCGGCCGCCTCACCCTGGTCGCCCCCAACATCGTCATGGTCGAGCGTGAGCTCGGCGTTGACCCGCACGATTTCCGCCGCTGGGTCTGCCTGCACGAGGAGACCCACCGGGTCCAGTTCACCTCGGTCCCCTGGCTGCGCGGCTATGTGCAGGGCATGATGACGGAATTCCTCCTTGCCTCGGACCTGGACGCGGGCGCGATCCTTGACCGGCTCCGGTCGGCCGCCACCGCGGTCGTCGGCGCGGTGCGCGGCGGGGAAGGAGAAAGCCTGATCGAGGCGATGCAGACCCCGGCGCAGCGGGCGCTGCTCGACAAGCTCACCGCGGTGATGACGCTGGTGGAAGGGCACGGCGACTACGTGATGGACGCGGTGGGCCCGCAGGTGGTGCCGTCCGTCGCGGACATCAGGGAGAAGTTCTCGCAGCGGCGCGGCACGGCGGGCCGGATGGAGCAGATCCTGCGCCGCATCCTCGGCATCGACCTGAAGATGAAGCAGTACGAGCAGGGCTCGCGATTCGTCTCAACCGTGGTCGCCGAGGCAGGCATGGCCGGGTTCAACAAGGTGTGGACCTCGCCGGCGACGCTGCCCACCCGCGCCGAGCTCGCCGAACCGCGCGAATGGCTTGAGCGGGTCGCCTGACGGTGGGCGGTGCCCTCTCGC
>Ga0207664_10001208_pt1 | contig 17150 bp, 16 predicted proteins | sample LARL83metaG_FD_184349 | JGI IMG/M metagenome (GOLD analysis project Ga0207664, IMG submission 184349) | Corn, switchgrass and miscanthus rhizosphere microbial communities from Kellogg Biological Station, Michigan, USA - LAR L8-3 metaG... | ecosystem: Host-associated > Plants > Roots >... | reverse complement strand
CGCCGAAGGTCCGGGCGCCGGCGGCCGTCAGGTATCCCCGGGCCACCCCGCCCGAGCCTCCGGTGAGGTGCACCCCCGGCAGCGACGGCAGCTTGCCCCCGTAGGCCACCGTCACCGGCAGCCGCCCGCCGGTCTCGGCGGCTTGCAGCGAGCCGGGCCGGAACAGCGCCGGATCCAGCCCGCGGCCCAGGTAGGGCAGGGCCATCCGCGGTACGACCAGCCCGCTGCTGGCCGGGCCAAGCGCGACCAGTTCCCCGGCCAGCGCGCTGGCGGCACCCGGAAGCACCCGCACCGCGGCCGGCGCACCAGGGGCGCCGAGCATCAGCCGGTCGCCGTTCACCAGCAGGACCGGGTGTGCGGCGGCACTCTGGGCGGCGGCCTGGCTCTCCGCCGTCGCACCCGCGGCCGCCGCCGCGGTGCTGGCGGCCAGGGCCGCCGCCGTGAGGACTACCCCGAGACGGGCCGTTGCCCGCCGTGCCGGACGATGACGCACGCTGCCTCCTCGATGGAGTACCCGGGCCGGAACCGGCCCCGGGCGGTGGCTAACCGGACTGCCCATACCTACCGGACTGCCGTAAAAGAATCACTTGGCCTGGTAGGCGTTGATCAGGGTCTCGGTGATCGTGCCGCCCGCCGCATCCGCCGCAGTGGTGCGCAGCGACACCGTGGCCCCGGCAGGAGCGGTGAACGACGCCGCATAACTGCCGGCCGAACCGGTCACCTTCGCCTGGTGCCAGCTCTTCCCGCCATCGAATGACACCGCCATCTTCGCACCCGTCACCGCCGCCGCCCTGGCCAGTTGCAAATGCCCCGCCGTGACCCGCACCACCTGCGCACCCGCCGGCGCCGACCCGGCCAGCGACAGCCCCGCCACCGCATACCCCAGCGTCATCATCGGCTCCACGCGGCAGGCGCGGCCAACCACGATTCCGGTTCGCTCGACGGCGCAGCCCCATCCGGCCGGGAGCCGGGCACCGCTCAGGTGCGCCGACCGCCAGGTCCACACGGTCCGGCTCGATGTGGACAGGGTGTAGATCTTGGCCTTCCGTGTCGCGTCAAGGACGAGCCTCATGGTGGACGGGCGCGGGCTCAGCGTCACCGTGGTATGGAACTCACCACCCGGGCCGACCGCGCCGTGCAGCGGGTCCCCGGCGGCGATCGTCTTTCCGTTCTCGGCGATCAGGTAGTGACCGCTGATCTTTCCGAACGATCCCGCCTGCCCGCCGAAGAAGCCGGAGGCGCCGATGTGCCCCGGGGTGCTGTCGCTGAACGGCATCACGTCCAGGGTCAAGGTGTCGCCCCCGCGGGATGCCGAGGGGAGGGCGGTGGCCACGTTGGCCGCGCCGATCAGGTTGGTGTTGTAGCCCGCGTGCAGCGGGTAGGCGTTCCAGTTCTCAGTGAGCCGCTGGCCGGCCCGGAACGTCCGCAGGGCGTCGATCTGGCCGCCGGCCAGGTTCTGGAAGGATTGTTCGTAGCTGTCCGACCACAGGACCGCGGGGTTGCCGGTCATGTATTCGGTCTGGCGCCGCGGCACGTGCATCGGCTGGAACGCGACCCCGAACAGTTCGTTCCACTGCGGCGCGAACACGCCGAACCTGGAGGAGTAGCCGGTGGTAGGCACGTCGGAGTAGTAGCTGGCGTGCACCGTGGCCAGCCCGGCCGAGCGCACCACGTGACGCTGCGAGCCGATAAGCCCGCCCAAGTACCCGTAGGCGACGTTGTACTGGTACGGGGTGCCCGCGGCCTGCCGCGGCGAGTCAAGCTGGGAGTTCACATACATCTGGAGCGTTCCCGCGGCAGACCGCCGGGTGGTCGGGCTGAAGTACAGCGGGCCGCCTATGTACCAGAAGTCGGCCACCGAGCCGGCCGGGGTGGGATGGCGTAGCTCGACGATCAGGTTGAACGTCTGCACCGCGGGCCGTGGGGTTACGAACCTGACCTTGCTGTCCGCCGCTCGCGCCGCCATGTGCACTGTGACGTTCCTGGTCGCCGTGATCTGCGGCACGATCACCGAGTAGGCCGCGGGCGCGGCCTTGCCGTGGACCGGGCCCTCGAAGATCCCGAGAGCCCAGAAGTTCCCGGCCGGCACGCTGAACTTCGCGGTGCCGTGGTCGAAGAAGCTCGACGATTCGACCGGGTCGTCGTAGCTCTGGGCGTTGTCGGCGTCGAAGACGAACACGATGTCCCCGGTGTCGGGCTGGCCGGCCAGGTTGGTGCCGGTGACCGTGAGGGTGTGCATGCGGAACCCCGGGGAGTGCCGTGGCGCCGGCGCCGCCCGCCCGGCACCGGCCGGCGACCCGGCCAGGCTCACCGACACGCCGCCGGCGAACATGCCGTCCCTGCCGTAGCTGGCCGTGGCGTGATCGGCGGCGAACTGGCGGGCCAGCGCTGCTCCGAAGGTGGTCGCACCGGCGACCGTGAAGTAGCCCTGGGCGGTCCCGCCGCGGGCGCGGGTGATCGACATGCCGGGCAGTACCGGGACCTTGCCCTGGTAGGACACGGTCACCGGCAGCCTTCCGGCGGTCTCCGCACGCTGCAGGGCTCTGGTCTCGAACAGATCCAGCGCCAGGCCGCGCCCCAGGAAGGGCAGTGCGACCCGGGGGATCGCCAAGACGGTGCCGCCGAGGTCAAGCCCGACCAGCGGCCGGGCAGGGCCGACCGCACCTGGCAGGATGCCCAGGGCCCGCGGACCGCCAGCGGCCGGGGGAAGCAGTCTGTCTCCGTTGATCATCAGGACGCTCCGCGGTGCCCCACCGGCCCCTGTCGCAGCGGCGGGGGTGCGCAGGGCCTGCCTGGTCAGCGCGCTGCCCGGTACCGCGCTCGCACCGGCTGCCAGCACCGTCGCAGCCAGGAACGCAAGGGTGACGGCAGACCGCCGGGGGTGATGACGCACGACTGCCTCCTTGACGCGGCGCCGGGCCGGCGGGCCGGTCCGGGCGCCGTGAGCGAGCGGCACGGGAGGAGAAGCTCTGGCAGGTGCTGTTGCGGCAAGCGGAGGCGGTGAACCTCCGTCTTATAGACGACGACTGGCATAGGGATGTTGCCCGGCAACCCGAAGAAGTTTCCCGGTGGCGGAAGCAATGCCGGGAGCTCGGGGGAAGCGATGCCGGGCGCTCGCAACGGCGCAGGTCAGGCGGTGCGGGCCAGACCGGCCACGCGGAGCGTAGTGTCCGAAAACAGATCAGGCGTCGCAGAGGGCAAGCAGTTTGGTGACCGTGGACCAGTTGCGGGCGGTGCCGGCGGCGACCGGGCTGGCGGACCGGCCGAGCAGGTACAGGGCAAGCTCGCTGCGGCCGAACCCGTCGGGGGTGTGCACGTAGAGGGTGCTGCCGACGACCTCGGCGGTGTCCTTGCCGCTGCCCCGCTCCGCGGCGCGCCGGTGCCCCTCTTCGATGGCTGCCGCCGCCCCGGCGGGTACCGGGCCGCGGAAGAACACCGCGTGGACCATCTTGGGGTTCGGCTCGTCCGGGTAGGGGTTGTCGCGCACGGCCCTTGCCAGGTCGCCGCGGGACAGCACGACCACCGCGGGCTTGACTCCAAGGCTGGCCGAGATGGCCTCCTCCAGTGCCGTGGCCAGCGCCTCGGTGTCCGCCTCGTCGCTGGTGAACAGCACGTTGCCGCTCTGGATGTACGTCGCCACCTCTGTGTGGCCGAGCCCGGCGACCACCGCGCGCAGATCCGCCATCGCGACCTTGTTGCGGCCGCCGACGTTGATGCCGCGCAGCAGGGCGATATGAGTGGCCATGGCAGCATCCTGCCGCATGACGCCCGGCTGACCTGCACAGCCCGCCGGCCGGTCCGCTCAGTGGCGGCGTTTGCGCCAGTCGGGAGGCTCGGGCGGCGGGCCGAGGTTCGGCGGCGGCTGGCCGCGGCCCGAGCGCCAGCCCACCGGCTGCGCAGCCGGCGCACCCGCAGAAGCGGCCGGCGTTCCCGGAGAAGCGGGCTCCCCCGGCGACGCGGCGGGCTCCGCCGCCGGGGCGTCCGGCGGCGGAGCCTGGGTGGCCAGCCGCGCCTGGTCGAGGCTGCGCCAGGTGACCGTGGGCAGCGTCGCGATGGCCGGGTTGGCGTCGGCAAGCACGACATGCCGCCGCGGGCCCGACGCGTAGCTGACGATCACCGCGCTCGGCGGGAGCCGCTGCAGTTCTTCGGGTTCCACGAGGAACTCGCGGGAGCGCTGGACGGTCCGGCCGAGCGAGGAGTTGAGCCCGATCGCCCGCGACGTGGTGACCCCCCAGGACGTGCTGGTGTTGATCCCGTCGGTCAGTGAGTCCGTGTCGCTGGTCCCCCGTGACTCGCTGGCCTCGGTGCTGTCCGAACCGGACCGGGGCGCCAGCGGCGCGCCGCCCGGGCGGGTGCGGCTGTGGCCCCGGCTGCGCCCGGAACTCTGGCTGCGCGACCGGCTCAGCGACGCCGACTGCGCCGTGCCCACGGTGGAGGTGTAGGAGTCACCGGCGGTGTCGCTGACCGACGCGCCCACGGTGTCGGTGAGCTGGCTCAGCACGAACCGGTGCTGCGAGCCGATCTGCTCGCTGGCTGCCTTGGCGTCCTCGGCGTTGCCGAGGCGCATCACCGCCAGTGCCGCGTTCCCGCGGCCGAGCCGCTGCGCGACGTGCGGCGGAATCGACCGGTAGGCGACGACCAGCCCGGTCCTGGTGGCCTCGCAGGCGCCTGCGAGCCGGTCGATCAGCTCCCCGGGCAGTGCCTGGGCGCCGGCCACGCAGACCGTATGCCGCCACGGCCGCCCTGGACGGGCGCAGCGGAGCAGGTGGGTGAGGGCGACCGTGACATAGGCCGCGAGCACGCCGTTGCCGAACGCGCCGCCGCCCGGATCCACGGCCACCACGCGCAGCCTGCTCGGCGGCACCGTGGCCGGATCGCTGCCGAGGCGCTCAAGCACCCGCAGCCGCGCCTCGAGTGCCCAGGCCCGCTCGATGACCACCCGGTCGGCTGCGCCGCGGCCGAACAACCCGGTGATGCGCTCAAGCTGTACCGCGGTGAGCCGGCCGTGGCGCACATCCTCCCGCGGGTCCCCCACCTGCGCCAGCGCCCGCAGGGCCGCGGTCACCTGGCAGATCCGCGCCCCGTCCCCCAGCACCTCGAGCAGCCGGGCCAGTAGCGCGTGATCGGGCGCCGGATCGTGGCCGCCCGCCGCGGCCCGGTCCGCCGACACGCAGGCGGTCAGGATGTCTGCCATTGCCGCGGCGGGCAGGCCCACCCCGAGATCGAACCTGGGCAGGTCACCTGGCAGCACCCAGACCAGCGGGCCAGCCCGGAGCTGCCCGGCCAGCGAGACCAGGTCCCCGGCCACCGCGCCCTCGGACAGGTCGAGGACCGTCAGGGCGTCCCCGCTGGCCAGCCGCGGCACGCCGACGCTGGTCAGCAGCGCCGACCAGCCGGCCACGGTGCCTCCGACCAGATCGACCCGGTCGGTCTGTTCCGGCAATAACACCGGATACCACAGCGCCTGGCCGCGGAACGCGCGCTCGCGGCTCTGCCAGGCACGGAACCGGCGGGCGTGTTCCTCCTGAGCGGCGAACAGGTCCCGCTCCTGCGCCGCGCGGGCGGCGGTCACCCGGCGGCTCTCCGCCGCGATGGCGGCCTTCAGCGCCTGCCGCCCCCGCCAGGCGCTGACCGCGCCCGCCACGGCCAGGCATGCGAACGTTGCCACGCCAAGCCCGGTCAGCGCCGGGTTCAGCCAGCCCGCCCAGCCGAGCAGGCCCACCGCGCTGGCCAGCAGCGCACCGCCGGCGCCGGCCTGCCTGGCGGGACGGCTGATCAGGCTTTCCTCCCGCCGCTGTGCGGCCAGCCAGCCTGGGTTGACCCGCTCCGGATCCGGGGGCACCGGGCGCCGGGGCGGCTGCCCCGGGTCCGCATGCAGCAACTCGTGCTGCCAGCCCAGGCTGACCTGGCCGGGCCGGAACGCCCCGGCCGTCATTGGAGCCCCCAGGGAGCGGGCAGGCCGGCCGGCTCCGGCCGCGCGGGCAGGGGCCCATCGACGCTGCGGCACGGTGCCTGTAGCGCTACGGCGCCACTGCCCGCGCGCGCCGCGGCCAAGCCGGCGACGACCACGAAGTCACCGCTGCGCAAGGCGCATAGCGTGGCCGCTTGCACCACGGGAACCTCCATGGTGCCTAACGGAACGGCGTGGCTGGCCTCACCCGCAGCGGTCAGGCCGTCACCGGCTCCAGCCGCCTCGGCCTGGATCTGCCCGAGGGGCACGATCGTGGTGCCGGTCAGCGGGGCAATCTCGGCGGCCAGCCGCGGGTCCGCCAGCCGGTGGACGATGGCGGCGTTGACCCGGCCGGCGATCCGGGCGGCCGGCTCCGGCACGGTGGTGGCGAGCACCGGTGCCAGCCCGGCCGGGCTGCCCGCCGCGATGAGCCCGGCCACGGCCGCCGGATCGACCCCGTCGCATTCGGTGAGCCAGCACAGCCCGTCGGGCGCGATCCCGCCGCGGTACATGCTTGCGTACAGCCCGGCGATGTCCGCGGCGATCAGCCCGGCGATCACCCCGGCGGCAGGCCCGGGGCCGCCCAGCGTGAACAGGGCCACGCCGCGCTGCCGCACCACGTCGGCCAGGCTGGCGCCGTTCCCCGGGCTGCCGCCCCGAGGTCCCCACGGCACGTCCGCCAGTGCGGCCTGCTGCTCCGCGCCGGGCCGCACGCGGGGCTCGTACCGTGGCCCGCCGACCGCGCCGAAAACGTGCAGCGGGGCACGCGCGGCCCCGCACCGGGCGGCGAGCGTACCGGGCAGGTCGCGGTCCCCGGTGAGGTCCACCACGATCACCGGCTTGCGCCGCCGGATCGCCGCGTCGGCGAGCAGCAGGCCCGACGCCAGCACCGCCGGGGCCGCCGCACCGGTCACCAGCACGCCGCCGCCCGCGTCACGCCAGCACAGCACCGCCGCCCGCCCGGTGGCCGCCTCGACGCCGAGGCGCACCCCGTCCCTGGTGAGCATGCGCCCGGCCCGCAGCGAGGCGGTGGCCCTCCTGCGGTGCCAGCTGCTGACCAGGCCGGGGCGGGCCGTGGGCATGTCCCACTCATCGGTATGCAGCCAGCGCACCCACCACGCCACCGCGGCCAGACAAGCGGCCGGTATCAGTGCCAGCGGGACCTGACCGGGCAGCCCGTGCACGATCGCCGCGGGCAGCCGGCCCACGGCGGCGGGCCCGGTAGCCATCGCGTTCACCGCGGCGGCCGGGCCACGGCGCAGGCCCGCCGCTGCCGCACCGGGGCCGAGTGCGAGTGCCCAGATGACGCCGCAGGCCGCGGGGACGGCCAGCCACAGCGGGCGCCACCGGCTGGCCTTGCTCACCGCGTCAAACGCCGCCGCGAGGATGAGCGTCAGCGGCGCGAATAAGACGCCGGCCACCACCGCCGCGGTGGTGGTGGCAGCGACCAGTTCACCACGGCGTGGCGTGCCGAGCGGGACGAGGTAGCGCGCCCGCCGCGGCGAGCGCACCGGGGCGAGCGGAACGGCGGAAGGCATTTCGGGACTAAGGTTCCCAGCCGTCCGCGGTGTGTGTCCAGGCACTTGCCAAAGCGCCGGTGTTGCCGGTGCTCTCGGTGCCCGAATGCGGCGGGACGGCCTCGACGACGATGCGGAACAGTTCGGGGCGGAGCATCGCCATGGTCAGCGCGACCGGGGCACCGGTGGCGGGCATGGCGAAGCTCACCGTCACGGTGGCCACCGGCTCCCCCGCCGACAACCGCAGGGTCCGAGCCGCGGAAGGCGGCGGCAGGCCCATCTCGATCTGCACCGCACCCGGGCGCGGGCCCTCCGCGCCCGCGGAGCGCCAGGGCAGCGGGAACGACAGCGGTGACGGCACTCCGGTCAGCTCTTGCGGGCTCGCCGCGACCTCCTCCTCGAGGGGCTTGCCGGCGGGGAGCATCCCGAGCTTGGCGGCGAAGTGCTCGGGCAGATAGCTGGCGGCAAGCGCGCCGGGCTCTCCGCCGACCGTCCACACGCACCGGACCGAGAGCACCGGCTCGCCGGGAGCGACGCCGAGCGAGCGCCCGATGTCCTCCGGCGGCCGGCGCACGGTCGTGTGCCGGCTCGTGCACGCGAGCTGCCCGCCCATTGGGTCGACGCGGGAGACGAGCCCGAACACGCCCTCGAGCGGCACCCAGTACTCCGCCGGGCTCGCCCGGTACACCTGCCCGTCAGGGAGGCGCCGGACCAGGTGCCGTGCGGCCAGTTCGTCGATGGCCGCGTCGATCTCCGCGGAGCTCACGCTGTACCGCCTGGCCAGCGCCGTGAGCCTGGGTAGCCGCCAGCCTGGTTCGTGATGCACGAGGGCGGCGGCGAGCCGGTCGGCGAGGACGGCGGCAGCAGCCGGGCGACGGCGGGGGCCGCCTCTGCCCTCCTCGTCGTGGAGCATGCGCCTCGCCAATTGATCGTCACCGGAACTTCTCATAACGGGGTTTTCGCCCCGTTCACTCCAGTGATAGGGGGCTCAGGTTATGAGAAGTTGAACGGCAGATGGATGGGGAGGCGACGAGCAGGGGACGAGTTGTGAAACGAAACCCCTGCCTTCGCCCATGAAACCCGGTTGCCGGATACGCCGGAGGGGGCACGGTCAGGCGACCATGCCCCCTCCGGCGTGTTCTCCGTGGCATCGGACGGGCTCGGCTCAGCCCACCGGCGCGGTGACGCTGACCGCCAGCGTCGTGGTGTGACCGCGGTCGGCGGTGACCGTCTCCTCGGCGCGGGCGCCGCCGGGCGCGAGCACCCGGACGGTCCAGTTGCCCGGCGCGGCGAAGAAGCGGAACCCGCCGTCCTCACCCAGCGGGACCTCGGCGACAAACTCGCCATCGTCGTTCAGCAGCCGGGCGTACCCGACGCGCGCGGGGGCACCGTCGGCGGTCACCGTGCCCTCGATGATGGCCTCACCCGAGGAGTTCTCGGTGACCGCGACCCCGCCCGCTGGTGCGCCGCAACCTTGCGGTTCCCCGCTCATCGGCCCGAACCAAGCTCGATCGGCACGCCGACCAGGGAGCCGTACTCGGTCCAGGACCCGTCGTAGTTCTTGACGTTGGGCTGTCCGAGCAGCTCGTGCAGGACGAACCAGGTGTGCGCGGACCGCTCGCCGATCCGGCAGTAGGCGATGGTGTCCTTGCTGAAGTCCAGGCCGGCCTCGTCGGCGTAGAGCTTGCGCAGGTCATCGTCTGACTTGAAGGTGCCGTCGTCGTTGGCGGCCTTCGACCACGGCACGTTCTTGGCGGTGGGGATGTGCCCCGCCCGCTGGGCCTGCTCCTGCGGCAGGTGGGCGGGCGCCAGGAGCTTGCCGCTGAACTCGTCGGGTGAGCGTACGTCCACCAGGTTGCGCTGGCCGATGGCGGCGACCACCTCGTCGCGGAACGCGCGGAGCGAGGTGTCCTGCTCGCTGGCCTTGTAGGACGTCTTGGCCCGCTCGGGGACCTCGGTGACCAGGTCGCGCGAGTCGAGTTCCCACTTCTTGCGGCCGCCATCGAGCAGCTTGACGTTGGCATGCCCGTAGAGCCGGAAGTACCAGTACGCGTACGCGGCGAACCAGTTGTTGTTCCCGCCGTACAGGATCACCAGGTCGTCGTTGGAGATGCCGCGCGACGACAGCAGTTCCTCGAAGCCGTGCCGGTCCACGAAGTCGCGGCGTACCGGATCCTGGAGATCCTTCCTCCAGTCGATCTTCACCGCGTTGGCGATGTGGCCCTTGTCGTACGCGCTGGTGTCCTCGTCCACCTCGACGAGCACCACCCCGGGATCACCGAGGTGGGCCTCCACCCAATCGGCGTCCACCAGGACATCGGAGCGGGTCATGCAGGTACCTCCTTGTCATGCTCTGGCTGCCCCGTGTCGTGGCTGGACGGCCAGAACCGTCGGATCATCACATACATCTCGCAGCCCAGGCACAGGCCGAAGGCCGCGTTGAGAAAAGCCGCCGCGAGCGCTAGCGCGGCCGCGACGATGCCAAGCAGGGTCACGCCGGTGGCGTACCCGATCACCCCGATCACACTGATGACCAGGCCAACCCACTGGGAGAACCGTGGTGGTGCCTCGTCCTCAAGCTCGGCGGGCGGGCCGAGCCGGGGGCGGACCAGCCAGCGGAAGATGAGCCCGTAGGGCGCATACCTCAGGCCGAACACGGCGCCGATGCCGAACACGACGGCCTGCGCGCCCAGCAGCCAGGCGCTGCCGGTGATGAGCACCAGCACGAGGACCAGGGCCGACAACGCCGCGGCGAACCGCTGTCCCCTTGGATCGACCTTCATGGCCGCACCACCCTTTCCGCTCCGTTCCCGCACTGCCGCGATTGCAGGGAGCTCCGATTCTCCTTTGGCGATTCTCCGTAGCCGCCCGGCCGGCGCGCCAAGACAACGGCGAAAGGGCGGGGTAGCGGTGGCCGGGCTCGCTAGTCAGGCAATGCGGGTCCCGGCGTGGCCCCGGCGACACAGGGCCGCCGCCACCCGGCAGTAGTCCACCTGGCGGCGGATCGTGAGCATGACCGACCCGGTCGGTCGTGGCGTGCCCGCTGGCCTGCTGGCGATCGCGGGAGCAAGCATGGATCTGATGCTATGCGGGGCCATGCGACGTGTCACTCCCTCGTCCCCGCCGCCGGCCCGCCGGTGGCCATGGCCACCGCCGCCACCACGTCCTCGCGGCGCGGCAGGCCGCTCGCCCGGCGGGTGACCTGGCCCTGGGGGCCGAGCACGAACACCGTGGGGGTCCGCCTGACGTCGAGCAGCCGGACCAGGTCCAGCCGGTCGGCCACGTCGATCTCCACATGGGTGACACCGGTGTCGCGCGCGGCCACGTCGGCGAGCAGTTGCCGCGCCGCGCGGCACGGCGCGCAGAAGGACGAGGAGAACTGGAGCAGGGTGGCCCGCGACCCGAGTGGCTGGCCTAGTTCGGCCCCGGTCAGCGACTGGTGCCTTGCCGCCGACCGCGCCGCGGGGGCAAGCCGCCCATCGCGGCGCCGCAGCGTGAGTCCGCCCACGGTTGCGAGCGCCAGCACGGCGGCTACCACGATCGCTCCGGCAAGCACGCCTGTCTACAGCGCCAGGCAGGCGCGCCGCATTCCCGGGAGGTGCCGCGCCGTCAGTCCGCGGGCGCGGAGGCGAACACCTTGCCGTCGATGGTCACCTGGAAGCTGCGCAGTTCCTTCTCGCCGAGCCAGGTGGAGGCGGGGTACCAGGAGGTGCCCGGCCACGCCTTCCAGCTACCGACCATCGACTTGCCGCCGGTGGCGTCGGTGACCTGGAACTGGCAGACGCTGCCCGGCTGCACGCCGGTGACGTTGATCTCCATCTGCGTGCCCCAGGGCTCGGGCCGGTAGCGCACGGTGAGGTGCGCGCCGGTCACCGGGCCATTGCCGCTGGTCTGCTGCCAGGCCGAGGACTGAATCGGCCCGGGCGGCGCATTGCCGCCGGACGATTGCAGCGCGTTAGCGACGAAGGCGCCGCCGCCGAGGGCCACGATCGCCACGGCGGCGGCCGCTGCCACGGTGCGCCACCGGTGTATCCGCCGCACGTTGGTGGTGCGGGCGATCAGCGAGGTGAGCATTTCCGCGGAGGGCACCCCGGCGAGCTCGGGGTCCTGCTCCGGTGCTGCCAGGCGCTCGGCCTCGACGATCGGGACCTTGCGCAGCAATGCCGGAAGCCCGGCCAGGCTCGCCAGTTCCTCGCGGCACTCATGGCAGGACGAGAGGTGCTCGTCCACCTGGGCCCGCTCGGCGGGATCGATGGCGCCAAGCACATAGACGCCAAGTGCCTGCTTGATCTCGCGGCATCCAGCCATGCCGGTCACGGTGCCAGCCCCCGTTCCTCCAAGGCCAGCTTGAGCGCGCGGAGGGCGTAGAACGCGCGGGACTTCACCGTTCCCGCCGGCACGCCAAGCACGACGGCCGCTTCCGCCACCGATCTGCCCCGGTAGTACGTCTCGAGCAAGACCTGCCTGTGGTCGGGACGCAGCGCTGCCAGCGCGTCCGCGACCGCCCATGATTCGAGCACGCGATCGGCCTCATCGGGAACGGGGACGAGGTTGAGAGCGCCCTCGCCGACTTCCATCGGGCGTGCTTTTCTTGCCCTGTGCGCGTCGACCGCCAGGTTACGTGCCACCGCGAACAGCCACGGCCGGGCCGGCCGCTCCGCGATCGCCTCGGGGTGGAGCCAGGCGCGCAGCAAGGTCTCCTGCACGATGTCCTCCGCCCGTTGCCTGTCGCCGTCTGTCATGCGCAAGGTGAACCGCAGCAGGGCTGCCGCGTGCTCTGCGTAGAGTGCGCGCACGAGTTCCTCGTCGCTGACCTTGTGGGCCGGCTCAGAGTCCCCGGCTGCCCTGTTGCGCGCCACACCCATACCACGCAAACGGGATGTGATCGGTTCACGGCGGGGTTTCACTGGCCCTCCCCGGGCCGATGTGGGCGAGCGGGCTCAGCCCCGGGCGAACTGCACATGCCTGGCGGAGGCGGCGATCCGCAGGCCGTCCGGGGTGACATGTACCGATGTTAGGTGCAGGTGCAGCGGCAGGGTGCTCAGCGGTACCACGATGTGCAACTGCGAAGAGTAGGCGGACACTGGCAGGCCGGGCAGCCCGGGGACGTCGACCCGGACCGGCGACACCTTGATGCCGGACCCGGAGACCCCGACCGCGACGGTGGCGGAGACCGGGATGTGCGCGCCATGGAAGGCCAGCCTGCCGGACACGCTGAGGTTCTTCCCGTCCGGGTGGAGCCGGAACCCGCCGGGGAGCCGGCGGTCCACCGTGGCGAAACCGACCATCGCCGAGCCTGCGGCGTGATCGGCGGTCACCATCGACGACCCGTTGCCCAGCACCTGGCCGACCGTGGCGTGCACCCCGCTGAGGCGCACCCTCAGGTCACGCAGGGTGGCGCCGTCGGCGGCGACCTGGCTGGCCGAGACGTCGATCTGCCGGTAGTCACCGGCCGCGACCTGAGTGAGGAACGGAAAGCCGGTGATCGACACCCCGGGTTTGCCCGGCAGTTGATAGGCGCTGGTGAGCCGGTCGGAGATCTGGTTCTCCGCGACGGCGACCGAGACCCGGTCGGCGGCCACCAGCAGCACGACGAGGACGGCGACGCCAATCAGCAGCTTTCGCATGGCTGTGCCACACTACCCAGCGGCCGCCGGTGCATGCCGCGCCTCGGCGCAACATGCCCGCGGCGGCGGGAGGTCAGCCTCCCGCGAACGGTGGCAGCACCTCGATGACGGCCCCCTCGGCCAGGGCGACCGTCTCGGCGGCGCGACCGGCCGCCTGTTCGCCGTCCACCAGGACCGAGGACCGGGCCAGGACGGCGCGGAACTCGGCAGCCGCCGGGCGCCGCGCCACCGCCTCCGCCAGCGCTTCGGCCAGCGTGGCGGCGTCGAGCGTCTCCTCGGCCACCCCGGCGGCGTGCTTCGCCGCAGCCCAGTAGCGCACAGTTACCATTGGCACGTCGGATATCCTCGCTCACATCGGCTCCGGGCGGTGCTGCCTCGGGCCCTTCGGCAGATCCATGGTGGAGGGGGTTACTCCACACACGGTAAGGCGGAGGTGGCAGCAGAATGAGTGAGCTGTTCCTGCTCACCAACGCCGCCGAACCGCCTGGGGAAATCATGCCCGCACTCGGCCTGCTGTTGCACACGGTGCGGACCGGCCCGGCCGACATGATCGCATTCGAGGACGCATCGGCGGCCGACGCGATCCTGGTCGACGCGCGACGGGACCTGATCTCCGCCAGGCAACTCTGCCAGTTGCTGCGGCAGGCCGCGCCGCAGGCCCCCATCCTGGCCGTGCTGACCGAGGGCGGCCTGGCCGCGGTCACCGCCGAGTGGGGCACCGACGACGTCATGCTCGCCACGGCAGGGCCTGCCGAGCTTGAGGCGCGGCTCCGCCTGGCCATCGGGCGCCAGACGAGCACGGTGCCCGTGGCGGCGGACGAGATCCGCTCGGGTGAGCTGTCCATCGACGAGGCCACCTACACCGCCCGGCTGCGCGCCCGGGTGCTCGACCTGACCTTCAAGGAGTTCGAACTGCTGAAGTTCCTTGCCCAGCACCCTGGCCGGGTGTTCTCCCGCGCGCACCTGCTGCAGGAGGTGTGGGGTTACGACTACTTCGGCGGGACCCGCACGGTGGACGTGCACGTGCGGCGACTGCGGGCCAAGCTGGGCGCCGAGCACGAGGCGCTGATCGGTACCGTGCGCAATGTGGGTTACCGCTTTGTGCCACTCAAGGCCGTCGAGGACGGCCGCCGAGGTCCGGCGCGGGACAGCGACTCCGCGGCGGGGCAGCAGGACACCGACCGCGAGCCGGGCACCGACCGCGAGCCGGGCACCGACGGCGAGTTGGCCGCCACCGCGAACCACACCACCGGCCGCGTCCGGGTGCCCGGCAGCTCGCGCGAGGGCTGAACGCTGGACGAGCCGGACGCTGACCAGGTCACGATCACCACGCTGGGGCAGCTCAGCGGCGCCGAGGCGGGCGAGGTGCTCGGCCTGGCCGACGCGGCGGCCGCCGCCGACGGCGTCGGCCCGCTGTCCGAACAGGTCCGGCTGCACCTTGAGTACGGCGGCGGAGACGGGGCACGGGACCTGCTGCTGCGCCGCGGCGATGCGCTGGCGGGCTACTCCCACCTCAGCGGTCCTGACTCTGCCGGGCACCTGAGCGGTGAACTGGTCATCCACCCGGCGCAACGCCGGCGCGGTCTTGGCCTGGCCCTGGCCGGGGCGGCGGTGGCCGGTGCGGGCCCGCTGCCGGTGCGGATCTGGGCGCACGGGAACCTGCCCGCGGCGGCCGGGCTCGCCGCCACCGCCGGGTTCACCCGGGTGCGGTCCCTGCTGCAGATGCGGCGCTCGCTCGCCGAGCCGCTGCCGGAGCCGCGCCTGCCGGACGGAGTTGCCCTGCGTACCTTCGTGCCCGGCCAAGACGAGGACGAGTGGCTGGCGCTGAACGCGGCGGCCTTCGCGGATCACCCCGAGCAGGGCGGCTGGACACGCGATGAGCTGGAACACAGGGAGGCGCAGCCGTGGTTCGACCCGGCCGGCTTCTTCCTTGCCGTCCGGGCCGGCCGCCTGGCCGGCTTCCACTGGACCAAGATCCACGCGCCGGCCCGCGCAGGTGAGCCGACCGGCGAGGTGTATGTGGTCGGCGTGCATCCCGCCGAGCAGGGCACCGGGCTGGGCAAGGCGCTGACCCTGGCCGGACTGCGCTATTTGCGCGACCGCGAAATCCCCACGGTGATGCTCTATGTGGACGGCGAAAACACCGCAGCGATCCGCTTGTACGAGTCATTGGGTTTCGCGCGCGCCAACACCGACGTCATGTACGAACATGCCACTGGCCAGCCGTAAGCACCCGCAGCGATTCACCAGCGTCGGGAGCCGCCAACGCCAGCCACCAATCACGGGGGTTCCGGGGGGCTCGGCCCCCCGGGGTAGCGCTACGGCCTACCGCGAAGACGGCCGAAGGCCGTCGAGGCCGGTCAGGCTGCCCCCCGAACACCCAGAACCTCGTCGAGTTCTTCCAGGGTGAGCGGGTGATCGCTGGCGGCTACGGCGCTGAGGACTTCCGCGTAGAGTTCGATCTCGTCAAGCGCCACGCTATCGTGGACGCGCAGATCGAGACGCTCTCCCACCGCGCCCACCTCCATTGCTGAGCGGATCCGCGGAACCTCTTAGCAACAAGGCTACGACGCGGCCCGTCCCCCCGCATGACCCACAAGGGTCATTCCCGGACCATCTTCGGGTGATTTTACCCATCCCCCCGATAACAATTCCAGCAAGGTGGCCGTGCCGTGTCCCAGCAACCGGTATAGGCGCAACTTGCCCATCCATATCGTCATGCACCGGCGCACCGCCTGCCGCGCAGGGCCCGTTCGCCCCGGCCCGGGGCGCGAGCATCAAAGGTCCGGTGTTAAGCTAGCTGTAAGTAACTGACCCCACCCGCCCGGTTACGCTCTGCGATTCGGTTAAACCGGGATAATCGTTCGTTTCGGTTGCGCAGGCGCGCAGTCGGGACAAGAGTCGTGCCCACTCCCACTCGTGTGGGAGGACCCCGCATTCCCCGCCCGGCCTGACCAGGTTTGCGGCGGGCCCCCGCACCACCCGCCCGCCAGGGCGGCTTCGTCGACGACCGCCACCAGGCGGCCCCGTCCGTGCCCGCGCGGAGCGCATCGGGACGGCCTGGCTCACCTCTCGGGTGCCACATGACTAACGATGCAGACCTGATGCCAGACCTGGGGCAGGAAGACGCCTTCGAAGTCCAGATGCGCGGCTATAGCCGCCGCCAGGTGGACGAATTCGTCGCCCGCACCCGAAGCCAGATCCGCGATCTTGAAGAGCGGCTCTCGCGTTCCCTTGACGACACCGAACGAGTTCGCCTGGAGCTGTCCGCGGCCCGGCAGGACCTGAGCAACAAGCCCGCCCACGAGGAGATCAGCGAACGGGTCGGCCAGATACTCAAGCTCGCCGACGACGAGGCCAAGGCGCAGCGGAACCGCGCCCAGGACGAGATCAACAAGCTGCGCGACGAAGGCAAGAAGGAGGTCGAACGGCACCGCACCGAGTCCCGCGAGCAGACCGAGCGGATGCTGACCGCGGCCCAGGAGCAGGCGGAGAACGCCATCGCGGCGGCCCGGGCCGAGGCGGAGAAGATGCGCAATACGGCCCGCGTCGAGAGCGAGCGGGCGGTCGGCGAAGCCACCAAGGAAGCGGAGACCACGCTCACCACGGCCAAGGCCCAGGCCAAGCAGATGCTCGACGAGGCAACGATGCGGGCCACCGCCATCCATGACGGTGCCGAGCGCCGCCTGAACCTGCTGACCTCCAGGCACACCGAGACGATGCGGCGGCTCACCGAGATCCGCGACGTCGTCACCAACCTGGTGGCCAGTGAGACCGCCCGCGGTTCCCTGGAGGAAGAGGTCGCCAAGTCCGTGGCCAGCGGGGTCGCGGCAGGCGCCGTGCCCGCACAGGCCCCGGCGGCCCCGGCGGGCCGTGGCGCGGCCGAAGGCAGGCACACCCCCGGCGCCCAGCTGCCCGGCCGCGGCGGCCGCGACGCGGCAGCGGAGCCAGCCCGCACCACCCCGGCTCGCACCCCCCGCCCGGCCGACACCCAGGAAGAGCTCTCCGGCCGCACCGGCACCACGGCTTCCGAATCGGCCCCCGCCAAGCCGGCCC
>Ga0207664_10001207_pt1 | contig 17165 bp, 10 predicted proteins | sample LARL83metaG_FD_184349 | JGI IMG/M metagenome (GOLD analysis project Ga0207664, IMG submission 184349) | Corn, switchgrass and miscanthus rhizosphere microbial communities from Kellogg Biological Station, Michigan, USA - LAR L8-3 metaG... | ecosystem: Host-associated > Plants > Roots >... | reverse complement strand
CCATGCGCCGCCCGCCGTCCACCACGATGCCAAGTCGGAAGCGACCTCGCTCATAGCACTCTGTCCAAATGTCACCCTGCGCGAGGAACGCGATGCCTTGCTGCTCAGAGACGAGGTCCGCCGACGGCAACAAGGCCTCTGCCCGGTCTCGGTAGATCGAGGCCCGGTCGAGTTCGCCTGCTAATACGAAGGCCTGGGCCACCATGGCCAGGGTCGTCAGCGAGGCATTTTCCTCGGCAATGTGGGTGTCATTCCAGAGTTCTTCGACCTGGCGCGCGACGTGCCTCATGACATCGATGCGACCGGCAAGAGAAGCAGGCAACGTGGCCTCTGCCAGGAGAGCGACCGCGCGCCCAGCGTCGATCGGCCGGATGTCTGCCGCCGCCCGGACAAGGCCGTCAAAACTCTGCAACGACTCTCCATGCCAGGTGCGGGCTCTCCCGAGGACCAGTTCGGCCTCGGCCGCGAACACTGGATCATGTCGCTGCTCAAGGGCTTCCTCGCACCAGGCAACCGCCATCCCCGAGTCCCCCGCGAGATGCGCGTCGGCAGCGGCACGCAGCAAACGCACGGCGCGCATGTCCTCGTCGGCCGTCAACTCCGCCGCCCGGCGCCAAGCCCTTGCGGCCGCGCCGTACCCGCTGCGCTGTTGCGCGTCCGCGGCCGTGGCCCCAAGCGCCTCGGCTGCCGCATCATCCGTACCGGTGGCCGCTGCGGCCAGATACCATGCACGTAGATCCGCGTCAGCGACGTCGGCCAGAGCCCGGCAAGCGGCTACTCTCGCCCACAAAGGTGTCCGGCTGACAACCACCGAGCGCATTAGCGGATGCCGCAACTGGATCTGGCCATCCATAGTTTGCACCAACCCGCGGCGCTCTGCAGCGGCGAGCGACCCCAGCGACAGCCGCAGCGAGTGAAGCGCGGACGCGGTATTGCGCCCACCGCTGGCGCTGTCGATGGCAACGACAAACAGCGCGCGCTGGGTGTCTTCGGGCAACTCGTCAAATACGCGGCCCCACGCACGTTCGAGTGAATCGCCGAGGACCAGCCGCTCAGGCTCGGACGCTCCCAAGACAGCGCGGGCTCCCTGCAGGTTTTCCATCACCGCTAGCGGGTTTCCGCCGGATCGCTCGACAAGGCAACGCAGAATCGGAGGACTGATGACAACACCTGCACGCTTGGCCAGCTCAGCACACTCGGCGACAGACAGACCTCCGATCCTCAATGTTGGCAGATCATATGCGGCCGCCTCTGCGCCAGGCTCTTCGCGGACGACGAGAATCATCACGATCGGCTCGGTCGCCAAGCGCCGCGCGACAAACAGCAGGATCCGCTGCGATTCCGGATCGATCCATTGGAAATCGTCGATAAGGAGGGCCAAGGGCTTGTCGTCAGCAGCGCTCGCCAAGACACCGAGGGCTCCAGCACAGGCCGCCAGCGGACCAGCAGCGGGCCCGCTGGACAGGGCCAGGCACACCTCTAGTGCCTGGCATTGGGTATGCGGCAGACCAGCGAACTTCTCGCGAAGCGGCAGCAACAGATCTGCCAGCGCGGCGAAGGCTAGAACGGCTTCTGACTCCTTGCCGTGTGCCTGAAGGACCCGCAGGCCCGCTTGCTTCGACGCAAGATCGGCAACATGCGCTAGCAGCGCTGTCTTACCAACCCCAGCCTCACCCGCCAGGAAGGTGGCAGTGCCACCGCCATCCACCGACTCTAACAACCCCTCAAGAAGGCGCCGCTCCCTCACCCGGCCGATCAATGGTCCTTTCAACTGGTGCACTGCGCCGAGCGCCGACGCCCGGCCTGTGATGATCGTGCCCATGACTCCCCCACGGCGCCCTTAGTCCAGGATTACCCATCTTCAGCGAAACGTGAAGCTTTATTTACCGATGGTTGACTCGCGAACGGCCACGACAGGCACAGGGGTTTACCCAATGCGGCTCAGAGCCCTCCAGTGGTGTTCTGTCCCTGATGGCCCAGGTCCCAAGGAAGACCCGGTGGCGCGGCGCGAACCTGGGGGTTCATGCGGACGGTGACCGAGAAGTGCGCGCCGACGTCCCGGATGGCCAGGCGGCCGACGCGCCGTAGAACGCCGAGTCCATCCGCCCACGATCATGGCGGTCACCCGCCGAGCCGGCAGTGGCCACCGTTTCGGTGACGAGACGGGCGGCGCGCCGCGCCCGCCTTCGCCCTCGTCCCAACTCCAGTGCCAGCGCTAACAGGCAGCTCGCCCAACCCGGCCACGTGAAATGACGCCGGACGCGGGGGATGACGGCATTACCAAGCAGGGGCGATCGGCCGAACCCGGATGGTTGTTCGCGGAAGTGGATCTCGCGCCCGCGTGCGGTGGATTCGGAAAGTGAGATCAGGCGGTGCCCGGACCTGGTAAGTGCGGCCACCGATGTAGGGAGATCCCCGAAGCGCGCTGGATGGTCAGCGTTCGATCCTGTCAAGTGAACATGATGCTCAAGTGAACTCGATGCCTGGACCACGCTGGTGCCGCAACGCCTCTTGCGCCCACATGGCACGGGCTGGACGAATGAGGAACGGAACACGATGGAAATAGGCCCGGCGCTGAACCCCGGTTCGAGGGGCGTGGACGAGCAGTCCGCACACAAAGCGCCGGTTGTTACCGCGATCGAGATCACGCATGGCGAACGTGAGGCGAAGGCACCAGGCCCTCCGGAACGGGCGATCACGTCGCAGCCCGCCCGGCTCGTATCACATGAAGCGCCTTCTGCCCATTTCTCAAGAGCAACATGAGACTCTTTCTCTTTGATGGGTTTGTCCTGCACGAGGACGAACAGCACGTGGCTCTGCCACCGCAAGCCCAGCGGCTCATCGCGTTCGTCACGTTGCGCAGGACCGTCAGCCGTGACGAAGTGCGGTGTGCGTTGTGGCCGGACATATCGGACGATCGCGCCAGTGCGCGGCTACGAACGACGCTGTGGCGGTTGCGCGAGCCGGGGCGGGGCGTGCTGAATACCACCAACGGCCAGCTGTCACTGGCCGAGGACATCGACGTGGACGTCAGGAACTGGATGGCGCTTGCCGTCCAGGTCATTGATCAACCGGGTTCGGTCGCCACTTTGGATCTTGCGTCGCTGCGGCGATGCGGTGAGCTGCTGCCCGGCTGGTATGACGACTGGGTTCTGCTGGAGAGAGAACGGGCTCGGCAGCTGCAGTTGCACGTATTGGAAATAGTCGCTGACGAGCTGATTGGTTTGGGTCGCCCCGCGGCCGCGCTGGAGTTTGCAACGCGTGCTCTGCAGATGGAGCAGTTGCGCGAGAGCGCCCACCGCCTTGTCATCCGGGTGCATCTCGCCGAGGGAAACGTCTGCGAGGCCCGGCGGCAATTTGAGTGCTGCCGGCGGATGCTGCGCAACGAGCTGGGCATTCCTCCGTCGGACCAGTTGCGTGACCTGATAGGCAGTCAGTACTCCAACCGGAGATCGTGATTTGCAGCGTGCTGGACGCCTCTGCGGCGCCTGCGGACTGATCTGTTCAGGTAGATGCGTGGGCAAGGTGAGGCACTGGCACCGTGGCGGTTGCCGGCCGGGGCCGTACCGGTCGGCGGACCATGGCCGCGAGCTCTGGGTTCGGTTCGATACCAAGTTCGCGGTGGAGAACGTCTCGGTAGGCTTCGAAAGTCCGGCGGCCTTCGATCCAGTTGCCCTCCGCCAGGTGCGCCTGGATTAGCATGCGCTGGGCGCTCTCCCGCAAAGGTTCGGCAGTGACGGCCATCATCGCCGCCTCCACGGCCTCGGCGCAGCGGCCCGCCCGGGCAAGCTGACAGCTGAGCGCCTCAAGTGCATGGAGTAGCCGCTGCCTGACGCGTTCGCGTTCGACCAGCGCCCAATCGTCATACCATCCGGGCAGCAGATCGATGGCATCGATTCCCCATGGCATGGTCGCCAGGTCCTCGCGCGATGCTGAGCCCTTGATGAGCCGAGCCGCCCACGCGCCGACGATGTGCAGGTCAACGAGCACGTCCTCGTGCAGCGCAAGGCCGTGCTTGTCGGCTTGCAGGACCCGGATACCGGCGCTGTTGAGGCGCCATAGCGCGGAACGCAGGTTGCCCGCGGCACGGATGTCGTCCCCGACTGGCCATAGGCTGCCAGCGACATAGCGGCGCTCCACCCGGCCCCGGTGCAATGCCACGAAAACAAGAAGACGCTTGCTGCCCTCAGGGATATTCACCTGTCGCCGGCCGTAAGAGACAAACGGGCCGCCGAACAAATGCACGACAGGTGTTGCGTCCCCCAATTCGCGGCCAATAAGCATATGCACGAAGTTCGCAAGCAATAGGGCTCACCCCCTACAAGATCTCCGCAAAGATAGCGGTAGGGCCGTCACCGCGCTGTCACCTGACTGTGGAAGGCTCGCTGAGGCCAGCAGTGCCTGCGACGTTTAGTCGGCCGGTGAAGCTGCGACGAACGAGGTGAGGAACTCGTGAACCGCCTGGACGGCTTCGTTGACATCGCTCATCTTGCACGTCCGGTCCGCGGGGATCCGCTCAACGTCTGCGTTCTCACGCAGACTGATGAATGTTCTGCTGCCCTGGGCCGTTATCCGGATCACGCAGACACCCGTCCGCGAAGCTTCGTTGCTCACACCGCTAGCTTGGCAGGCACCTGTCACGCGATCGTGGAAGGTTCGTTGAACCGGCCTGGGTTGCCGGGGCTCCAGCCCTTGGAACCGAGGATGGAGCCATGGAGCCCAAGCACCCGTCGTGGAAGCGGTACCCGCCCACCGCCACGCGGAACTCGGCCCACAACAGCTGCGGGCGCTGTGGGAGCGGACTATTCGGTGTATGGGCGGCGGAAGCTGTGGAACGCGGCACGGCGCGCCGGGATCGAGGCGGGCGGCGACCAGGTAGCCCGGCTGATGCGGAGTTCCTCCTTGGCGATCCAGGCGGCCAGCAGCTGCCCGGTGGGCTCGTGCGCGGTGATCTGCTCCCACAGCCGGACGAACGCCTGATCGGACAGCCGCTCGCGGCCGCGCAGCAGCCGCCGACGGTTCGCCCAGGCCGGGGTCCTTGCTAGTGTCGCGACGGCCCAGGTGCTCGCGGGTGGCCCGCTGCCGGAGTCTGGGCACCCGCCTGGTTGGCCAGCCGCACCGGGTGGCAGTGGTCGCGGCGGTCGCTCCGCTCCTCGCCGTTCCGGCTCATGCACGGGGCCCGACGGCTCGGGTGCCAGCACGACAATGCTCTCGGGGTCATCGGTCCAGACATCGGCCCGGAGCACGGCGTTGCGACTGCGACCGACCGTGATGTGGGTGGCGAGCAGGCCAGCGCGGGCGACACCCAGTGCGCGGCGGTCCGACGTCGCGACGAGGGCCACGGCGGTCGCGCGCTTGGTCCCCACGAGTTCGAACAGGTCATCGGTGAGCTGGACCGCCTCGGTCCCGGCCGGCAGCGCCCACGCGCGGAGCGGGTATTGCAGTCTCGCGACAGGGCTCTGCGGCAGGCTCGGGACGTCCGCGGAGCCGTCGCTGAGCACGTACGACGACCACTCGGCGTAGAACTCCTTGTCCTCCTCCGTAATGATGTACACGTCGACCGGCTCGGTGGCGGCGGACGATTCGTCACCGCAGCTGGCCAGATCGCGGTGTCGAAATGCCACCCAGTCGACGCTCGGGTCTGAGATGACGAGCACGTCGACCGGTTCGGGCTGCTTCGACCCGCCGAGACGGATCCGATCGCGGTGCTGGGCCGGCTCAAGGAAGCCGCCGACGTCTCCGAGCGAGCCGGTGCACAGCCGCACGTCGACGGACGTCCTTCCGCCCAGCAGTTCGGTGACCCCGTCGGCGATCCGCTTGCGCCCCGTGAGCGGCAGGAACCCGCCGGGGGCAACTCGTCGATTCCGACGTCGGGCAGCGTGCGCCGACCGGCCACCTTGTCCAGCCGGTCCTCCAGCGAGCCCGATCTGAGCTCCTGCGACAGCAGCTCGAGCTGCTCCTCCGAGGCACGCTTCGGCGTCCGCGTGCCCGACAGCTCCTTGACCTGCTGCATCCGGCGGACGACCTCCTCGACGTACGCCCGGCCCTCCAGTGCCTCCGCCGACAGCACCTTATCGCCGAGCAGCGCCTGGAACTGCAGGATCTGGGCCACGAACACGTCCCACGGACGCATCGCGAGCCGCGTCTGCCAGGTCCGTACCGGCGTGGGTGCCCCGTGGTCGCGCCGGGCGGTCCAGACGTCGATCTGCCAGCCGAGCTCGGGGTCGGAGATGACCACGGCGAGCCGGACGTAGTTCGACACCGACTCCGGGGCCGGTGGCGGCTGCCAGTCCTGCCCCTGCAGGGTCGGGTTGTCCGCGGTCGGCCAGGCTGTGGGGTCCCCAGGGTCGAGGGACGGCGGCGACTGCGATCGTTCGCGGGCGAACAGCCGGGAGGCCAGCCACCCGCGCTTGCGCTCGGACGCGATGGTGAACAGCCCCTGCTCGGCGCCGATGCCGAGCCCCGCGACGACCCCCTCGGCCCGGCGCCCGTCGGCGGTCGATCCGCCCGAGCAGGGGTCGTCGCACAGCAACCCCTGCACGGCCTCGCTGCCGTACGTCCACAGCGAGCTTGAGATCTGCACCCAGTAGAACTGGTTGTCGGCGAGCGTGTCCGGCAGGTCGACAGTGAGCACGCGTGGGTCCGGCTCGGTCTCGACCCGCGGGATGCAGACGCCGGTCCACCCCGCCCGTCCCCGCCACGTGTGCCCCTCACCGCTTCCGGACCATGAGGAATACCGACTCCGGACCGTCGGCAACCCTCGAGTTGACGCCGACCGGCCTCTCGGGAGTGTCCAGCCCGAGAGTGTCCGCCAGCGCCTTGGCGCGGGCGGCGGCCATCGGCTGCCGAGCCGGCTCCGCGGTGGTGGCCAGGACGTCGATCATCCGGTACGGGCCGAGGGCGTCGATCGCGGCGTGCAGCGCGTCCGCCGCATCCGCCGACACGGTCGCGGCGAAACCGGTGAAGCTGGCCTCCGCCGTGGCAGTTCCGGTGATCGCGGCCTCGACGTGCGACGGGTACTCGGAGCGGGGGAGCGGGGCGGTCAGCACGTGCACCGGGACCGGTTCGGGCCCCTCGACCCCCAGATCGTCGGCGAGGGCGTCCGCACCAGGATGCGGTGCGGCTGCTGTGGCGTCGGTGGCGTCCCCGGTGAACGTCGGATCAACGGACGTCATCGGCTCGTCATCGACGCGAAGGTCTTCCTGCTGCATTGCGGCCCAGAGGCTCCGGACGAACTCCCAGGTCTCCCGGTCCGGCGGGAGAAATCTCGGCAGCCGGACGAAGGCGATCCACGGGTAGCGATCGTCGGCGGGCCGGACGGCGGGCAGGTCGGCGGGGACGTCGGGGACTAGGACCAGCACCAAGGGCAATGACGTGACAAAGCCCCTCCCGACGGCGTTCGGGGTGCTGAGGTTTGCCTTGTAGGCGCGCAGCGGGATCCGGTCCAGGTGCTGGGCCAGGTTCACGGCGGTGATCGCCGCGTCGGCCGTCCAGGAGACCGGGATCGGCAGCACGGTATGGCCGAAGATCTGGAGCAGGACGCGGAGCCGGCTGTCACGGCCGTCGTCCCACTCCGGGTTGGTCGGCCGGGGGAGGAATCCCGCCGGGGGCAGCTCGACGAACCGGCGGTTGAGCGGGTTCTTGTACAGGTCCTGGTTGCCACCGGCGAGCTGGTCCTGGAACTGCAGCACCTGGGCGGTGAACGCCGGCAGCGGCCGGCGGCTGAGGTGGTTCTCCCAGGCGGTGGCCGGCGGGGTGAGCACCCGGTCCCGGCGGGCGGTCCAGACGTCGAGGTGCCAGGCGTGCGGGGCGGTCTGATCGGCGTAGAGCAGCCCAACCGGCACGCCGCCCGGCCCTGGTGGACCGGCCGGTGCTGCCTTTGCCCAGGGCCACGACGCCAGGTCGGGGATCGCTCCGCCCGGTGTGGTGGGGGTGAGCCACGGACCGCCCTGACGGCGCTCCCGCTCGAAGTAGGCGCTCGCGAGGGCGCTGCGCCGGCAGTCGTCCTGCACGCCGGACCACGCATTGCCCTGCACGGTAAGCGTTTCCGCGCGGACCCGGAGTCGGACGGCGTCGTCCCGCCACGGCTGGAACGAGGAGTCCGAGCGGCACGACGTGGCGCAGACCGAGGAGTACACCGGCTCGTTACCGCCGGGGATCTCGTCGGCGGTCACGACCTCGACGATCCAGATCCGGTCGGCGCCGCTGCGGTCCAACCCGGAGAGGTCGACCTGCAGCGCACCCTGGCTGCGCAGAGGCCGCCCGGCTGCCTCGAAGGCGAGTCCCGGTGCGGCGCTCAACGACTGCCCCGCGGCGTCCAGTGTGAGCGTGAAGCCGTAGACCACTCCCCCGCCGCCGCCGACACCGTTCAGGGCCGCCAGGTCCGCCGCGTAGGTCTGGATCTGGGCCAGGTGCTCGGCCCGCAGGAACAGACCGTCGGCCGGCTGGAACCGGCGCAGCCCGGTCGACGCCGGTGCAGACGACGCCTCCTGCCCGGTGGGAGCGGCGGCTACGGCCCCAGGTAGCGTGCCCTGCCCGACGCCCGGGTGGCCCCAGTGGTACGCGCCCAGGTCGTCGCCCAGCGGGATGCGGCTCTCCCTGTCCAACGGGTTCGCGCTCATGACGCCTCCCTCGCTCCATCGGTCACGGTGATCACGGCGTCGCGGCCGTCGTGCCGGCCGGCCGGTGGGCCGCCGTGGACGCCGGCCAGCGGTGCCGCAGGCGAGACCCCGTAGACCGGGGTGGGACCGGTGCCCCGAACCACCAGCCGGACCACGCTGTTCTGCGGCCTGGCCGCCATCCGGACGACGATCCGCGTGTTGTCGGGGTCGTAGCGCACCGACTCCACGTCCTCCTCGATCCAGCCCCGCGCGGACAGCGAGGTCACCGTTACCGCGCGCCGGACCGAGCCGGCGACCAGGTGGGCGGACACCGGCACCAGGTAGCTGCGCGCGTCGTCGTCCCAGGAGACGTCATCGGCGTGCACCCGCGGTCCCTCCTCGAGATCCGTTGCACTCCAGTCCGTGTCGTGGTCGTGCTCGGGCCACGGGTGCCCGTAATCGCCGCTCTCGTCGTCGTCGCGATCGTGACCGTCGTGGTCGTGATCATGGTGCCGGTGGTGGCCGGGGCGGAGCACCCGTGCGGCGATCGCGCAGAGCATCTCGGTGATCGTCTGCGTGGGCAGCAGGATGCAGCGGCAGCAATCGTCGACGTCGCAGATCGTCACGTCCGGGCACTTCGCCTCGCCGGAGATCTCGACCACGACGCAGGCGAGGACGACGGCGGCCTGCTCCTCGGTCACCGGGAGCATGGTGGGAAGGTCGGTGCCCTCGACGCAGGGGGGGCGCAGGTCCTCGGCGTCGTGGGCCTCCAGGCAGTGCAGGTGGTGGCAGAAGGCCTCCACCCGTTCGTGCCGCGGGCGGCTGGCGACGTCCTCCAGGGCCTGAGTGGCCTCGCGGGCGGCCCGGTCTCGGGGTTCGGCCGGGTCCAGCCCGAACAGGACCCGCAGCCGGTGGTCGCGCCGGCATCGCTGGCACGGCTCGCACTTGCCGGGGACGACGGTGATCTGGGCCTGTTCCAGGATCCGCGAGTCGGCGTCGAGACCGCGTGACACGTCGCACGGGTCGGCCAGGGTGGGCCGGGGATCGCCTGTGGTGCAGCGGAACTCCACGACTAGGCAGGCCTCCTGCCGGAACGGCGAACACCCGTCCCAGCCCTCCGGCGGCTGCCGGTTCTCGGTCACCCAGTCCCGCAGGTCGAGCGTGACCGTGGTGGTCGAGGCCAGTTCGCGGCCGAGGCCGTCGATCGCCAGCCCGGGCCGGATCTCGAGGTGCCAGTCCCCGCTGCGGCGGACGCCGTACCCCCACACCACCCCGGTGCCGTGCAGCCACGCGTTGTGCAGCATGAGCTTGCCGCGCGGGTTGCCCATCAGAACCCGGAAGTCGTCCTCGCCGAGCAGCATCCCCTGCCGTGCGCGCAGGGCCAGGAACGGATCTGCCTGGAGGTCGGCTGTCGTGCAGGAACCGCACGAGCAGTCGTGATCAGTTGTCATCTCGTCTCCTCGGTGGCTCGCCGGGGAACGGCAGGGCCGCTTTGGCGTACTCCCGCCGGACAGCGGCGATCAGGTGCTGCTGCTGCATGCCGGAGGTCTCGGCCGACGAGGACTCCGCGGCAGCGGCGAAGGCGGCCGCCAGCGACGCGTTACGAATCCAGCCGCCGGGCACCGGGTACATCCGGGCCAGGACGTCGAGGTCGACCTCGACGGCGACGTGACCGGCCGGCAGGTGCAGCGCCCACAGCGCGCGCCGGGAGGTCTCGTCGGGCAAGGGCAGTTCGATCACGAAGTCCATCCGGCGCAGGGTCGCGGTGTCGATGTTGTGCCGCAGGTTCGTGGTGAGCACGAGCAGGCCGTCGAAGCTGTCCAGCCGTTGCAGCAGGTAGGCGGTCTCCAGGTTCGCGTACCGGTCGTGAGCGTCGGAGATCTCGGTACGGTTGCCGAACAGGGCGTCGGCCTCGTCGAGTAGCAGCACGGACTGGGTGCGCTCGGCCGCGTCGAAGGTGGCCGCCAGGTTCTTCTCGGTCTCTCCCAGCCACTTCGACACGATCTGGGAGAGGTCGACCCGCATCAGGTCGGTGTGAGCGGCGGTGGCCAGCGCCTCCGCGGCAAGGGACTTGCCGGTGCCGGGCATCCCCGTGAGCAGCAGCCGGGCACCGCGGTGGGCCCGCGCCGTCCGGCCCATCCCCCAGTCGTCGAGGACGGTCCCCTGGTGGGTCAGCCGGTCCACCGCGTCGCGCAGCTGGAGCGCGGCATCCTCGGGCAGGATCAGTCGCTCCCAGGGCACGTCCGGGGTGATCAGCTCGACGCCGGGCGGCAGGACGGCGCCGGTGCGGCGGCGCAGGGCGGCCGAGGCGGCGCTCACGGACGACTCGGCACCCGCCAGACGGACGTCGCGGGCCACGACGGCGACCCAGGCCGGGTCGAGCGGCAGCCGGGCCGCGAGCTCCGCCGCGCCTGCGTCGTCCACCCCTGGCAGCATTGCCCGCCATGCCAGCCGGCAGTCGTCGGGCCCGACCCCGTCCACAGGCAGGACCAGGACCGGGCGGGGGCCATCCAGCCGGGTCGAACCCCTTGCCGCGCAGAGGATCATCGGACCGGGTAGCTCGCCGAGCTCGCCGCTCCCGGGCAGTGGCCGGGTCTCGTCGGCGGTGGGGCCGATCGTCCCGGGGGTCGGCACGAGGACTGGGACGGCGCCACGCGCCGCGGCGTGCGGAATCACCTGCCGGGCCACCTCGGCGAGGTCGTCGCCGGGCCGAGTGCGAACCGCGAACGGCCGGGCGCCGGCCCGGCCCAGGATGGCGGCGCACCGAGCGAGGGAGATCCGCTCCTCGGCCGCGGCGAGGACGACGGTGGCCGGCTCTCCGTCGGTGATCACCCGTGCGGCGCGGCAGACCAGGTCGTCGCCGAGCCAGCCGTCCAGCCCGGCGGGAGGCGGCCCGGGGTCGATCACCCGCAGCCCGGACGGCGTGGCCTCCACCCCGTGCAGCGCCTCCCAGAGCCCGTCGGCCAGCAGCAGCGAGCGCTCGAAGAGCCCTGTGTCGCCGATGATCCGGAGCACCCCGCCGCGGGCGGCCGGCCCGGCCCCGAGCAGCCGTCGCAGCTCGTCACGGTCGACGCCGGTCTCGGCCAGGACCAGCGCAGCCAACCCCACTGTCGGCCGGGGCTCACCGAGCGGGTGCAGCGAGCGGAGCGTCCCGGCCAGCCCCTCGTGCTCGTCGGCCAGACCGGCGAGCAGGACCAGGTCCCGCTCCGCTTCGCCGAGGCCGAGTGTGGCAGTGAGGGCGTCCAGCGGGTGCGGTTCGCGGGGCGTGACCGTGCCGGGTACGAGCGCCCCGGCGGGCGCGGCGGCCCGGGCCTGCTCGACCCAGCTGCGCAGGAACGTCACCGTGGCAACGGCGTTGGGGTCCGCGCTGTCCAGTCGCGCCACCACTCTGGCCACCAGGTCTGCGATTCCGGCGGCGCGAGCGGTGAGGGTCAGGCTGACGGCGGAGGCCCGCATGGGGAACGCCGAGGTGCTCGCCCGGCCGTCCGCTGGCGCGGACGGCGACCTGTCGGTGGCGGCGTGAAGCGCGATCGGGATCAGTCGCTCACCCATAGCGGATCACCACCACGGCGCCGAGCCACGGCAGGTATCCGGGGTCGATGTCGAGCCCGGCCCGGCGGACCGCGAGATCGACGTCGTCCAGGCGCAGCCGGAACTCGACCCACCCGGGAGCGGCCTCCACCCACCCGTCGCGAGCGGTGAGCCCGGCCACCATGGCCACCGGGTCCTCCCCCCCGGCACCGAGCCGGGCGGCGGTCACCGCGGCCCATCGGGCCGCGTGGTGGTCCAGGCGTTCCGCTTGCGCAGCGGTCGGTTCCGGCTCCGGCCACGGCCCGATCGCAAGCCCGGCGAGGGCGAACAATGCAGGGTCCGTGGGCGCGGCGCCGGTCGGCCTGCCGGACGCCAAGCCGGCGCAGAGCCGCCGGTGCACCTGGAACAGGCTCCACGGCAGCGGTCGGTCCGCGAGCGCGTCGTCCGCGATCAGGTCGTCCGGGATCCCCGCCGCCCCGGCCGTGGCCAGCAGGTACACCAGGCCGCCGTATGCGGTGGGCGAGCCGGTGGTGTACCGGGCGGAGTCGGGCGTGCCCGGCGCGGTCGCGGTCGCGCGATCGGGCGCGCCGACCGGACCGGGCGTCGCGCCAGGGATCGGGTTGGTCCCGGCCTCGCCGGTGGTGGCGACACGGGATGGCTCCGGGGCCATGGAATCGGGACGCTCCGCCGGTGCTGATGCCGGCGACGCCGCGGACGCCGGCGCGCGACCAGTCGCCGGCCCGTCCGGTGGCGCGGCCGTGGGCGCGGCCACCGGCAGCCGAGCCGCGGACGCGGGAGGCGGATCACCCGTCACCGTTGCGGGGAGCAGTGCCAGCGCCGCCGCGGCGATCGGACGGCGCAGCAGCGCGGGTTCCACCTCGGCGGCGGCCAGCAGCGTCCAGGCACGTGCCGTGGCCGCGCCGGGCCGCAACCGGTTGCTCCGCCATGCCTGGGCGAACGCCGAGCGGGCGAGGATCCCCTCGGCGATCGACCATGCCGCGGCCACGGTGACAGTCCCGTCCGCTCCCGCGGATGCCCTGGCCGGGCCCGACAGCGGCGCTGCGGGGGTGTCCGGCGCTGTCGAGGACCGCTGGCCCGGCCTTGCGCCATCCGGGTCGGCGGCCAAGGCGTCGCTCGCACCCGTACCAGTTGCGCCGCCCCGCGCTGTACCGCCGCGGGTTGCGCCGCCGTGGGTTGCGCCGTCCGAAGCCGTGCCGTCCGGAGCTGTGCCACCGCCGCTCCCGTCCAGCCACGCCCGGGGGGCGTGCCCTGCGGCAGCGAGCACGATTGCGGCTACCGCCCGCCAGCCGGACTCGCCGAACAGCCGGTGCAGCGCGGGCAGCCCGGCTCGCCCGACGACCGCACTGATCGCGTGGACCGCGGCTGCGGGGTCACGGGCGAGCGTGGCGAGCGCGGCCTGGGTGGGGGACGAAGCCGGGTCCGGGTCGGCGGGGGTGAGCGCGCCGACCGACCGCCAGGCCCACTCCCGGCTGCGGTCACCGACGGCGAGCGCGGCCACCACGTCGATCACCGCGTCGAGGCGGCGCGGGTAGTGGACGACGTGGGGCCCGGCACCGCAGACCGCGTCCGTGATGGCGTCGGTGATGGCGTGCGCCCAACGCCGGCCGAGTGCGGAGTCCGCGGAGAAGGCGTCGAGGCGGAGCCAGACGTCGAGCCGGCGCAGGCACCAATCCCCTTCGGGCAGAGCCACTTCGGCGAGCGCATCCTCGAGCCGGTGACGGGTCAGGTCGGCGAGCAACGCGCGCACTCGAGCCTCGTCGTCCGGGCCGGTGACTGCCGCCCGGGCGTGCAGCCGGTCGATCAGCAGGTCGGTCATCCGAGTCTCACCTGACCCACCCGGGCGCCCGGGTCGAGGCGACTGCCCGGGACAGGCGAGCCGAACGCCGCGTCCACCCCGACGCCGGTGCGGCCGACGACCAGTGGGCGCGGCTCGGGCGCCGGGCCGACATAGGCGGTGTAGGCGAGGCGGAGGCTGCCGATCCGCATCCCCTCGCCCAGTTCGCAGATCTCGACCATCGTGTGCGCCGGGCGGTGCCGGTCGAGCAGATCGGTGATCACCTGATGCTGCTCGTCGGACAGCCGGCCCGGGATCAGAATGGTGAATCGGTGCGCGGTGGCGTCGTACGACGTGGCCGGGCGGGGAGTCACGGCGACCCGCCCGATGATCCGGTTCGAGGCCCTCTCCAGTCCGATGTCGGGGGGCGAGACCGGTTGCGCCGGCGAGGCGTCCTGGCCGCCGATGGCGAACCGGCCGAGCGCCGACCCGCGAGAGCCGGCCCCGCCGACCACCTCGTCGGGCAGGGTGGTGGGTGCCGTACCGAGCACCGGCCCGGCCCGGCCGCGCAGCCGCCAGGTCTCGATCAAGGTCGGTGGCACCCCCAGGTAGTGCTCCACCATCCGCAGCAGGCAGGCCTCGGTCCCGCGGCGGCGGAACAGCGGGTAGATCTCGGCCAGGAGCCGGCGCCGGGACTCCTCCGGCCAGCGCCGGTCGACGCTCAGCGCGGCGAATGAGCAGAGCCAGTCCAGGGCTTCCGACGGGGTGCTGCGCGGGTCGACCAGCGCGGCCCGCTCGGCGGCCCGGCGGTCGATCTCGTGCAGCAGGCCCTCGGCGGGGGCGAGCAGGCGCTGCAGGAACGCCGCGTCGTCCTCCCGCCGGGACCAGCTGCGCGGCAAGGCGTTCAGCAGCCGGTGACCGGGCCGCTCCACCCGCAGCGGGCCCAGGGTGGGCGAGACCCGGGTGGTGCCGCGCAGCAGCAGCTCGATCCACAGGTAGCGGCCCGGCGGGCCGTACACGGGGAGCTCGTAGGTCTGCAGCCTGGTGGTGGAACCCGGCAGCGGCCAAGGGCTTTCCGGGCCGTTCGGCCGCCGGTACGGCAGGTGCGCCTCGCCGTCCCGGGTGACGGCGTCCAGCAGGTGCGCCGGTGCCAGCGGCGGCGGGTCGGGCAGGGCGGGGACGGCGCGGGCGCCACGCCGGGGCGGGGTCGCCGGGATCGGGTCGAGCACGTCGTCGGCGTCCGTGGTGACGAACCGCATCGCCAGCGACGCGCCGTGCGGCAGGCAGGCGTCGACGAACACCCGGCCCCAGCGGGTGCGGTAGGCCTGGCTGTCCAGCCGGTAGCTGACCACGCGGCCCGAGGTGATCCGCCGGGCGGCCGTGCCCGCGGTCCAGGCGTAGCCGTGCGAGGTGGTGAAGGCGACCCGGCCGTTGGGTGCGATCGCCACGGCGCCGCCGTCGAAGTCGGGCGCCAGCAACGGTTCCCGCTCCGTGAGGGTGTCGCCCTCGACCTGGTAATCGCGGATCGGCCGACCGGCGCCGAAGCCGACCACGACCCGGCCGTCGGGGCCGAGGTCCAGGTCGGTGGCGCCATCCAGGACGGCCAGCGTGGCGCCGTCCGGGGTGGCGATCGCGCACCGGCCGTCGTCCGCCCGCCAGAGCACGAGCGGGCAGAGCGAGATGAACTCCGTTCTGGCGGAGGCGATCCGGTGTGGAGCGAGACCGCGCGGGTAGCACGGGCGGACCAGCTCCGGCCCGGGGCGGGCGCCGCGGCTGCCGTCGAGGACGAGCAGCCGCCCCTGATACCGGGAACGGATCAGGACCAGGGCGTGGCCGCAGTCGGGGGCCACGTCGACCGGGTGGCCGCGCGGGACGGCCACCCGGCGCAGCAGGTGCCCGCCGACCAGGTCGATCACCCGGACGGCGCCCGCGCCCGCCTCGATGACGTGGAGCCGCTGCAGCCGGTCCACCGCAAGGGCGGTCGGTCGGCGCAGGGCGCCGCGGCGTCCGCCGGGATCGTCGCGCCGTCCGCCCGCGCCCGCCGGCAGCACGTCGACGCGGTCCAGCGCCGGACGGCTGCGGTAGGCGCGCAACCAGGAATCGAAGGCCAGGCAACCGTTCTCGGTGCCGTGCTCGCAGTGGTCGCGGTGGGTGGTGCCGTCCCGGTCCGCAGCGGTGCCGGGCGCGGCCGAGGCCGCGTCGTCGGTCCAGTCGAGCTGGATCGTGCCGTCAGGCAGCAGCGCCGTCCCCTCGTGGGCGCACCGGGCCCACTGGTCCAGGTGGACCAGCCAGGAGTAGGTGCGCTCGGCGGCGAAGGCGGTGGCCATCAGCACACGTCCGGGGGCAACGGCACCGGAATCCGTTCGGGCGGCGTGGGTTCGATCGTGGCGCCCACTGGCAGCGGGTCACCGCCGGTCACGGTGATCCCGGCCAGCTGCGGGACCTCCCACTTCTGCAGGCGGACGACGCCCTCGGCCACCTCGGTCCAGGCAGTACCGGTCGCGTTGGGCACCCCGATCGCCGAGCCGACCACGTACTCCACGCCCTCGACCTGCACCGCGACGGCCTCCAGCTCGGCGATCCGGACGGCGCGGCCGAGCGGCCAGCCGGTGCCGTCCGGGCCGTCGGGCGGCGTGGACCGCAGGTACTGGCGCAGGATGCGATCCACCCACTCCCGGACCGCGTCGACCTGGTAGCCGGACCGCACCGCGAGCCCGATCGAGACAACGATCGGGATGTAGGTCGGCGGGATCACGTACAGCTCCGTAGTGACCAGGCGGCGGTCGTTCAGGTAGCGCGCGACGCTGCGCAGCAGCTCGTACCCGGGCAGCGGGGCGTCCGGGTCGCTGAGGTCCTCCTTCGGGAAGACCACCACGCTGATCACGCCGGCCGCTTCCACGTCGGGGGTGTCCGGGTGCAGCAGCGGCAGAGTCTCGGCGCGACCCACCCCGGTCACCTGGAGGGCGAGGTCGCGAAAGTCGTCGGCGACCACGGCCCGGTCGCGGCGGTGCACCTCGGCCGGGATGGCGTCGAGCGCCTCGGTGAGCGAAGCGGCGTCCGCGCCGCCCGCGGCCGGCAACGGGTTGGCGATCCGCTTGACCCCGCCGACGGAACTTGCGTTGAGCGCGCCCGGAGCCACGTTGCCGGCCAGCCCGCCGCCATAACGGTAGGCGAGCACCCGGATCCGCTCGCCGAGCATGGGCACCTTCAGGCCGCTGAAGTGGACGACGCCGGCCTCG
>Ga0207664_10001206_pt1 | contig 17173 bp, 12 predicted proteins | sample LARL83metaG_FD_184349 | JGI IMG/M metagenome (GOLD analysis project Ga0207664, IMG submission 184349) | Corn, switchgrass and miscanthus rhizosphere microbial communities from Kellogg Biological Station, Michigan, USA - LAR L8-3 metaG... | ecosystem: Host-associated > Plants > Roots >... | reverse complement strand
TCCGGCGCGCCGAAGCTCACCCCGGGATCGGACTTCTCGACCACGAACGCCGAGATCGCGCGCGCGCCGCGCTCCGGGTCGGTGACGGCCATCACCGTGTAGTACTCCGAGGCCCCGGCATTGGTGATCCACATCTTGCTGCCGTTCAGCACCCACCAGTCGCCGTCCCGGACCGCCCTGGTCGTCATCCCGGCCGCGTCTGACCCCGCGCCCGCCTCGGACAGCGCGTAGGAGAACAGCGCCGCACCGCGGGCCACCGGCGGCAGGTACTTCCGCTTGAGCTCCTCCGAGGCTGACAGCAGCAGCGGGACCGTCCCGAGCTTGTTGACCGCCGGGATCAGTGAGGAGGAGGCACAGGCACGGGCCACCTCCTCGATGATGATCGCGGTGGCGAGCGCGTCGGCGCCCTCTCCGCCGTAGCTCTCCGGTATGTGCGCGGCGTGCAGCCGCGCGCCCGTCAGCGCGTCAAGCGCCTCCTGCGGGAACCGGCTGCCCTCGTCGACGTCCGCCGCCGCCGGGGCGATCTTCGCCTCGGCCAGCTCACGGACCGTCTGGCGCAGCAGTTCGTGCTCCTCCGACGGCGCGTAGCCGAGAAGATCCGTCATCGATGCTCCCTAACGGTCAGACGTTGCGCCGGTACTGGCCGCCGACCTCGAAGAACGCGTCGGTGACCTGCTGCAGGCTGCATACCCGGGCGGCGTCCATGAGGACGGCGAACACGTTGGCGCCGGAGCGGGCGGCGTCCTTGAGCGCCTCCAGGGCGGCGGGCGCCTCGTCGGCGTGCCTGGCCTGGAAGTCGCGGACCCGGTCCAGCTGCGACTTCTTCTCTTCCTCGGTGGCCCTGGCCAGGGGGATCGCGGTGGCGACCGCCTCGTCGGCGCGGGGGTTGCGGAAGGTGTTGACGCCGATGACCGGCAGCGTCCCGTCGTGCTTGCGCCGCTCGTACAGCATGGACTCGTCCTGGATCCGGCCGCGCTGGTAGCCGGTCTCCATCGCGCCGAGCACCCCGCCGCGCGCGCTGATCGCCTCGAACTCCTTCAGCACGGCCTCCTCAACCAGGTCGGTCAGTTCCTCGACGATGAACGAGCCCTGCAGCGGGTTCTCGTTCACCGCCAGGCCCCATTCCCGGTTGATGACCAGCTGGATCGCCAGGGCCCGGCGCACCGACTCCTCGGACGGCGTGGTCACGGCCTCGTCGTAGGCGTTGGTGTGCAGGCTGCTGGCGTTGTCGTAGACCGCGCACAGCGCCTGCAGCGTGGTGCGGATGTCGTTGAACGCCATCTCCTGCGCGTGCAGCGACCGGCCGGAGGTCTGGATGTGGTACTTCAGCTTCTGCGACCGCTCGTTCGCGCCGTAGCGCTCCCGCATCGCGACCGCCCAGATCCGCCGGGCCACCCGGCCGATCACCGTGTACTCGGGGTCCATGCCGTTGGAGAAGAAGAACGACAGGTTCGGCGCGAAGTCGTCGACCTTCATCCCGCGCGCGAGGTAGGACTCCACGTAGGTGAACCCGTTGGCCAGGGTGAACGCGAGCTGGCTGATCGGGTTCGCCCCGGCCTCGGCGATGTGGTACCCGGAGATCGACACCGAGTAGAAGTTCCGCACCTGCTGCTCGATGAACCACTCCTGGATGTCGGCCATCATCCGCAAGCTGAACTCGGTGGAGAAGATGCAGGTGTTCTGCCCCTGGTCCTCCTTCAGGATGTCCGCCTGCACCGTGCCGCGCACGGTCGACAGGACCCGGGCGCGCAGCGCTCGCGCCTCCTCCGCCGTGGGCTCTCGGTCATATTCAGAACGGAAGGTGGCTACCGCCTGATCGATCGCCGTGTTCAGGAAGAAGGCAAGGATGGTGGGAGCGGGCCCGTTGATGGTCATCGACACCGACGTCGTCGGGGCGGTCAGGTCGAACCCGTCGTACAGGGCCTTCATGTCCTCGAGGGTGGCGATCGACACGCCCGAGGTGCCGACCTTGCCGTAGATGTCCGGCGACTCCCCCGGGTCCCGGCCGTACAGGGTCACCGAGTCGAACGCGGTGGACAGGCGGGTCGCCGCGCTGCCCTGCGACACCAGCTTGAACCGCCGGTTGGTGCGGAAGGCGTCGCCCTCCCCGGCGAACATCCGGGCCGGGTCCTCACCCTCCCGCTTGAACGGGAACACCCCCGCGGTGAACGGGAAGAAGCCGGGCAGGTTCTCCCGCCGCAGGAAGCGCAGCAGCTCACCGTGGTCGGTGAAGCGCGGCAGGGCTACCCGCGGCACCAGCGTCCCCGACAGCGACTCGTGCGTGAGCTCCGTCGTGATCTCCCGGTCCCGTACGCGCACCACCTGCTGGTCGCCCGAGTAGGCCTTCACCTGGTCAGGCCAGGTCTCGACCAGCGTGGCGCTGTCCGCGGTGACCTCACGGCGGGCCCGGTCGAGCAGCTGCGCGACGGCGCCTTCCGCGCTCGCGGCCGACGGGGCGCCGGCTGGGCCGTCCACTGCACGTTCGCCTTCCGCGGTCCCGGACGTGGGGTCGGCGACCGGGGTAAGCCGCGCCCGTTCCGCCGCCGTGGAAAGCTCCGCGTGCACGGCGGCGAGCCGTTGCACCCGGCGCACCGCCTCGGCCTGGTTTTCCGTCTGCTCGTGGTAGCCGCGCACGGTGCCGGCGATCTCCGCCAGGTAAGCCGCCTTGGCGGGCGGGATGACCGAGGTGGCGCTGGTCGACGCGTGGCCGGCGACGGCGGGCAGCGTGCCCTCGCCGAGCGGCAGGCCCAGGGCGCGCAGGAGGCCGGCCAGGTGCTGGTACAGGGCGGTGACACCGTCGTCGTTGAAGGTCGCGGCGCTGGTGCCGAAGACCGGCATGTCGGCCGGGCTGGCGCCGAACGCCTCCCGGTTACGTAGCAGCTGCCGGGCCACGTGCCGCAGCGCGTCCGCGCCGCCGCGCCGCTCGAACTTGTTGACCGCCACCGCGTCGGCGAAGTCGAGCATGTCGATCTTCTCCAGCTGCGAGGCGGCGCCGAACTCCGGCGTCATCACGTACAGCGACACGTCCGCCAGCCCGGTCACTCCCGCGTCACCCTGGCCGATGCCAGGCGTCTCGAGGATGACCAGGTCAAAGCCGGCCGCCTGGCACGCGGCGATGATGTCCTCGATGCCCTCGGGTAGCTCATGCCCGCCCCGGGTGGCCAGCGAGCGGAAGAACACGTGCTCCCCGTCGAGCGAGTTCATCCGGATCCGGTCGCCGAGCAGCGCGCCACCGCCCCGCCGCCGCGTCGGGTCGACGGCCAGGACCGCGACCCGCAGCTTGTCCTGCTGGTCGGTGCGCAGCCGCCGGACCAGCTCGTCGGTCAGCGACGACTTGCCGGAACCGCCCGTGCCCGTGATGCCGAGCACCGGGATCCGCCGGCCGGCGGCCGCCTCCGCGATCCGCTGCCTGGCGGGGGCGGCGAGCCGACCGGCCTGCAGGCAGGTGATCGCCCGGGCCAGGGCCGGCCGCTCCCCCGCGAGCACCGCGTCCGGCGCGGGCTGGCTCTGCGTGAGGTCGGTGTCCGTGGCCTTGATCAGCTCGTTGATCATGCCGGCCAGGCCCAGCTGCTGGCCGTCTTCCGGCGAGAAGATCCGCACTCCCGCCGCGGCCAGGCGCTCGACCTCGGCCGGGACGATCACCCCGCCGCCACCGCCGAAGATCTTGACGTGGCCTGCGCCGGCCTCGCGCAGGCGCCGGGCGAGGTACTCGAAGTACTCGAGGTGACCGCCCTGGTAGGAGCTGACCGCCACCCCTTGGGCGTCCTCCTCGATCACCGCGTCGACCACCTCGCGCACCGACCGGTCGTGACCGAGGTGGACGACCTCGGCGCCCTGCGCCTGCAGGATCCGCCGCATGATGTTGATCGCCGCGTCATGCCCGTCGAACAGCGCGGTCGACGTCACGAACCGCACCGGGTTCTCCGGTACGTACAGCTCACGCTCGCCCGCCGTCGCCAAGGCCCCTCCTCAGAACAAATCTTGGCCATTCAATATTTTGACGTTAAAAGAATATCGCGGGCCGTGTCAAGTTTGGCGCCCGCCTCGCCCGCCGGCCTCGCGCGGCGGCTGGCGGGGAGGCAGCGCGGCGGCGGATGCGGCGGATGGGCGCGGCGGATGCGGCGGATGCGCGGCGCCGGCCCAACGGCCGAGGTCACGCGGGCAACGCACGCACGCGCGGTTCGCGCACCGCCCGCCTCATTGGCATACGGTTATGGGCGTGCCGGATCACACGTCCTTCGACCCGCTCGCCGAAGCGCACCGCCAGTGGAACGCCCGCTGGCCGGGCGTGGCGGACCGGATGGCCGCCGTCACTTCCGTGATGCGCGTGCAGCAGCTGCTGCTCGGGCGGGTGGAGGACATACTCAAGCCCTTCGGCATCACCTTCGCCGCCTACGAGGCACTGCGGCTGCTCGCCTTCACCCGGGCCGGCTCGCTGCCCATGGGGAAGCTCGGCGCGCGGCTCATGGTCCACCCCGCCGCGGTCACCAACGCCATCGGCAAGCTCGAGCAGCGCGGCCTCGTCCAGCGGAGCATGTCGCCCGACGACCGGCGCGTCGTCCTCGCTAGCATCACGGACCCCGGACGGGCACTCGTCGAAGAAGCCACGGCGGCGCTCAACGACGCCGCGTTCGGCCTGCCCGGGCTGACGGAGCAGCGGGCGGCCGAGCTCGTCGCCCTGCTCCGCGCCGTCCGCGCGCTGGCCGGCGACCTCGGCGTCGCCGACGAGCCGGCCGAGGAATCCTGATCCTGTCGACGAACGGCCGCTGGCGCGCAGGCCGGTCCCGCTGCAGCACCCCGCTCATTGGCACCATGCGTCACCGCAGCCTCATTCCGCACGGGCGGGGAACTGGCGCCGGGTGGGTGGTTGTGACAGCGGGCCGCCTGGGACCGGCTCGTTGCCACAACCATCCGGCGACGGTGGCCGCTGAATCCAACCGATCCTGACTTCTCGTACGTACCTCAGATAGGCTCGCGCACGGAAGCGCGGACAGCGCCGGGAAGGCTGTGGTGCGGATGCGGCCGGAGGCCGAACGAAAGCTGCGTGAGGGCTTCCAGCGACGGGTCGATGAGCAGAGCAACCGCTACGCCGCGCAGCTCGCGGATGCGAGTCAGCAGGCGGCCCGGTTCGAGTGCGGCGCGGTGGCCGGGGTCTTCGGCGCGCAGGCCGGCGGGGACGTCCCGCGCAGGACGTACGTGGTGGCCCTCCTGCCCCTCGCGGCCATCCCCCTCCTGATCGCCCTCGCCGCGACGGGGCTCCCGGGGACGGTGCCGCTGCTCGGCGCCTCTCCGTTCATCACCGGGGCCTGGATGGGCGTGAGCTTCTGGCGGGGACGCACGCCGAAACGGCAGGTCTGGCTCTACGCGTTCACCGAAGGCTTCCTGCTGCTTGACGACCCGACGGCGTACCTGGTGCCGGTGCGCTGGAGTCAGGTCGACGAGGTCACCGAGGTGTGGACGAACACGCGCATCCCCGGCGCCGAAGACCCGACGCCGGTGCATTCCGCGTACCGGCTGCGCACGGCGGACGGACGGGTCCATGAGATCTCACGCTCGTTCAAGAACGTGCAAGACCCCTACCTCGAGATGGGCCAGCTGTTCAGGACCCTGGCGCCCGGCACCGTCGGCAAGACCATGCCGAAGCTCCCCACCATCGACGAGATCATCGCTACGTACGCGCGGACGCGCTGAGCCCGCCACGTGTAGGGTCATCCGGTGACTCCTGGTCATCGCCATCAAAACCACCCGCCGCGGGGGCGGGCCGCCCGTGCCTGAACTGCCCGAGGTCGAGTCGGCCCGCGCGGTCATCGCCCGGGCCGCCCTGCACCGGGTCATCACCGAGGTGGATGACACCGACAGCTACGTCTGCCGTCCGCACCCGCCCGGCGAGATCAAGGCCGCGCTGGTCGGCCGCACGCTGTCGGCGGCGCACCGCCGCGGCAAGAGCATGTGGTGCGACACCTCTCCGCTGCCCGGCCCCGGCGGCTTGCCGGGCCCGGAACTCGGCATCCACGAGTCGGGTCCAGAACTCGGCATCCACCTCGGCATGTCCGGCAAGATCGTCATCGCCGACGGGCACGGCAACGAGATCGACGGCGGCGACTACTGGGAACGCGGCCGAGCCAAGGGCGATTACCGGTACGCGCGTTTCCGGCTGACGTTCGCCGACGGCGGCGCGCTCATCCTGGTCGACCCGCGGCGCCTCGGCCGGGTCCGGCTCGACCCGATGGTCGAGGCACTCGGCCCGGACGCCCAGGTGATCACGCCGGCGCAGTTCCGGGCGGCGTTCGGCCGCGGCACCGCGCCGGTCAAGGCCCGGCTGCTCGACCAGGATGTCATCGCCGGGGTCGGGAACCTGCTGGCCGACCAGATCCTGTGGCAGGCCAAGATCAGCCCGGCCCGGCCGGTCGGCGAGCTGACCCAGCCGGAAACCGACCGGCTGCTGCGCGCCCTGCGACGGACGGTGCGGGCCGCGCTCGACGGCGGGGGCGTGCACACCCTCGCGGTGATCCCGTTCCGGCGGGCCGAGGCCGTTTGCCCGCGCTGCGGAACCCCGATGGCGCACGGCACGGTGGGCGGCCGCACCACCTGGTGGTGCCCGCGCGAGCAGGCCTGAAGGGAATCGCGGTCAGTGCCGGGTGAAAACACCTTCCGTTCCGGAGAATGGTCTTATCAAGGACCATTCGGGCGTGCTCTTTCTGGTCGGGAGCGTTACGATTCCGGCGAGGAGCGAGGATGAGCAGCAGGCGGCGCCGACTTGACCCAGTGGGGCCATTTGGCAACCCGGACGGGTCACGGGCCGACATCGAGGACTTGATCAGCGAGTTCGTCGATTTCGGCGGTAATCCCGCCTACGGTCACCTCGCGACCCGCGCGAACGACTCCAAGGTGCGCGTGATCGTCGGCAAACTCGGCGCCGGCAAGACGGTCTACCTGCGGCGCCTGCAGGATTTCCAGGCGCATCAGGACTCCGTCTATGCCGACATGCCGCAGCAGAGCCTGCCGAAGACGGAAGTCATCGTGAAGGCGTGCCAGTGGTTTTCCGATCGCGTCCTGGTCGAGAAGTGGATGCAGATCTGGGAACGCGCGATCATGCGGTCGCTCGCCTCTCATATGCTGCGTAACCCCGAGTTGCGCCAGCAGGTGCACGATGAGCAGGCCGCGGAGATCGAGCAGTCATACGGGCGGCTGCTCGGTGATTTCCGGCGGCCCCGGTCGATCTACAGCGAGGTCCGCGACATTATCAATTCGCAGCACAACGCCCGTCAGCTGTCCGCCTACCTCGATGACCCGCTCTGGGATGACCTTGAGGACCTGCTCGGCGAAGTGCTCGGCCAGTGCAAGCCGATCTACTTCTACCTGGACGCCATCGACGAGGAGTTCAGCCACGCCCCGATGTACTGGCTGAAGTGCCAGGAGGGGCTGTTCTACCAGGTCATGCGGCTGCTGCGGGACCACAAGCTGGGCGGCCGGCTGCACGTCGTCGTCTGCATCCGCGACATCGTCATGTCCTCGGTGTACCGCTCTGAGCACGCGCCGCGGTATTACAACGAGCCGCACATCCGGGTGCTTACCTGGGACCGCGGCTCGCTGCTCTACCTGCTCGAGCAGAAGCTGCGACGGCTGCCGGCCTCGCTGCTGATGCGACGGGCCACGAGCGGGCCGCCCTCGATCCACGACTGGCTCGGGGTCAACGGCAACTGGCCGGGGCCTAACGGGGACGCGACGATCGAGGACTACCTGCTCAGCCACACCAGGCTGATCCCGCGCGACATCATCTCGCTCGGCAATGAGCTGAGCGAGGAGGTCTTGCGGCAGAAGCAGGCCGGGCGTACGGGCATGCCCGCGGCCGCCCTCCAGGGGGTGGTGCAGCGCAGCGCCAAGCGGTTCGGCGACTCCCAGCTCGCGCAGTGCGCCAACCAGATCTCGTCCGACCTGATGCCGGAGAACGCCGCGCTGCAGGACTACTCCGAACTGTTCACCAGCACCCAGGCGTACATCAGCGGGGTGCAAGAGGACGTGCGCTCCTTCGTCCGGATGATGGGCGCCGACCGGTTCTCGCGCGGTGACCTCGACGCCCTGCAGGCTGTGGCGGACCTGCACTTCCAGACGCCGACGAACCTCGCCTCCGTCCTGTGGCAGAACGGGCTGCTCGGCTACGTCGACGAGGACGGGCAGCGCCGGTTCTACTCCATGAGCGACGTCGAGCAGTTTCACCTCCCGCCGGACGTGGACGCCTACGTTCTTCATCCGTGCCTCACGTACGCCGTCGGGGGGATTGAGCACGTGCGCGGGGATTCCATCGGCCCGGGAACCGCGCGCCGCACCCGGCCGCTTCCGGCCGCTGAGCGCAAGGCGGCGCCGGCCGCCACGCTGCGCTCAGTCAGCCGCTCGGCGATCCCCGGGCCCAGCCAGGCGGGGGTCCGGTCCGGAGCGGCGGCCGGGGCGGCCGGCTACGAGGTCGGCGACGTGCTCGAAGACCGCTTCGAGATCCTCCAGGTGCTCGGTCAAGGCGGGTTCTCAAAGGTCTACCGGGTGCACGACGACGTCGAGGGCAAGGAGCGGGCGCTCAAGCTCTTCAACACCGCCGCCGGGTATGAGGCGGTGCGCCGCGAGATCGGCGCCCTGCGGGAGATCCGCCATCCGCACGTGGTGGAGGTCTTCTGGGCCGGCCAGACCAGCTCGGGCGAGTGGTACCTCATTACCGAGTTCATCGACGGCGAGTCGCTCGAGGAGTTCGTCACCGGACAGCGAACCCTGCGCGACCGCGAAGCGGTCGACGTCGCCCTCGACCTGCTCGAGGCGCTCGTCGCCTTCCACCCGGACGCGGACAAGGGGCTGATCCACCGCGACATCAAGCCGCGCAACGTCATGCTCACCCGCTCCGGGGCGAAGCTGCTTGACTTCAACATCGCGTCCCGGTTCGGCGACCCGGTGCTCACGCAGTCCGGCACGCCGCCTTACCAGCCGCCCGACGCGGACCTCGCGCGCTGGGACGTCTCCACGGACCTGTTCGCGGTCGGCGTGCTGCTCTACCAGTTGCTCTGCAATGGCAACCACCCGTACCCGAATGCGATGCCCATGCCCGACGCGGTGGTGACCGACGCGCGCGAGTTCCGCTCCGACCTTGGCCCTGATCTCGCGGAATTCCTCGTCAAGGCAAGTGCTCCGGCCAGTCGTGACCGCTTCTCCTCGGCCACGGAAATGCGGCTTGCCTTGCGCAGCATCCGCGATCACCTTTGAGCGGCCGCCGGGGGGCACCGGCAATGCCGGCGCTGCCGGCAATGCCGGCAACGCCCGGCATTTCTGGCATGATCGAAATGTGGCTACCCTCCTTGACCGCCTCGCTCAAGTCGCCTACCAGGCCTACCGCGGCGCCCTTCCCGCCACCCATCTCCTGCCGTGGGAAGACCTCACTAAAGAGGAGCGGCGAGCCTGGAAGACAGCCATATCCGCCGTTGCCGGAGAAGCGGGCGGCACCGTCATCGAGCCGCCGCCGGGCCGGTCCCTGGTTATCCAGATTGGCGACCAGCGGCATTCCTTCGGCAACGACTTCACGGTCGGCCGGGAGGGCAGGCTCGTTATCGACGACGATTTCGCCTCCGGTCAGCACGCCCGTTTCATTACCGTCCGCGGCCTGTGGTACGTCGAAGACCTCGACTCCACCAACGGCACCACGCACAACGGGCGTCCCATTCTTTCCGTGCAGTTGCTGAAAAGACGCGACAAGATCAAGATCGGCCACACCGTGATGACCGTGGTGTCGCTCTGAGCCGTCGGCCGCGCCCGCACGGCCGCGCCTGCGGCTGAGGCCTCGGGAGTCGGCCGAGGTCAGCGGCCTGGCAGCGTCTCAGGTTTTCGATCGTTCGATAAGCTACGATCTTCTCGACCGGTTGTCCATCCGAGGAACCGCCATGCGACCGACCCGCCAGCAAGAGATCATCGACGCGGCCCGCGAGGAGTTCGTGGAGCAGGGCTATGGGGCGGCTTCCATCCGCGACATCGCGCAGCGCTGCGGGATGAGCATGTCGGCGCTCTACCACTACTACCCGGGCAAGCAAGACCTGCTCAAGGCGATACTCGACGAGGGCGTCGAGGCTTACTTCGACGCGTGCGAGCGGGCCCTCGCGACGGCCGGGCCCGATCCGGCCGAGCGCCTGCAGGTCCTGGTCGCCGCGACGGTCGTGTTCCGCGCCGACCACCCGGTCAAGAGCAGCATCATGACCGAAGAGCGCAGCCTGGAACCGGAGAACCTGGCCTCCTACCGGAAGCAGACGGCGCGCGCCACCCAGCAGTTCCAGGAGATCATCGCCGCCGGCCTGGTGGCCGGCGTGTTCACCACCAGGTACCCCGAGGACGCCCGGCGGGCGATCATCGCCATGTGCAACGCGATCGCGCAGTGGTGGCGCCCGGACGGGCCGCTGACCCGCGAGGACCTTGTCGAGCGCTATGTCGCGCTCGCCTTGACCCTGGTGGAGTACCGGCCGGCGGACCGGTAACACCATGGCCCGTTAGAGAAGCTCCAGGATGGTCGCGTTGGCCATGCCGCCGCCCTCGCACATCGACTGCAGCCCGAACTCGATGCCTGGTCCTTCATGTGGGGCGGGTGGGCCGGGTTAGCGCGGTGCCATCCTGATGGCACCGTCAAGGCGGATGACCTCGCCGTTCAGCATCGGGTTGAGCACGATGTGCTCGGCGAGCGCGGCGTACTCGGCGGGCTGGCCGAGCCGGGCGGGGTGCGGCACCATCGCGCCGAGCGCGTCGCGCGCCTGCTGCGGCAACTGGCCGAGCAGCGGGGTGTCGAACAGGCCGGGGGCGATCGTGACCACCCGGACGAGCAGGCTCGCCAGGTCGCGGGCGACCGGCAGGGTCAGGCCGACGATCCCGCCCTTGGACGCGGAGTAGGCCGCCTGGCCGATCTGGCCGTCGAATGCGGCCACCGAGGCCGTGTTCACGATCACGCCGCGCTCGCCGTCGACCGGGTCGGTCGCGGTCATCGCCGTGGCCGCCAGCCGGATCACGTTGAAGGTGCCGATCAGGTTCACGGTGACAACCCGGGTGAACTGCTCAAGCGGATAGGGGCCGTCCTTGCCGACGGTCCGCCGGGCCCCGCCGATGCCGGCGCAGTTGACCGCGATACGCAGCGGGGCCGCGTCCGCCGCGGCCGCCACCGCCGCGGCGACGTCGGCCTCGCTGGTCACGTCGCCGGGGACGAACGTGCCGTCGATTTGCTTCGCTTGCTCGGCGCCGTCGGAGCGGGGCAGGTCGAGCAGGACAACGTGGGCGCCGGCCGCCGCCAGCCGCTGCGCGGTGGCGAGTCCGAGCCCGGAGGCGCCGCCGGTGATCAGGGCGGAGCTGCCTTCAATCCGCATGAGAAAATGCCTCCTTGACGGCCGGACTCCGCGCCGTGCGTCGATTCCGTAGACCGCCCGGCGCGCGGCGGGCGGTCCTCTTTTCAAACTTTTCGAACGATCGATAAAGTACGGGATGTCCGGCTGTACTGTCCAGGGGCGGCCGGAACGCCCCGCTCCGCACACTCGCCTGCTTGGAGGTTCCGTGACCGACGCGGTTCAGACCGGCGACGCCGACGGCGTCCTGGTGATCACCATCAACCGTCCCGAGGCCCGCAACGCCGTCAACGCCGAGGTCGCCGCTGGCGTCGCGGCGGCCATTGACGCGCTTGACCGCCGAGACGACCTGCGCGTCGGCGTGATCACCGGTGCGGGCGGCACGTTCTGCGCCGGGATGGACCTGAAGGCGTTCCTGACCGGCGGGCGGCCGTCCATCCCCGGCCGCGGCTTCGCCGGCCTGACCGAGGCACCGCCGGCCAAGCCGCTGATCGCGGCGGTCGAGGGGTACGCGCTCGCCGGGGGCTGCGAGATCGCACTATCCTGCGACATGGTGGTCGCGGCCGACAACGCGAAGTTCGGCCTCCCCGAGGTCAAGCGCGGCCTGGTGGCCGCGGCCGGTGGGCTGCTGCGGCTGCCCCGGCGGATTCCCTACCAGGTCGCCATGGAGCTCGCGCTGACCGGAGACTTCCTCGACGCGCCGCGCGCCCACCAGTTCGGCCTGGTGAACCGGCTCACCGCGCCGGGCGGGGCGCTCGACGCCGCCCGCGAGCTGGCGGCGGCGGTCGCCGCCAACGGCCCGCTCGCCGTGCGCGCCACCAAGTCGGTCATCGCGAGCGCGGACAGCTGGCCCGTCGATGAGTTCTGGAGCCGGCAGGCGGCCGTGGTCGAGCCGGTGTTCACGTCCGCCGACGCCCGTGAAGGAGCGCTGGCCTTCGCCGAGAAGCGCCCGCCGCGCTGGACCGGGCGGTAACGCCCGGCCCGCGCTCTTAGAAGAACGTGTGGATCACGTCGGTGACGTGCTCGGTGTCATCGACGACGGGGATCACGCGCCACTTGTCGAAGGTGGTGCACGGGTGAGAGATCCCCAGGCACACGAGGTCACCGGGACGCAGGCCGGAGTCGTCGGGAACGGCCAGGAAGGCGTGCTGGTCATTGAGCGCGGTGACTTGCATGACGTCGACCGCCTCGGCTCCGCGGCGGTTGGCGGGATCCTGAGCGCGCACGCGAAGCGGGACCGGAAGCCCGGCGTCGAAGGAAACGTCGCGGCGGCCGGCGCAAAGCAGCGCCAGCCCGGGCTCGGGACGGGACAGCACCGGCGCCCACAGCTCCAAGGCCGGCCGGAGCGTGAGGTCGCCGGCCGTGCTGCGGACGGCCGGCGAGATGCCCGCGTAGAAGCCGTGGTCGTGGGTGATGTAGCCGCCGCTGCGCAGGATGACCTGCGGCTGGACGGCCGGCCGGCCGGCGGCCGTCAGCTCGGCGACCACGACGTCGAAGAACGCGCTGCCCCCGGCCGTCAGGACCGGGCGGTCCCCGATGAGCCCGGCCTCGTGCAGGTCGTCGGTCAGGCCGCGGAGCGTTCGGCAATAGGCCGCCACCCGCTCCAGGGTGGCCGGGTCGGCACGGTGGCCGAGTCCGCCCTCCCAGCCGGCCACGCCGGCCACGGACAAGGTCGGCGCGCGCGTGGCGGCCGCCGCCACCGCGAGGGCCTCGTCACGGGTTCTGGCCCCGGTGCGGCCACGGGCATGGCCCAGTTCGACCAGCACGGGAAGCGGCCGCTTGACCATGTGCTGCCGCAGGTGCCGGTCGAGGCCCGCCACCCCGTCGGTGCTGTCGGCGAAGCAGAGCACCTCCAGGCCCGGGTCGGCGTTCAGCTCCCCGGCCAGCCAGGACATCCCGGCCGGGTCGACCATCTCGCTGGCCAGCAGCAGCCGCGAGACGCCGAACATGCGGTAGGTCTGCAGCTGGCCGACCGTCGCGACCGTGATGCCCCAGGCGCCCGCGGCGAGCTGCCGTGCGGCCAGCTGCGGCGCCATGGTGGTCTTGCCGTGCGGCGCCAGGCCCACCCCGGCCGCCCGGCAGTACGCCGCCATCGCGTCGATGTTGTGCGCCAGGGCGGACTCGCGCAGGGTCAGCAGCGGGTAGCTCAAGCCGGACTCGTGCAGCAGCGGGCGCGCCGCCGCGAGCGAGGCCGCGCTCACCTGCTGGCCGGCCGCGAGCGGACCGAACCCCTTCTCGGTGGCGGTGATCGGCCGCTGCCGCAGTGCCTCGATGTGCCCCTCGAGCAGTGAAGCAAGAGTCATGCGGCGATCCTCTCTGCGCGGCGTCGCGCCGTCCCAGGCTGATCATGGCGCAGTGCAAGTCACCATTCTGCATCGCCGCGCACCGGGCCGATCGCGGGCCTCGCCGCCGGCCGGTAAGGAGTAGCGTCCGTTCATGAGCGCGGAGTCGCGAGACGCCGCCTGGGTCAGGGTGCCGAGCCTCGCCGGCATGACGGTACCCGACGCGCGGCGGGTGCACCTCGCAGGCCAGTGGCAAAGCGGCGCGTAGACTGGACGGGGGCCAGGCGGTAGCTTGGCCAGTACATCTTCATACGCCGTCAGAACCGCTGCGGGAGAGCCCTGGCCATGAATTAGCCGGGCGCCGACGGAGCAACCCTCCCCGGGAAACTCTCAGGCCCAGGTACCGCGGTGGCGAGGCAACTCTGGAAAGTCGCGGCCCAAGCGCCGCGCGCCCAAGGTGCAAGCCATCGGCCGATGGCGAAGCTCTCTGGCCCCATGACAGAGCGGGGAGGCAACCGGTACGCGCCCGCGGGCGCGCGAGAAGGGAACCTCCGATGACGGCGCCTGACCTGCCTTCCCGGCGAACGCCGCTGTACGAGACGCACCGGCGCCCCCGTGGCGTGCGCGGCTCTTATCCGGGGAAGTGACGGTCATGGCGATTAGCGTCTTCGACATGTTCAAGATCGGCATCGGCCCGTCGAGCTCGCACACCGTGGGCCCGATGCGCGCCGCCGGGGCGTTCGCGCGCGGCCTCGCTGACGACGGGCTGCTGCCCCGCGTTACCCGGGTCAGGGCCGAGTTGTTCGGCTCGCTCGGCGCGACCGGCCGCGGGCACGGCAGCGACCGGGCCGTCATCCTCGGGCTCGAGGGCACGGACCCGGAGACCGTGGAGACCACCGCCATCGACGAACGGGTGGCGGCGGTCCGCGACCGCGAGACCATCTTCTTGCTCGGCGAGCACGAAGCCGGCTTCGCCGACGGCGACCTGGTGCTGCACCGGCGCCAGTCGCTGCCGTACCACCCGAACGGCATGCGCTTCTCCGCCTATGACCGCGTCGGTGAGCTGCTGCGCAGCCGGACGTCGTACTCGGTGGGCGGCGGCTTCGTTGTGGACGAGCCGGCCGACGACGCGGCACCGGCCATCGCCGGCAGCGCCGACGAGGCGGGCCTGCCCTACCCGTTCGGATCGGCGGCGGACCTGCTCGACCGGTGCACGGAGTCGGGCCTGCCGATCAGCGGCGTGATGCTGGCCAACGAGGCAAGCCTGCGCCCGGCCGAACAGGTGCGGGCACGGCTGCTCGGTATCTGGGCGGTGATGCGGCAGTGCGTGGACAGCGGCTGCGTCACCCCGGGCATCCTGCCGGGCGGGCTGAAGGTCCCCCGTCGGGCGCCGGAGCTGTACCGCCAGCTGGCGGCCGACCCCGATCAGGACGATCCGCTGCGGGTCATGGACTGGGTGAACCTGTTCGCGATCGCCGTCAACGAGGAGAACGCGGCCGGCGGCCGGGTGGTGACCGCGCCGACCAACGGGGCGGCGGGCGTCGTGCCGGCGGTGCTGCACTACTACACGCGGTTCTGCCCGGGCGCGTCAGACGACGGCGTCGTGCGGTTCCTGCTGACCGCGGGCGCGATCGGCGCGCTGTACAAGCAGAACGCGTCGATCTCCGGCGCCGAGGTCGGCTGCCAGGGCGAGGTTGGGTCGGCTTGCTCGATGGCCGCGGGCGCGCTCTGCGAGGTGCTCGGCGGGACCCCGCGGCAGGCGGAGAACGCGGCGGAGATCGCCATGGAGCACAACCTCGGCCTGACCTGCGACCCCGTGCGCGGCCTCGTCCAGGTGCCGTGCATCGAGCGCAACGCGATGGCCGCCGTGAAGGCCATCAACGCCGTCAGGATCGCGCTGATGGGCAGCGGCGAGCACCTCGTGAGCCTCGACACGGTGATCACGACGATGCGCCAGACCGGCGCGGACATGAAGACCAAGTACAAGGAGACCGCGCGCGGCGGGCTCGCCGTCAACGTCATCGAGTGCTGAGGGGAACCTGGTCTTCGCGGTCTAGCCGACCCGGCGGGACGACGGCTCACCGCGACGTTTACGACCCGGGCGGCCCGGCGCTTTCTTCTGGGGCGTCGGGGATGACGAGCTCACTCGGCTCGAAGGCGCCTTCGCCGGCCACCGCGGCCAGCTCGTAGCCCAGTGACCCTGGCGGGCCGGCGTCCGGGACGCGCCGGCCGGTGAGCGCTGACGCGACGGCCGCGACCAGGCAGGCCGCGATCGCGAAGCCGAACGCCACGCCGAGGCCGTCGTGGAACGGCGCGGTGATGAGGTTCGGGAAGAACTCCCGGCCCGCTACATAAGCGGCGCTCGAGGCGGGCAGGTGCGCCATCAGCGGGCCGAGCAACTGCTGCATCGGGTTGTAGCCGAGGAACGAGGCGAACAGCACGCCGATCGGCGGCAGGTGCGAGAGCGGCGCGGCGGCGGCGGCGGGGACGTGCTGCGCGGTCAGCCCGGCGTACATGGCGGCTGGCAGCTTGCTCGACAGGCCGGCCACCATCAGGGTGAAGAAGACGCCGATCGACAGCACGAACGCGGAGTTCTGGAACGTGGCGATCATCCCGCCGGCCGCACCCCGCTGGTTGGCCGGGACGGAGTTCATCATCTCCGCCCAGTTCGGCGAGACGAACAGGCCGGAACCGAAGCCGTTGAGCGCGATGACGAGCGCGAACACCCAGTAAGGGAAGTTCACCGGGACGAAGATCAGGATGAGGAACGACGCCGCGGTCAGCAGCGAGCCGCTCACGGTGAACGCCTTGGCGCCGAACTTGTCCGACAGGATGCCGGACAGCGGCGCGGAGACGAGGAAGCCGATGGTGAGCGGTATCAGGTAGATGCCGGCCCACAGCGGCGTCTGGCTGTAGCTGTAGCCGTGCAGCGGCAGCCAGATGCCCTGCAGCCAGATGATTAGCATGAACTGCATGCCGCCGCGGCCCATCGCCAGCATCAGGCTCGCGATGTTGCCGGCCGCGAACGGCCGGATCTTGAACAGCGAGATGCGCAGCAGCGGCTCGGCGACCTTGGTCTCCACGTAGACGAAGACAACCAGCAGGGCCAGCCCGCCGAACAGCGCGCTGAGCACGAACGGGCTCGTCCAGCCCATCGGGTGCCCGCCGTAGGGCTGCAGGCCGTAGACGATGCCGACCAGGATCGAGATCAGGCCGACGGCGAACAGCAGGTTGCCCCACCAGTCCATCTTGGCGTGCTTGCGTATCCCGATGTCGTGCAGCATGAAGTAGGCCCAGATGGTGCCGAACGCGCCGATCGGCGCCGAGACGAGGAAGATCAGGTGCCAGTTGACCGGGGCGAGCGCGCCGCCGAGGATCAGCCCGATGAACGACCCGGCGATGGCGGCGATGGCGTTCACGGACAGGGCGGTGCCGCGCTGGCTGGCCGGGAACGCGTCGGTGACGATGGCGGCGGCGTTGGCGAACAGGAACGCGCTGCCGATGCCCTGCACCACCCGCCAGGTGATCAGCCACAATGCGGCG
>Ga0207664_10001205_pt1 | contig 17178 bp, 13 predicted proteins | sample LARL83metaG_FD_184349 | JGI IMG/M metagenome (GOLD analysis project Ga0207664, IMG submission 184349) | Corn, switchgrass and miscanthus rhizosphere microbial communities from Kellogg Biological Station, Michigan, USA - LAR L8-3 metaG... | ecosystem: Host-associated > Plants > Roots >... | reverse complement strand
ACGGCTCGAGCAGCTCGGCCGTCTCGGCGCCGTCGACCTCGCGGCCGCGCATTGCGCGCAGGAGCTTGATGAGGCCGAGATCCCCGACGAGCCCGTGGTCGTACCGCCCGAGGCCCTCGAGGCACACGACGCCGACCGACCAGGGTCCGAGCCCGCGCTCGCGCTCGAGCCTGCGCACGATCGCCTCCGTCGGCTGGTCGTGCAGCCGCTCCAGGTCGAGCGAGCGGCAGAGCCGGACGAGCGCCGCAGCCCGTCGCGCGTGCAGCCCGAGACGTCGCAGTTGCGACGGCGCGAGCGCACCGAGGTCGCGTCCGGTCGGCGCCACGTGGAGCCGACCGGGGCCTTCCGCGCACAGGCTCCGCACGATGACCTGCTCCAGCCGCCGCGCGCGCTTCGCCTCGATCAGCTGTCCGCAGAAGGCGCGCAACAGCGCCTGCGCCACCGTCGCCACGCGCACGGGGCGCAGCCCGCGCAGTTGCCGGGATGCATGTCCGAGCAGCGGGTCGTCGCGCACGGCTACGAGAAAGCCCGAGTGGTCGTCGTCGAGGGCCAGAAGCCAGCGCAACCGCGCCGCGGACGCTGCCGAGTCGGCTCGGATCGTGACGGAGCCGCTCGGCGACTGCCACGCGCGCGCCGTCTCGACCCGGTCGCCGACGGCGAGCACCTGCGTGAGCATGCCCTCGCGGAACGTTCGCGTCGCGTCGCTCGAGCGGCGGGCCGAGAGCGCAAGCGAGTACGGCCCGCGAGGCGTGACCGCGAGCTCGAAGCTCACCGCTCGGAGCGCGCGTGCTGCGGCGTGGCGCGCATGCCGAGCTCGGCGGCGCGATCGAGCACGTCGAGCGCCTCCGCCTCCCTTCCGGCTTGGCGGAGCATCTGACTCCACGCGCGGCACGTGTTCGCCGCGGGACGCCAGCGGCTCTGGGTCTCGAGGATCCCCACGCTCTCACGGTACGCCGCTTCCGCGGCTTCTCGCTTTCCACCGAGAGCCAGCCCGTCGGCGAGCGCGGACAGCGCCTCTCCCCGGTCGGCCGGGTTGGATTCGATTGCGAGCGCTTCGCGCGCGAAGAGAATGGCGGCGTCGGCGTCGGCCTGAACGACCGCGATTCGAGAGCGCTGGACCTTCAGCTCGACGATGTCCTGGGCCGCCGGCGCCACGCCGAGCAGCCGCTCGGCCTGGTCGAGATGCTCGATTGCCTCGTCGGCGTCCGCGCGGGCGAGGAGGATCCGGCCGGCCAGGATGTGTGCGCGCGCGAGATTGAGGGCGTCTTCGGTCGATTCGAGCAGCGCGATCGCCTTGCGCACGTTGCCGAGCGCGACGAATCTGCGGCCTTCGGCCTCGGCGAGGCGCGCCAGCGACCAGTAGAGCCGAACGCGCATGTACGGGTCTTCGGTGTCTCGCATGCGGTCGAGTGCAGCGCGCACGACTTCCTCGGCGCGGGCGATCTCTCCCAGATCTGTCAAGGCATAGCTCAGGAGCGCGGCATACCGGGCTTCGGCGGAGGGAGCGTCTCGCGAGCCTTCGATGCACCTTTCCAAGAGCTGCACGGCGTCCGCGGGTCGGCCGGCGGCGCCGTACGTGCGCGCCAGATGGGCGTAGACGTCCGGACGCTCGGCGGGCTGGAACGGCTCGTCGGCGACAGCGTCCTCGATCAGCTGGATGGCGCCGAGCTGATCGTCACGGGCTTCGAGGACCGCTGCGAGCGCGACGCGGGCGCGAAAGGTGCTCGGGCCGTCAGCCGCTGCGATCGACTCGTCGAGAAGGGCGCGAAGCTCTTCTTCGCTTCCGTGCGGGTCGCCGAGCCGGACGGCAAGCTCGAGATCGGAAAGTCGCAGCTCGCGTGCAGCCGCTGGATCGAGCTCCGAGCCCGTTTCCAGATAGTCGGCCGACACCCCGAGCTTGGCGGCCAGCTTGCGAAGTGCCTTCACCGAGGGCTGTCGCGTCCCGGCCTCGATCCGCGAGATATAGGCGTATGAGACGCCGGGAGCGGCAAGCTCGCGCTGGGACAGCCCTCGTTCCAACCGCAGTCGCTTGAGCCGCTGCCCGATGGTCTCGCCCGCAGGCGACAGGGATTCAGGCGGCACCCAGGGGATTCTCACTGCTCGGAAGCCGGTCGTCAACGGGCTGCTCCGTCTTGCCAGCGGACCATCCTTCCCGTTGTCCCCTGTCAGTCGTCTGTCAGATGAGAGGAGGGAATCATGCTGCGGACCACATTCGCGATCAGGCTTGCCCTGATCCTGGCGGTCTTCGCTGCGCTGGCGATCTTCGCCGGCGGAGCTCCCTGGGGCCCGGCCTAAGGCGGCCGGTTGTACCGTTGCCGCCGTGACGGCCGTCGAGCTCGTGGTCTACGCGCTGCTCTTGGCCGTCGCGGCGGCAGCCGTCTGGCGCCGCCCCGTCGCGGCGCTCTATCTCTTCGTCGTCGGGCTCGCGCTGCACAACGCCGCCATGGCGGCGCTCTACGCGGCGGGCGTCCGCGGGTCGACCCTCACGGCGATCGCCGCCTGGAAGGAGATCGTCCTCGCCGTGGCCCTCGCGCGCGTGACACGGGACGCGTTGCGAGATCGCACGCTCCCGTTCCGCCCCGGGGTCGCGGACTGGCTCGCGCTCGCCTACGGGGCGCTCGTCGTCGTGTACGCGCTCGTCCCGCAGTCGGCGCTCGGCGGCGGAGCGACGCGGCACACGGTCGCGCTCGCAGCCAAGCACGATCTCGTCCCCGTCGGTGCCTTCTTGCTCGGCCGCTTCCTTCGGATCGGCCGCGCCGAGCTGCGGCGGCTCGCGTGGACGCTGCTCGGCACCGCGGCCTTCGTCGCCGCGCTCGGCATCGTCGACGTATACGCGGTGCCGATCGGCTGGTGGCGGACGAACGGCGTCGTGGACTACTTCTCCAAGCAGCTCGGCTACCACTACAACGGGACCGGCAGGCTGCCGGAGAACTTCATCTACAACACCGGCTCGGAGCAGCACTTCCTGCGGCGGCTCGTCTCGACGTTCTTGAGCCCGCTCGCCTCCGGCTACCTGATGGTCGTGGCGCTCCTGCTCCTTCCGCGCCGCCGCGTCGCGCTTCCGCTCGGTGCGCTCGCGTTCGCCGGCCTCCTGTTCACCTTCTCGCGCTCCTCGCTCGTCGCGCTCGCCGGCGGGCTCGTCGTGCTCGCGCTCGTCGCGCGCGACCTGCGTCCGGCGGGGCTTGCCGTCGTCGTCGTCGGAATCGCGGTCGGCTGGGCCCACGTGTTTCCCTCCATCGCGCCGACCGGCCACTGGACGAAGCACGACCTCGTGGTCCAGCGCAAGCAGTCGCGGGCGAGCGGTCCGGCGAGCGGAAACGCGCTGTCCGAGAGCGAGCCCTCGCTGCACGAGCACTCGGTCGCGTTGAAGGACGGCGTCCGCACCGTCGTGCATCACCCCCAGGGATACGGGCTCGGGAACGTCGGCCAGACGGCGTCACGTACGGGGACGCCGATCAAGGCCGGCGAGTCGAATTACACCGAGATGGGCGCCGAGCTCGGTGTGCTCGGCGCGCTCCTCTGGATCGCGTGGGGGCTGGCCATCCTCGTCGGGCTCTGGCGGTCCCGCGCCGTGCGCATGACCGCGGCGTTCGCGGCCGTGCTCGCGCTCGCCGTCCAGACGGACGTGATCGGCGATCCCTGGGTGGCGTACGTCGCGTGGTCCTTCGCCGGCGCACTCCTCGTACGGACGCGTCCGCAAGAGCGTCTTGCGGCGGCCGAAGCGCACGTCGTAGCGTCGGGCGGGTGACCGTCCGGCACGCGCTCGTCCTCGCGGCGCTCGCGCTGCTCCTCGTCGCGCTCGCGCTGAAGCTCGAAGGTGGTCGCACCCCGACGGGAGGGACGGTCGCCGATCTCGCCCGGACGCCCGGTGTCCTCAATCCGGACGTGACGCAGGCGAGCATCCGCTCGACGATCTGCACGCACGGCTGGACGGCGACGATCCGGCCGCCGGTCGACTACACGAACGCGCTGAAGCGCACGCAGATGCGGGCCTACGGAGAGACGGGTCCGGCATCGGCGTACCAGGAGGACCACCTGATCAGCCTCGAGCTCGGCGCCTGGGGACACCCTGGTCGGCAACACAAGGACGACGCGCCTGAGTCTCCCTTGCCAGGGTCGAGCCCTAAACGGCCCCTGGGACTAGAGGCTTGATGTGAAACGCATCACTCTCGCGGCTCTTTGCCGCGAGGAGCCTCATGGAGCGTGTTCAGCCGCTCGGTGCCGGAGCTCTTTTGGCTGTACTCGAAGGCACGGCGCACGCGCTCAGGAAGGTACTGGTCGTGCTGCCTCGCGAACGTCAGCAGCTCGTCCTCCTCGATGATGGAAAGACCGCGTTTGTCTCCGGAGTATGCGCCGGTCGTTGAGTACGCGAAAGCGTGAGCGTCCTTCGCCGCGGCTTTGCGCAGCGACTGAAGGTCGACCGGAGTGTCACCCGTCTTCACCTGGAAGATTGCTCGATGTCCGTCGTCGCGACTTATGAGCAACTGCTCATAGGCGGGCGTGTCAGAGCGATGGGATGCAGGCAACACAATGTAGTTGTGCCTGACTTGAAGGAAAGCGCAGACAAGATCCTCTACGTCGAAGGGATCGAGGAGTTCGCGAACAACCTCTCCTTGGGTCAACTCGAGCGGCTCGGGCTCTTTATCCATTAGCGTGTCGTACAGGCGGACTGACAACAGCCGCGCCAGCGGGTTGTGGATCTCGTGGAAGCTCGTACTGCGCCCGGCCCACGCCCGAACGACTGCAGCAGGTACCACGTCCTCGAGCACCGTCTCCGGCGCCCACCTCACTGGTCTGACGTTCTGAAGGTCAACGGCCGCTGCCTGCCGCGACCGGTGGTACCGCCATCCGCCGACCAACTGTCCCAACAGGTAGCGGCCATCCACGTCTCGCGACCACACAAGGGATCCCGTGGGCGCCGCGGCAAAGCGGTCAACAACGTGGAATCCCCGCTTGTCGTCGGCGTGCCAAAGGCGCTCGCGCGCCTCGGCCCAGGACGCCGGAGCAGGAGCATCCGGACCGAAGCCCCAGCCCGGACCCACCACGCCCTTCTTCCGAGCGTACGCAACCTGCTCCTCATGGTCGACACCGAGTCCCGCAGAGCGGAGGGGGGCACGGAAAAGCCGCGGGGACTCCTCGGGCATCACGGACGAGGCTACCGAACTGCGTGTCAGGCCAGAACGCTGCCAGGTTTCACATCAAGCCTCTAGTGTTGAGCTGAGAAGGCCACGGCGTTCGCAACGTCCTCAGAGAAATGTGGCCGGAACATGGCCGTTTATTGGCTGCCCCAAAGACCGCGCTGAGGTCTTGACGAGCCGCTGGCGGCTCAGGTGCGGCGCGTCGCCTAGAAGACGCCGGACTTGAGACCACCTTTGATCATCGTCAAGTCGGCTCCCCAGAGCGGAAACGACCAGCGGTGGAAGATCTGTCGAAGGTCGTCGTCGTTCGGCACGCGACCGGTGGCCTCGGCAATCCCGCGAACCGTCTCCTCGATCAGCGGAACGACCTCCTGCCAGTGTGTCGCCTTCGTCGTCTGCGTCTTGAGCTTGGGTTCAAAGTCTTCCCAGACGTCTGCGATGACTCGCAGACCGTCCTCGGTGTCGAAACCAGACCGGTGCAACGCGCCGACGAGCCTCACGGCGCCTGACGGATCGTTCGAGAACATTCCGGTCGTGTCATCCCAGAACTCCGGCGTATGCCAACGGATGCTGCCGTCGTCATCGGCGATGAGATCGACGTAGAGCCGCTCTTCGCGGTAGGCGTCTATCTCGTTGCGGAAGATCCAGTCAACGTCGTTCGGACCGTCCAAGAAGTACTGCCGTCTGAGCGAGTTGCAGTATCCGACGATTTCTCCGAAATCAGCCGGTCGCATCTCCGCCACCCTCGCGTAGATGCCCTTGGGGAGATGGTCACCGGCACGTCGCATCTGCTCGGACTTCACATCGCCTGGGCGTCGAACACAACGAACTGCGTCGAGCAGCACCAAGTACTTGCCGGCCTCGTCGTCCGAGATCACGCGAATCGCAGCAACGCCGCGTGGGCTTGCCGCCGCAGCATCGCCCTCGAGCTTCTCGATGTGCTCGGCGATCTCAGGCAATCCCTCCGACAACGAGGCAATGAACTCACGCTCGTTCATTCCAGCCAGCCGGCGGAAGGCACGCGGCTTCACTCGACGGGTTCGGGGGGATGCCGCGATCCGAACTCACGGACAGCGCACGCCGGGCAGAAGAACACCACCTCGTCATCACCGTCGTCGTCGAGATCGACGCGATGCCCCTCCCAGCTGCGCTCGAACTCCGTCGCATTGCGACCGCATTCGACACACTCGACCATCACGGCCTCCACCAACGTCTACACACAGCGCGAGCTTACGCCTTTTGTCAGGCAAACGGAACGCAAAATCGCGCCGGTGGTGCCGACTAAAATGGGGATTGGCCGTTGCGGGCACGGCGGTAACTCGCCGACGGTCCGACGCCGCAAGGATGAGTTGAGCGCGCTCGAGGATGGTCGGTGGGGACTGCAACGAGCTTCCGGCGGTGATCGCATCGTGAGCGGAATGTGAGCGGAATCGTCAGGCCCTGGGCCGCGTGATCAATGCTGCGCAATCAGGACAGCTGCACGCGGAAACGTCGTCGCGACTAGCGCGCCCACGCAGCGACAAGCTGACCGAGGAAGCCGAGCACAAGAAAGATCATCCCGAGGTCGCCGACGGTTCCGCCCGGAGTTTGATCGTGCACCCAAAGCAAACTGCGAGCCAAAGCCGCCAGGTTGGCTCTGGCATGTGGGTCGTCCAACGGCGAGCCTCACGTCTCGCGTGTAAGGGTGGGCCGTCGAGGCCGGAGCGTCGGCTTGTGCGGACTTGTCCGCCCCGCGACCTTGTCGAGACTTCTTGCCCGGGCGCCAGGTCGCCCTCTACAGACGCAACGAGCCGCGCGAAGGCGGCTCGTGCGTGACAAGTGGAAGCCGAGAGTACGGCTGCCAGGAGATGCAACGAACAGAGTAGTTGTGGCCTCGGACCATGCGCGCGCTATGGGACGCGGCATTGACGTCGGACCGCATCGCTAGCTTGTGCACCGACAAGTGGACGCGACCCGCGCTGAACCCGCCGCGGTGTTGCCGAGAGACGGAGGGCTAAGTGAGTGGGATCATCTCTAGACGCGGTTGGCGCGGCTGACGCGCACCGCGGCGTACACGAAGCACGACGCATTCGTGGTCTAGGACCGGCTCGACGGCTTCCCGATCAAGCAACAGCTCAACTGCGCCGAGCGATAGCTCGGCCGGAGTATCGAAAGGCTGGCGCGCCGGCTCAATCAGTGCTAACCGCGCTCATCGTTGGAAGCGCAGGCTCGACGTACACAGGCTGCGACCAGCATGGGCATTGCTTCCCGTCGATTGGCAGGGTGGCGGAAATCGTCGGCCGCGGGGAAAAGTCCGTCCGCGAAAGCTTCGATCAACTCGAAGATCTGCAGCTGATCTCATTTCCGATGGGACGGAGCCGTGGTCGAACGCCGTCTCTGATTCGCATTGATGCGGCAATCGACCCTGTCGAAAATGACAGCGTCCTGAACGGTGTCAGTTCGGAGCGGGTTGCATCGCCGACCCTTCCGATCCGGAACGATCAACCCTCCCAAGAACGAGGGGGGAACCAAAGCAAGCAGAACCATAGGAAGGCTGCTGCTGCGTGCACGTACGGAGGGACACCAGCCTTCAGCGACGCAGTCCATGGGCTTGGCCTGACGGGTCGAGCTCGCAGCGAAGCACTCGAAGCGTGGCATGAGAATGCGGGCCGCGTGGCTGGGCTGGCGACCAAGGCGCGCGCGAAGGCGAAGTCGAGTCCGGGCGGTCTCTTTCTCAAGATGATCCGCGATGGCGAGCAGACGGATCCGCCCCCCGTTGCGAAGGACCCAATCGCGTGGCTCGCGACACACGCGGCTCGGTCGCAGACACATGAAAGTCGCCTCGAAGTCCTGCAAGCGAATTTCAGACTCTCACCCGAGGAGGCCACTGGCCTGCTCAAGCGAGAGGAGATGCACCATGCAGCGTGATGTCTTTGCCGTACAGACGACCTTGCACCAGACGCGATGGGAAGCTCCCTCGTTTCCCCTCCGTTCAGATCGTCATGTCGTGCACCTCGTCGCGTCAGCGGTCTTCCTACGCAGCCAGGCACGTGCTCCGAGACGTCGTTGCGCTCCTTGCGCGCCCGCTTCGAGGTTTGAGACCCCTGCAACAAGCCGACGCGCTTGTAAACCAATCGTTCCTTTGTCCTACGATTCGACACGTCAGTCAGACACACAAGAAGCCCCCGCGCGGCTGTCACCGCCGGGGGCGTGGCACACGGAGGTGAAGTCCGTATGCAAGTCGTAGGGTACGTCCGCGTCTCCACGTCCGAGCAGGGCGAGTCAGGAGCAGGACTTGAGGCGCAGCGCGCCGCGATCACCGCGGCGTGCGCACAACGTGGATGGACGCTCGTCGCAATCGAGGAGGACGTCGCTTCCGGCACGAGCCGCAACCGGCGTCCCGGCCTCGACAACGCGATTCGCGCGTGTGAACGCGGCCCGGCAAAAGGGCTGATCGTCGCGAAGCTCGACCGGCTATCGCGGTCGCTGTCCGACTTCGCAGACGTCATGCTGCGTTGCAAACGCGGCGGCTGGGCGCTCGTTGCGCTCGACCTCGGCGTCGACACTTCGACGGCCGCAGGCGCACTCGTCGCGAACGTCATGGCCAGCGTCGCGCAGTGGGAGCGCGACACGATTGCCGACCGGACACGCCAGGCGCTCGCGGTCAAGAAAGCGCAAGGCGTGAAGCTCGGACGGGCCTCGACACTGCCGGCCACTGTAAGTCGGCGCATCGCCCGCGACCGGGCGAATGGGTTGTCATACCGCGCGATCGCTGACCGCCTGAATGCGGCCGGGGTCCCGACCGGGCAAGGTGGGCGCCAGTGGTACCCGATGACGGTGCGAACGGTGTTGCTCGCAAAAGGCGGTGAATCGTGAGCCGGATGACGACGAAGACACAACGCCGTCGCGCCGTCGGCTACGTGCGCATCTCGGCACTAATGGGCCGTACTCAGGGCGAGGACCTGCTATCGGACGTCATCCAGCGCGACAAGGTGAAGGCGTGGTGTGATTTCCACGGAATCGAGCTGGTCGGGTTCTACGAGGACGTCGACCGCTCGGGTCGGCGAGGGGTGAAGCGGCCCGAGTTCGATCGGATGCTCGCCGATGCGCGGGCCGGAAAGTTCGACGTCGCGGTCGTCTACAAATTCGACCGTCTCGCTCGGTCGGTGATCGACGCGGCGCACGCGATCGAGGAGCTATCTGAGCACGGAGTCGGGTTTGTGTCGGCGACGGAGCAGATCGACACGACGACCGCGGCTGGTCGGATGCTCGTGACCATTCTGTTCGCGGTAGCCGAGATGCAGTCTGAGCGAATCTCGGAGGACTGGCGCAATGCGCACGAGCAGCGTCGTAAGCGCGGCGCCGCGCATGTCGCGACAGGGCTGCTGGGCTACGACACGTCGCGCGATCGACCGGACGGGTCGAAGGTTCAGGGTGCGCGCATCGCGGGCGTCAACGAAGACGAGGCGGCGGCTGTGCGTCTTGCCTACGAGATGGCAGCCGAGGGGTATGGGCCGTCGGCGATCCGTGATCGACTTCACGACGAGGGGTTCCGTCCCGCCCGCGGCGGCGAGTGGTTCGCCGCGTCGACGCTGACACAGATGCTGCGTAATCCGACCTACGCGGGCCTCCTTCGGATGCCGGGCGGCGAGCTTGTCAGGGCGGCGCATGAGCCGATCGTGTCGCTTGACCTGTGGGAGCAGGTGCAAACGCGACCGAAGAAGCCTGCGAGGACCCGGCCGGCGAAGGACGGCACGTCGTTCCTCGTCGGCCTCGTGTTCTGCGCGGGCTGCGGGACGCGGATGAAGTTCCAGCGGCGGGGTGATCGTGCGCCAGTGTTCCGCTGCTGGGCGCGTCAGAGGTCAGGGCCGTGTCCGACTCCGGGACAGTCGATCCTCGCGCGGAGGTTGGAGGAGTACGTCGTCGAGCAGCTGCTGCTCGACCGGGCATCTTTCGATCGCGCTCTCGCGGCATCGACAGCCAAGGATGCTGAGGCGGCAGCGCGACTTCGGTCGCGCGACGCCGAAGTAAGTCGGATGATCGAACGCCTGACTGCGCGGATAGCCCGTACCGACGACGAGCTCGTCGCAGTCGAGTACGACCGTCAGCTGCGAGCCCTCGTCACTGAGCGGGCGACGATTGCCGACCTCCTCGCGGACGTCGGGCCGGACGCCCGAGCCGTGCAGATGCCGTCGTGCGAAGAGTGGTCGCGCCTTTCGCTCGAGGAGCAGCGCGTCGCTGTCGGAGGTCTGGTTCGACGTCTGATTGTCTCGAAGGCCGCGTCGCAGGGCGGTCGTCGCGACCGCGGTATCGACTTCTCGAATCGGGTCCGGTTTGTGCTCGAGTGGGAGGGGTCCTCGGCGTGGGAGTCGATGGAGCGGCTGTTCGATGAGGACCTTGCGCTGTCGGACCGGATGATGGAGTCCTTGCAACAGGCGTCCGCTTCAGGCGAGCCGATCGTCATCGAGTGTGACGCCAGCGTCCGTTCCTGACCACCCGTCTCCCGGACGCTCCGCGGGTGGAGGTCGGGACAATCGTAGAGGGCCGGGAGGCGATCCGAACGCCGCGGCGCTGACGCAAACCGGCCCCTCGCGAAGGTACGTGCTCGTTACGCGTTCGGTTAGATGGCCATTGACGTGTCGGTGCGCGTTGGGTTCTTCGTCGTTTGGACGTTCGCTAGAAGGCCCGGCTTCGCCCGTTCTGATCGACCAGGTGCTGGCCGATCCGGTTCTTAGGGTTGGCGCCGATGGGGGTCTCGCCAGAGCGTGTAGCGGTCGAGTCGTACATCGTCGACGTAGAGCGCCGTCTCCGCGCACGGACGACCGAAGGTCCTGAGGCGCTCCTTGCGTCCCCACTGCGCACTCTGTTTCGCGACCTTGCTGGTCTTCGCGGAATGCCAAGGTTTGATCTTCTGGATCAAGCGATCGAGGCAGGGATAGGTCGCCCCGATTTCGCTGGCAAGGATGGCCCACTGCTTCTCGGACACCTCGAGACGAAGCAGCTCGGCGTCGGCGTGCTGACCGATCGGTACACCGGCCACGACCGACAGCAGTGGGAGAACTTCCGGCGACTCCCGAACATCGTGTACTCCGACGGCCGCGACTTCGTTCTCTTTCGCTCCGGGGTGCATCTCGATCTTGCTCCCGGGCGCAGAGCGAGTGCCCGACTCCCGGTCGACCCCCAGCGTCAGACGCCCGTCGTGCTCGCCGACGACGACATCAACTCTCTAGTTGATCTCGTTTCGGCATTTTTGTCGTGGCAGCCAATCTCGCCGAGATCGCTCACGGAACTCGCTGACCGACTTGCGCCGCTTGTGGCGACTCTCCGCGACTCTGTCCGACTCGCGCTTTCGGATGGGAACTCGCAGGTCAGTGCGGTCACGCACGACGTGCACGAGACGCTGTTCCCCGACGCCGACGAGGACGCTCTCGCGGACGCATACGCCCAGACTTGCGCATATAGCCTTCTGCTCGCCCAGGCGGAGGGCGCGCCCACTCTCGACGCCGCGACCGTTGAACGGACACTGACGCATGGGCACCCGGTGCTCGCGAGAGTGGTCCGCGTACTCCTTGACCCGACTGCGGAGCGGGAGATCTCATGGGCCGTCGATGTTGTGCGTCGCCAAGTCGCAGCCGTCGACTTCTCGCGCCTAGCCAGCGGCACCGGGGACACGTGGTTGTACTTCTACGAACACTTCTTGGCTGCATACGACCCGCGGCTTCGGAACAACCGGGGCGTCTACTACACGCCGCGCCAGGTGATTGCCGCGCAGGTCGCGCTCTGTAACGACGTGCTTCGCCAACGGTTCGGGAACGATCTCGCCTTCGCTGACGACGAGGTCACCGTCGTGGACCCGGGAGCAGGCACCGGCTCCTACCCGCTCGCGATCATCGAGTCGGCGGCCGAATCGGCGAGTGCAGCAGGGCCGGGATTCGTCGCTCCGGCACTTTCGAGCCTCGCCCGGCGCCTTTACGCCTTCGAGATCCTCGTTGGTCCCTACGCGGTCGCGCATCTGCGCATCACGCAGTCCGTCGTCTACCACGGCGCGACGGCGCCCGCTGGCGGCGTCAACGTCTACCTGACTGACACGCTCGCCTCTCCGAACGTCGACCCGCCCCTGATCGGGACGCTGCGCCCGCTCGTTCAAGAGCAGCAGCGAGCGCGGCAGTTCAAATCTCAGACACCGGTCGTCGTCTGCATCGGGAATCCGCCGTATGATCGAGAGGCGCACGACGAAGCGCACGACGGCCCGCGCAAGGGCGGCTGGGTTCGATACGGCGACCCAGGCCAGGTCGAGAACGTCCACGCGATTCTCGACGACTGGCTTGCTCCGCTCTCCGCCGAGGGACTCGGCGTTCATGCGAAGAACCTCTACAACGACTACATCTACTTCTGGCGCTGGGCGATCTGGAAGGTCTTCGAGCATCACCCGGCCGCTGTTGCCGAGCGAGGCGGAATCGTGACCTTCATCTCGGCCTCGTCGTTTCTTCGAGGCATCGCGTTCTCGTACATGCGTCGGCACATGCGCGAGCTTTGCGACGACATCTACGTGATCGACCTCGGCGGCGAAGGACGAGGGACACGCCGCTCGCAGAACGTCTTCGATATCCAAACACCGGTCGCGATCACCATCTGCGTTCGTGACCCTGGCACCGATCCACGTGCGGGTCGCGTTCACTTCATCGACTGGGCAGCAGGTACGCGCGAGGAGAAGTTCGAGCGCCTCGAAAGACTCCAGTCGGTTGCCGATGTTGCATGGCGGCGCGGCCCGTCTGCCGCGACTGACCCCTTCGTTCCGGCGCCCGAAGGGCGCTGGGCCGAGTGGCCACAACTCGTCGATCTCTTCCCTTGGCGTCACAGCGGCGTACAGCTGAAGCGAACGTGGCCGATTGCTCCAAACGAGGAGACGCTGCGTCGGCGGTGGCGGCGCCTTGCAGCGTCTGGGGCCGAACGTGCGTCGCTATTCCACGAGACGCGAGACAGGACGATTCGGTCCCAGCCACCCTCGTTGCTGCTCGGCGCGACCGGGCGTCCGCCGATCGAGTCGCTCACTGCAACCGATGACCTTCCCGACGAAGACGTTCGGCCGTTCGAGTTCCGAACGCTCGACCGGGAATACATCATCCGCGACGAGCGGATCGGCGACTTCTTGAAGCCGGTTCTCTGGCGGACGCACAGCGACCGGCAGATGTATCTCGCGACGCTCACGACTCATCCGCTCGGCGACGGACCTGGCGTCTCCGTCGCGTCGGTCTCTCCTCCCGACCTCCACTTTTATCGCGGTAGCTTTGGCGGCGCGGACACATTTCCGTTGTTTCGCGACGCCGACGCCACCCGCCCGAACCTCCCCGCAGGTCTGCTGGATCACCTGAGTGGCCTCTACGGTCGAGAGGTCTCTGCGGAGGATGTCTTCGTCTACGTCGTCGGGATTCTCGGGACGGGTGCATATACCCGGCGCTTCTCTGAGCAGCTTCGCGAGCCAGGCCCGCGCGTCCCGCTTACAGCCGACCCGGTGCTCTTTGACGACGCTGGAGAGATAGGCCGTCGGCTCGTCTTCCTTGAATCGCGTGGCAGGCGCTTCGCCCGCGCGGGCTGGCGGCTCCCTCATGGAGTCGCCCGGATCACGCGAGCGATCCCGGATGCCGAACCGGACTGCCCGGAAGCCGTCGAGTGGGTCGAAGCGGACGAGGAGGTTCGGCTTGGAGTGGGCGCTGTCGCGCCAGTCTCACGAGACGTCTGGATGTTCGAGGCGTCCGGCTACGAAGTCGTCCAGGAGTGGGTACGGCGGCGCCTCTCCCGGCCGCGTGGACGGACGAGCTCTGACCTCGACCAGGTGAGGGCTGTTGCCTGGACCGTCACGGTTCAGCTCGAGTTCCTCGAGACCCTCCACATCGTGGAGGAGATCGTCGGCGATCTCACTCCTCGGGCGGCCGGCGTGCTGGATGACATCCTTCGCGGAACTCTCGTCCCGGCTGTCGCGCTGCCCGCACCGGCAGACGTAGAACGACGGGCGCCGAGAACGACGTAGGCGGCCAGGTCGCGAATGTCTTACAGGCGCGGGGAACTGCCGCCGCTGCTACTGCGGGTGTCCGCGCCGCCGATATCGCCGCGCTCCGCTCCAACCCGCGGCAACCTCATCGGTAACGGCTACGACCAGGTCGCACCTGGCTGCGCAGGACGGCCGCTGCCGTCACAGAACGGGAACGCGACTCGTTCGGATCAGACAGAAACCATGGACGCGCACAGCACGTCGCTGACAGACGGACGGTCAGGGTGTACCTGTATGCCAAGCTCACTCGAGCTCGGCGGCGACCCGACCGATCCGCGCAACCTGTGGCCGGAGCCGTATCCGCGCGCGGCCGCGGTCGACCGCATCGAGAACGAGCTCAACGCGGCGGTCTGCGGGGGCAGGCTCTCGCTGCAGGATGCCCAGCGGAAGGAGTCGGAGCTCAAGCACAATCAGGGTTGATGGCGATCGATCCCCGCGTGGACATCGGGCACGTGCACCTGAAGGTGTCCGACCTCGAGCGCGCGCTCGGCTTCTACGTCGGCGTCCTGGGGTTCGACGTCTTCGCCCGCTACGGCGAGGAGGCCGCGTTCATCTCCGCCGGCGGCTACCACCACCACATCGGACTGAACACGTGGGAGTCGAAGGGCGGCGGGCCCCCGCCCCGGAACACGACGGGCCTCTACCACACCGCCATCCGGTATCCCGACCGAAAGGCTCTCGCCGATGCGCTCCGTCGCGTCCTCGCCGCCGGAATCCGCCTCGACGGAGCGAGCGATCACGGCGTCTCCATCGCGCTGTATCTGCGCGATCCGGACGAGAACGGCGTCGAGCTCTATTACGACCGGCCGCAGAGCGAATGGCCGCTCGACGCCGAGGGGAAGCCGACGATGTTCACCAAGCCGGTCGACCTCGATGCGCTGCTCGCCGATGCCTGAGCCCGGCGATACCCTGTAGGCGCCGGTGGCCAAGCCCGTTGAGCAGCTTTCGCAGGTGATAGTCCGCTTCGCGGGCGACTCGGGCGACGGCATGCAGCTCACCGGCTCGCAGTTCACCTCGGAGACGGCGCTCCTCGGAAACGACATCTCGACGCTGCCGGACTTCCCGGCCGAGATTCGTGCGCCGGCCGGCTCGCTCCCCGGTGTCTCGGGCTTCCAGCTCCACTTCGCCGACTTCGACATCCTCACGCCCGGCGACGCGCCGAACGTGCTCGTCGCGATGAACCCGGCGGCGCTGAAGACGAACATCGGAGACCTCCCGAAAGGCGGGACGCTGATCGTCAACAGCGACGCGTTCAACGAGCGCAACCTGCAGAAGGCGGGGTACGCCGCGAACCCGCTCGACGACGACTCGCTCGCCGAGTTCCAGGTGCATTCCGTGCCGCTCACGTCGCTGACGGTCGGCGCGCTCAAGGGCATCGACGGCGTGACGCCGCGCGAGGCGGAGCGGTCGAAGAACATGTTCGCTCTCGGGCTGATGTCGTGGTTGTACGGCCGTCCGATCGAGCCGTCGATCGAGTTCCTGCAGACGAAGTTCGCGAAGCGCCCCGAGATCGCCGAGGCGAACGTGAAGGCGCTCCAGGCGGGCTACGCGTTCGGCGAGACGACGGAGACGTTCGCGGTCACGTACGAGGTGAAGCCGGCGAAGATGGCGCCCGGCCTGTACCGGAACATCACCGGCAACCAGGCGCTGTCGCTCGGGCTCGTCGCCGCGTCGCGGCTGTCGAAGCTGCCGCTCTTCCTCGGCGCGTATCCGATCACGCCGGCGAGCGCGATCCTCGAGGAGCTCGCGGGGTACAAGAACTTCGGCGTGCGCACGTTCCAGGCGGAGGACGAGATCGCCGCCGCGGGTGCGGCGGTCGGCGCGGCCTTCGGCGGCTCGCTCGGCGTGACCACGTCGGCCGGGCCGGGCGTCGTCCTCAAGGCGGAGACGATCGGGCTCGCGATCATGCTCGAGCTTCCGCTCGTCATCTGCGACATCCAGCGCGCGGGCCCGTCGACGGGCATGCCGACGAAGCCGGAGCAGGGCGACCTCTTGATGGTGCTGTTCGGCCGCAACTCGGAGTCGCCGGTGCCGGTCGTGGCCGCGTGCTCGCCCTCGGATTGCTTCGACGCCGCGATCGAGGCGTGCCGCATCGCGCTCAAGTACCGCACGCCCGTCTATCTCCTCTCCGACGCGTACCTCGCGAACGGGTCGGAGCCGTGGCTGCTGCCGGAGATGGACGCGCTGCCGGACATCTCCACGACGTTCGCGACCGAGCCGAACGCCGACGGTGAGTTCCTGCCCTACCTGCGTGACGAGAAGACGCTGGCGCGACCGTGGGCCGTCCCGGGGACGCCGGGGCTCGAGCATCGCATCGGCGGCCTCGAGAAGGCCGACCGCACGGGCAACATCTCGTACGACCCCGACAACCACGACCTGATGACGCGCCTGCGCGCGCAGAAGGTGGCGGGGATCGCGACCGACATCCCGGAGCTCGAGGTCGACGATCCGGACGGGGACGCACGCGTGCTCGTGCTCGGCTGGGGCGGCACGTACGGGCCGATCGCGGCCGCGTGCCGGCGCGTGCGCAACGGCGGTCGCAAGGTCGCGCACGCGCAGTTGCGACATCTCAATCCCTTCCCGCGCAACACCGGCGAGGTGTTGCGGCGGTACGACAAGGTTCTCGTCCCGGAGATGAACCTCGGCCAGCTGCTGAAGCTCGTACGCGCCGAATTCCTCGTCGACGCGGTCGGCTACAACAGAGTCAGCGGCCTGCCGCTGCGCGCCGCGGAAGTTGCGGACGCGATCGAGGCGCTGGTGGACCAGTGAGCGAGAACGGCACGAACGGGAACAAGCTCACGCTGACGGCGAAGGACTACCGCACCGACCAGGAGGTGCGCTGGTGCCCGGGCTGCGGCGACTACGCCATCCTCGCGGCGATGCAGTCGTTCATGCCGGAGCTCGGCATCGAGCGCGAGCGCACTGTGTTCATCTCCGGGATCGGCTGCGCCGCGCGCTTCCCGTACTACATGAACACGTACGGCATGCACTCGATCCACGGGCGTGCGCCTG
>Ga0207664_10001204_pt1 | contig 17183 bp, 16 predicted proteins | sample LARL83metaG_FD_184349 | JGI IMG/M metagenome (GOLD analysis project Ga0207664, IMG submission 184349) | Corn, switchgrass and miscanthus rhizosphere microbial communities from Kellogg Biological Station, Michigan, USA - LAR L8-3 metaG... | ecosystem: Host-associated > Plants > Roots >... | reverse complement strand
CCTGATCCGGCATGAAAACGTCGGTGAGGTTGTCGATCAGCGTGGTGACCACGACCGAGTCGACCGGTTCCAGGTCGATCTGGATGGCTGGCTCGACGTCGTACAGCACCGCGCCAGCTGCGCTGGCCGGGCTGTCATCCGTGCACACAGTCCCATCGTAGAGACCGCCCGGTCAGGAAAGGCCGCCCCCCGGGACCTCACCCCGGTTCGCATGCCTTGCCTGGCCAGGCACGACTGCCAGCCAGCTGGGCAGGCCGCTGAGCCGGGCCGGACAGCCGGAGGGAGCTGACCCACCAGTCAAGTAAGCCGGTGCGTCGGGATTCCCCCGGTCAGAACAACGGCGACCGCCTGGGCGGCGGACCGCTTGAGCTCAATGATCGCTTCTGCCGAATAGTAAGCAGAGTGGGGAGAGAGAAGCAGGTTCGGCCGGTCCAGCTGCGCTGCGTTCGGGGGCTCTTCCGGATACACATCAAGCCCCGCTCCAGCGAGCGATCCCCGGTCCAGCGCGCGGACAAGTGCTTCGACGTCGACCAGCCCACCCCGGCTGGTATTTACCAGAATGGCCCCCGGCTTCATGAGCGAGAGGGCGTGCTCATCGATGAGCTGTGTCGTATCTAGCCGGAGCGGCACGTGCAGTGAAACGAAATCGGCTTCGCGGAGTAGCCCGGGCAAGCTGTCGACCATGGTGACGGCCTCACTTCCGGTAGCGGCAAAGGGATCATGCGCAATCACCCGGAGGCCGAAGCCGCAGGCGCGTACCGCTACCGCCCGGCCCGTTCTGCCCAACCCCACAAGGCCAAGAGTTCTGCCCTTGATCCGCCGGATTGGGCTCAGCTCCTGTACCCCCCACCGGCCAGTACGGACGATCTTGTCGCCCGCTGGGATCTGCCGCGCGATCGCCAGCATCAGCGCCATCGTGTGGTCAGCAACCTCATCAGTGCAGTAGTCAGGGACGTTGGCGACGATCACCTGACGACGGCGGGCCTCGTCCAGATCGATGTGGTCATACCCGACGCCGTAGGTAACCACGACGCGGCACCTTGGACAACGGTCGAACAGGGCGCTATCCACAGATGTCACGTTGACCAGCAGCGCGTCAGCCTTCCGCAGCTGATCTTCACGAGCACGCTCTGACCTGGCCGGCCATGAGGCCGAGATATCCAGGGGTGAGAGCACACCCTGCTCAGGCGTAACGTCCTCACCAACCCGGTCGAGGCACAGCGCGAACGCCTTCACAGGTTGATCCTTTCAGCAGACCCAGGCGGGTAGCGGTCGCCACCCACCACGCCGGGCGGGAACAGCTGGTTCAGGCGCGACACCACTGCTGGCTCGAGCCTGATGTCGGCGGCCGCAGAGTTGGCCGCAACGTTTGCGGCGGAGCGCGTCCCCGGAATTGGCACAATGTCCGGGCCCTGCCCCAGGATCCAGGCGAGCGCGAGCTGGGCCGGTGTCAGGGCGAGGCCCGAGGCGAGAGTGCGGAATTCTTTGCCGAGACTGAGCATGGCCTCGAAATTGGCTCCCTGAAATCGTGGCACGGTGGCCCGCCAGTCGTCTGCCATCAGGTCAGACGAGCTCTTGACCGCGCCACTCAGGACACCTCGGCCGAACGGGCTGTAGGCGACGAAGCCGATGCCCAGTTCGCGTGCGGTGGGCATAACAGCTTCTTCCGGCTCGCGGCTGACCAGTGAATACTCTGTCTGCAGGGCGGTGATCGGGTGAACACTGTGCGCTCGGCGAAGGGTCTCGGGCCCGGCTTCGGACAACCCGATGAAGCGGACAAGCCCGGCCGTGACGAGATCGGCCATGGCGCCGACCGTCTCCTCGATTGGTGTCGTGGGGTCGACCCGGTGCAGGTAATAGAGGTCAACGTGATCCACGGCGAGCCGCCTGAGACTCGCTTCAAGTGCGGGGCGCACCCGAGCCGGCTGCCCCTGGCCAGCCCACGAGCCATCATTGCGGAAACCGCCACCGAATTTGGTGGCGAGCAGCACCGTGTCCCGGTGGCCGGCCACCGCACGCCCGACTAGCTGCTCACTGCTGCCGTCACCGTAAATGTCCGCGGTGTCGATCAGGGTCACACCCAGTTCCATGGCCCTGCGGAGGGTGGTGATTCCATCTTCGTCGCTGACCGGTCCATAGACGCCGGACAGTTCCATGGCGCCGAAGCCGATCGCACCCACGGTGGGGCCGTGCGCGCCGAGCCGGCGCTTTCTCATGACAACCTCCTAGGCTTAGCGCTGACCACAGCTGGGCCTGGCGTTCAGTCCACGGCGGGCATCTGCAGCATTTCGAAGCGCCACTCGGTGGTCGGGGGGTATTTCGGCTCAGCCAGCGCAAGGAATGGCACGTTGCGGTGGTCGAGCGCCCGCATGGTCTCCGGCACGAGTCTCATGAGATCCCACTCGAAGTCCGGATACTGGGAAACCCACTGGTTCCCGATCTTGTCGCCGAGATATCGCGTGGCGATCCGCCGGATAGCTGACCCGTCAGGGTCGGCGGTGACCGAGACCCGCCCGGACGCCTCGATGGCCCGCCCCGGGTAAGAGGCCTCTTCGGCGATGAGCAGCGAAACGCGTGGGTTCCTGCGCAGATGCAGTTCCTTCCAGTCGCCGTGAACCAGGCTCACCAGGAAGGCCTCGCCGTCCCACTCAAACCAGACCGGTGAGAGGAGAACCGTTCCATCCTTACGGTAGGTAGCGAGCGTGGCGAGCCAGGGCTGCTGGAAGAGGTCGCCGAGCTGGTCAATCGGGATCCGCTGCATGTAGATGATCTCCCTTTCGAATCAGTTGACCGGATCAGAGTGCTGAACTTCGGGAGGGAGCCGCCGGGCGCGCGGATCCCGCTATCGCCACAGCGAGTTCCGCATAGCCGTCGGCGACGGCGCCACAGGTCAGGCGGATGAACGCGGGCGGGCTGGGTTGGAGGAAGAAAGGCGTGCCCGGCGCAACGGAAATCCCTTGCGAGGCAAGAGCGTGCACCGCCTCGCGTTCTCGCATGACAGAGATCCAGAGATTGATGCCGTCAGTGCCGGTTGTCGTGATGCCCAGCCTGTCCAGCTCAGCCACGAGCCGCTTCCTTCGCTCGGCGTAAATGGAGCGCGCATGCCGGACCTCGGCCGCAGTCAGGGGGTCAGTCAGCATGAGGCTCAAGAGTTTCTGAACCAGCCGGCTTGACCAGCCCGGGCCGAGAGCGCGCCGGGCGATCAGCCCGTCGAGGATGCGGGCAGGGCCGCCGACAGCGGCCAGCCGCAGATCGGGTCCATGTGACTTTGAGAAGCTCATGACCCGGACCGTCTGCTCAGGCAGGTGCCTGGCCAGGGTGACCGCCCGGCGCGCAGTGATATCTGCTGAGTGGTCATCCTCCACGATGACGATGCTGCTGGCGGGCAACAGGATTTTCGCGAGTTCCCGGGCCCGCGTGGCCGTCATCGCTATGCCAGTCGGATTCTGGGCCCGCGGCTGGAGGATGAGAGCACTCGGCTTCGTCTTGACGGCCATCCGCAAGGCGGCCGGGACGATTCCCGCGCTGTCCAGGCAGACCGGCACCGCTTCCGCGCCGTGCGCGTCAATCAGATCGAATATGGGCGGGTAGCCCGGCTCCTCGACCATGACGCGATCACCGAACCGCACCGTAACGGCCAGGAGACGGTCGATAGCATCGAGAGCCCCATTGACGATGGTGATCCGCTCGGGATTGCTCTGCGCCCGCCAGCGGGCGCGGAGGGCCAGTTCGAGGTCGGGGACGACGGACGGGCCTTGATAGCCACTCAAAGACAGCCGCTCAGCCGACCGGCTGACGACCGCCTCGAGATGCGGCAGGAGTGATTCATCCGGGGCCCCGGTGCTCAGGTCGAGTTTGAAATGGTTGGCCGGGCCAGTGAGGCTCCACCAGCGGGAGGGCACCGCCTGATTCGGGGGCCCCTTGGCGAAGGAACCTCTGCGCCCCTGGGTCTCGATGAGGCCTTTCGCCGCCAGTGCCTGCCATGCTGCGTCCACCCGTGCCGGGCTGGTCCCCAGAGCGGCGGCGAGCTCGCGGACCGTCGGCAGCCGGGTTCCCGGGCCGATGTCACCAGCGCCGATCAGGCGGCCGACGGCCGCAGCGATGCCGCGGGCGCTCCGGTCCTCGATCGCGGTCACGAGGATGACGGTCAATGGATGTGAGATCTCGCTCATCTGTCACTTTGTTTGATAACAAACAGGGTCTTGCATCTCGATATCACCGTTTGTATGGTCCCCACTATAGACCAGGTCAGAGCGGAGACAAGCGGGCGAGACAGCGCCTGAGTGCCCGCCCGGCCCGCAATGATCCAGGGCACCTGTGACATGTACCGCAGCCATCCGGGGCGGGCATGCCCGGGTGCCGCTAGGGAGGGCAGGCAGTGGCCACGCCGGTGAGCACGCGCGATTTCCTCGCGAGCATCGGGCTGCCGCGCGGGGACTTGTCGCAGGCGCCGGCCTCGGGCCAGACGTTTCCCGACGGGGCGCAGTTCCGGATCGAAATTCCGAGTACGGAAGGGCCTGCGTGCCTCCAGGCCGTGCTCAGCGAAGCAGCCCGGCGGGGCGTGGTGGTACACCGCGTGTCACAAGGCAGCGGGGTCTTGCTGCTGACCGATGCTGAGCTGCGGCAGATGGCACAACTCGGCCGCGAGGCGCGGATCGAGGTCAGCCTCGCCGCCCGGCCGCACGCGGCCTGGGGAACGTCGGCGATGGCCCGTTCCCCCGCCGGTGGCGTCGCCGGGAGCACGGCCCGCGGCCAGGAGCAGGTCGTCTATCAGCTCGACGATGCCCGCCGGGCGGCGGCTCATGGCTTCCGGAGCGTCCTCATCACAGACATCGGGACGCTGGCCGCCTTCGATGAGATGAAGCGCGCTGGGCTCCTCCCCCCGGAGATGATTGCCAAAATCTCCGTATTGTTCGCTGTGGCCAACCCGAGCGCAGCACGCGTCGTGACCAGGCTGGGCGCGGGCACGCTCAACCTGCCGACCGACCTGACGCTCCCGCAGGTCGCAGCGATACGGGCGGCGACCGATCTCCCGCTGGATATCTACATCGAGTCGGCCGACGACTTCGGGGGCTTCCTGCGCTACAACGAACTGCCCGGAATCATCAGGGTGGCAGCGCCGGTCTACCTGAAATTTGGGCTCCGGAACGCACCCGATCTCTATCCCTCGGGGACCCACCTGGAGCCAACTGCGGTGGCCCTGAGCCGCGAGCGGGTCCGGCGGGCCGAGATAGCGATGGAACTGCTCGGCCGGGAGGCGCCGGAACTCAGGATGTCCGCCGCCGGGGCTCCCGGGCTCGCTTTCGTGGCGCCTGACGCGGGCCGCGGTCAGCCGCCGGACGGCGGCAACAGCAGGCTCAACGACCGTGCATATAGAGCCAGCGACGGCCATGTGGGCCGCGCTGACGCATCCGACCTTGCGGAATGAAAGGGAGGGCGGGAGCATGGATCAAGGACTAGTCGACCTTCAGGCCAATCCGAAGAGCGATCGGCCCTGGAACATCGAGACTAATGGTACGAATGTCATTCCCGATAGTGACAGGCACGGGAAACCGCGGGAACTCTTCTGGATATGGGCTGGCGCCAACATCGGGATTCTGGGTGTCACCTATGGCGCATTCCTCGTAGTTTTCTATTCCTTGAACCTGGTTCAGGGTATCATCGCGGCGTTCCTCGGCGCCGTACTTGGCTTCCTGCTGGTCGGCTGTGTCGGGCTGGCCGGAAAGCGCGCCGGGGCGCCCACGCTCGTCATATCCCGGGCTGCTTTCGGCGTCGACGGCAACTATCTCCCGGCAGCGATCAGCTACCTGTCCTTTATCGGCTGGGAAATTGTGGTAACGACACTGGCTGTCTTGGCCACCGAGACCATTCTTCAGCGACTGGGAGTGAACGGCGGCAATTTCGCTATCGCGATCTCATTCGTCGTCATCGCCGCGGTTGGCATCGTGGTGAGCCTCCTGGGCCATGCGACGATCCTCAAAATACAGAAGATATTCACCTACGCGTTCGGTGCCTTGACGGTCGTCTTCATTATCCTTGAGTGGGGGCAGATCGACTGGCACCGGGTAGCGACACTCCCGTCCGGGTCATTCGCGGGCTTCATCGGTGGAGTCTCGATCATCCTGGCCGGACTCGGAATTGGCTACGTGAACGGCGGGGCTGATTACACCAGATACCTGCCGAAGGATTCCAGCGGCCGGGGAATCGTCTGGTGGACGACGTTCGGGGCCAGCCTGCCCCAGGTCATACTGATGATTTTCGGCATTCTCCTGACGGCCAGCGACAAAGGCCTGGCGACGACAAGTAACCCGATCGGCGCGCTGGCCAGCCCGCTCCCGACCTGGTTCCTCGTCCCGTACATGATCGCCGCCGCAGGTGGGCTTATCGCCGCGACACTGGTCAACATGTACTCATCCGGCCTCAGCCTCATGGCACTTGGCGTGCGTCTGCCCAGATACAAGACGGTGCTTGTGGATGCGGTCCTGATGATCGCGGGATGCACGTACATGCTTTTCTTTGCGAGCAACTTCTTCGGTCCGCTAGAGGGATTCCTCGTGACGCTCGGCGTGCCGCTCGCGGCCTGGGCGGCGATCTTCATCACCAATCTGTTCCTATTCCACCGCGCGGGGTATGTCGAGCGCGACTTCTACCGCCGCGATGGTGTCTACGGGGCGTGGGGTGTCCCGGGGCTGGTGGCTCTGGTCGTCGCGACGGTGGTCGGCTTGGGGCTGGTCACGTCGACCACGTCGGCTTTTAGCTGGCTCGGGTACTTCCTGGGCCCGTTCGGCGGGAAGACCGGGGCAATCGGCAGCAGCAGTATCGGGATCCTGATTTCGTTCCTGATCGGTTTCCTCCTGTACGGCGCGCTGGCCGTCATGCGGGCCAGGGGCGCCGGGCTGCCGGCCGAGCAGCAGAGGGTCGCGGCCGCGACCATGGGACACGAGTAGTCGCATGGCGGATCGAAGTCTCAGCGAACAGCTTTTTGAGATTGGCACGCCGTTCGTAGCGGCGCAATTGCGGCATCCGACGGTCCAGGCACTAGAGGCCGGTCGGCTGCCCGATGCGGCCGCGCGCTTCTGGCTTGAGCAGGACTATCTCTTCCTGCATGAGGAAATCCGTGCCCTGACGAGGCTTGCTTGGCAGGCGCCCCGGGAGCATCAGGAAACCCTGCTCCGGCTGGCCTGGAACGTGGTCAGCACCGAGATTCCCGCGCATCAGGAGCTGAGCGGGCTCTTTGGCGCCGATCTCGATCATGCGGTGATGGCGCCCGTTACCTGCTCGTACACGAGCTGGCTGACCGATGCGGCCGCTGACTATGGCACTGGGCTGACGGCGCTGCTATCTGGCCTGTGGGGCTACTCCACGCTTGGTCAGCGAATGGCGCTGCCCGCCGAGCCAAAATTCAAGCGATGGGTCGGGTCGTACCAGGACCCCGGGTTTCCCCAGCTGGCCCAGCGTTTCGCGGGCATGGTGGACGAGGCCGGCCCGCCGCCGCATCGTGCGCTCTGCACCTTCTTGACTGGCATGGCGCATGAGATCGCCTTCTGGGCCGTGCCGTGACGGCGCTGCGGCCAATGGAGTGGGCAACACGCTGCTGCCTGGGCTGGGCACTGCTCGGCACTGGCGGGTAAGGAGGCGCCATGGCGAGGCTCAAGATCGGGGTCCAGTTTCATCCGCAGCACACGAGCCTGGCTGAGCTCCGGCGCGCGTGGGCCGCCGCGGATGAGATGGGGCTCGACAGCATCTGGGTGTGGGACCACTTCTTCCCCCTGTATGGCGCCGGGGAACCGTATCTCTGGCCGCCTCGTGGCACACCAACCGGCCGTCACTACGAGTCCTGGACCCTGCTCGCGGCGATGGCCGTGGACACGAGGAGGGCGCGGATCGGAGTGTTGATCAGTAACATCAACTTCCGCAACCCGGACTTGCTCGCGGATATGGCCCGGACGGTCGATCACCTGAGTAACGGCCGGGTCATCCTTGGCGTCGGTGCCGGGAACATCGAGCGGGACTTCCAGGAGTACGGCTACTCCTTCGAGCCGGGCCGGGACCGGCTGGCCGCGCTTGAGCACGGCGTCCAGCGGGTCAAGCACCGGCTGGCTGGGCTGGAGCCGCCACCGGCCGGCCCGCTCCCGCTGCTGATCGGCGGCAGCGGGCAGAAGGTCACTCTGCGGCTGGTGGCCACGTACGCAGACATGTGGAACTCGTTCGGGCCACCGGCCGAGTACGCCGTGCAGAACGCGGCCCTGACCGAGTGGTGCAGGCAGGTAAACCGGAATCCGGCCGAGATAGAACGTACCGTGCTGCTGGATGTGCCCGCGGAGGCAGCAGATCTCGGCGGCTTCATCGAAGCAGGCGCCGAGCACATCATCGTCGGCTGCGCGCACCCCTTCGACTTGACGCCCATGCAGGAACTCCAGCTGGCCGCAGCTGATGCTGGCTGACCACGCGGCGGTAACTGGCGAGCAGGGGAGCCGTTCGTGACCGGGCCCGGATCGGGCTCCACCGCCACCTCGGGCCAGCACATCCGCTCCTGGTTGAACCGCCGCTGGTTCCAGTACGGGTAGGGCAGCGGCCGGCGACTGATCTCATCGAGGCGGCGCATCTCTTCCCCGGACAGCGACCAGGTCGCCGCCGCTAGGTCGTCCACGAGCTGTTCTTCGTTCCGCGCACCTATGACGACCGAGCTGACACCCGGCTTGCCGCGCACATAGTTGATCGCCACCTGCGCCGCGGACACCCCGCGCTCGGCCGCGATTGCCGCCAGGACGGCGACGATCTGATGAGCATGAGCTTCGTCGATCGTGCCTGGGTCACCCATGCCCTTGCGCCGGGTGCTGGGAGGGTCAGCCTGGCCCGGACGGTATTTCCCCGTCAGGAAACCGCCTGCCAGCGCACTCCAGGCCAGGATCCCGACCCCTTGGTCGATGCACAGCGGGATGAATTCGTACTCCAATTCGCGCCCGAGCAGGCTGTAGTAGCTCTGCAAGGTCGCGAACCGGGTCAGATGGGCGGCGTCCGACAGGCCGAGCGCTTTCATCAGGTGCCACGCGGAGAACTCGGTGCAGCCCACATACCGTACTTTCCCCGAGCGGACCAGATCGTCCAGCGCCCGGAGCGTCTCCAGCACATCGGTGCGGCCGTCGTAGCCATGCATCTGGTACAGATCGATGTGGTCCGTCCCGAGACGTCGCAGGCTGGCCTCGCAGGCGCGCACGATGTGATACCGGGACTGGCCGATGGCATTGACGTCGTCTCCCATAGCACAGTGCATTTTGGTCGCGATCAGCACGTTGTCGCGATGCCCAGCGAGAGCCTGGCCGAGTATCTCCTCCGCGAGCCCCTGCGAATAGACGTCGGCGGTATCGAACAGGCTGACCCCGGCGTCGAGGCATAGCCGGATCTGATGGACCGCCTCGTCCAGTTGCGTCGTACCACAGTGCTGGAAGCGTCCCAGACCGCCAAATGTCATCGTTCCGAAAGCGATCGTTGACACCCGCAGCCCAGTCTTACCCAGATATCGGAATTCCATTGAGCACGTCCTGTCCTCCGGGGGCTTGCTGCTAGGTCGAGATGGCCTTGAGCTCAAAGAACTCTTCGAGCCCGTGCACGCCAAGTTCCCGGCCTGCCCCGGACTGCTTGTAGCCGCCGAATGGCGCCTCGTAGTTGAACGCGGCCCCGTTGATGTCCACCCGGCCGGTCTGCAGCCTGCGCGCAATCTGGAGGGCTCGTGAGGAGTCCGCGGACCACACTCCGCCATGGAGGCCATAGATGGAGTCGTTGGCCATGGCTACCGCTTCATCCTCATCGTCATAGGGCATGATGCACAGCACAGGCCCGAAGATCTCAGCCTGGGCCACCAGCATTGCTGGGGCTACCTCAGAAAGGACGGTCGGCCGGACGAAGAAACCCTTCCCTGGTAGTACCGGCCCGTCTGGTTCGCCAGCGACGAGCTTTGCTCCCTCCTGAATCCCCATACGGATGAAATTAAGGACGCGCTCTCGCTGGCCGGCTGAGATCAGCGGCCCCATGGTCGTGGATTCCTCCATGGGGTCACCGAGCCGGTAGGCCCGCGCGGTATCCGCCGCGATCTCCTCCGCCTGCGTTAGCCGCGACCGCGGGACGAGCATGCGGGTCCAGGCGGCGCATGTCTGACCGGCGTTCGCATAGCAGTTGTCCACTCCGTTCCGGACGGCGGCGGCGATATCCGCGTCAGCCAGGATGATGTTGGCCGACTTCCCGCCGAGCTCCAGAGTCACGCGCTTGATCGTCTTGGCGCCCAGTTCGGCCACGCGCCGGCCAGCCTCCGTGGAGCCGGTCAGGCTCACCATCGCTATGTCCGGATGCGCTGAGAGGTGCTCCCCCACAGTGGTCCCAGGCCCGGTGACGAGGTTGAAAACCCCTGGAGGCAAGCCGAGGGAATCGACGATCTCGGCGAGAATGAAGGCATTGAGCGGCGACAGGCTGCTTGGCTTCAAGACGACAGTGCAGCCAGCAGCGAGGGCGGGGGCCACCTTCAGCATCGCCTGATGAAGCGGGAAGTTCCATGGCGCGATGCAGGCGACCGGTCCGATCGGCTCGCGCACCACAATCGAGTTGCCTATTTGTTCCTCAAACGAATAGCCGTCAAGCAACCGCGCGAAGAGGCCCGTGACGAACGCGGGCTGAACCGCCTGCCATGGGCGCGAGCGCTCGATAGGCGTACCGACTTCGCGCGTCACCGTGGTGGCGATCTCCTCCTCCCGGTCCGCCAGTCCGTTGGCCAGTTCGCGCAGCGCCGCTACCCGGGTGGCTACCGAGCATGACGACCACCCGGGGAAAGCATCCCGCGCAGCCTTAATGGCCTGCTCGGCGTCTGCGACGGTCCCGTTCGGCACCCATCCGATCACGGCGGCGGTGGCTGGGTTCACCACGTCGAGGCAGCCGCCTTCGGCACTAGGCTGCCATTCACCGTTCAGGTAGAGCCGGTCGCGCGATATCACCGCGGCCGCCGTACTCGCGTGACGCTCTCCGCTCCTTGCGGCCGGATCAAGGTCTGCTGTCCGTATCGCACTGACTGTCTCCTCACGCTATCCGGTTCCGCGCGCACGTCCCATGAGGGCATTCCACGTCGTTGTTGTCGCTATGCGGCAGGGGCTTCGGTCGCGGGCTGGCGCCGATGGGATGGCCGCCTGCTCACGCTTGCGCGGGGATCTCGGCCCCCCATTGCTCCATCGTGCTCTCAAGGGGTCTGAATTCAGCCACGCGGCCGGCGGCGCCCAGCATGATCTCGTCGATGCGGCGCAGTTCCGCAGCGCTCAGGACCACGGAGACGGCGCCGGCGTTGGCGTCCACCTCGTCCGTGGTCCGTGCCCCGACGAGTGCGGTGCTCACGGCCCTGTTGTGCAGCACCCAGGCCAGCGCCACCTGGGCCACTGGGAGGCCCCGCGGGTCGGCTATCTCCGCCTGGAGCCTGCTGACGACGGCGACGTTCGTGCGGAAGTTGCCGTCCCGGAACAGCGGCTGGCCGAAGATGATGCCATCCGAGCGCCAGTCGTCGGGCTCGAATGTGGTCGAGGGGGCGAAAGCGCCGCTCAACAGGCCGTGGCCGAGCGAGCCGTAGCCCATCACGCCGATGCCCTGCTCGGCGCAGTACGGCAGCACGTCCCGTTCCATCCGCCGGTCGAACAAGTGGTATCCAACCTGGACCACGTCGATGCGGCGGGCGGCCATGCAGCGCTGCATCTGCTCCAGGGTGAAGTTCGAGACGCCGACGAAACGGGTCTTCCCGCTCTCCACCAGCCCGTCGAGGGCCTGCATGCTGTCTTCGAACGGGGTGCCAAGCTCGGGCCAGTGCAGCAGCACGATATCGAGGTAGTCCGTGCCGAGCCGGGTCAGGCTCAGTTCGACCTCGCGCGTGATGGCCTGCGGGCTGCAGTCGCGTACGGCTACCGTGCTGCCCGCTGGCAGGGTGATGCCGCACTTGCTGGCTAGGATGACCTCGGACCGCTGCCGCCCCAGGGCACGCCCCAGCATCTGCTCGGCCACGCCCAGCCCGTAGGCGGGCGCGGTGTCGAAGCAGTTGATCCCTATTTCCAGCGCCCGCCGCACGGCCGCGACCGCCGAATCCTGGTCGACTCCCCCGTAACTGCTTCCGGCCATGGGCCACGACCCGAAGCCCGTCGCAGACACACTCAGGCCAGTCTGGCCGAAGCTGCGGAAGTCCATGGCTAGTGATCGCTCCCCTCGTGCGCCGGGTACTGCGGTACGGCGTTAGCCAGGAACGGAACGTCGAGATGGTCGACGGCACGGACCTGGTCAGGAACGATGCGCAGGATCCAGTAGCTGCTGGCCGGGTTGTTCTTCACGTACTGGCTGGCTACCTCCGGCCCGCAGTACTTGGTGGCGATCCGCAGCAGCCCCGAGCCGTCGGGGTCGGGCAGCAGGCTCACCAGTCCCGTCGCCTCCATCGCCCGTCCCGGGTACGACTCCTCCTCTGCGATGCAGAGTGAGACACGCGGGTTGCGGCGCACGTGCTTTTCCTTCCAGTCCCCGTCGTCCACGCTTATCTGGAAGGCCTCGCCATCCCACTCCCACCAGACGGGCGATAGCAGTACCGTCCCATCCTTGCGGTAGGTGGCCAGGGTCGCCAGCCATGGCTGCTGCAGGAAGTCGCCAAGCGCGGCGGGCTCCACCCGGTTCATGAGTTCATCCCTTCTCTCGCTACGCCGCGGCTACCCGGCCGCCCCCGGCAGATCGTGCCGTACGGGACCGGATGCGGCCAGTTCCAGCAGGCGCCGCACCGAATCCAGCCGGAACGGATGCCCGCAAGCAACGATCATGTGCTCGGCCCCCGCCGCTACGAAAGCCTCGATCGTGGCGGGCTCCACCACATAGTTCGCGATGTCCCCGTCTGGCCAGTCCGGGTCATCCAGCAACACGGTCCGCTCGATGTCTGCGGGATTCCTGCCCAACCTGGCGCACCAATGGTTGAGAACCGCGTTCTTCCTGCGGTACACCTCTGGTGTGCCGAAGGTGTTCCACAGCTGCGCGTGCTGCGCCACGATCCGCAAGGTCACCTTCTCACCTGCCCCGCCGATAAGCAGCGGCATCGGTCCGACCGGGGGCGGGTTAAGCAGATCCAGTCGCCTGCGGACGCGCCCTATCGCGGCCTCGAGGCCGAGCAGCCGCTGCGCGTCGCTGTCGAACGGGTAGCCGTAGTCCACGTAGTCCCGCTCGCTCCAGCCACCACCCAGGCCCAGGATGAGCCTGCCCCCGCTGAGGTTGTCGGCGGTCCTCGCCATGTCAGCCACCAGGTCCGGATTGCGGTAGCTGACGCAGCTGACCAGCGGCCCGATGGCAGCGGCTGAGGTCTCGACGGCCATCGCGGCCAGCAATGACCAGCACTCGAAGTGGGCGCCCGCGGTATCGCCGTAGAGCGGGAAGAAGTGGTCCCAGATCCAGATGCTGTCCACGCCCAGTGCGTCCGCTGCCCGCCAGGCAGCGCGCAACTCCGCCATGGTGCAGAGCTGAGGGTGCAGCTGGACACCGACCTTGAACCGTCGCTGGATCACTCCGTGGGCCTCATTGCTGCTCCGGCCGCTACCGCCTGGGCCGCCACCGGGGTCCGTGCCCGCACCGGCAGCAGTCGGCTCAGCAGGGCATACAGGATGCCGGCCAGGATCATGCCGAACACTGCGCCCAGGTTGCTGGCACCGATCGCACCGGTCTTGCCGCCGAACGGCCCGAGGAAATAGCCGACCCAGCTGAAGGCCGGGGCGGTGGAGGTCACCAGGCCCAAGGCGAGGACAGACGACACGATGAAGGCGGTCAGGCCGGCCCAGTTCCAGGCGCCATACCGGCCCGTCGTGACGTACAGATCCTCGTCCGCGTACCCAGCCCGGCGGTAGAGCCACATGTCGACGAGAAAGACCGCCACCCAGGGGGCGAGGATGGCGGCGAGCGTCACCACGAAACCTGCGAATGCCCCGAAGAAGCTCGGGGCGAAGAACACGATGTAGACGACACCGATGATCATGAGGATGCCGTCGATCCCGACCGACTTGTACCGTGGGACGCGCAGGCCGAGGGTCATCAGGCTGAGCCCGGACGAATACATCTCGGTCAGCGCGGCGGCAATCAGCCCGATTCCTGCTGTGATCATGAAGGGCAGCAGGAACCAGGTCGGCAGCGGCCGGGCCAGGTACGAGACTGGGTCCGCCGCGACCGCGAGGTTAGAATCGCTGGCGGCCAGCAATGAGCCGAACACGATCAGGACGATCGGCGCGATGCTCGACCCGATCACGGTCCACCCGACCAGGGACCGCGTCTTCGTGTTCCTGGGGAGGTACCGCGTGTAGTCGGAGCCGGTGTTGACCCAGCCGAGACCCAGGCCGACGGCCACAATGGAGATGCCGCCGATGAAGCCGCCGAGGAAGTGCCCGGTGGGCAGCGTGGCCACCTTGTGTACGTCGATCTGGGAGAGCGAGAGGATCATGAACGGAATGATCATAATCCCGTAGATCCAGGTGAAGATCGTCGCCATCCTGACGATCGTGGCGTGACCGAGCAGGCTGATCGCGATCGTGATGAGGGCCGCGATGGCGAATGCGATAGCGAGGGTAACCTTCCCGCCGCCGATCCCTACCCGGGTGAGTATGGCCCCAAAGGCAAGGGTGGCGATGGCCATCAGCAGGATCTCGAACCCGATGCAGGTCAGGTAGCTGATCAAGGTCGGCAGCTTGTTCCCGATCACGCCAAACGAGGCCCGAGAGACGACCATCGTCGGAGCGCCGGCCCGAATCCCGGCCACGCCGACTAGGCCCACGAGCGCGTAGGAGAGGACGCAGCCGATGATCGCCGCAAAGATCGCCTGCGTAAGGTTCAGCGAGTAGAACGTCACTAGGTAGGCCCCGAAAGGAAGGGCCGTTATCCCCATATTCGCGGCGAACCAGACCCAGAACATCTCCGAGGGTTTCCCGTGTCGTTCCGCATCCGAGATGGGCCGGATACCGCCGGTCTCGATGCTCCACAGCCGGTCGCTGGCCGGAGCGTCATTGTGCACGGCAATCCCGGAGGGCTGCTCACTGCTCTGACTACCAGTCATACTTACTCCGTGTTGCGCGTTAGACGTCACCTGGCGAACATGCGCGGATGGCCCGCTCCAGCAGCTCCGGATCGCGCGTCCACCAGCTCCGAAGGGCGATGAGCGAGCCGTAAAGCTCGGCGGATTTAATCGCCTCAGCGGCGATGACGGGAACGCGGCCGACATCTGGGCGAGCGAGCTCACGGCGGAGTGGCTCGACGACATCGGCGACCTGGCGGAGCGCCAGGCCAGCGCAGGCCTCGGCCCGGGTCGCAGCGTCTGTGTCATCCAGGCGCCCGGCGAGAGCCGTGCGCACCTGATCTGTGTCGTAGAACACCCGAAGATCTTCTTTGTCCGCCGCCAGGGTTCTTCCGAGGGAGCACGTTGCCCAGTCGCGGACCTCAGCATTCTTGTCTGAGCTCAGGTCGATAAGGGCAGCGACACCGTCGGAGGATTTCTCGCCGATGACCATCGCCATCGGGAGCGCCTCCGCGGTAGCCCGGCGGACCGCGGCGCTCGGGTGATCTTTGACGGCTAGCAAGGGGCCAAGTGCTCGCTGATCGTGCAGCTGGCCGAGGCCGAGAATTAGGGCCTGAAGCTCGTTCTCGTCTGCGTCGCCCGCCACCTGCTCGGCCAGTTTCCTGCACCTAGCTTCGACTTCATCCTGCAGGCCGGCCGACATCGCTACCGCACCTTGAACGCACTGGTGGGACACGAAGTCCGGCACGGGTATGCGGTGGGGGCCCTCACGCGGCAGACGCTAGTCTGGGAGGCTGTAGATTGTCAACAGTTAACAGATTTCAGTGCGGGTGGATTACTGCGTACCCTGCGAATGGCAGGTCCTGTGGCGATGCCCGGTCTGGCCAGCACCACCAGGAGCGGGCTGGCCGGGACCGCCCGCGCATGCGAAGATCCGACCGGCGCAGAACTTGGGAGACCTGGACATGAGTGTTCTGCTGGCCGGCGAGAGGGGTTCTGGCGACCATGAGCAACGACCAGGTCGACGTGAGTGCGGCAGGTCGGATCGCGGATGACGCTGGTCTACCGCCAATTGACGGGCGTCGTTCTCTGGCGGAAGACGCGGTCGAACTTCTCCGGCACGAGATTCTCGCCGGCCGTTTCCGGCAGGGTGAGCACCTGGTCGAGACGAAGATCGCGCAGCAGCTGCGGATAAGCCGGGGTCCGGTCCGGGAGGCATTCAAGCTATTGCGCGCTGAAGGGCTGGTGAAGGAGGAACCTCGCCGCGGGATGTTCGTCGTGTCGCTGTCGGCGCGGGATGCCTGGGAGATTTACGAGCTCAGGGCCGCGATCGAGGGCAGAGCGGCTCAGTTGCTCGCGGCATCTGGTGATGCGGCCAAGATCCTTGAGCTGTCCCAGCTCAACGCTGCAATCGAGCGCGCGGAGGCGGCGAACGATACGACGGGGGTCTACGCGAGCGACTTGGCTTTCCACGACGCCTTGTGCCGCTTGTCAGACAATGCCCGGCTACATGAGGTCTTCGTGCGTTACGTGCCCGCCCTGCGCGCCCTGCTCCGGCTCGACAAGCGCGTTCACGGTCCTATGGAGAACGTGAAGGGGGTGCATCGCCCGCTGATGCGGGCGATTGAAGCCGGTGACGTCGAACTGGCCAAGGCGCTGGCCGAGCAGCACTGCGCCGACGCGGGCCAGCTGATTGTCCGCTATCTCATCTCGGTGGAGGATCCGTAGCCGGTACGCGTCCCAACGCTAGCCATGAGAACAGGGCACCGGGTCGCAGGACGATCAACCGGACAGCTAGGTTGAGCGCGCGCAGATCGTCTGGATCGGACGTCACGGCATGCTGCTTGGCGCGGCGGGCGGTGGAGCATCAGCGGTCGGCAGGGTAAAGACCAGCGCCGGCCTGGGGACGCTGGGCCGGCGCTGGCCGTCTGTGGAACTGACCGGTCGTGCTGGCCGGCCCGTTTACCCTACCTGTCATAAAAAACTTACATATGAAAGATACGGCCGTCAACTTGGCTGGTGAACCAGCCGCAGGAGTGTGAGCTTGGCGACATTCACGCAGTAGCGAGTCACAAATGCGGGGTCTGTTCCTTCATCACTTATAGGAACGCGATGAGGGGTCGGCACGATGAGCGCAAGG
>Ga0207664_10001202_pt1 | contig 17189 bp, 17 predicted proteins | sample LARL83metaG_FD_184349 | JGI IMG/M metagenome (GOLD analysis project Ga0207664, IMG submission 184349) | Corn, switchgrass and miscanthus rhizosphere microbial communities from Kellogg Biological Station, Michigan, USA - LAR L8-3 metaG... | ecosystem: Host-associated > Plants > Roots >... | reverse complement strand
GCCGGCATCGGCGTTCTCTCCGGTGGCGATCACCCCCGACGAGCTCGGTGCCGCCTGGCGCGACGGCAAGGTCCATCTGCCGCTGCTGAGCTTCGTCAACGGCGCGCTGTTCGGCCGCCCGAACGCCGGCATCGACATGACGTTCAATTTTCCGACTTTGCTGGCGCACGCCGCCCGCACGCGCGAGCTCGAGGCGGGCAGCATCGTCGGCTCGGGCACCGTATCGAACAAGGAAGACGGCGGACCCGGTCGCCCGGTCGCGCAAGGCGGCGCGGGCTACGCCTGCATCGCCGAGCAGCGCACGGTGGAAACCTTGCGCGAAGGCAAGGCGAGCACGCCGTTTCTGCGCTTCGGCGATCGCGTGCGGATCGAAATGCATGACGCCGAGGGCCAATCGATCTTCGGCGCGATCGACCAGCGGGTGCGGCGGGGCGGATTGACCGGCGCTTGACCCGCAGGCAATGCCGGGGTCAGTAGAGTCTTTCGACCGGGCCGGAATAGAGGACCGGACCGGTCGGCAGTCCGGTCGGCGAACCGCCTCGGGGCTCGAGACTGACCGCGAGGGCCGGGACGTTCTGCAGCGCAGTACCGGCGTCGACCGGCAGCGCGATCTGCACGACGCCGGAGGCGGGCACGAGGCCGAGCGGGCGCGGGTTGCCCACCGCCGGCAACGCCCACAGCTGCAACGATCGATCGGCGCCGGGCGACAGCGGCGCCACCGCCTTGATCGTCAGCAAGCGCCCGTTGCGCTCCGCCGAGGCGACCAGTGCGGGCTTGGCATCCTGTCCGGCGAGCACGACGACCAGCGTCGCCGCCGGACGTTCGAGCGGCGGCGAAAGGAGCACCAGCGCCAGCGCGATCGCGGTGGCGAATCCGGTCAGGGCAAGACCGCGCCACAAGCTGACGGCTGCCCAGGCCGTCCGCCGTTGCGACCCGGCTCCGGCGGCGGTGCGATCGATGCGGGCGAGAATCCCCGTCCAGATCTTTTCCGGCGGTTCGACCGGCGGGACGCTGTCCGCTAAGGGCAGCAGGCGATCCTCCCAGGCGCGTATTGCGGCGGCCAGCGCCGGGTCGGCACGCGCCAGCCGAGCGAAGCGGGCGCGCGCCCGCGCCGACATCGTGCCCAGCACATACTGCGCGGCCAGCGCATCGGCGCGTTCGGGTCTGCGGTAGTTCATCGCGGCTGGCCGATGTCCGTCTCGCGCCGGCTCAGCGCGCGATCCCCGCGCCGTCGAGGCAGGTCTTCAAGCGCTCCAAGCCGCGCCTGATCCATGACTTCACCGTGCCCAGCGGCTGCTTCAAGTGCCGCGCCAGCTCGGAATGCGACAGTCCCTGATAGAACGCCAGCGCGATCGCCTGTTTCTGCCCGGCATCGAGCGCTTCGACGCAGCGCCTGACCGCGCCGGCTTCGGCGCCGCTCAGGAGCAGGTCCAGCGGCAGCGGATTTCGATCGGCGATCGTCATGGCATGGTCCTCGTCGTCAATGCTTACCGTGTCGACATCGTGCTTGCGCAGCCGGTCGAGGCAGCGGTTGCGCACGATGCTGGTCAGCCACGTCAGAGGCTGGCTCCTGGCCGCCACATAGGAGCCGGCGTGATGCCATACGTTGACGAAGCTCTCCTGCAGCACCTCCTCCGCGGCTGCCGATTCACGCAATATACGCAGCGCGACCCCATACAGATGCGGCGAGGTCATGCGGTAGAGCTGCTCGAAGGCGGCCTGATCGGCCAGCGCGGTGCGCGCGAGGAGCTCCATCAGGCGCGCACTGCGCTCGAGCTGCTGCGCGGGATCGACGCTCATCGGCGCTCTCGCGCGCCGCGCCGCGGCCGTCCGGCGGCGCCGTCAATCCGCATCGCGGCGCTCCTTGCGCCACAGCACATCTTCGCGCTCGGCGCTTCGATTGAGCACCCGAGCCAGTACGAACATGAGATCGGACAATCGGTTCAGATATTTTCGTGCCGGCTCGTTCACCACATCGGTCTGCGCGAGCCGTACGAGCGCCCGCTCGGCGCGACGGCAGACGGTGCGCGCCACGTGCGCGAGACTGGCGGCGCGGGTGCCGGCGGGAAGGATGAATTCCTTCAGCGGCTTCAAATCGGCGTTGAAGCGTTCGACCGCGGACTCGAGCCGGTCGACGTGCGCGTCGCTCACCGCGTTATAGCCGGGGATCGAGAGCTCGCCGCCCAGATCGAACAAATCGTGCTGCACATCGGTCAGGCAGTCGACGACCGCATGCGGCAGGTCTTCGGCGAGGAGCAGGCCGAGGTTCGAATTGAGCTCGTCGACGGCACCGATGGCCTCGATGCGCGGCGAGTCCTTGGGCACGCGTGAGCCGTCGCCCAGGCCCGTCGTTCCGGCGTCGCCGGTCCGAGTGACGATTTTGGATAAGCGGTGGCCCATCGCTGCCGGTGTCCGTCGCGAATCAGGGAGGCCAGCATAGTGAATTCGTTGCACCTGGGCAAGCCGGCATCGCCGGGCGCATCGCTGTCGCCCTCGCAATTGTGTTTTCGGATGGATTCGTTACCATGTCGCTGCGGCTCTCGTAGATCATGCCGCACGGTCCGCGATGCCCAAGCCCAGCCCTTACGAGCACGGCCTCGACAAGAACGCCGCCAACTACGCGCCGCTGTCGCCGATCTCGCTGATCGCGCGCACGGCCTACACATACCCGCAGCAGCTCGCCGTCGTGCACGGCGACCGGCGTCTGACCTGGGCAGAGACGTACGCGCGCTCGCGGCGCCTGGCCTCGGCGCTGGTGCGCGCCGGGATCGGTCCCGGAACGACGGTCGCGGTGATGGCATCGAACACACCGGAGATGATCGAAGCGCACTTCGGCGTGCCGATGAGCGGCGGCGTGCTCAATACGCTGAACACGCGCCTTGACGCCGAAGCGATCGCATTCATGCTCGGTCACGGCGAAGCCAGGGTCCTGCTGACCGACACCGAATTCGCGCCTGTCGTCGGCGCCGCGCTGCAGAAGCTCGAGCAAAAGCCGATGGTCATCGACATCGCCGATCCGCTTGGCCCGGGCGGGGCGAAGCTCGGCGAGGTCGACTATGAAGCGTTCATCCAGGGCGGCGATCCTGACTTCGACTGGCAGCTGCCCGCGGACGAATGGTCGGCGATCTCGCTCAATTACACGTCGGGCACGACCGGCAACCCGAAGGGCGTCGTCTACCACCATCGCGGCGCGTATCTCAACGCGCTGTCCAACATCATCGACTGGGGCATGCCGCGGCACTCGGTCTATTTGTGGACGTTGCCGATGTTCCATTGCAACGGCTGGTGCTTCGCCTGGACGATGGCGGCCAACGCCGGCACCAACGTCTGCCTGCGCAAAGTCGAGGCCAAACCGGTCCTCGACGCGATTCGCACGCACCGCGTCACGCACTACTGCGGCGCCCCGATCGTGCACGCGATGCTGATCAACGCGCCAGCGGAGTGGAAGCAGGGGATCACGCACCAGGTCAGCTGCCTGGTCGCGGCGGCGGCGCCGCCCGCGTCGGTGATCGAAGGCATGCAGCTGATGGGGTTCGACATCACGCACGTCTACGGACTGACCGAGACGTATGGTCCCGCTTCGGTGTGCGCCAAGCATCCGGATTGGAGCGCGCTCGACGTCGGGGCGCAGGCCGAGCGCAACGGACGCCAGGGCGTGCGCTATACGTGCGAGGAAGGCATGACGGTGATGGACCCGGAGACGATGATCGAGATCCCGCACGACGGCGAAACGATGGGCGAGATCATGTTTCGCGGCAACATCACGATGAAAGGCTACCTGAAGAACGCGGCGGCCACCGAAGAGGCGTTCGCCGGCGGCTGGTTTCACTCGGGCGATCTCGCGGTGCTGCAGGCGGACGGCTACGTGAAGATCAAGGACCGCTCGAAGGACGTCATCATCTCCGGCGGCGAGAACATCAGCTCGATCGAAGTCGAGGACGCGCTGTACCGCCATCCGGCCGTGCTCGCCGCGGCGGTCGTGGCGCAGCCCGACCCCAAGTGGGGCGAGACGCCCTGCGCCTTCGTCGAGGTTAAGGCCGGCGCGGCGGTGACTGAGGCCGAGCTGATCGAGCATTGCCGCAGCCTTCTGGCGCGCTTCAAGGCGCCGAAGCGCGTGATCTTCGGCGAGCTGCCCAAGACCTCGACCGGCAAGATTCAGAAGTTCGTGCTGCGTGAGCGCGTTCGCTCGACGAGCGCGATCGAGTAGAGGTGCGATGAACTCTCCGCCGCAGGAATCGACAGCCGCATCGACGCTGCTGCGCTCGGATGCCGGCGGCGTCGCCACGCTCACGCTGAACCGGCCGGCGCAGTTCAATGCGATCAACCGGGCGATGCTGGGCGAGCTGCAGGCAGCGCTCGACGCGATCGCACCGGACGACTCGGTGCGCGTGGTCGTGCTCGCCGGCGCCGGTCGGGCGTTTTCGCCCGGCCACGACCTGAAGGAAATGCTGGCGAACTCGACCGAGGAGTTCATCGGCGGCCTGTTCAGGAGCTGCTGCGAAGTGATGCTCACCTTGCGTCGCCTGCCGCAGCCGGTGATCGCCAAAGTACATGGCATCGCGACGGCCGCCGGCTGCCAACTGGTCGCCGCCGCCGACATGGCCGTTGCCGCCTCCGACGCCCGCTTCGCCACCTCGGGCATCGATTTCGGCCTTTTCTGCGCCACGCCGGGCGTGCCGGTGTCGCGCAACATCGCCGTTAAGCGCGCGTTCGAGATGGTGATGACCGGCGAGTTCATCGATGCGCCCACGGCGCTCGCCTGGGGGCTGGTCAATCGCGTCGCGCCGCCCGCAGACCTCGATGCCGAGGTGGCTGCGCTGGCGAAGGTGCTGATGGGCAAGCCGCGCCGCGTTCTGGCGGCCGGCAAAGAATTCTTCTACCGACAGCTGGAGAAGAATCTGGTCGAGGCGTATGCCGATGCGAGCAAGGTCATCACGCACAACATGCTGGGGCAGGACGCTCAGGAGGGCGTGGCGGCATTCGTCGGCAAGCGCAAACCGCGCTGGAACGACTGAAGCGGCTGTATCGGCCCTCGCCTCGATCCGGTCCACAGCGTCGGGTTTCGATTGCCAACGGGCGTCGCGCCCCGGATAATCGCCCGTCACGACACGGAAAGTCCGGGCAGCCCGTGGGGCCGGACCGCGCATGGCCGACGACACCATTCTCGAAACTCGCGGACTGACCAAAGAGTTCAAGGGTTTCGTCGCGGTTAACGGCGTCGACCTGCAAGTGCGGCGCGGCACCATACACGCGTTGATCGGGCCGAACGGCGCTGGCAAGACCACCTGCTTCAACCTGCTCACCCATTTCCTGACGCCGACACGCGGCCAGATCTTCTACAAGGGCGCCGAGATCACCGGGTCGCGTCCGGCCGCCATAGCGCGGATGGGACTGGTCCGCTCGTTCCAGATCTCGGCGGTATTTCCGCATTTGACCGTGCGCGAAAACGTGCGGGTGGCGTTGCAGAGAAAGCGCGGCCACTCTCTCGATTTCTGGCGCTCGGAGCGTGTGCTGCGCGAACTCGACGCGCGGGCCCGCGAATTGATTCACGCCGTCGGATTGGAAAAGTTCGAAAGCCAGACGGCGGTCGAGCTGCCGTACGGCAGGAAGCGCGCGCTCGAGATAGCCACGACCCTGGCACTCGATCCCGAAATGCTGCTGCTGGACGAGCCCACGGCCGGCATGACGCACGAGGACGTCGATCGCATCGCCGCGCTGATCCGCAAGGTCTCGGCCAACCGCACGGTGCTGATGGTCGAGCACAATCTGTCGGTGGTGTCGAACCTGTCGGATCACATCACCGTGCTCGCGCGTGGCGAAGTCCTGGCCAGGGGTGATTACGCGTCGGTGTCGAAGAATCCTGCGGTCATCGAGGCTTATCTCGGCGGCGTTCATGCCTGAAGCCGCAGTGCGGGCAAGCGCCGCCGCCAGCGTCGCGCCGCTGCTTGCGGTGCGCGATCTGCAGGCATGGTACGGCGAGTCGCATATCCTGCACGGCGTCAGCTTCGATGTCGCGCCCGGCGAGGTCGTTACCTTGCTCGGCCGCAACGGCGCCGGCAAGACGACGACGCTGAAGGCGATCATGGGGGTCGTGCCTAGGCGCGAAGGCTCGGTCGTGTTCGAGAAACAGCAGACGGTGAAACTGGCGTCGAACCGCATCGCGCGGCTGGGCATTGCCTGGTGTCCGGAGGAGCGCGGCATCTTCTCGAGTTTGAGCGTCGAGGAGAATCTGCTGCTGCCGCCGAAGGTGCGCGACGGCGGCCTCACCGTCGAGCAGATCTATCGTCTTTTTCCCAATCTCGCGGAGCGGCGCGCGAGCCAGGGCACGAAGCTTTCCGGGGGCGAGCAGCAGATGCTGGCGATCGGGCGCATCCTGCGCACCGGCGCGCACCTGCTGCTGCTCGACGAACCGACCGAAGGGCTGGCACCGGTGATCGTGCAGCAGATCGGTCGCACGATAGGCGAGTTGAAGGCCCGGGGGTTCACGATCCTGCTGGTCGAGCAGAACTTTCATTTTGCCGCGACGGTCGCCGACCGCCACTACGTGATGGAACACGGCCGTATCATCGACATGATTGCCAATTCCGAGCTTGATGCGAAAATGCCGAAGCTGCACGAGTATCTCGGTGTCTGAGCCACAAGCCTTTTGCTGTCGCAGTTCTTTGAGAGGAAAAGTCTGATGAACGCATTCAAACGCAGTCTGCTTGCCCTGGCGATGGCCGGAACGTTGGTCGCCGGCGCCGCGCAAGCACAGATTTCGGACAACATGATCAAGATCGGCGTCCTGTCCGACATGTCGAGCCTGTATACCGACCTGGCCGGTGCGGGGTCGGTCGCGGCGGCGCGGATGGCCGTCGAGGATTCGGGCATCGAAAAGCGCGGCTACAAAGTGGAGATCGTCTCCGCCGACCACCAGAACAAGCCGGACGTGGGTTCCGGCATCGCCCGCCAGTGGTATGACGTCGATAAAGTCGATGTCATCGTCGACGTGCCCAACTCCGGCGTCGCGCTTGCGGTCAACCAAATCACACGCGACAAGGGCAAGGTGTTCCTGGCCAATGGTCCGGCCTCGTCGGATTTGACCGGCAAGGCGTGCTCGCCCAATACCGTGCACTGGACCTACGACACGTGGATGCTCGCCAACGGTACCGGCAGCGCGATCGTCAAGTCGGGCGGCGATACCTGGTTCTTCCTGACGGCCGACTATGCGTTCGGGCTGGCGCTGGAGCGCGACACCGAAGCGGTCGTGCTGAAAAACGGCGGCAAGGTGCTGGGCAAGGTACGAGCCCCGATCAACACCCAGGATTTTTCCTCGTTCCTGCTGCAGGCGCAGGCATCGAAAGCCAAGATCATCGGGCTGGCCAATGCCGGCGGCGACACGACCAATTCGATCAAGCAGGCGGCCGAGTTCGGCATCGTCAAAGGCGGACAGAACCTCGCCGGTCTGCTCGTCTTCCTGACGGATATCCACGCGCTGGGATTGCCGACGGCGCAGGGCTTGATCGTCACCAACACCTTCTACTGGGACATGAACGATCAGACGCGAGCATTCGCCAAGCGTTTCGCCGCGGTGGACAAGGGCATCCACCCGACGATGGTGCACGCGGGCGTCTATGCGTCGCTGTTGCACTACTTCAAGGCGGTCGAGGCGCTGAAGAGCGACGACGGCACCAAGGTCGTCGCCAAGATGAAGGAAATGCCGACCGACGATCCCCTGTTCGGCAAAGGCACGATCCGCGTCGACGGCCGCAAGATCCACCCGGCGTATCTGATGGAGGTCAAGAAGCCCTCGGAATCGAAATATCCGTGGGATTACTACAAGGTCCGCGCGACGATTCCGGCCGACCAGGCCTTCCGCCCGCTCGCCGATGGAGGTTGCTCGCTAGTTAAGTAACGAAGCCGATGGGCACTGGATGCGAAGCGTTGAGGGGCGCCGCAAGGCGCCCCTCCAACGCGAGCAGTTATCCGCCGCGCCGCGCCGGGGTCCGTTCTACGCGCGGCCACCACCGGCGCGACGGATAATGATTTCGCCCTGCCGCAAGCGGTAGGCATCTCGGGGATCTGATTGCAGGCACTCTTCGGCCAGTTGCTGATCGGGCTCATCAACGGCGCGTTCTACGCGATGCTGTCGCTCGGCCTGGCGGTGATTTTCGGGCTGCTCAACATCATCAATTTCACGCACGGCGCGCAATACATGATGGGCGCGTTCTGCGCGTGGTTCCTTCTGAACAAGGCCGGGGTCGGGTACTGGTGGGCGCTCCTCCTCGCGCCAATCATCGTCGGCGCGATCGGCATCGTGATCGAGCGCACGATGCTGGCGCGCTTGTACAAGCTCGATCATCTGTACGGTTTGCTGCTCACGTTCGGATTGGCGCTGATCATCCAGGGCGTGTTCCGCAACGAGTTCGGCTCGTCGGGGCTGCCGTACCAGATCCCGTCGGAGCTGACCGGCGGCATGAACCTCGGTTTCATGTTCCTGCCGATCTACCGTGGCTGGGTGATCGTCGCATCGCTCGTCTTATGCTTCTCGACCTGGTACGTGATCGAGCGCACCAAGCTCGGCAGCTACCTGCGCGCGGCCACCGAGAACCCGACGCTGGTGCAGGCCTTCGGCGTCAACGTGCCGCGGATGATCACGCTGACGTTCGGCTTCGGGGTCGGGCTGGCGGCGCTCGCGGGCGTGATGGCCGCGCCGATCTACCAGGTCAACCCGCTGATGGGCGCCGACATGATCATCGTCGTCTTCGCCGTCGTCGTTATCGGGGGCATGGGCTCGATCATGGGCGCGATCCTTACCGGATTCGGGCTCGGCGTCGTCGAAGGGCTGACCAAGTACTTCTATCCGGAGGCCTCGAACACCGTCATCTTCGTCGTGATGGTGATCGTCCTGATGTTCCGGCCGGCCGGCCTGTTCGGGCGCGAGCGCTAGATGTCGAGCGCGACTCGAGCCCCCGCTCCGTGGAGGGGAGCGCATGCGACGATGCTGATCGGCACCGCGCTGATGACAGTCGCGCTCGCGGTCGCGCCGCTGGTCGGCGTCTACCCGGTGTTCCTGATGAAGGCGCTGTGTTTTGCGCTGTTCGCCTGCGCGTTCAATCTGCTCTTGGGCTTCGGTGGCCTGCTTTCCTTCGGGCACGCGATGTTCCTCGGTACCGCCGGCTACGTGTGCGCGCATGCGGCGAAGGTCTGGGGATTTCCGCCGGAGCTCGCGATCGCGACCGGAACGGCTGCCGCGGCGCTGCTTGGTGCAGTCGTCGGATCTCTGGCGATACGGCGGCAGGGCATCTATTTCGCGATGATCACGCTGGCCGTGGCGCAGATGATGTACTTCTTCTATCTGCAGACGCCGTTCACGCATGGCGAAGACGGCATACAGGCGGTCCCGCGCGGCCATCTTTTCGGCCTGCTCGACTTGTCGCAGCCGCTGACGATCTACTACACCGTGCTGACGATATTCGTCGGCGCCTTCCTGCTGATCTACCGGATCATCCACTCGCCGTTCGGCCAGGTGCTCAAGGCGATCCGGGAGAACGAGCCGCGCGCGATCTCGCTGGGCTACGACGCCGACCGCTACAAGCTGCTGGCGTTCGTGCTGTCGGCGACGCTGGCCGGCCTGGCAGGAGCGACCAAGGCGATCGTCTTTCAGCTGGCCTCGCTGACCGACGTGCACTGGTCGATGTCGGGTGAAGTCGTGTTGATGACCCTGCTCGGCGGCATGGGTACGATTTTCGGGCCCGTCGTCGGCGCGTTTGTCATCGCCGGCCTGGAAAACTATCTGGCAGGTTTCGGCGAATGGGTGACGATCATCACCGGCGTCATTTTCGTCGTCTGCGTCCTCGCGTTCCGTCGCGGCATCGTCGGCGAGCTCGCGGCCTGGTGGGCGCGGCGCGCAGCTTAGGGCGGGGCAGCCTGGCGCTCGTGCTGTCGGCCTTGACCGCCGGCGCCGGCGCGCAGCAGCTCGAAGCGGTCGGCGCCTGCCGCGACGGCGTGCCGAACGGCGCTTACGAGCTCTATCAGGGCGACGGCCGCTTGCGCGTGGTCGGCGCATTCGCGCAAGGCAGGAGGACCGGCACGTTCATCTTCTGGACCGGCGACGGAGCGCGGATCGGCGTGATTCCCTACAGCGACGACGCGCGCAGCGGCACGATCGCGCTGTGGTATACGACTCGCGGCAGCGGCCGCGAGCTGCGGCCTAAATCGGAGGCGCCGTACGTCGACAGCAAGCCGCACGGAGTGAAGCGGTCCTGGTATCGCAGCGGCAGGGCGCAGCTCGAGGTGCGCTACGAGCGAGGCGGCCTGCGTGAGGTCCAGGCCTGGACCGAAGACGGCTCGCCGCTGGCCGACGCCGATGCCCGGGCGCTGGCGGCGCGAGAGCTCTCTGAAGACGAGGCGCTGTACGCGGCGCTGGACGCCTTGGTCGAGGAGCACCGCCCCCGCTGTGGCTGAGGCCCGGCGGAGTTGACCTCCGGGCGCCGGGACCGCATTATGACGCTGCCATAAGCATGGGCTGCGGCCTTCCGGCTGCCGCCAATTCGGATCGCTCCGCACGCGGGCAGCGGTTCCAGAGGGAGAACAACATGCGCTCGATTGCCAGAATGGGCTTCATCGCGGCCGTCGCGACGCTGGCCGGCTGCCAGGTCCTGCCGTACGGCGGCGGAGACCGCTTCTCGACGACGGTCTACGACGAGGTCCCGGCGCGCCCGATCCGCTTTCCGGTCAAGCTGACCTACCCGGACAACACAATGCTGGGTTTTGCGATGTATGACGATGACCCGCGCGCCGACTTAAGGCTCGACTCGATTAGCTGCCGCCGCGGTAACGACGGCAGGCTCGTCGTGCTGGCCAGCGTGCGCAACATGGGCGCCGACGACATCTACCGCGTGCCGTTCTTTACCGGCGACATGGCGGCGTTTCGGGTCGCCGCGACAGTGACGACGCAAACCGGTGCGCAGGAGCGTTTCGAGGCGGTGCGCTACGTCCGCCTCGACGTGGCCAAGAGCGCGGTGCTGACGCTTAACTCGACCTTGATAGCGGCGTCCGACGTGACCAGGATCGACGTCGTCGCCGATCCGGATCGCGTCGTGCCCGATCCGATACGCGACAACAATGTGCTGAGCTGGCGCGGCGCGATCGACGGCGCCAATCCGCAATGCGACGTCCGGCGCTGAACGCTTAAGCCTCGATTGGCGCGGCGCCGCGCCGCCGCGACACACGCCGTCGCCGGCATCGCTTCCCGGCGCCGCCCGGCGGACGGTGCGCGTGCATTCACGCTATAATCACGCCGCCGCGCGACACCGTCGCACGCGGCGTCATCGCGCGCTTCCTAAAGCCTTTCGCCAGCAATGAAAATCCTGGTCCCGGTCAAGCGGGTAGTCGATTTCAACGTCAAGGTGCGGGTCAAGCCTGACGGCAGCGGCGTCGACCTCGCCAACGTGAAAATGTCGATGAATCCGTTCGACGAGATCGCCGTCGAGGAAGCGGTCCGCCTGAAGGAAAAAGGCGTCGCCAGCGAAATCGTCGCCGTGTCCTGCGGGATGGCGGCATGCCAGGAGACCTTGCGCACCGCCCTGGCGCTGGGGGCCGATCGCGCGATCCTGGTCGAGACCCCGGTCGAGTTGCAACCGCTGGCGGTCGCCAAGCTGTTGCGCACGCTGGTCGAAAGGGAAGCGCCGCAGCTCGTCATCCTGGGCAAGCAGGCGATCGACGACGACGCCAACCAGACCGGACAGATGCTGGCCGCGCTCCTCGGCTGGGCCCAGGCGACGTTCGCCTCCAAGGTCGACGTCGCAGGGGACGGCGTGACCGTCCGGCGCGAAATCGACGGCGGGATGGAGACGATCGCGATGAAGCTGCCGGCAATCATCACGACCGACCTGCGCCTGAACGAGCCGCGCTATGCGACGCTGCCCAACATCATGAAGGCGAAGAAAAAGCCATTGGAGACGACGACACCGGACGCGCTGGGCGTCGACGTCGCGCCGCGCCTGACAACGCTCAAAGTCGTCGAGCCGGCGAAGCGCAAGGGCGGCGGCAAGGTGGCCGACGTCAAGGAGCTGGTCGCGAAGCTCCGCAACGAGGCGAAGGTCATCTAGATCCTCATGAGCGTCCTCGTCGTCGCCGAGCACGACCACCAGGCGCTGAAGAGCGCGACGCTCAACACGGTTGCGGCCGCGCAAAAGATCGGCGGCGATATTCACCTGCTGGTCGCCGGACACAACGCCGTGGGTGCGGCGACGGCGGCGGCCCAGCTTGCGGGAGTCGCCAAGGTGCTGCACGCGGACGCCGCGCACCTCGGCGCGCAGACGGCCGAGAACCTGGCGGCGCTGGTCGTGGGCCTGGCCGCGCCGTATACGCACATCCTGCTGCCGGCGACCGGCTTCGGCAAGAATGCGGCGCCGCGGATCGCCGCGCTGCTCGACGTCGCCCAGGTCTCCGACATCGTCGCCGTCGAAGGGCCGGACACGTTCGTGCGTCCGATCTACGCCGGCAATGCCTTCGCCACCGTGCAGTCGAAGGACGCGAAAAAAGTGATCACCGTGCGGACGACCGGGTTCGATCCGGTCGCGGCCAGCGGCGGCAATGCGCCGGTCGAAAGCGCGTCCGCCCCCGCCGACACGGGCCTTACCCGGGTGCTGAGCCAGGAGCTGACCAAGTCCGATCGCCCGGAGCTGACCAGTGCGCGCGTCGTCATTTCGGGCGGCCGGGGGATGCAGAAGGGCGAGAACTTCAAGCTGCTCGAGGCTCTGGCCGACAAGCTGCATGCCGCGATAGGCGCCTCGCGCGCCGCGGTCGATGCCGGCTATGTGCCTAACGACTATCAGGTCGGACAGACCGGCAAGATCGTCGCTCCGGATCTCTATATCGCGATCGGCATCTCGGGGGCGATCCAGCACCTGGCCGGCATGAAGGACAGCAAGGTGATCGTCGCGATCAACAAGGACGCCGACGCGCCGATATTCCAGATCGCCGACTACGGCCTGGTCGGTGATCTGTTCGAAATCATTCCGGCGCTGACCGCGGAACTGGGATGAGCGCCTATCGCGCGCCGCTCGCGGAGATCCGCTTCGTCCTGCGCGAGCTCGCCGGCCTCGATCAGGTCGCCAGGCTTCCCGGCTTCGAGGACGCGACGCCGGACACCGTCGACGCGATCCTCGAGGAGGCGGCCAAGTTCGCCACCGAGGTGCTCGATCCACTGAATGCCGCAGGCGACCGCGAAGGCGCGCAATGGCAGGAAGGCGGAATCGTCAGGACGCCGGCCGGATTCAAAGAGGCGTACCGGCGCTTCGCCGAAAACGGCTGGAACGGCTTGACCAAGAATCCCGAGCACGGCGGACAGGGCCTGCCCCAGCTGGTCGCTACGGCAGTCGAGGAAATGTGGCACGGCGCCAACATGGCGTTCGCGCTTTGTCCGCTGCTGACCCAGGGTGCGATCGAGGCACTCGAGCTCTGCGGGTCGGACGCGCTGAAGGCGATGTTCCTCGACAAGATGGTCGCGGGCGTCTGGACCGGGACGATGAACCTGACCGAATCGCAGGCCGGCTCCGATCTCGCGGCGGTTCGCACGCGCGCGGTGCCGCAGACCGACGGCAGCTTCCGGCTCTACGGCCAGAAGATCTTCATCACCTACGGCGAGCAGGACTACACCGACAACATCGTCCATCTGGTGCTGGCGCGGACGCCTACGGCGCCCGAAGGCGTCAAGGGCATATCGCTTTTCGTAGTGCCGAAATTCCTGGTCAACGCCGACGGCAGCCTGGGCGCGCGCAACGATGTGCATTGCGTGTCGATCGAGCACAAGCTGGGCATCCACGCGAGCCCGACGGCGGTGCTCGCCTACGGCGACCGGGGCGGCGCCGTTGGTTATCTCGTCGGTGAGGAGAACCGCGGACTCGAGTACATGTTCATCATGATGAACCTCGCGCGTTTTTCGGTGGGCATCGAGGGCATAGGCATCGCCGAGCGCGCCTATCAGCGGGCGCGGGCGTATGCGCGGGACCGCGTGCAGGGCAGGGCGCCGGGCCTCGACCGGGCGGCGCCGACGGCGACGATCCTGCAGCATCCGGACGTCCGCCGGATGCTGCTGACGATGAAGGCGCAAACCGAAGCGATGCGCGCCGTCGCCTACGTCACCGGCGCGGCGATCGACAACGCGCGGCGGCATCCGGACGCCGAAGCCCGCAAGCACCACCAGGCATTTGTCGATCTGATGATACCGATCGTCAAAGGCTGGAGCACCGAACTCGCGCAGGAAGTCACTTATCTGGGCGTCCAGGTGCATGGCGGCATGGGCTTCATCGAGGAAACGGGCGCCGCGCAGGACTATCGCGATGCGCGAATCACGACGATTTACGAAGGGACGACGGCGATCCAGGCCAACGATCTCGTCGGGCGCAAGACGGCGCGCGACGGCGGCGCGGTGGCGCGCGCGGTTTGCACCGATATCGGCAAGGTCGCCTCCGAGCTTTCCGCGTCGGCCGATGCCGATTTGAATCGCATCGGCGCCGAGCTCACGGCGGCCAACACCGCGCTGCGGCAGGCGATCGACTGGGTCGTCCCGGCATTCTCGGGCGACACGCGCGCCGCGCATGCCGCGTCGGTCCCGTATTTGCGACTCTGGGGCCTGGTCGCCGGAGGATGGCAACTGGCGCGCGGTGCGCGCGCGGCCTCGCTGCGGATGGCCGAAAGCGGCGGCGACGCCGATTTTTATCGCGGCAAGATCGCGACCGCGCGCTTTTACGCCGATTGCCTGCTGCCGCAGGCCGCCGCATGGTCACGGGCGATCAGGCAGGGCAGCGAGGCAGTGCTGGCGCTGGCCGACGCGCAGTTTTGACCGGCTGACAGCAATTCGGACCGCGCCTTTAGGGGGCGGAATGCTGTTTCTCTCCCCGCCTGGCTAGCAGGCGCCTCCCATCGGTTGCGCTCGCCGCGGACAAGCCCGGTGTCGCGAAAGCTTACAGTTGCGGCGATTAACCAGCCCAAGTGGTAGCGAACCTATTGAAACTCATGCTGTAGCATGAAATTTGCTTTTGTGTGCGCGCGCGGATCCACCGCATGGGAAAGGTGGCCGGCACTCCAAGGGGGAAACCTATGAAGGGTCCAATCGTTACCGCTGCTGCGGCAGCGGCCTTGGCCATTCTGTCGCAATCGTCGCAGGCCTCCATTGCGACCATCGATGGCGGCTACGAAGCTTGTTCGTACGACACGCCTTGTCTGACCTTTCACAACACCAGCGGATTTGCGTTTACCAATGCGCAAATGGAGCTGACGGGGTACCAAGGCAGGAACAATGGGATCGACGAGATAGTTGCGCTGCCGGATATGCCGGCCGGCGTCGATACGAAAATTGATTGGAACCAGAACTTCATCCAGCCAGGGGTGCTGTTTGCCCAGGACTACGATGACGAATACGGAGGGTCCGGTGATCCGTGTCCTGTCAACCCGATCAATTCGTTCTACTGCGCCTTGGTCGGCAACTTCAGCGTGACCTTCACCGCGATGTGGAACGGGCAGACGATTTTCTCCCAGTTCAGCCCGCATAACAATTTCACCGGGGGGTTCGTGCCGTGGGAAGGGCTCAACAGCCTCGGCCAGTCAGAAGACCCGTGTTGCGACGTGCATAACGGTACCGTCGGGGGCATCCTCGCAGTCATTGACGTAGGCGTGCCGAACCCCGACTTCAACCCGAATGGCACGCCGGAGCCCGCGACGCTGGCGCTGCTCGGGCTGGGCCTCGCGGCGCTCGGGCTGCGGCGACGCAAGACCGAATAAGCACACGATCCGGCTGGGAACGAACAACGGCGGCTGTCCTTGCGGACAGCCGCCGTTTCGTTTGAGGGCATCAGGGCGAAGCCGCAGGCTCCTCCGGCAGCAGCCGCCGAAACTCGCCCAGCCAGGGCTCGTAGTTCCGCCAGCGCGACACCGAGGTCCGATACACCGGCTGGCGGGCCTGCCACATGCTGGGCGTGGAGATCGGACGCGGGTTGCGCTCGTGCTGCAGGCAAGCGTCGTCCCAATCGAGCGCGCAGAACGCGATCACCTTCCGCGCGCTCTGTTCCGGATCCTGCACTACCGTCTCGTAGTCGACCTCCAGCAGCCGATCGGGCGGCAGCACACGCCGCCAATGCGTCATCAGCCGCAGGTATTGCTCGTAATAAAAGACGAGGTTGCCGCGGTCGTGGGCGAAGTCGGGTGAACGCAGGTAGGGCGTAAAAAACATCGACAGGCAGTTATCGACCGGATGGCGCCGGCAGTGAATCACGCGCGCGTGCGGAAGCAGCAGATGCACGAGTCCGAGCAGGAGGAAATTGGTCGGCATCTTATCGGTAATTCGACGGGCGCCCGGCCTGATGGCCTGCAACAGCCGGCAGTACGCCGCAGACACCTCGTGGGCCTCGGGTGCATCCAGCCCGCCGCTCAGCACATCCGCGATTCGCGCGCCGCGGTCACCCCAGAAACGCAGCTCTCCGCCCGCGCCCACTTCAGGATGGCTGGACACGATCTGCTCGATCAGCGTCGTGCCGGAACGAATCATCCCGACGACGAGTACCGGCAGTTCGCTGTCCGAGCCGAGTCTCGCATTTGGCGCGAAGAACTCCGGCGTGAATGCGGCGATCAACCTGTCGATGTTCGCCTTGTGCTTGCCGCGGTCGATCGAGCGTCCGGAGCGACGCAGCCTTTCTGCCGCGATGCGATTCGCCTCTTCGAAATGCTCGATGGCTGCCGCGTAGTCGCCGCTATCGTCGGCCGCCTTGGCCAGAGCGTAATTCAGGTTGGCGCGATCGCGATCAGCGAGGTCGGGTTCGGACAGCCGAGCGCGCATGGCCGACAACATTGGCTCGTCGACGCCGCCTAGTTTTGTCGAAAATGCCATGCCGAGATAGGGCTCGGTGCGTTGCGGCTGCAGGGCGACTGCCCGTGCAAAGCTCGTGACGGCTTCGTCGAACCGCCCCAGCTGTTGCATAAGCTCCCCGCGGAATTGGTGAGCATCTGGAAGGTTCGAGTCTGCGGCGATCGCAGCAAGCGCGCAGCGCGCGGCTGCATCCGGTTGCCCGACTTCGGCGAAAGTCCGCGCCAGCTTCAGTCGGGCATTTGCCGCCGGGGGCATCGAAGCGATCGCTCGGGCAAAGCATCGATCTGCGCCAACCTGATCGCCGTCCAGCAGCGACAGATGGCCGAGCCTCACGTGCGCC
>Ga0207664_10001201_pt1 | contig 17199 bp, 13 predicted proteins | sample LARL83metaG_FD_184349 | JGI IMG/M metagenome (GOLD analysis project Ga0207664, IMG submission 184349) | Corn, switchgrass and miscanthus rhizosphere microbial communities from Kellogg Biological Station, Michigan, USA - LAR L8-3 metaG... | ecosystem: Host-associated > Plants > Roots >... | reverse complement strand
CCGTGCTCTGTAATGCGGTATAGGACTGACCTCTTGAACTCCGCATTCAGCGGCAGCAGGGTGCGGAACACTTCACCCAGGGGCGCGAGGTAGTAGTCGCTGATCCATTGCCCGAGCCGAAGCAGTTCGGCTGAGAGCGCGGGTGTGTCCGGCGGATCCGGAAAGTCCAGAACATTTTTAGTGCTTACCTTAGGAGCACGATCATGCGTAGCAGTGACGATCCCGATCAGCCGCTGCCGCCCAAAGGGAACCAGGACCCTGCTTCCGGCCTCCGGAGTCACACTTTCGGGCAGACGGTAGGTAAACACCGTATCAAGCGGCACGGGAACTGCAACGTCGCAGAATTGGGGCATCGTTGAGATAATGCAGGGCGAACTTGCATCCTAGCACCGCAAAAGAACTTACCTCGAAGACTCGCTGCCGAAACCTTAAGGTGCCCTTAGGTGTAATTTGTTCCCGACCCTACAGAGGAAACCGGAAAAAACGACCTAAGGCCTTTTACCTAGTGAAACCTTAGCACCACCCCCCACTTTGGTTTGCAACCCTACGGTAATTTCCAGCAACCAAGTAGGAGGTTCTATCTAGCTGTCATCGATGAGCAAACGTTCGGCAGCCGTGGGTGAAATAGATCCTGTAATTTGTTACAGTTGACTGAATTGGATGGGCCCGCTCCGGGCATTCACCGCGCCTCCGCACCCTGTCGTCTCGTCCCGCGTGGACGTCTGTAAGCCTGTGTAAATCTGGCAGTTTTTTGTTCGGGCAAGCAGCTCACGGTGGCAAAGCATGTGCAATATCTTTCTACTAGAACGCCATTTTTGTCCGACGACTTAGCTTTGCCGCCGCACCGCTGCAGAGAGGGTCACAATCTTTAAACGAAGGGGTCTGTAATGGAGGAAAAATCGTTACGTCCGAGGGAGCAGCAGGTTGTGGAACTGCTTCTGCAAGGCTGCGACAATGACGAAATCTCCAAGCAATTAAACATGGCGCGGCGGACGGTGAAAGCGCATTTCAATCGTCTGTTTCTGCGCTTCGGAATCACTGGCGGGGTCAAACGGGTTAAGTTAGCCACACTCTTATATCGGAGGCAGCTATGTTCAGAGGCAGAGGAAATTCAACACCAAACGAGCGCGAACAGCGAGTCATTGAACTCGTCGCCCAAGGACTCAAAAATAAAGAAGTCGCCGACGAAATCGGCACCACTGAACACGTCATCAAAAACTATCTCCGGACCATCTACGACAAACTGGGGCTCTGGAACCGCGTAGAACTCGCGCTGTGGTATGAAGCGAGACGGCACGAAGGCCTGGTGCTGGCGCAGGTGAACTAACTGCTCAGCGTTCAACCCTGAATTTATCGTGACGTGGGAGCCTGATGAACCAGGCTCTTTTCTTTTTGTGTTACCCAGTGGATTCTCATGGACAAGTGGTGTTCGAGGCGGGAAGAAATCCATCGCTCTGGGCGTTGTACTGGGTGGTGAACTCGCCGTCGGGAGTCTTTCCGTACAAATCTTCGCCGGAGCAGTAGTAGAGCTGAGTGTGAACGTCGATCCAGACGCGCGCGTCCGGCGTCCCGGCAAACACCTTCGCCGGTTTGGATTGGACGCCGAGGCTACTCAACAGTGCTTGATACCACGTCGGCTGTCCCGGTTTTGGCCGCGCCAATACCAAGCCGTAAGCCAGAACAACCGCAACGACGGCGAGGGCTAATTCCCGCCAGCGGCGCTTCGCGAACCCAGCTGCACGCTCGGAAAGTTCGGGGCGCTCGTCGAATGGAAAGACAATCTCTGGCGTAGCCGGTTCGACCGAGGCAGCTTGGACAGAGGCAGGCTCAGAGGGCGCTCGCCTTGGCCACATCAGCGGCTTTGGTTCAACTGGCTGAACTGGTGCAAGGCCGGGCGCAGGAAAAAGGTCCGGGATCGACTCCGCCCGTAGCTCATCTTCTGTGTCCTTGACCTCCGGCGCTGCCGGCGCCGTCTCCCGCAAAACACCCTGGGCGCGTTGCATGAACCACAGCGACGCCCACTTGCTCTGCAACTCCTCGGTCTGACGTTCGACCGGACGCGGCATACTGCAAAAGCCGCAGAACTGCTCGTCAGCCACAAACGGACGGCCACACATGCGGCAGGAGGCCGCAGAAACTGGCTTTTCGAGTTGCTGGGTTAGAGACTCGGACTGCGCTTCTTTCACTTTAGGCACATCCGGGACTGCCGCCGACGTCTCGCGGAATGATGCTGCAAATTCAGGAATGTCGATGGGCGGCTCGATTTCGCTCCGAACTTGCGCATCCTCAGAAGATTCCGCCGTGGAGGCTGGAATCGCTGTACTCCTCGCATTCCCAATTCGTACGCTCCGCTCAAGCGTTCCCGTAACCAGCCCAGCCATGAGCCGGCAGGTGCGCAGTTCGGCCTCTCCAAACGCATGCGGCTCGGCCCAGCGGACTTCCACCAGCCCGGCAATCTCGCCGAACCTCAGAACCGGAGCTGCCACCAGCGATCCAACTCCAATGACGCAGCAAATCTCGGTATCGAGCCGGGAATCCATTTGCGAGTTTTCGCTCTCGAACATGTGTCCCGACTTAAGTTGTTCGGTTGCTTGGCTGGAGTGAGAAGAAATGCTGCTACCGGGAACCTTGGCGGGAATTCCCGCCTCTGCGACACAATCCAGGTAGCCGTTATCCACCAGGCTGATGCTGATTCCGCTTGCGCCGGTGAGCGCCAGACTACGCTGGCCGATCAGGGCACAGCCATCCGCAACGTTCAGGCTTTGGGTTCGGATGAGCGACTGAATCTCGGCGATGACCGCCAGGACTTCGGACCTTCCTCCCGGTCTCTGTTCCTTCTGGGCAGTCTCGTTATGCTGCTGCACAACATAAGCAGCCGCCAGCAGTTGCTGGAAAGAACCTTCATCCAGCACCGGCTTTTGCTTCGCCCCTGTAGAGGACAACGTCACGAATGGACTCTCTTGCCCGCTATTCTAAAGCAGGCAATCAAGGTACATACCTTTTACGGAACGGCGCAAAATGGTTAGTGCACCAACCCCGTCGATATGGAAAGCGCCTTGCTCTGCGGATTCTCTGTTTCCTTGGTGATACTTCGTGGTGAGTTTGTCATTCGTGGCTGAGATAGAAGTGGACAGCCGGGGTAATGATCAGCGACAGCACCATGGAGATGAGAATTCCTCCAATGACGGCGATGGCCAGTGGCTGGAGCATTTGAGATCCAGCTCCCCAGGCAAATGCCAGCGGAAGCATACCGGCAACTGTAGCCAACGCGGTCATCACGATCGGGCGAAGGCGCCGGCGGCTGCCCAGCAGCATGGCCTCTTCGGCGGAAGCACCTGAGGTGCGAATTTTCTGGTCGGCGTCCAGCAGCAGGATGCCGTTCTTCGCCACAATCCCCACCACCATGATCATGCCCATGAATGACGAGACATTAAAGGTTGTGCGCGTGACCAGGAGCGCAATAAAAACGCCTGAGGTTGAGAGCAACGCCGAGGCAAGAATGGCCACCGGGGCGGCGAACGCGCGGAACTCAAACAGCAGGACGATGAACACGAGTACGACCGCCAGCACCAGCACAAAGGCAAAATCGCGGAACGATTTCTGCTGCTGTTCGTATTTTCCACCGTATTCGACACGAATACCTGGCGGAAGGTGCAGCTTAGCTACCGCTGCTTGTACTCCGTCCATCGCGCTGCCCAGATGAACGCCTTCGGTCCGTCCGGTAACCGACACAACCCGCAAAAGATTCTCGCGGTGGATTTCATTTTGTGGCGGGAATTCCGTCACTTTAGCCAGTGATCCCAGCGTGGCAGTGTGACCACTGGCGCTGACCAGCAACGTGTCGGCAATGTTCTCGAGCGATGCGCGCTTCTCAGCCGGAAACCTCACTCGCACCGTATAGACGCGGTCATTGGAAACGACAGGGGTAGCCGCGGGTTCGCCTTCCAGGATTGCAGCTGCATCGGTCGCAACCTCCTCTGGGGTGAAGCCGGCGCGCGCCGCCACCTGCGGATCGACCTGGAAATTCACCGCCGGGCCGCTGATCGTGTTCTCGATCCCATTGAGCACATCCACCACCCCTTCCACGCCGGTCTTGGCTTTTTCGTCCCAGCGGATCGCGTCGGCAACCTTCGGAGCCCAGGTCTGCAGTAGTTCTGGATCCTGGGAGAACAATTTGATCGTGACTTCTTCGGGCTCTCCGGTCAGGTCGCCGATCATGTCCTGCAAAATCTGGACAAACTCGACTTTCACCGACGGCTCTTCAGCCTCCACCGTGTGCCGGACGTCAGCGATAACCTCTTCAATGTCGCGCTTGCGGTCCTGCTTGAGCATGACCAGAATGTCGCCGCGATTGGCCTCAGTCACTGCTGCCGGACCAAGCTCGGCTCCCGTTCTCCGCGAGGTACTCTGAACCTCAGGAAACGACCTGGCGATCTGCTCGATATGGGTGACCATGCGGTTGGTCTCGCTCAGAGAACTGCCGGGAGGCGTCCAATAATCGAGTGTGAACGAGCCTTCATCCATCTCGGGCATCAGATCGGTGTCGCTGAAGTAGAAGCACGCTCCCGCAGCCACGATCAGCACGACGCAGAACCCGCCAAGCGAAAGCGGTTTTTCCAAAGCCCTCCGCAGCCAGCGCTGGTGGAAGTCAATGATGCGTCGAAACACGTTGCCCAACGACTCTTCTTCCACCGCCAACAACTGCGCGAGATTCTCCTCACCGCGAGTTTCCTCTCGCGAACCGTGCTTCCGCACGAAGAAGCTGCTCAGGGTGGGCGTCCAAGTCAGGGCCAGTGCGAGCGAGGTAAAAAGAGCCACTGCCATCGTCAATGCCAGTGAGCGGAAGAAGGTGCCGTACACGCCGGTGATCGAAACCAGAGGAACAAAAACCACGACGGGCGTGATCGTCGATCCAATCAGCGGGACGGTGATTTCGCGCAACGCGCTTTGGACGGCCTGGAACCTGCCTTGCCCGGCATCACGATGCAGCACGATGTTTTCCACCACGACAATCGCGTCGTCGATCACCAATCCCACCGCCGCAGCCAAGCCGCCCAGCGTCATCAGATCGAACGTTTCGTTCAGCAATTTCAGAATGACGCAGGTGACCAGGATCGTCACGGGTATCACCAGGCCAGCTACGACGGACGATCCCCAGTCGTGCAAGAACACCACAAGAATGATGGACGCCAGCAGCAAGCCCAATAGGATGGCATCGCGCACGCTCTTGATGGCGGCGCTCACGATGATGGACTGATCGTAGAAAGGCCGGATCTCGATGCCGGGCGGCAGCGTCTTCTTGATCTGCTCCACCATGTCGTGCACTTCGTCGGCGACCAGTAGCGTGTTGCTGTCCGGCTGGCGGTTGATGTTGAGCAGAACCGCAGGCTTGGCGTTGGCACTAACAATCGTGTAGACCGGCTTCACTCCCGGAACGACGGTTGCCACATCCCCAACTCGCACCGGAATCCCCGCTGGCGTGTTCTTGATGACCACATTCGCAATCTGCTCGGGGGTGCGCACTTGTCCGCTGACAAGTCCCAAAACCAACTGGTGATTGCGCTCAAACAATCCCGGCGAATCGATCAAGTTGGTGCGCTTCATCGCGTCGAGAATGTCGGTGATGGTGACCCCGGCGGTAAGCAGCTTCGCGGGGTCCGGCTGAATATCGAACTCCGGCTCCTGCCCACCTTGAAGAATGACGCTCGCCACTCCATTCAGCCGATTCAGGCGCGGCTTGATCTCGTAGGTTGCCATGTCCCAGAGCTGCGTTTGCGACACGGAATCCGAGGTCATGCTGTATCCCATGATCGGAAACGACGCGAAGGTCATGCGCCGCGTGTCGATGGCGGCCGTCGCCGGAAGTTCAGGCTGCACGCGTGAGATGGCAGCATTCACATACTGCAGCGTCTGGAACATATCCACGTTCCAGTTGAAGAAGAGGTCAATTTCCGCTGATCCCCGGCTGGTAGTCGATCGGACTTCCTCTAACCCTGGCACGCTATTCACAGCCTCTTCTAAAGGGCGAGTGATCGTGACCATCATCTGGTCAATCGGCATGACGCCGTTATCGACAGCCAGAACAATGCGCGGGAAGTTGGTGGTCGGAAACACGCCGACCGGAATCGTGAATGCTAAGTACGCTCCCAGGGCGGCGAGCGTAATGATCAAGAAGATCAGCGGCTTGGAATGTCGAACGAACCAGAATGAAGGTGCGTGGTTCTGCCCGGAGTTGGTGTCGGCGGACTCGTTCAGATGGACAGGGGCCGTCAACCGCTACTCCTTCTCGGCCGGAGCTTGCGCGGAAGCAGTCGTGATTTTCGAGTTGTCGGGCAGGCCATAGGCTCCACTGCCTACAACCTGGTCCCCGGCGTGGAGTCCTTCAACGATCTGCACCTGATCGCCTTCCCGAATTCCGGTCTTAACAGTGGTCTGGTGCGCGTGTCCATCCTTGCCCGCAACCATGACCGAAACCGTTCCGTCTGCCGCGGTGAGCAGCGATGCGGTAGGCACAACCAACGCATCCGGCACCGATTTTGCCACCATGGCAAGTTGCACACTCGTTCCCGGCTTCAGTCTCTCGTGAGGATTTTTCAGCGTGACCCAAATTTCCACTGTCGTGCTGCCCGGATCCAGCGCCGGGCTGACCACCGAAACAGTACCGGAGAAGGAGTTGTCCATACCGGGCACCGTGATCTCTGCTTTGTCTCCAACCTTCAACAGCGCCGCACTCTGTTGGGGGATATGTGCCCGCGCGACCACCTGCGAAATATTCATGACGGTCAGCAATGGTGTTCCCGCAGCCGCCATTTCGCCGGGATACAGTGGCCGGTCAGTAATCACTCCGCTGATCGGACTGCGGATATCGGAGTAACTTAACTGGGCTTCCGCGCCCTGATACTTCCCTTGCGCTGATTCGAGCTGCCCTTTCGCGGACTTCTGCGCCTGTTGGTAGCCGACCGCGTTCAGGCTGTCCAGGTGCTTCTGCGCAATCTCGTATTGATTGCGGGCATTGGTCAGGTCCACGCCTGCCTGGTCGAGTTCTTTGCGCGGCAACGCTCCTTGCTGAAACAACTCTTTGCGGCTGTCGTACACCTTTTGCGCGGCTTCGTAGGTCTGCTTCGCCGCTTGCGCATCCAATTGCGCTTTCTGCAGTTCCTGCGGAATATCAGCAGCGGTGGCGGTGGCGTACGTCGCCTGCGCCTGGTCGTATGCGCCTCTATTCTCTTGCGCCGCGGCGGCTAGGTCGCGGTTTTCGAGCTCGGCGAGCAGTTCCCCCGCACGAACGTGGCTCCCACGATTCACGTAAAACTTTTTGACCGGAGCGCTGATCTTGGGAACGATCGCGGACTGCGCGACCGGAAAGAGCACGGCGTCCGTTGTGATGGTCTGCTGCAGATTCGCTTTCGCGACCGAAACGATCTGCACCGGAACTGCAGGCTCCGTTTCCTTAGGTGGACTGGAACACGCACTCGCCACGCTAACCGCTGTACCAGCAGCAATCACCAGGAATGAGCGCCCCGCAGCCCTCGCCGACTTACCTGACCTAAGCAATTGTCCCTCTCAGAACTGTCCTGTCAGAGTTTGCAGGTTAGCCACAGCGACGCGAAACCGTAACTGGCCATCGGCAAAGACATTTTGCGCCGTGGTCAGTGTGTTCTGCGCGTCCACGACTTCGAGCGCCGTGGCTTCACCTGCCTGATACCGCAACGTAGTCAATCGCAAACTCTCGGCCGCCAAATCCGACGACTGGCGTAAGGAATCCAGTTCGGTCCGGGCAGTTTGCGCCTCCGCGTAGAACGACTTCAAGTCGGCAACCATTTTACGTTGCGCGAAGCTCAACTCCACCTTGGCCTGTTGCTGCTCCAAATGCGCGCTCTTCAGCTTGGCATGCCCAGCACCCCAATTCCAGATGGGCAGTTGTAAAGTAGCGGTCGCGGCATACCCGAGGTTCTCTACCCGGCGCTGAGAGACCGGATCGAAGGACCGCGTTGCAAACTGATTCGCGTCGATGCCATAGAAATAATCCAGGCCGAGCGAAGGCAGGAAGCCATTCCATGCCGCCGCCACCTGCTGGTTCGCAGCATTCATCGATGCCAGCGCTGCCCGCAACTGCGGGTTTTCCTTTCCAGCATGCGCTTCGGCTTCTTCGAAAGTGGGCACCGGTTCCACGTTGTCGAGATCGTCGACGGTAGTGAAGTTCTGGTTAAAGTTTGGAAAAACCAGCACCGCCAACTCCAAATGGCTGCGGTCCATTTCCAGTTGCGCATCCTGCATCGCGCGCTGCTGCTGTTGCGCCTGGATCTGAGCTTTGATGCTGTCGGAGTGCGCGACCTCACCGCCTTTTTCCAGTTTTTGCGAGATGTCCATGAAGTGAGTCGCTTCCGCAGCCGCGCGTTGCGCGGTTGCATACTTGCGCTGTGCGATGACGGCGCCGTAATAGGCTTGGGTAACAGTGACAGCCAAACCGCGGGTTGCGATTTCCGAGTTAGCCTTGGCCAGTGATTCCTGGGCCCGTGCCAGGCGATATTCGGCCGCGCCCTGCAGCGAAAGCGCCTGATGCACATTGGCCTCGCTCACGTATTCGTGGACGCCATTGGCGGCGATGAACCGTCCCGAGGCGGTCCCGTTCCCCTGCGTGTACAGAAACTCGGCATTGTAGTTCACGTTGGGCAGCAGGCCTGCGCGAGCCTGCACCGTCTGTTGCCGCGCGACTCCATACTGGGTGAGCGCCGCGCGATACTGCGGCTCATTCGCACGGGCGCGATTCAAAGCGTCTTGCAAGGTCAGCGTAAGGGGCGCATTGGCATCGGCAGCCGCGGCTGATACTTTCGTCTCCTGCGCGCCGAGGCTCAACGCCGACTGCGCCAGCACGATCGCGACCCCCAGCTCGTATAGGACTGGCCTTGCCGATCGTCTCATCTTCCACCTCATCATTGGGTTTCCACTTGGATGCGCCTGAAAGCATTTCATTGTGGCACAGGCAGGCCAAAAACGGGACTTGGCTTCACGAGTTCGCCGTGATCCGAGGCTCCGCCGCATCTCGCAACGTTGATTTCTCTGGTGTTTAGACCTTCGTTCCAGCAGGCGAATATTTGGCGAATAAGTTGCACTGCACAAGATCAGCGGAATGCGAATGGCACCATGTGCGGAGGAACCGATGTTAGACCTGGATCAGATCAAAATCACGCGCCGGGATCAGCAAGTACTCAACCTGCTGGTTCAAGGTTGTAGCAATAAGGAAATTGCTGCGCAACTTGCGATCAGCCCTAGGACCGTCAAGCAGCACTTGCGGACGCTGTTTCTGCGCGCGGGAATCAAGCAGGGTCGCAAGCGCGTCATCCTGGCCACCGCGCTGTTTGAAAAGGAGCATACGAATCATGTCACCATGTGAACAACTGAACGGCGTGGAAATCAGAATTACGATGCTGGTTTGGGAAGGCCGCACCAATCCTGAAATCGCTAGCTCATTGGGCACCTCGGAACAAATCGTCAAAAACCACCTGCGCGGCATCTTCGACAAACTGGGTGTGTGGAGCAGGCTGGAACTGGCTCTATATGTTTCCGCGCATGGCGGGCAACGATGGGCGGACCACTTGCAGGCGCAAGCCGCTGCGGCCCGCACCACCGTAGTTTCGGAACAATTGCCAGCTTATTGAGCTTCCGGGCTGATGGTGCGCATGAAATTGCGCAGCAGGTCCTTGTCCTTGGGGGAAAGATCGATGAACCGGATGCCAATTCCGTACCCGGGCGCGCTGCTGGCAGCGGCGGCCTGGAGGTGCAATTTGGTTCCGGAAATCCAAAGCACGATCTCGAATTTGGCTCCCTGCTTCAAGGGGATGGGCATCTCTACGAAGCAGCCGCCGGTGCTGAGGTCTGAGGCTTTTCCCCACATGGTCGGCTCGCCTTCGGGTTTCAGCTCGACCGAAACCGCGCACTTCACCCGGGGCGAAACTCTGCGATCGCCACGTGAGTCTTCGCGGAAGTTGTCGAGTACGGGGTGTGGCAGGGGGAAGTCCCACATCGGGCGCTCCGGGGTCAGATTAACCAGGCCAACTGCACCCTCGGTCGGAGTACCAGGAACCCCAACCCATTTCACCCGGAAATGGACTTTGTTATTGCCGTACGTCAGGCCGACAATTTCGTCCAGGTTGAGCCGTGCGCGAACCCCATCCAGCCGGACCCCATTCTTGCTCACGCTGGCCGTCGCTACTTTTTCGGAGAAAATCTTACCCTCCGCGTCAGTGCCAAAAATTCGCACTGGCAGTTGCATCGGCTTTCGGGGTTCCCGGCGCTTGCCCATACGAGCGGCCTCTGGCGCGTTATGTTACCGGATTTTGTGCCACTCTCTTCGGATTCCCTGCGAAAGGCTGCATCCAGAGGGTAAAGAGGCGACGGCTTATCTCAATGTCCTGGATCCGTCTGCAAAGCCTTGCAACCTGAGGTTTAGCGTGGACCACCTGGATTGTGAAGTAATGACTTACTAGCTTACTAAGGGAACACAAATTGCTCAGAGCTAGTGTCTGGCGCAGGAATCGCGTTTCCCGCGTCAGCCGCTGGCCTAAATCAGCGGATTCTCCTGGGGCAAACCGAATGACCTACAAAGAAACTTTTTGGATGGCCTGCGATTCTACCGAACAGTTGCGAGCCGAATACGGCCCGTTTCACACCCGCGGTGAGGCGGAGCGCGAGGCCGGCAAGCTGGGCTTCAATTACCTGCTTCGGTACGAGCATCTGATTGGCGAAAACGACGACATAAAAGAGGTGCGCTGCATCTTTATCGAACTTGCGCCCGAGGGCTCGGTCCCAGAACCGCCCCAGCGCCTTCACACCCGTTGCGCCAGTTGCGGTGAATCTGCCGTCCACGAACAACCATGGCAGGCCGAGGTGTGGGCCGATATTCACGAATTCGAGCACTCCCGCCACCGGGTACGCCTGTTCCGGCAAAGCCGTGCCGAGGGACTCAAAGAAATTGCCGGTTGGCGCGACGCCTGCGCGTGACTTGATTACCAATAGCTGGTTACCAGTTCTCAGTTCTCGGTCCGAAGTTCACCCGCAGCAGGTCCTGGGACTACCAACAAGCGACTGGCAACTAGCAACTTCTCTTGCTAACATCCTCCAACAATGCCACTCCGTAGAATTGCCTCTAAACTCAGCGACACCGCCAGAAAAGTCGTTCATAAGGCCGCCCCCCACGATGGCCGTCCCGCTGGAGAAGTGGTCATCATTACCGGGATGAGCGGGTCGGGAAAAGCCTCAGTGCTCAAAGCCTTCGAGGACCTGGGCTACTACTGCGTCGACAATCTGCCGGTAGGACTGATTCCCCGCTTTGCTGAACTCGTCGGCCAGTCCTCCGAAATCGAGAGGACCGCCCTGGTGGTTGACGTCCGCGAGGGGCGTCAGCTCGAGGAACTGCCGGAAATCGTGAAATCGGTGCGTCGCATCATTTCGACGAAGGTCATCTTCCTCGAAGCCTCTGACTCGATCCTGCTTCGCCGTTACAGTGAAACTCGGCGCCCCCACCCGCTGGGCACCAAGGAACCGGTGAAGGCCTCGCTAGCCGCCGAGCGGCGCCATCTGCGGCACATCCGCGCTTTGGCCGATCTCGTAATCGACACTTCCAAGTTCAACGTTCATGAGCTGCGGTCTCACATCACCGAACTGTTCGAAAAAAAAGAGAACGGCCGCAATATTCTGGCTTCGTGCGTCAGCTTCGGGTTCAAGCATGGGGTGCCCGATGAGGCCGACCTGCTCTTCGACGTTCGTTTTCTGCCCAATCCTCACTTCGTTCCGGAGTTCCGGCCTCTGACCGGCCGTCATCCTAAGGTGGCAAAGTACATTCGGTCGTTTCCGCAGACCGCGGAATTCATCCAGCGTATTTCGGAACTGCTGGTGTACCTGCTTCCCCACTACATTCACGAGGGTAAAAGCTATCTGACGATCGCTTTTGGCTGTACGGGCGGCCAGCACCGCTCAGTGATGATTGCGGAAGATGTGGCGAAACGATTGAAGAAAGCGGGCTACAGAATCAAAGTGGTTCATCGCGACAGCCCCAAGTGACTAGCTGCCCTCCCGCGATGCAGCGCTGGTGGTTTGTAACTCGCGCACTGCTACTTGTCTCATCCTGAAGAACTGCCCGTCGAGCCATGTATCCAATTTGTGCTGAAGTTCCGGACGGACGCATTGGAAGCTGATTCCGCTCTTGCCGTGTTTGTCATCCCAAACCACCGTTCCACTCGCCAGCACATGCGTGCCATCATCCTGAAGATCGAGTGTAATGCCGACGCGCTCGCCTAACTTGAAACTGATTGCACTGCGGATCGACATCCCGTTAGCTGAGACGTTGCTCGTTTGAGCCGCCACGTCGCTCCCATCGGCACGAGTTAACACCACCGGCAACTCCGCGGTGCATCGGAAGTAGCGGCGCCGCTCTCGCGTCATGGCATCATAAGCCGCATAAAGCGTCCGGCGCAGCTCCTTGCTGTCGAGAGGGCGCGGCAAGAGGAAATGTGCCTGATGCTGCAGCGCGAGTTGCTGTTTGGAGGCTCCGGTGGCGATGGCAAAGATCACGGCATTGCGGTTGGATGGATTCGCACGCAAGGCAGCCAGGGCCGCAAGGGCAACCCCGTCGCCGTCAAAATCGACCAGCAGCGCCTCGTACTTCTCGCGTCCCAGTTCCTGCGGGACGCCTTCTTGCCCGTTCGACACGTCGGAGATAATTCCAAGCTCCCGGGCAATATCCAGGAAGGCAGATGCCAAAGCCGGATCCGGGGACACTACTAACGCACGAACCTCTGCGGCACTGTTAATCATAAAAACTCATCAGCGTGCACTTGCGACGTGATCGGGGAAGTCAGGAGCAGCTTAAGCCTGGAGATCTGGTCATGAACTCCGCCAAGGGAACAAGCGACTTCCCCGATCGTGTCCCACGCTTTTACCGCTGTCAGTACCGATCCTCTTACCTGGCTGTGGAAAGATCACGCCCATCAAATCTTTACCTCCTTCATCTGCTCCATGGCGTGGCCGATCATATGAGCTTCGCTTGTTCGGGATTCAGCTTTCGCAATTGTGGGGGAGAGTGCTTCTTATTTGGCCCCGCAGAGTTTCGCATATCCGAGTGCGCGGCCCCGTGCCAGCCCAAGGTGTCGAATTCTAACTTCTCTCACTCGCGTCGCTGAAGGTGAGCCACCAGCATGCTGCGCTGATTCGGGGGAGGACTGACGCAAAAAAAGCTTACCGGAGTCGCACCTGATTACAGACTGATCAATTTCGCCTTCCTACAAATCATCGGTCGATATCTCGAACACTTGAATTTCGTTAGGAAACCAGAACACACCAAAGTTCATCGCGCTGGAACAACCCCTGAAATTCAGCCACCGCCGTGAAGTCTTTCTCTTAACGCTCAGCTCGTGGTCGCATTGGCTTGCGCCGCCCCCTTACGCTATATCGGCATAATTGCCCGACACTTTAATCCCGTCACAAAATCAGAACAAACCAAAGCGCAGTCCACCTCTGTAACTTGGCGGCACCACACCTGTGACGCACAATCGTTTTCAACGTGCGGGCTCCGCATTCATTGCCGTGAGTCGTATCCTCCGAACCCGACAGATCGATCGCCGCGAATGGTGGCTTTGGGCCCTGGCCGTAGTAGTCACGATTGCGCTGACCGCGACCATCATTTTCCTTACCGTCTTCCATAATGAAGTCTCCGAAACCGAAAACTATTGGTCGGACTTGCGCGAGTGGGTGCGCGGTTTGGCCGCATTGGTGTTGCTCTTTGACATCTACACCATGTACCAGCACCGCCAATTGCTCCACATCCGGCGCGAGTTGGCAGAGAGCAACGAACTGTTTCACCTGATCACGGAGAACGCCGCGGACATGATTGCCGTGGTCGACGGCGAAGGGCGACGGTTGTACAACAGCCCGGCCTATTCCACCGTGTTGGGATATTCCGCGGAAGAACTTGGCACCAGCCTCTCGACCGAGCAGATTCATCCGGCCGACCGCCCGAAGGTGATCGAGGCGGCCGCGAAGGCCCGGGTCACAGGACGTGGCGAGCGCCTGGAATATCGTATGCGCCATAAAGACGGTTCCTGGAGAATCCTGGAATCCACGGCGAACCCCATCACCGGGCCCAACGGGAACTCCGGTTCGCTGGTAATTGTGAATCGCGATATCACCGACCGCAAGCGCGTGGAAGAATTAGTCGCGCACAATGCGTTCCACGATGGCCTGACGCAATTGCCCAATCGCCTGCTTTTCAACGACCGATTGCGACAATCGATGATGCGCGCACGCCGCAGCAAACACGAACGCGTGGCTGTGTTGCTGGTCGACGTCGACGAATTCAAAGTTGTAAACGACAGTCTTGGCCACTCCGCCGGCGACCAACTCCTCGTCGAGATCGCCCACCGGCTGGAGAACTGCCTGGATCGTGCCGAACCAACTACCATCGCTGCCCGTGATGTCGAGGTCGAAGAAAAGACCCAAGGCCTTGCACGTTTTGGCGGTGACGATTTCATTGTTCTGTTCGAAGAATTTTCCGCGCCCGCCGACGTCATTCGGCTCGCACAGCACATTCAGGAAAGCCTTGGCCCTGAGTTTGTCATGGGCGAGCATAGGATCGTCGTCACGGTCAGCATCGGCGTGGCGCTGCTCAGTACCGCGCACCTTCGCCCGGAGGACCTCATCCGGGATGCTGAACTGGCCATGTATCGCGCCAAGCGCACCGGCAGATCACGTTGTGAGGTTTTCGATCCCGAGATGCACTCCGCCGCAATCAAACGGCTGAAGCTGGAAACCGAACTACGCCGCGGCATGGAGCAGGGAGAACTGTTGGCGTACTACCAGCCCATCATCTCGCTGCGCACAGGAAAAATTGCAGGCTTCGAGGCGCTGAGTCGCTGGCAGCGCGCGGAAGGCATGGTCCTGCCGGCGGATTTCATCCCGGTGGCCGAAGAAACCGGTCTCATTGTTCCCATGAATCAACAACTCATGCTCGATGCCTGCCGGCAAGTCGCGGGCTGGCAGGCCTCCTTCGATTGCGCTTCTCCGCTTTTTATGAGCATGAACATTACTCCCAAACAGTTCGAGCAGCCTCAACTGGCCGACGAAATACGAGACATCCTCGAACGGACGGGACCGAGGGCCGAAAGCATTCATCTGGAGATCACTGAAACGGTAACGATGCAAGATGCTGACGCAGCCATGAATCGCCTTTCGCAGCTGAAAGCTCTCGGCGTCCATCTCAGCATTGACGACTTTGGCACCGGCTTCTCATCGCTCAGCCGCTTGCGGCGCTTCCCCGTCGATGCCCTGAAGATCGATCGCGTCTTCATCTCCACCATGACCGAAGATCGCGACAGCTTTGAAATTGTGCGCGTAACCATCGCGCTCGCCCACAGCATGGCCTTGGAAGTCATCGCCGAAGGCACTGAAACCCAAGTGCAAGTGGCCGAACTCAAGGCTCTGGGCTGCGAAATGGCTCAAGGCTTCCTGTATTCCCGCCCCGTGGGTGCGGAACAGGCGTTCGAACTGCTATGCCGCGACTACGGCCGACCCAAGCCTCTGGGGACACTTGCCCTGGCCGGGGCCACCGAATAACCCGACCACCTGCAAAGCCAAAGGCATCTGCAACCACCACCTACAGTAGAATAGAGCCTTCACCTTGGGCCCTATGGACCACCGCCGTACGTCCAGCACTCTCTTGCGGAACTGTGTACGCGCAGCCCGACACCGGAGCGCCTCATGCAGCAAATGAAGCGGTTGCTGCGGTATTCGTTGCCCTACTTGTGGTTCTTTGTTCCTTCGGTCCTGCTGTTTGCGGGCGTCGGCTTGCTCGAGGCCTTCCGGGTTGTGCTGCTCGGCCCCGTTGTTGACCGGGTTCTGAATCCAATTGCCGATTCAGGACAGATGCTGCTGCTCAGAATCCCGCACAGCAGCCGAACTCTTGATCTCCAACCCTTGGTTCCATCACATTTTCACAACGTGTGGACGATAGTCGCCTACGCCCTCATCGTTTCGACGCTGATAAAAGGAGTCTTTGACTACGCGGGAACTTACCTGGTCAATTACACGGGATACGGTCTCGTCACCGATTTTCGCAATAGTCTGTATGACTCTATCTTGCGCCGGTCGAGCGCCTTCTTCCAGAAATACCCAACCGGGAAGTTGATTTCTACCATCGTGAACGACATCGAGCGAGTGCAGTTCGCAATGTCGAACGTGCTGGCCGAATTCCTGCAGCAGGTCTTCACTTTCCTTTTCACAGTGGCGGTGGTGATCATCAAGGGCAAGCAGTTGGCATGGCTTTTGCTGCTGTTTGTGCCTTTCATCATCGTATCGGCTTGGAAGATCGGCCGTCGCGTCCGAAGAACCACGCGCCGAGGGCAGGACCAACTCGCCGACATTCAGAACATCCTTCACGAGACCATCACCGGCAATCGCATCGTCAAGGCTTTCAGCATGGAGGGATGGGAGTTCGCCCGCTTCAAACGAGCAGCGCGACATCTCTTCCGCGCAAACTTGCGCTCGGTGGCCGCGGCCTCTATCAGTTCGCCACTGATGGACATCTTCGGTGCCATCGCGATTGCCTTCCTGCTGGGTCTCGGCCGGCATGAAATCGTCCATGGCCGCATGTCAGCCGGAGATTTCGTTGTATTTCTCTTTGCTGTGTTCAAGCTCTACGATCCGGTCCGCAAGTTTGCGCTCTTCTATAACAATTTCCAGCAGGCGCTCGGAGCGTCATCCGAGATTTTCAAGTTCATGGACTTGCAGGACGAGGTAGAGGAGAAGCGCGCCGCGATTGCCCTGCCTCCATTCTCGAAGAACATTGCCTTTCAGAACGTAAGTTTCAGCTATCAGACGGACGAGACTACACGCGAGGTACTGCACGACATCACCCTGGATGTGAAAGCCGGCGAGATCCTTGCGCTGGTTGGATCCAGCGGTGCGGGTAAGAGCACCCTAGTCTCGCTGTTGCCGCGTTTTTTTGACGTCACTTCCGGTGGCATCGCTGTCGACGGCCACGACATTCGCGAAGTCACGCTCGCGTCGTTGCGGTCCCAGATCGGCGTGGTCACCCAAGAGACCGTTCTCTTCAACGACACGCTTCGCAACAACATCGCGTACGGTCAACCCAGCGTGTCCCAAGCGGATGTCGAATCCGCCGCCCGCGCCGCGCTCGCGCATGACTTC
>Ga0207664_10001200_pt1 | contig 17207 bp, 13 predicted proteins | sample LARL83metaG_FD_184349 | JGI IMG/M metagenome (GOLD analysis project Ga0207664, IMG submission 184349) | Corn, switchgrass and miscanthus rhizosphere microbial communities from Kellogg Biological Station, Michigan, USA - LAR L8-3 metaG... | ecosystem: Host-associated > Plants > Roots >... | reverse complement strand
GAAGTCGTCCAGCGTGGCGTCCCTGCGGACCTCGCCCTCGCGGATGAACGGCGACCCGTAGACTGCGCCGAACACCATGTCGTCGCCGCCGATGTGCACGGTGTTGGCCGGGTTGCGGGCCTGCACGTCGAACTCGCGCGGCGCCTTGGCGACCTGCTCGAGCACGAAGTCCGGGTCGAACTTGACCACGTCGCCGTCCGCCTGCTGGCCGGCCTTGCGGAACAGTTCCACGGCCTCCGGTTTGGCGAACTGGACGCCGATCTCGCTCACGATGCGGCGCCAGCCGCGCTCCAGCACCCCGACCGCGTCGGCGGAGAGGATCTCGTATCGCGGCATCGTGTTGCGGAACATCGCCACCTGCCTCTTCCGGCTGACGCGCGGGACGGCCCTGAGGGCTTTTGCGGCCTTGCGGGCCTTGCTGGCCTTGGGGCGGGCCGGCGCAGCCTTGACCGGCCAAGACCCCGATCGTAGGATCACATAGTAGAACAGAGTTCCGCAACGTGGAACTAATGGCCAAGCTTGGCACGGGCCCGGCTGGCGCGGCAACCCACAGGCAGGCGCGGTGAGCAGTCCCAACGGAACCCAGGCGGTCGACCGTGCCGCGCGCCTGCTCACCGAGGTGGTGCACGCCCCGGGGTCGGTCACGTTCACCGAGCTGGCCGCGGCCACCGGGCTGGCCAAGAGCACCACGTCGCGGCTGCTGCTCGCGCTCGAGCGCAACGGGCTGGTCCGCCGTGACGACTCGGGCCGGTTCCGCCCCGGCGAGATGTTCGTCAGGTTCGCCTGGCGCGGCGGCGCGGAGGCGGGGCTGACCGAGGTTGCCCAGCCCTACCTGGACCGGCTCGGCGAGGCCACCGGCGAAACCGTGAACCTTGGTGTCGGGCGGGACGGCATGGTCGAGCAGATCGCCCAGGTGGACAGCGGGTACCTGATCGGGGCCACCAACTGGCTGGGCCGGGCGGTGCCACTGCACTGCAGCGCGGCCGGCAAGGTGCTGCTCGCGCACGGCGCGGCCAAGCTGCTGGCGGGCCGGCTCGAGCGGTGCACCGACCAGACCATCACCAGCCGGGCGGTGCTGGAGGCGGAGCTTGCCGCGGTCCGCGAGCGCGGTTTCGCGGTCATCGACGGCGAACTCGAACCCGGTCTCGTGGCGGTGGCCGCGCCCATCCACCGCGACGGTGGTGCCGTGGTCGCCGCGCTGTCGGTGTCGGGCCCCGGAACCCGGCTGACCCCACCCCGGATCGCCGACGTGGCCGCCGCGTGCGTGGCTCAGGCCCGCGGTCTGTCCCAGGTCCTGGGCCACCGGCGGGACGGGGTCGCGCCGGGGCGGGACGGGCCCGCACCGCGGCTGGCAGACACGGCCCGAGCGCCACATGCAGCCCAAGCACGGAGAGAAGGTGCCGCGTGACCCCCGACGAGCTACTCAAGCAGATGTACGACGACACCCTGGTGGGCAACGGCCCCGCCGTGCTTGAGCTGACCAACACCGGGCTCGGGCTTGGCCTGGGCCCGGAGAGGCTGCTCTACGACGCGCTGATCCCGGCGCTGGAGGAGGTCGGCGCGCGGTTCGAGCGCGGTGACTTCTTCGTGCCGGAGATGCTGATCGCGGGCAAGGCGATGGCCGGGGCGCTGGAGATCCTGCGGCCGCTGCTTGCCGAGACCGGCGCCACCACGATCGGCAAGGTGGTCATGGGCACGGTCAAGGGCGACGTGCACGACATCGGGAAGAACCTGGTGAACATCATGTTCGAGGGCGCCGGGTTCGAGGTGATCGACCTCGGCGTGCAGGTGTCACCGGAGAAGTTCATCGACGCGGTCCGCGAGCACCGGCCCGACATCCTCGGCTTCTCCGCCTTCCTCACCACGACCATGCCGATGTTCAAGGCGAACATCAACGCGCTGGAGAAGTCCGGGCTGCGCGACCAGGTGATCGTCATGGTCGGCGGCGCTCCGGTCACCCAGGAGTACGCCGACGTGGTGGGCGCCGACGGGTACGCCTCGGACGCCTCGGCGGCGGTGGTCCGCGCCAAGGAACTGCTGCAGCGGCGCCGCGCCGCGCTGCCCGCGTAGGCGGCCGGCGTGGACACCGTCCTCTCTTCGGCGACCAAGCAGGTCGCGATCGGCCCCGGCCAGCCGTTCTGCATCATCGGCGAACGGATCAACCCGACCGGGCGCAAGGCATTCCAGGAGGAACTGCGGGCCGGCAACCTGTCCCGGGTGGAGACCGACGTGGCCCAGCAGGCCGCCGGGGGCGCGATGGTGCTCGACGTGAACATGGGCGCGCCCCTGGCCGACGAGGCGGAACTCATGAGCCGCGCGGTCCGGCTCATCCAGGGCCTGACCGACCTGCCGCTGGTCATCGACTCCTCGATCATCGAGGTCCTGGACGCGGGCCTCGCCGCCTATGACGGCAAGGCCCTGGTCAACTCGGTCACCGCCGAGGACGACCGCCTGGAGGCGATCCTGCCGCTGGTGAAGAAGTACGGCGCCGCGGTCATCGGCCTGCCCAACGACGAGGAGGAGATCCCCGAGGAGCCGGCCCGCCGGGTGGAACTGGCCCGCAAGCTCATCGACGTGGCCACCGGCAAGTACGGGATCGCCATCGAGGACATCGTGATCGACCCGCTGGCCATGCCGGTCGGTGCCGACACCGGGCACGGGCTCCGGACGCTGGAAACGATTGCGCTGCTGCGGGACGAGTTCGGCGTGAACATGACGCTGGGTGCCTCGAACGTGTCGTTCGGCATGCCGGACCGGCACGCGATCGGGGCGGCGTTCCTCCCCGTGGCCATCTCGCACGGCCTGACCAGCGCGATCATGGACGCGCGGTCGCCGCAGATCGTCCGCGCGGTCAAGGCCGCCGACCTGCTGCTCGACCGCGATCCCTGGGGTGCGTCCTGGATCGCCGCGCACCGGGCCCAGCAGGCCGCCGCTCAGGCAGCCACCGCCGATGCCGCCGTGGCCGCCCAGCCGTCACCATGACCAGCACCGTGGACCTGGAGACCGAGGCCACCGGGCCGGTCCGGGTCGATCTGACCTTCGAGCCCGGGGCTCGCCGGGTGCGGGTGCCGCACGGGGTGACCCTGTTCGACGCGGCGAGCTGGAACGGGATCGCGATCGACTCCACCTGCGGCGGCCACGGGACCTGCAAGAAGTGCAAGGTCCAGGTGCTGGACGACCGCGCGGGGACGCCGTCCGCGCTGGACATCCGCGCGTTCACGCCAGAAGAGCTGCGCCAGGGGTGGCGGCTGGCCTGCCGGGCCCAGGCACTGACCGATACCCGGGTGGACGTGCCGCCGCTCGTCACCAGGCCCAAGGCCGCCACGGTCGGCGTCGGCAGGCAGGTGATCCTGCGCCCCGCGGTGCAAAAGCGCTACCTGGAGCTGGCCGAGCCGTCGCTCAGCGACCAGGTGACCGACGCCGAGCGGGTGCTCGCGGCGCTCGACGACCTGGAACCACGGATCGACCTCGACGTGCTGCGCACGCTCGGCCGGGTGCTGCGCGCCGCCGACTACAAGGTCACCGCGGTGATCGTGGACGACGTGCTGATCGGCGTGGAGCCGGGCGACACCACAGGCCGGCGGTTCGGCATCGCATTCGACCTGGGCACCACGACGGTGGTCGCGACGCTGCTCGACCTGTCCACCGGGACCCCGGCCGCGGTGGCGTCCGTGCTCAACGCGCAGCAGCCGTTCGGCGCGGACGTGATCAGCCGGATCAGCGCGACCATGCTGGACCCGGCGGCGCTCGGCCGGCTGGGCTCGCTGGCCCAGGAGACCCTGGCGGGACTGGCCGCCGAGGTGTGCGCGGAGGGCGGTGCGGACCCGGCCGAGGTGTACGAGGTGGCGCTGGCCGGCAACGCGACCATGACCCACCTGGTGCTCGGCATCGACCCCGAACCGCTCGGCATGGCCCCGTTCATCATGGCCACCCGGCTGTTCCCCGAGGTGCTCGCGGCCGACCTCGGCATCGCGGTGCACCCGCGCGCCCGCGCCGTGGTGTTCCCCGCGTTCGGCGCGTACGTGGGTGGCGACATCACCGCCGGGCTGCTCGCCTCGGGCATGGACCGCGACGCGCGGATCCGGCTGTTCGTGGACATCGGCACCAACTGCGAGATCGTGCTCGGCAACCGGGAATGGCTGCTGGCCACCGCCGCGCCGGCCGGGCCGGCGTTCGAGGGCGCGGCGATCCGGTGCGGGATGCGCGCCGCCGACGGGGCCATCGAGGTGGTCACGATGACCCCCGACACCTGCGAGCTGACCGTCATCGGCGACGCCGAGCCCGCCGGTCTGTGCGGCTCCGGGCTTGTCGACGCGGTGACCGGGCTGGTCAGGCTGGGCCTGCTGGACCCGTCCGGCAGGTTCGTGCCCGAGGACCAGGCCGCTGCGCTGGCGCCGGGGCTGGCCGGGCGGCTGACCCGGCTCGGCCAGGAGCGGGTGTTCGTGCTGCACTGGCTCGGCTCCCCCGGCGACGTGGCGCAATCGATCTACCTATCCCAGCGGGACGTGCGGGAACTCCAGTTCGCCAAGGCGGCGATCGCCACCGGCTGGCGCATCCTGCTCGAGGAGGCGGGGCTGAAGCCCGGCGACATCCAGCAGGTGCTGCTGGCGGGCTCGTTCGGCAGCTACCTGTCCCCGGCCAACGCGATCCGGCTCGGCCTGGTGCCGGAGATCGGGGTGCTGCGCGTGGTGAGCGCCGGGAACGTGGCCGGCGAGGGAGCCAAGATAGCGCTGCTTTCGCTGCGCGAACGGGCCGCCGGGCTGGCGCTGCTCGAGGAGGTGAGGTATGTCGAGCTGTCCGACCGCGCCGACTTCAACGACCGTTTCATCGCACAGTTGCCGTTCCCCGGCTGACCCGCCCGCCTCCCCGGTTGTGGTCATTGCCTGCGGTGCCCTCGGCGGGCACCTGCGGGAGATCCTCGCCCGCCGCGGCTGGCGGGCCGAGTTGCACTGCCTGCCCGCCCTGCTGCACAACCGCCCGAAAAAGATCACTATTGAGACCGAACGATTGGCCGTCGCGGCCCTGGCCCGCGGGCAGCGGGTCGCCGTGGCCTACGCCGACTGCGGCACGTACGGCGGGCTGGACGAGGTGTGTGCGCGGCTGGGGCTGCGGCGGCTGCCGGGGCTGCACTGTTACGACGTGCTGGCCGGGCCCGAGCGGATGCGGGCGGTGTTCGAGGCCGAGCCCGGCACGTACGTGCTCACCGACTTCCTGGTGCGGAGCTTCGAGCGGACGGTGCTCGCGGAACTGGGCCTGGACCGGCACCCGGAGCTGTGGCCGGACTACTTCGGGCACTACCGCCGTCTGGTCTGGCTGGCCCAGGACCCAGAGCCGGGGCTGGCGGCGCAGGCGGATCAGGTGGCGGCCAGGTTCGGCCTGCCCCTCACCGTGGTGCCGACCGGGACCGCCCGCCTGGAACGCGAACTAGAACGGCTCGTCACCGGGGACGAAGCGGGGCAGCCCGGCGGCCCGCGTGCCGGGAGCGCGCCGTGATCCGGGGCGGGCCTTTTGGGGGCGGGCTGGCGTCCGCGGCCCCGTTGCTTGAGCATCCGCGGTATGAGGTGTTCCCGGCTGGCGGCGTGGCGGACGCGGTCGCGGAGTGGGTCCCGGCCGGCATGACGGTGACCGTGACCGCCTCCCCCACCAAGGGCCTGGACGCCACGCTTGACCTGACCGAGAAACTGGCCGGGCTCGGCTACCAGGTGGTCCCGCACCTGTCCGCCCGGCTGGTGCGCGACGACGCGCAGCTGGCCGACATCGCCGCGCGGTTGATCGCCTGCGGGGTGGATGACGTTTTCATCCCGGCCGGCGACGCCGATCCCCCGGCAGGGCGTTTTGACAGCGCTTTGTCATTGCTTGAACGGCTGGCCGAAATGGGCAACCCTTTTCCGCGGACCGGGATCACCGGGTACCCGGAGTCGCATCCGAGGATCGACGACGACATCACGATCCAGGCCATGTGGGACAAGCGGCGACTCGCCGCCTACATCGTGAGCAACCTGTGCTTCGACCCGGCGACGGTGCGCCGCTGGATCCGCCGGGTCCGTGCCCGCGGCGTCACCCTGCCGTTGTACGTCGGGCTGGCCGGGCCGGTGGAGCGGACCCGGCTGTTGCGGATGGCCGCCAAGGCCGGGGCCAGCGAGTCTGCTCGGTTCCTCGCCGGGCACGTGGAGTGGTTCCTGCGGTTCGGCACGCCCGGCGGCTACCGGCCGGAGCGCCTGCTCGCCAGGCTGGGCCCGGCCGTCACCGCACCGGCCGCCGGGGTCGCCGGACTGCACCTTTTCACGTTCAACCAGGTCCAGCAGACCGAACAATGGCGCCAGGAACTCCTATCCCGCATAGAAGGCAACCGCGCACCCGCGCACCCCTGACCAGCCAAGCACCCCGGGCTCTCCTCCTCGCCCGTCCGCAGTTGCGTTGACCAGGGCGGCTCCCCGCGACCCCAGCCGTCTGGCCGGCAGGAGGTGACCCCGGCCGCAGTTCTGTCCGCGGCGGGTCAGCTCCTGGCGGCCTCCCCAGCGGGATACAACCCGCCTTCCGAATACCGCTACGTATAAGCAACTCCAACTTACGTGTTGTAATTGCGGAAAATACAATCGCTTGCACTGCCCCGGGCCCCCAGTCCGGTTTCCGTTTTCGTTCCGTGATCTGAAATCGGCGTGTATAACCGGCGTGAGGTTTGGTTGACATCACCCCGGGAACGCCCGGCGGAAGCAAGCGGGTTGGTGACCAGACAGCAATGAGCGGCAGGTACCCCGACGGCATTCCGGCACGTCCGGGCGAGGTGACCTGGCCGCTGCTCTCGGGGCTGATCCCGCAACTCCCGGATTCGTATGTGCCCAGGCAGGAGACCGGGCTCGGCCTGGCCGCCACCCTGACGCCGGGTGACACCGCCGTGCTGATCCCGGCCGATGAGGCGAACCGGACTCTGGGCGGGCTCGGCGGGACAGGCAAGACGCAACTGGCCCTCGCGGTCGCACACGCTCTCTGGGACCGCCATATGCTGGACCTGGTCCTCTGGCTGACCCCGTCCAGCCGGGACGCCGTCGTCACCGGCTACGCCCAGGCCTTGCAGGACGTCGGCGGGCCCGCCGCGGACGGGCCCGAAGCGGCGGCGGCGGACTTCCTTGACTGGCTCACCGGGACCGACCGGTCGTGGCTGGTGATCCTCGACGACCTGGGCGACGCTGCGGTACTTGAAGGGCTCTGGCCGCATGGGCCACATGGACGGGTGGTGGTCACCAGCCGCCGCCCGGACACCGCGGTGCGCGCGTACCGGCCGCGCGCCGTCGAGGTGGGACCGTTCAGCCCCCGCGAGTCCCTCGCCTACCTGTCCAGCAAGCTCCACGCCGATCCCGACCAGTGGATCGGCGCGCTTGACCTGGCCGGTGACCTTGGCCACCTGCCGATCGCGCTGGCGCAGGCGGCCGCGCTGATGGCCGAAACGGGGCTGGACTGCCGCCAGTACCGGGCTCGTGTCGCCGACCGCATGCAGCGCCTGGCCGGCGGTGCCGCGGGCGCGTACCCGTCGATCGTCGCGTCCACCTGGGCGCTGGCCACCGAGTTCGCCGAGCAGATCCCGCCGGCCGGGCTGGCCCGGCCGGCCCTGGCCCTTGTCGCGATGCTGGATCCCAACGGCATCCCTGGGGCGGTGCTCACCAGCCAGGCCGCTTGTGCCTACCTGACCCGGTACCGCCGTGGCGCCCCGGTCGACGAGATGCAGGCCCGCGCCGCCCTGTACAACCTGGCCCGGGCGGGCCTGGTCGGCATCGATACCACCAGCGCCGCCCGTACGGTGCGGGTACACAGCGTGGTCCAGGCGACGGTGCAGCAGAACCTCACCGCAGCCGAGAGCGATGAGGCGGCGCGCGCCGCCGCCGAGGCGCTGTTCCAGGCGTGGCCCCGCACTCCCGTTCCTGCCTCGTTCGAGCAGGCACTGCGCGACTGTACGGCGCGGCTGCAGGAGGCCGCGGGCCGGGTGCTGTGGACCCCCGAGTCCCATCCGGTGCTGCTGCGGGCGGGCCGGAGTCTCGAATCGGCGGGCCTCACCGAGGCTGCCACCGGCTACTGGCAGTCGATGCTGGAGACGAGCCAGGCCGAGCTGGGACCCAACCACGCCCACACCATCCTGGTCCGCGACCGGCTGGGTGCCGCGCACCAGGCGGCCGGGCGCTCGAACGACGCGGTGGAGGTATACCAGGAGTCGCTGGACGAGCGGCAGCGGATCCTCGGCGCGGGGCACCCCGATACGGTCACGGCGCGGGCCAACCTGGCACGCGCGTACCGGTCGGCCGGCCGTTCCGACGAGGCGGTCCAGCTCGCCGAGCGCGTGCTCGCCGAATCCGAGCAGGGACGGGGTGCCCGCCACCCGGACACCCTGACCGCCCGGGAAGAGCTGGGCGAGGCCTACCTGGGCGCCGGGCTTGGCGACCGGGCCATCGCAGCCTTTCAGCGCACGCTCGCCGACCGGGAGCGGGTGCTCGGGCAGACCCATCCGGACACCCTCGCGGCGCGTGCCGACCTCGCCCATGCCTACCGGGCGGCCGGCCAGCCGGAGAAGGCACTGCCACTGCACGAGCGGCTCGTGGCCGACCGGGAGCGCACGCTGGGCCCCGACCACCCCGAGACCCTGGCCGCGCGGGGCCATCTTGCCTATGCCTACCGCAGCGCCGGGCGGCTGAAGGACGCGCTGCCGGTTTACCGGCGCACCCTGACCGGCCGGGAGCGGGCCCAGGGCCCGGACCACCTCGACACGATCACCGCGCGCGGCAACCTCGCCGACGCGTGCTTCCTGGCCAGCCGGTACAAGGAGGCCGTGCAGCTTTACGAGCGCACCCTGGCCGACCGGGAAGCGCGGCAGGGCCGCGACCATCCCGACACCATCACCGCGCGCGGCAACCTCGCCTCGGCCTACCACTCGGCGCGCAAGCTGGCCCAGGCCATCCCGCTGTACGAGGAGAACCTGTCCGACTGCGAGCGGGTGTTCGGGCCGGACCACCCGGACACGCTGACCTCCCGCAGCAACCTGGCACACGCCTACCACACGGTGGGCCGGTACACCGAGGCCCAGGCGATGTTCGAGCGCACGGTCGCCGACGCCGAGCGCGCGCTCGGGCCCGACCACCCGCTCACCCAGACGGCGCGGGAGAACCTGGCGGCCGCCACCCAGGTCTGAGCCCCACGGAACCTGATCAGTAGCCGGGCGGCGGGCCGATCGCGGAGGCCTCGGGGCCGAACGCCTCGACATACCGGGGATGCACCTCGCCCCAGCGCTGGCCGGGCTGGAACGAAAGCTCCCCCTTGTCCAGGTCGTCGGTGAGCCGGTCGAGGCATTCGTGCCAGCCTGCCGCGTCCCGCGCCGCCTTGCCCACCTCGTCGAACGTGTCCAGCAGCGTAAGCGTGCAGCCGTCCGGGCGGGCCGCCAGTTCCAGGCGGATCACATCGGTGCCCCAGCGGAACTCCACCAGCGACTGCGGCTGGTAGGCGAGCACCTCGCCGTCGAATTCCGGCACCAGGCCATCGGGGCTGGAGAACGTGAGCGCGCCGCCCACTGCCCAGTCGCCGGAGACATGCTGCGGGAACCATGCCCGCATGTGCTCCGGCTCGGTGATCGCCCGCCACACCTTCTCCTGTGGGTGCGCGAGTTCGCGGGTGAACCGCAGCCGCCACCGCCCGCCGAGGTCTTCCAGCGTGCCTGCTGTCATCGCTCTTCCCCTGTCTCTTCGTCGGTCATCTGGTCCAGGTGCCGCTCGAGCTTGTCGAGGCTGGCGCCCCACGCGGCCCGGTAAGGAGCCAGCCACCGGTCGAGTTCCAGCAGCGGCGCCGGGCTCAGCCGGTAGAGCCGTCGCTGCTCGTCCACCCGCACCCGGACCAGCCCCGCCTCGCGGAGCACCCGCAGATGCTTGGACACCGCCGGCTGGTTCATCTCCAAGATCGCGACCAGTTCATTGACCGAGCACTCCCCCGCGCGCACCAGATCAAGGATCTGCCGCCGCCGAGGCTCCGCCAACACCGCAAAAACCGAGTTCACCTCCCCAGCATGCCCACCAAGGCATATTCCTGTCAAGGCATATACTCTTCTCTCTCTTTTGCGAGGTGATGCCAGCGGGCGGCGGCTGAGAGGCGCACGCGCGCGCCACAAACAAGCAGCACCGACAGGCGGCAGTTGCTGGCGCAGCACGACATGGCCGGAGACTGCCGTCACCGGCCTCCCCCGGCCGAAGGACTTAGGCCGAGCCAGAACGAGCTTTGAGAGCGGCCACCAATGCGGGGATGACCTGGCCCAAGTCTCCGATTACCGCGTAGTCGGCGTGGGCCAGGATCGGCGCCCCGGGATCGGTGTTCACCACGACGATGTGCTTGGCCCCGGCACACCCGGCCATGTGCTGGATGGCACCGCTGATCCCGCAGGCCAGGTACAGCTCTGGCGTGATCTTGGTGCCGGTCTGCCCGACCTGCTGCCGGTGCGGCCGCCAGCCCTCGCTGGTCACGACCCGGGAGACCCCGACGACCCCGCTGAGCAGGGTGGCCAGTTCCTCCAGCGGCGCGAAGCCGTCCGGCCCGCCGACCCCACGGCCCCCGCCAACCACGACCCGCGCGGTGGCGAGCGACGCGCCAGAACTGTGCCCGGCCGTCTCGGTGGCCCGTACGCGCAGGTCATCGTCGCTCAGGCTGGGGACATACGGATGCACCGGGAGCGTGCCGACCGGCTCGGCCACGGCGGCGGCCGGGACCGCCTCGGTGGCCACGGTCATCAGCCCGGGCGATCCCGTCAGGCTGGCCTCTTCCAGCAGCAGGCCGGCCCAGCGGTGCCGGACGACCTGGTGCGTGCCTTCCTCGCCCGGCTCGGCCCTGACGCAGTTTGCCGCCATCGGCAGGCCGCTGAGCGCACCGAGGTAGGCCATCACCTCGTTGCCACGGTCTGTAGCCGCCGCCACCACGGCGGACGCACCGATCTCGGCGGCCAGGCCGGCCAGGGCCTGCGCCCAGGCGCGTGGCGCGTAGCCGTCCAGGTGCTCCGGCTCGACCACATGCGCGCTGGAGGCACCGTACGCCGCGAACGTGACACCGGGAATCTGATCCGCGGGCCCGAACAGCACCGCCGCGACCGGCGCCGGCCCGGTGCCAGCCGGCCCGGCGCCAGCCAGCCCGGTGGCGAACGTCAGCGCCCGCAGCGACGCGTCCGCGGGCCCGTCGGCGTCGAGTTCTACCAGGCACAGCACGGTCATGGCAGCAGGCCCCACTCTTCGAGCACGCCGACGAGCGCGGGCACCCCGTCGGCCCCGGTGCCCAGCACGGTGGCCTGCTTGCGCTGGCTTGCGGGCACCCGGAGGGATCGCTTGCGGAGCCCATCGTCGCGCCACTGCGGCTCGTCGCGCTCGATGGTGGCCCGCTTGGCGCGCAACCGTCCCGGCAGTGACGGGTAGCGGGGCAGGTTGATGCCTTCCTTGACGCAGATGACCGCGGGCAGGCCGAACTCGAACGTCTCCAGACCGCCGCTGTACTCCCGGCTGGCCCGTACGGTGGCCTGGCCGTCGGTCTGCGTGATCTCCAGGTTCTTGATGCCGGTGACGCACGGCCAGCCGAGGGCGCAGGCCACCCGGATGCCCACCTGGTAGTCGCCGGTGTCGGCCGCCTCGTTGCCGCACAGCAGCAGGTCGTAGCCTGGCCCGTCGGCGGCGTGGCGGCGCACCTCCGCGACGATCGCCTCCGCGGTGGCGATCGGGCCCCATTCCCTGCCGTCTGTCTCCAGCAGCACCGCCCGCTTGGCACCGAGGGCCAGCGAGTCGCGAAGCTGGTCGGCGGCCTCGGCCGGGCCGAGGGTGAGCACGGAGACGGTCCCGCCGAGCCGCTCGGTGATCTGGGCCGCCTCCTCGACGGCGCATTCCTCGTGCGGGCTGATGGTGAACCCGGAGAGCCGGGTTTCCACCTCCTGCCCGTCAGGAGTCAGCACGATCTTGCCACCGACCATGGGCACGCGCTTGACGCAGACACCGATCTCCATGCCGCTCAGCTCCGCACCCGGCTGTTCTCCGGGTCGAACAGCGGAGTGGACCCGGCTACGGCCACCGTGACCGGGTACTGCTCACCGAAGCACTCGACCAGCAGGCGGGTGCCCTCGTGCGCCTGCTGCGGCGGCAGGTAGGCCATCAGCAGATGCTTGCCCACCGACGGCCCGGCGCCGGCGCTGGTCACGTAGGAGGGCCGGCCGTCGGCGTCGACAAGCCGCTCGCCGTCGGCGGACAGGATCGGCTCACCGCCGAGCATGTAGCGAAGCTGGCCATCGGCCGAGGCATGGTCGTCCACGGTCAGCGTGCACAGCACGGCCGTGGGCGGGCGATCCCGCTGCGCCAGGTAGGCCTCCTTGCCGATGAACGACTGTGCCTTGACCCGTGGCCGGGTCATCCCCGCCTCGACCAGGTTGTACTCCGGGGTCAGCTCGTTGCCGAAGGCCCGGTAGCCCTTTTCCAGCCGGCCGGTCGTGCCGTACACACCGATGCCGACGGGCACCAGGCCGTGCGCCTGACCGGCGTCCCATACGGTGTCCCACACCCTGGCCCCCTGCTCCATCGGCACGTACAGCTCCCAGCCAAGCTCCCCGACGTAGGAGATGCGCGAGGCGAGCACGGTCACGCCGTCCATCTCCACCTCGCGGCAGGTGCCGAACCCGAACGCCTCGTGGGACAGATCCCCCAGGGTGACCGGCTGGAGCACGTCCCTGGCCCGGGGCCCCCAGATGCCCAGCGTGGTCCAGGCCGAGGTGAGGTCGGCGAGCTGGGCGCCGGGCGGTAGGTGATCGGTGAACCACTTCTTCTCGGCCATGCCGGTCGCACCGCCGGTGACCACGCGGAAGTGCTCGGCACCCAGGCGCATCACGGTCAGGTCGGCCTTGAACATGCCTTTGTCGTCCAGCAGCGAGGTGTAGATCACCCGGCCGCGGCGCACGTCGGCCTGCGCCACGACCAGCGACTGCACCGCGTCAAGCGCGGCCGGTCCGGTGATGTCGAAGACCGCGAAGGCGGACAGGTCGACCAGGCCGCAGGAGTCCCGCATGGCCAGGTGCTCGGCGTTGATGACCGGGGACCACCAGCGCGCGTCCCATTCGGCGGAGCGCTCGGCGAGCCGGCCGGCGTAGCGCGCGAGCAGCGCCTCGTTGGAGCCGTACCAGTTGGGGCGCTCCCAGCCCGCCGTCTCGATGAACACCGCGCCCAGGTCCGCCTCGCGCTGGTAGAACGGGCTGACCCGCAGCGGGCGGCCCGACTCCCACTGCTCGGCGGGGTGGACGATGCCGTACATCTTGTTGAAGCCCTCGCGGGCCCGTGCCTGCACGTGCGCGACCGTCTGCTGGCAGGGGTAGAACCTGGCCACGTCGGCCTCGTGCACGTCGACGGTGGGCACCCGGCCCGACATCAGCTCGGCCACCACCCGGCCGCACCCCGGGCCCTCCTTGATCCAGCTCGCCGCGGCCGACCACAGCCCCTTGACCTCGGGCATCTCCCCCAGCAGCGGATGGCCGTCGGGGGTCATCGAGATCAGGCCGTTGATCGCATAGCGGATGCCGGCCCGCTCGTCACCCAGCAGGTCCGGCATCAGCTCCAGGGCCTCGGCCAGCTGGGGGTCGAAGTCGTCGGCGGTGAAGGGCATCTCGGTCGGCGACAGCGCCGCTTCCTCGTTGGACGGGATGTCGTCCGGGGTGACGATCATCGGGCGGTGCGCGTAGGAGCCGACCTCCATGTCGCCGCCGTGCTGGCGCTCGTACATGTTGGTGTCCACGTCCCGCACGATCGGGTAGGCGATCTCCCCGGTGGTGCCCGCGAACAGCGAGATGGGCCCGACGCTGATCATCTGGTGCACGATCGGGGTGAGCGCCAGCCGGGCCCCGGCCATCTGGGCGATGCGCGGGCTCCAGACGCCGCAGCAGATCACGCAGATGCCGGTCTCGATGTCTCCCGCGCTGGTCCGCACCGCCCGCACCTGGGGCCTGCTTCCGGCGTCCTCGGTGTCGATGCCAAGCACCTCGGCCCCGGCGAGCACGGTCAGTGCGCCCGAGGCCTGGGCCTGTTCCCGCATCAGGGTGCCGGCCCGGAGCGAGTCGACAACGCCCACGGTCGGGAAGTGCCCCCCGCCCAGGATCACCGATTCGTCCAGGTACGGCACCAGCTTGCGTAGCTCGGCTGGGGTGAGCACCGCGGCGGGTATCCCCCACGCCTTGGCGGCGCTGCACCTGCGGCGCAGTTCGGCCATGCGCTCGGCGGTCCTGGCCACCTCGATCCCGCCGCTCTGGGTGAACACCCCCAGGGCCTGGTACTGCTCGGTGCTGTCGCGGGTCAGCTCCATCATCATTCTCGAGTACTCGATCGGGAAGATGAAGTTCGAGGCGTGCCCGGTGGAGCCACCAGGGTTCGGCATCGGGCCCTTGTCCACGAGCACGAGGTCACGCCAGCCCAGCAGCGCCAGGTGGTGGACGAGGCTGTTGCCGACGATGCCCGCCCCTATAACGACGGCACTAGCCCTGGCCGGAGTCTCAGTCATGCCGCTGCTACCCACCTATCTCTCGTCTCACCGCACTATCTCCCCACGCCGCCCGGCACGGACACGGCCCCGCCGCCGGACTGCTGGCGGCGGGGCCGGTGTCAACGCCGGGCGAACGATACTGCTTCCTACTCGACCGGAATCTCCTTGTTGATCAGGCCGAGGTCGATGCCCTGCCTTCTGCGAATCACCCGCGCCGCGATGTACAGGACGATCGCCAGCACGTACATGGCACCCATGTAGTAGAGCGAGTCGCGGCTGTTCACGAAGTACAGGTCGTTGGTGAACCACTCATAGAGGCAGAAGCCGAGCAGCCCGATGGTGATGACGCCGGACACCGGGACGATCGGCACCCCGAGCACCTTGATCTTGCTGGCCGGCGACGCCGCCCACAGTTCGGGCTTGCGCCACGGCAGGATGACCACGGCTATCGCGCTGAACAGGTAGGTGACCGCGATCACCAGCGTGGCGTCCAGCGTGTAGGTGCGGAACGTGGTCGAGTACGAGTAGATGGCGGCCAGGCCCACGGCAGGCAGCAGCATCAGCACCAGCGAGTAGAACGGCACCTTCCGCTTCTCCGAGACCTCCGCGGCCCGGTCGGGCAGCACCCTGGCGAACGCCGCCGCGAAGATGACCCGGGTCGAGGACAGAAACAGCGTGCCCACCCAGCCGAAGAACCAGAGGCTCAGCACCAGGATCAGGACCACCTGGAACGCGGTGTTGTGCACCAGCCAGCCGGCGAACATGAACGGGTACGGCCAGATGCCGAACTGCGGGGTGAGGTTGTAGTCCAGCGAGTTCAGGTTCTGGTAGAAGCCCCAGCCGAAGGTCTTCGCCATCAGCAGCAGGAACACGATCGTGCACGCCGTGGTGATCCACAGCCCGGTGAACATGCCGGTGAAGACGCGCCGGAAGTCACTGGCACCGCGGATCTCGCCGTACAGCGTCGCGCCCCAGTTCGGCCACAGGAGGAAGAACATCATCGCCGGGACGAGCAGCATCGTCGGCCCGAGCGGGCCGAAGCCAAGCGAAGAGGTACTGTAGCCCGCCTTCACGGCCGCGGCGTTCGTCTTCGCGTAGGCGTTGTTGACGCCGAAGAGGTTGTGCGCTTCGAGGTTGAACGAGTTGATGAAGCTCTGGTGCGAGTTGAACAGCAGCAGCAGGACGACGACCAGGAAGCCGATCATGCCGCCGATGAAGCACCACCGCTGGACCTTGGCGTAGCCCGCCATGCCGATGGACACGAGGACGCCGGCCAGCGCGATCGTGATGAGCGTGATCACGAAGACGCCGTTACTGGTGCCGAACCACGCGGCGCCGCCGGCGGGCCAGGTCCACTTCAGCGTGGCCCACAGTGGCTCGAACAACTGGACGGCCAGGATGTTGCCGTAGATCGGCGCCCACAGCCACAGGATGAACCACCACCCGGTGGCGGCCATGACGAAGCCGAGCCCGCTGCCGAGGATGCGGGTCTGCCAGACGTAGTCGCCGCCCGCCCGCGGGATCGTGACGATGAGCCCGCTGTACGCGATGACCAGGAAGGAGACCCAGATCGCCGAGATGATGACCGCGGTGATCAACTGGCCGGTCGGGAAGGCCGGCCCGGCGAAGGTGAACTCGTAGATTCCCAGGGTGACGAAGTTGGTGGCCAGGCACGCGTAGATCATCGAGTCCCTGACCGACCAGCCCCGGACAAGGCCGGTGGCTTTGCGGAGGAAGAGGGCAGGCCTCTCCTCGCCTAGTGCTTCAGTCGCCATTTACGTGCCTCCCATGTGGGCTGATCCGGGGCGTGCTATGACCGGCTCCGCCGACGCGGGCCGGGTGGCAGCGCTCAACCGTTCACGAGAAGATATTTGGTGACCTTGCCCTTCTTCGCGTTCAGTTCAAGCAGCGCTCCCTGCAAGACGCCATCACCATAGACGCTGCCCGGATTAATGGCGAGCGTCCTTCCCATTTTCTTTACACCACGGCTCTCGTGTATGTGGCCATGAACCGAGAGCATGGGTTGATAGCGAACGATTGCGTCCCGAACGGCCTTGGATCCAACCGGTTTCATGACCGCTCCGCCGTGAATCGGGCGCAGCGTCGAGTCCAGGGCCGGCGCCTCGTCGAGGCCGGTTCCATACGGCGGGGCGTGGAAATTGAAGATGGCGCGTTCCATGTCCGGCACCAGCTCGGCGACCGCGTCGATCTTCGGCGTCAATTCCTCTTCCGGTGCCTCACGGAAGGTGTCCCACGGGGTCGGGTTGGTCCAGCCCATCGACACCAGGTGGAACCCGTCGAGGTCGAGCAGTTTCCCTTCGGCGAACGTCACGGAAGGCGACGACTCGATCACCGGATCGATCTCGAAGAAGTCGTCGTTCCCGCCATTCAGGATGCACGGCACCTTGCCACCGCCGAGCTTGGTGTCGGCCATGTCCAGCCAGCGGTCGAGGGAAGAGAGCATCTCGGTGCCGAAGCGCTCGTCGACCGCGCCCTCTTCCTTGCTGAGATGATCCAGCTCGTCCGGGCTCATCACCGCCGGGTACGAACCGCGGTTGCGGATCTGACCCTGGATCCGCTCCAGTTCTTCCTTGGACTCGATGCGGCGCCGCTCCCCGCCGAACACCACTTCCCAGTACCCGTTGTGAGTGGTGATCGGCACCATCACTTTGCCGGTGACGTCCCCGCCGAGG
>Ga0207664_10001199_pt1 | contig 17231 bp, 32 predicted proteins | sample LARL83metaG_FD_184349 | JGI IMG/M metagenome (GOLD analysis project Ga0207664, IMG submission 184349) | Corn, switchgrass and miscanthus rhizosphere microbial communities from Kellogg Biological Station, Michigan, USA - LAR L8-3 metaG... | ecosystem: Host-associated > Plants > Roots >... | reverse complement strand
ATTGAAGTGCTCCTCCTACACCAATAAAATCGAAAGTTCCTTCACCAAAAGCCATTCCTTCGGGAGTTCTTTTGTGATGAAGAGATTGGTTAGTCCAAACACATTGAGAATCTGGAATAATCTCTTTGAAAAGTTCCTTAAAGAATTCATTAGTCTCATAGTGATTTCTAATTCTTTTTCCAAGCTTTTCAGCATTCTTAGTTACTTCACTAACCAGAAGAAGTCTAATATCTTGCCTGTGAACTTTTGTCATCCAGTCAATATAGATATCGGTACAGCCAATCTTCTGAAGAAGATCAATATCTTTATTCCCGAAGGGTAAGGCCCGCCACATTGGATAACATTCGCTATAGACTGTACTTTTATAGTGATCTCGTGGAATCTCAATAACTTCTTTAAGTCCATCTTTCATTACTGCCAAACACATCTGAAGATGGAGATTCTTTCGAGGATCAGGATTTAATTGAAATTTATTTTTCCTAAGTACAGTTACAGCAAAATAAAATAGGTTAGCAAAAGAGTTAAGCCTATAAGCTGTTTTCTTAGTCTCATTATCCCAATTTGCCTCAATCGGAATAAGCCTAAAAGAATTAATCACATTCCTAGGAATATAGGCTTCACCTAGCATTCCTATTTTATAGCCCTTTTTTATAAGTTCCTCAACCTGAGCTTCATTAGCTCTTTGTTGAGAATCATATAACCGGGCTTCAGTTGGAGTAAATTGGGTCATTTAAAAGGGTTGCTCTGAATAAGTCGTAACGATGTTGTTATATTTTACGCTAAAAGCACAAGGCTGCGTTACATCAAGTTGAAGACTTGGTTCAACAGCTTGTCCCCAATTACTAGGGTCCCAATTTAATCCTTGAAGATTTGTTGGAACTTTGTATTGAACTCCATTAATGACGAAGTAAAGAACTGAAAACTTCTTATTAGGCACATCAATGTTGTATCTAGCCGCCCAGTGAAACCATGTATCTACGGGAAGTTTTCCAGTCGAGAGTCCAATATCTGTCCAACTCATTCCTTGATTGTCGATCTGGATATTTCCATTATTGAAAGTTTCAATCTGAGAAGAAAAATCACAAATATTATTTACTGTTTGTCCTTTAGCATCAAAAACTGAGATTTTATGGTCAATCTCTAAGCAACGCATATAAGCTGCGGCTTCGTCTGGAATAAATATATCAAGGTCAAATCCTAAATAAGGAAGTGGATTTCCTCCAAATGGAGTTGGAAGTGGACGGGCGCAATGCGCTAAAGCCCCTCCATATTGCTGTTCTGCTTCAATAAAAATTTCTAAAGCCCCATTAATATATTCCGGTTTAAAAGATGTAGCCGGTACTGGATTAACGCTCTTGTCATTAACAACTTGCCACGGTAATTTCTCTAAACCACTATCAACAATTGTGAACATTGAACAAAGCTCCCTAGTTTATGTATTTGGATTTCTCACCTAGTTCTTTGTCGGTGGCTTTCGATACTAAATCCATTGCATCTTGCATTAATTTTTGCTGTTCTTCATTTAGATTAGATGTATCTGCATTAACAAAATCTTCAACTCCAGCAATTTCTTCAGAGCCTTCAGCTAAATTATCTTCTGCTAATTTTTGGGCTTGCTCTGGTTGTTTAGGAGCATTGACTTTTTGTAGAGCAGCTAACAAATTATTAGTAACTTTCTCATGCTGACTATAATCATGATCCTTTGGAAGCGAAACTTCAGTCCTAGAAACCTTAGCTAAAGTTCCTTCGCGATCCAAAATATCTTGTGCAGCTTTTAATCTGAGGGCGGGATTGGAAGAATTAAGAAGAGTATCTCTAATAGCATGAAGAGCATCAGGCACCATATCAGCCATTACTTGATGGCGAGCTTCAATATTTTTTAAAGCATCTTTTTCAGCCTGACTTAAAACATTAGTTGCTGCTGTTACTTTAGCCGCGACATATTCAGGAGTGTTTTTTAACATCCTTACATATTGAGGAGTAATACCTAAAGCAAATCCAATTTCAGTATCTGAAAAACCTTGCGCCTCAAAAAGAGCAGTCATCCTGATCTTTAAGTATTTCCTCCAGCCTTTAGTCGCACCTGTTCCATTATTAAGTTTTGCCGAAGGCTTTCCTGCATTGGTTGTTCCGAACTGCATTAGTTATTAACTCCTTCACTCTTAATATCTAGTGTTGGCGGAGCTAGTAGCGCACTTGTCAAAACTGTCTCTGGTGTTAACCCAGTCCACCTACAAACATTCTCGCAATAAGCTTCTGAGTTATTTTCTGTTGGTGGTGCCCATTTATAAATTGCTTGCTTCACTGTTAAACCCAAATAGTGAGCTTCGAGTAAAGAACTCATAGCTTCCCAACCAATTTGATCTGTTGGAAAGAAAGCAAAACGAGGAGACTCGTTGTTATACGAAGTCTCCTCTATTTTGGTCGCGCCATGCATTATGGCGAAACGACCCTAATTTATATTACCGGGGTTATGATTTCTACGAGCGCGAGAGTTATAAATCAACCACCCTTCCATATGCGAGAGGGCTTCGCAGAAGGTGAATTTTTGTTGGACTGGGCCGATCAATTCTTTAGGCTCGCTTTCTCTCTACATCGCGCTGAGAATTTTTAGTTGCCTGTTTAAACAAGGTCGGGTCTTGTTTAGACCAATCGTCGAAATATTCTTTTAAGGCTCGAAAAGTTGGACCTTTCATCTTAGTTTGTTTTAAGTCAATTTCTTCTGGCTCTGTGATTTTTTCGAGCTTCATATAGGATTTTTTGCCTTTTAATGCTTGTTATCATAGTCTCATCTAGCCCCGCTAGGGTCAAGAAGTTTCTTTGGTTGTAATTATCCTTCAGTGTTATTTAATGGTGGCTGTAATTTTATGTCGGGCGGGGGCTTGGGGGACTTATTATATATCTAAAATCTCTCTCAAGACGGTAGAGATATTCAACAATTTGAAATTAATTTATAAGCTAGCTTGTTAAATTTGTTAAAAAATTTTTTTCGGATCCCCCCGCGTTTTAAAAAATTATTTACCATTTAGTCACCTGGAGATGCCCTTTAGGTACTACTTAATTATTATTTAGTTGGTCAACACAACAGGAGTTGTTGTTTAATACTTAGATAATAAACTTTATGCTTGCAGAAAAATAGACCAGGCGTAGAATTATCTCAGGTCGGAGGAATGACCAAGAGAGTTGAGAAAAAATGTACAGAGTAAAATGGTTCAATAAAGATTTTCAAGTCACTCGGATGCTTGATTACAGAGGATTGGATGATGCTGTGCATCATTTCAATAATCTGCGTCAATCGGAAAATAACAAATGGGCTGAAATTTATTGGGTTCCACTGCAACCTGAGATGTTTCCTATTTAACAATTTAGGGCAATTGCCCTAATGAGGTGCAAAAATCTAATAGTCGAGAGACTTTAAATCTAATTGGAGAATTATGGAAAACACGAATGTCTACAAAGTCACGTTGAGCGGAGATGTTGCCGAAAAACTTTATACAGCTTTTTTCGGCCTTCCCGATCAGCGTAGAGAGAAAGTCGAAGAACAAATCGACAATCTCACGAAAACGATGAAGATTGACCGAATTGAAGCGATTAAGATCGCAACTTTCCACGAAATATTCGAGCCGAAGTTGGATCATTACTACGAAAAAGGACAGGTCCAACGCGAAAAAATCAAGACTGACACAGTTAACATGCTGGCCAGTCTCAGCCAAGAAGAGAGAAATAACTTGCTTGCCAGTTTGGGAGTAGTTCAGAAGTAGGTCGAACCGATCAGGGCATTAATTGATAATTTCGGTTAATGCCCTGTTGTTTGCTTTACTTTTGAAAAGAGGTGAAAATGACGGATGAACAATTCGAGTTACTTCGTCAACGATTGAATAAGTTCCACTCAGATAATCGTCGCGCTTTAAAAGATGCTGACTCTTTAGCTAAGAGGAGCGGAAAGTTTATCTGGATGCCTTATCAATCACGCGCATCTAAGATGGCTGAAGAGAAGTTATCTTTGGGCGTCAATGATGTTTTAGAAAAACAGAAGATTCCCATAGATTTTTTGTTATCTAAGGAATCTGGTTTAGGCGAGTTTTTGAAGAATTTAAGCTCGCTCCAAAATAAACCAAAGCGATAATGCAGAGATAGCTCGAAGGGGCTATCTCTTTTGTTTGGTGGGCTTTAGGCCCACTCTCACAATGGATCAAATTACCCACTCTCTCCCGAAGGGAGCTAAAACCTAGAATCCAAATGTCTTAGCCCCATCTGAAGTATCGGTGGAATGGTGCCACAACCTTTTCTGGAAGTTTACTTGCCTCTGGTGGTCAGTTGTCTTATTTTTTAGTTTTCTGTTATTGTTGAGTTTTTCCTTATTGTTTTATTATAAAAAAAAAAAAAAAAAAAAAAAAAAAAAAAAAAAAAAAAAAAAAAAAAAAATTAAATAATAACGGAAAGATCGATACAAAAAACCATAGGACAAAAGACAACTATTTTTTTAAAAAAGCTCTCGACACCAAAACAGAGATATGGGAGAAAGAGCTAAAAGCTCTGAAATCAAGGGGTTAGGGGCGCAGCCCTAGGGGTGGGTAGACCAGGCGACAAAAGACACAAGGCTAAAGCCTAGAAAACAAAGGTTTTAAGAGCACTCATATAGGTTTGCAAAATCCACTTGACACAGTGCTTCGCACTAGGAGATAATCAGTCTTCAGACATTGAGCCAGCTAAAGCTAAGATATAACTAGATTTTAGTTATAAGTCTCAGATGAAGGTGATTATAATGGGGTTAATTAAGGAAAAGTTTGAGATTTTAAATCATTTAGATGATGAAGATTTGAGAAAAGCGACAACTTCTTCACAGATTGAAGATGTTTGGACGGCACTTCTTTTTGCGAGAGTTAGAATTTCTAAACTCGTAGAAAATGGAGTGGGACAAAAAGACAAGAGTTTTAGTTCAAGAGCGGAGCTTAAAACGCTGAAATTTCTCGAAGATTTGCTTGAGAAGCGTTATAAGTTTCTTCAAAAAAGGATTCAAAAGAAAAAAGATAAGACAAATGCTGTTAAACAGCAAAAGGCTGATTTATATAAACTTGTTGATAGTGGGATAATGACGAGTTTATTAAGGGAAAATGCTGTTAAAACACGGCAATTGGAACAATTGAAGTTAAAAGCTGAAATAACTTCTGGAGATGAATTAATTAGTCATGATACTCTTGCAAGCAAGCTAAGAAATGAGATTCAAGAGATTATGAGAGTTAATAATGTCCCAATTGAAGAAGCTATAAAGCTTTTAAACAAAGAGAAAAAGAAAACAGCAATTTCAAATGAAGCTGAGACATTACTAGACAAGAACATCAACAACCCTGAATCTGAATCAGAACTTCAATCCAGTGTTGATGAAGAAAGTATTTCTTCTTCTCTACCTGATTCAATGTTTGATGTTTTAGCTTCTAACGAATCAATGACAAAAGCTAATCCGATACACTTAGTAAGTGAGGATTCAAATGAGGGGAAGAAAACCGAAGCCACTGACGAATAGTGTTGAGTTAGACGATACTGAGATTAAGCTTTTAGTTAGATGTCTAACTCTTGGTATTTCTTGTTCTTATTATGGTGTTAGTCGAGAGTTAGCTATTTTGAAAGAAAAGCTTGAAAACATTCAGATTCAAAGGCTAGAAAGGACAAATCCGTTATGAGAATCTTCAAAACAATAAAAGAAGCTCGTGAGTGGTGTTTATTTAACACTCATGGAAATTGTAGCATTTTAGTAATTCATCCAAAACTAAATTTTCCTTGGAATGTTTATTTTGATAAACAGAATGAATGTTTTTTTGGAGAGCCAAGATGCTAATTAAAACCCAAAATCAACAAAACTGGCTCGAAGGTTGTTTGTGGTTTGGAGTTTTGGTAGCGGGATTTATTTTTTGGATTTGTTGGTAAAAGCGAGAGTTTTTAATCTCGCTTGAGGTGCTCTTAAACTATAGCTTTGAGACTTACGGAGGTGGGTCGTTGTGATAAATGATTTAAGCTATAGCTTTTACGAAGGAGCATCTCAAGGGGGATTAAAAATATGCCAACTTGTCTATGTTGTGAGAAAGATTACAACATCGAAGATTCAACCGCTTTTGCTCATCTAATTATAGATGACAAAGAAACAACTCAAATGCTCTATGACAATCGTCAAATGTTTTGCAGTAAAGAATGTGAAGCAATAGATCAAGAATGGCTAACCAACGGAAATAAAATAATGGACTCTGCAAAAGCAGAGAATCCTCAGCTTTTTCTTAGAACAAGCATGACAAAAGAACAAAATGAAGCCCTAAGTTCAATTAAGAAAATGGGCCTAAACTTCAGAAATGAAGACATTGCAAATATGGTTCCGGGAGATGAGAATGCCTAAATTCTTTGAACAGTATTTAAAAACATTAAGTAAAAAGAGAAAAACCGAGCTTTTGAATTGGTGGACTGAATCTACGGATAGAGATATCATATTTCAAATGTTCACCATTCTTAATCCATCAACTAGTCAAATAATCAAATATAACAGAGGCAATAAGAGTAATCAAAATGAAGAACCTAATATTTAAAATTAACTGGCGAACCATTTTTTGTCGACACAAAAGATATTTTTTAAAGGACAAATGGTGGAACTGCTTGGATTGCGGAAAAAGGCTCGCTCCGAGCTGTTTTGTGCAGAAATTGAGCCAAATGTCCACAACTAAAGACGACTTTAGTCTTGACAACACTAAGCCGAAGGATGTAGCATAGACCATAAAGAGATTGATTTTAAATCTCATTGGGCTGTGCGATACCAATTAGTAAGTATGATAAACACTAGCAAAAATCTAACCGAAAGGATAAGATTACTGCTCGTACTTTATCCGGGGAAGCTTATTAATTGGTATCGCAGAACCCAACAACTAACAACAAATAAAAGTTTGAAGGTTGGTAAGTTCTAACCAGCAACACCAGCTTTTAAAAGTAGTTAAATCTAAACCAAGTGAAAAGGAAAAATCGAAATGGCTACAGCAACCGATGCAACCAGCAGTGTAGGAATTGTTACCAACAACGAAACTTATCGTGTTTACGTTAAGTTAGACAGCGAAGGGAAGATTCAACTTAAGGAAACTAAGGTTGTAACTTCTGGAAAAGAAAACAAAACTTGGAATGATCTTGATGCGGATAAAGATTATACCTTGGCAATTGAACAAACTGTCCGTGAATATAAAGCAGGATCATGGGATGCTATTGTTTCTCTGATTCCTGATGAAGATGAACGGTTGATTATTTTCAACTCTGGTCTTAATGCCAAGAGTGATCGTAAACTTAAGTCTGTTTTGACTGAAGTTGATGATGCTGGAACAAATCTTACTTTTGAACCAGTTTCACTTTACGATACACTTGATCTTATTCAGGAACCAACTCAGCGTAGAAATCTAACGCCAGTAGATAAAGCAATTCGTTCTATTCGTCAGGCTGTTGAACTTATGTTCCCGACTGCTTCACAGGAAGTTAAGGAAGCTAAGGTTCGTGAGTTTCTCGGTGCAATGCAAACCGCGGGAGAAGTTGAGCAGAGCTGACTTAATAAATTAGCTGAAGAACTTGGTAATTCAAATATTCTTTTAGTAGGATTGAGAAAACCTACTAAAAAAGAAATTATAAATGGATTAGCTTTAGATTCAGCTATTTAAAAACCTTAAATTTGGAGGGAGCTAATAACTCCCTCCTTAGTTTTTTATGTTTTTCTTAGTGCCCCCTTGGTGGAATTGGCAGACACAGTGGACTTAAAATCCACAGATTTTAAAAAATCGTGAAGGTTCGAATCCTTTAGGGGGCACCAAGAAGGATATAAAAAAATGGTTAAACAACAAAATTATTGTGGTTGTTGTGGAAATGAAATTCCTTTTGGTGATTGGTGTTTAAAATGTACTAAACACATTCTTCAAAATAGATATATTTCAATTTGGGAAAGGACTTATTTTGCGCAATACAATAAAGATTGTCCTTACCAAATTAAATTAGAAGAATAAACACAAAATTAAAAAACTAAATATCGAAAGGGCATACTTGGTATGTACATCCATTATGCGGAAATAGACATCCCTAGCGGAGCGTCTACAAATAAGTTCGTTCAGCTATTTCTAGCTGGTAGTGACCACGGGAGATTTAATATAACTCTCGGTCGGCAAGAATACTTCACCTCGAAATATGATTGGCAAAACTTCGGTATTCCTGTTGTGTCTTTGTTGAAACAAATTCCCTCAAGTTTGAGAGCTTTTGACAATGAAATAAAGGTTTGGACAATACCTTTAGATAAGTTTGAGTTTCTCAAACAAACTATTCTAAAAGCTCTCAACTATAAATATAAACAATATTCCAAAGGGAATTTAATCACTGAAGCAATTTTATTCAACCCAGACGCAGCAAAATACGCTGAAGTGCCAAAGGCTGAAGATTTCTTTTATGAACAGCCAGTGGGAAATTTTGAATCAAGTTCAGATACTTTAACTCTTCAACAATTAGAAGAGAAGCTTCAAGAAATGCTCGGAGTTAGTTCTTGGTCTGGTTTGTGTGAATCAGATTTAAAGAAAATGTATAGAAAAGCAGCTATGAAATATCATCCTGATAGAAATAACGGGGATAGTTCTAAGATGTCGGAATTAAATTATTATTGGCAGGAATATCAGAAAGTGAGTGTGAAATGACTGAAACATTTCAAACATTCAACACTACAGATGGAGAATTACTTCTGGCTGTTTCTCAAATTGAAAGTTATTTATGGCCAGACGATAAATATCCAGATGTTTGTATGTTGAGGACTAAAAGTGACAAAACTTATGAAATCTCTATAACTAGAGAAAAGTTAATAAAACTTTTAGACGCTTATTATGGAGTTAAATAAATGGCATTTAAACCAAAACTCGGCTCAAATCTTGGTTCTCTTTTAGAGCAAGAGAAACAAAAACAAGAGATTGAGAAACAAAATGCATTAATGAAGACCTCGAAAGAGGGTCAGACAAAACTTGAAGTTAAGTTTAAATCTCCTGAAGAAGCTAAGGAAAGAATTAGAATTATCTTTGATGATAGTGGTTCTATGTCAGGACAAAAAATCAAAGATGCACGAGATGGTTGTATTGAGTTTATGAGGAATTGTGTTGTTAATGAAACTGCTTGTGCGATTCATTTAATGAATCCTCAATATCAATCAGGTTTGGTTGATATTTCAAATTTAACAACTAACCTTCCTGCACTTTCGATTTTGATTCAAAAAATTGAAGCCCCTGGTGGGACACCACTTTTTGAGACAACAAGAAAAGCTCAAGCTTCTAAGCCTTCGGCTACTCGTTATGTTGTGTTTTCGGATGGTTGTCCAGACAACGAAGATGATAAAGAACAAGTAATTAGTAAAGCAATTGAAGAAAAAACTCCAATTGACACAGTTCTAATTTCTAGCTACGAAGTAACAGAAATTGACAGGGCTTATCAAATTCTGAAAGAATTAGCCGATCGAACTGGAGGTTACTTTTTGGTTTTCGATCGAAACAAAGTAGATTTTAAGTCTGCTTTTAAATATCTCGCTCCAACTCTTCGTGGACGCTTGTCTGATGGAAAAGTCCGTTTAGCTTTAATAGCAGGAGAGCTTAAATGAATAATGAAGAGATTTTCAAGATCTTTACTGAAGAACAGCAAAAAATAATTGCTGATATAGTCGAAAATTACATTGATGAAGTTGATGAGAAATTAAAAAAGCTAAATGAAAATGATGATTGGGAAGCTCAGATAAAAGAATATCTAAGAGCTTACTATCTTATTCTTAGATCTATGGAATTTGCTTCCGTAGATCCAAGAATGCTAGTAGTCAAGGCTATTTGTGAGCCCATTCTTCAAGAGGTAATAAGTTTTACACTTAGATTTTTAGTAACAAACTATTTTAACCAAAAGAACCAAAAAGCAGTCGAAGAGCTTAAAAGAATGGTTGGAGAATAAATCTATGAATGATTTAACTCCCGAACAAGACGCAACACAAAAAGCTCTTAGTGCAAAAATGATTGTCCTCGGATTCATAGCAAAATTCACTCGCTGTGAACCGGGGCCAATCATAACTCAATATTATTTTAAACCTCTCCCCACTAGTAAACTAGCTGTCGTGTTTAACAAAACGGAAGACTTAGCTTTAGCCGTAGGTGCCGAAGAACCTCTTCTTATTCAACGGGTGAGAGATGAAATTTCAATCGCCGTTCCTAATCGTATAAGAAGTCTTATCAGTTTTGATTCTTGTTTACATTGGCTTGCTACAAGTAGCGATACTCAAGAATTGCAACTCCCGCTACTCATGGGTCAAGATACTACTGGAAAAAACTTTTCTCTTGATTTGTCCACTCAGCCTCATATTCTTATTGCTGGTTCAACTGGCGGTGGAAAAAGCGTTTTCTTAAGTCAGCTGATTGCTTCTTTAGCAGTTCAGAAAACTCCAGAAGAATTAGAGTTTATTTTAGTTGATACTAAACAACTAGATTTGACTCTTTTTTCTTCTTTAGATCATGTATCTAACATGGTTGATAAAGTAGAAGATCTACATGAAGCTTTAGATTGGCTTCTTTCAGAAGTTCGTAGAAGAACAGAAAAAATGAAAGGAATTGCGAGAAACATCAAAGAGTGGAACAATCTAAATGCTAACAAACCATTAAGATATATAGTTTTAGTTATTGATGAATTAGCAGACGTTATTCAACAAGATAAAGGACTTGCTAAAGATGAGGACAAAGAAACAAAAAGAATCAGAATTTCATCAAAACTTATACAACTTGCAGCAGTTAGCAGGGCGGTTGGAATACATATCATTGCAGCTACACAAAGGCCCTCGATTGAAGTTATATCAGGAGACTTTAAAACAAATTTTCCAACAAGAATCTCATTCAGATTACCATCAAGTGTTGATTCACGAATTATTATCGATGAAAACGGGGCTGAGTGCTTGCTTGGAAAAGGTGATTATTTATTTAAATCAGCTCAACGATCAACAATCCAAAGAGCCCACGGATCATTCGTAAGAATGGAAGATATTGCTTTAATTTTAACTCAACATGAGATGATTAGGAAAACATTTCAACAACAAAGAAAAATGAAAGAAGAAAAAGAAAAAGAAGTCCTAAAAGAAAGGAGTATATGAACGTTGAATACGAAAAAGCAATTGCCTATCTTCACGGAAAAATATCAACCGAGATTGAATATTTCTGCAAGAGTCTCCAATTACCTGAACAAGACATTACCATTAGGCTGGGAACATTATTTCTCGGCTTGTCGAGCGGGGAAGAATTACGGATTGAAAATAATTTGTCCTTATTGCGATCAAAAACCACCAAGAGAAATAAAAAATTACGCTCGATGGAGATGGCTAACGATTCATATAATAAAACACAAAAGAGAAAAAGTCCAATAAAAAGAAAAACTGATTGGTGGACTAGATATACAAAAGCAGAACTAAAAAAAGAAATGGCTAGAAGAAGTAAAATGAGGAAAAGAAAGAATGTCAAAAGAACATAAATTCAACACTAAAATAGCCCACTTAGTTTCAATTCAAACAACCCGAACAAAAGTAATAATCGGCGTTTTCGAGGATCATGGCGACGCTATTCAATTCGCTCACGAAAATGGAGAGAATGTAGTTGTTGAAGATGTAAACTGGTTTCCTAAAAGGCGCCAACGATTCAAAAATCCCTTGCTTGCAGGTAGCCCTGTAAGCAAACAACATCTCGAAGATAAGGAATAAGAAGGATGGAAAAACCAACGTGTCAGAAATGTAATGAATTAGCAAAACTTCTACTCGAGGCTAGAGATGCACTTCCAGCTATTAGTTTAGCTTCTGCTAAAATTCGAGGAATTGATTTAACTTTAGCGGATCGTATTGAACAGGCTTTAGAGCCTTGGAGAATTTCATAGTTAAGGAATAAGCCCTTCCCACAAGGGCAGGTTGCCTGTGAGGGAGGTAAAGCGATTTAGTGCCTCATTCCAAACGACTTATTTAGTCCTTGACGGATGGATGTAATTCCAGTAGCCTAAAAAAAGCGAATTACATCCATCTCCGGCGAGCCTCCCAAGTTCTTATTAATTATCTTCTGGACTAAAGAATGTCAAAACAACTTAAAACTAGAAAATCTGATCCAACTACTTCACGAGTAGTAAAATATATTCGTGTATCTGCATACCATGAATTAATGTTTAGCCAAATGCCCGGTAAAGAATATCCCGGTTTACTTATTCGTCTACTTCTTGACAAGTATTTCGCGCATGAATTACCCGATGTTGAGAAAAAATTCCAAGCTGAAGTGCAGAAAAAACATCAAGAAAGGTTGAAAATATTAGATAATGGAAGACCTAAACAGAAGTCAGCCACAACAAACATCTGAAGACAGTGGCAACCAGCAGCCCTCCGAGATAACAATATGCATGCTCTGTAGAGAACAGAATTTAACAGATCAAACACAATTTAATAATTGTAAAAAGTGTAACTCTGTTTATTGTCTCCACTATGCATCAACTATTGATCCCAGTCACTGCACAAACTGCCTCTATGATGTTCAGGTAAAAGAGGAAATTGTGTCTAAAACTGAAACGCATTACAACGAAAAAGAAGACAAAACTTACCAAAAGACTCGTAAGGCTAAAAGAATATCTCTAGGTGGTATGCACTGGCTTTTTCAAGCAAGAAAAATCCAACTTATGACAGATTTAGAGTTGGAATTAGCCATTGAATATCATCGAGATACTTTGAATCAAATGCTTTATGAAAGAGATGAGAGACGAAGCCAAAAAGCTCATCGAAATGCAGGTAAACCACTTCCGTTAAGATTTGTTGGAGCAGTTACGGAAAGTGAAAGTACAGTTGAAGTTAAGAAAACTAAAGTTAAACAAGCTACTAAAGCTGATCCAATGGCGATGTTACTACAGGCAAAGAAAATTCTTCAACAAGCTGGAATGACTCCTGAGATGATTGCGAAGTTAGCTTCAGGTGGTAAAAAATGATAAAATGGATAACTGACAAAAATGGATTCATTTGGAGAAAACCCAGTTCTTGCAATCATAGGTGGAAATATAGTAACGGAAAAAATGTTAAGTGCGCTTTATGCAACGAAACTCTCGATTTATCAAAAGCGAGTCAAAAATAAAGTTTGTTGTTATTGCGGTAAAACACCTGTTACTACATTTAAAGGATGCTTAGAATGCAGAAAAAAGAAACATCCAAAAAGAATGAAGAAATTAAGATGTTTTCGTCTGGAGCGAAATCTAGTGGAAAAGTGACTAGATTTGATTTTCTACCAAGAGCATTTATGGAAAGAGTTGCTAAGAGATTTGAATTAGGAGCACAGAAATATCCACCCTTTAACTATAGAATTGGTTTTAATGATAAAGATTTTGTTTTAGATAGAATTAATCATTTAGAAGCTCATCTTCAAGCTTTCTTACACCCAAGAACAGAAGAAGAATATAATGATGATAATTTAGCAGGAATTGGTTGGGCTATTGCTTTTCTTATGGAACTTGAAGAAACTCAAGAAGGAAGAGATCTTATTAATGAAATCCGTCACGAACATATGGGGAGACAGATTAGAACAGATAAATAAATGTATGAATGAATTGCAAGAAATTTGGAGAATGGATAAAACAAATCTACATCCAGAACATAGATTTGGATGTACGTTAGGTGAATTTGATTGGTTAGATGAATTACATAGGATATTACATGAACTATCCTGAAACAATCCAGCAACTTGAAAAAAAGCTTCACTGGCTCCAGTTTGGAGAAGATGGGGTTCTAGAGATTTATCTAGATAACCATATGCTTCAAACATTTAGAATGTGTGAAGCTAGATTTTTTGAAGAATTTGTAGAAGGTTATAAACCAAAAGGTTCTTTAGGTAGAATTTGGTTTCTAGATTTTGGCGTTTGTGTTCACAAAGCCGTTGAAATTTATTACAGAGATAGAAAAAAGGGCGCATTTGATTTAATGGGATGGATTTCAAAGATAGCCCGCCAGATTTGGGATGAGAAAGATATGGAATATTGGGCCAACGAAGATCTTTGGAAGGGACATAAATATAATTCCTACAAAGATTTAGGAGGCTTTCTAGGATTTTGCGGGCTATTGTTTCAATATGCACAATATTTTAGTGTAGAGAATGAAAGATTTAGAGTTATTGGAACGGAGCTTTATTTTGGAAAAAATAAGGAAGTTCCACTTTTAGATGTTTGCCCTCTAAGTTTAAATGCTCACGCAAAAATTTGTGATTGTGGTTGGCCTTTCCGTCTCTATCTCGCCGGTAAAATTGATCTCTTAGTCGATGATGGTTATTCCATTGGTCCTATGGATCATAAAACTTCCAGAGATTTCATGGGTAAAAATCCAACTATAAATTATGAAATCCAAGAAGGAATGACGGGGTATGTGTTTGCTGCTAAAGCGATTTTAGCAAACTTTAATAAATACACCAACAGCGAACATAATATTCCTCATGAAGTTCCTGTAGGACGACAAGTAAATAAAATCTGGATGAACTTTCTTCAAGTAAAACCAGCAAAAGCTAATATGGCTGATAGATTTAAAAGAGTTCCTCTTTATAAAACCGACGAAGAACTCGAAATGTATCGTCAAAGACAAATTTCAACTGCTGCAAGAATTTACCAACTTCTAGAAAACTACAAAGAAGATGGCTCAGGTTTACAGCCATTTTATAATCACATGGCTTGTACAAATTGGATGCATAGAAATTGTTTGTTTCAACCAGTTCATAGACAAAATAGTAGACAAAACCAATTAACTATTTTAAATGTAGATTTTGTAAAAGATCAATCCGGTGTTTGGAATCCAGAACAGGTGGAGGATTAACTAGAAAATGATGTCTGTTTCTTTCCGTTCAACAACTTCAATGGAAACTGCAATGATGAGATGTTCAGTTTTACAAGATAATCATATGCAGTGTAATCATAAACCTTCAAAGTTAGTTAAAACAACTGTTATTCCAGATAATATCGTTAACCATAATGGTAAGGCTTTTGTTCTTTGTCAAGCTCACTTTAACATTTACAAAGATGTTAACCAAAACGATGTAGAGTTTGTAGATGAAGATCTTCCAAAGAAAGAACTAACACACAAGGAGAGATAAATGCTTCTACTTTTATTGGTAATTCTCTTAGTTTTCGGCTTCGGTGGAGGTTACTACGGATATGGTAGATGGGGATATGGTGGAGGAATTGGAATTTTTGGTTTAGTTCTTCTACTTATCATTATTTTTTATTTCCTTGGCGGGCCTCACTACAGATTTTAAAGTTTTAAAAACTGAACTTAAACATAAACTAAAACTAAAAAGGAGCGCATTTAAATGTCATCTCAAGATAGTTCCCTAGCCGCCTTTGAAGGAATAAAAGGCGTAACTGCTGCTACGGAGCTTAGTTCGACAAATAGACTTAAAATTGCAATTGTAGGTAAACCTAAGAGTGGAAAGAGTTGGTTTGCTGCCAGTGCTCCTAAGCCAGTTATGGTTTATGATTTTGATGATCGAGCTGAATCTATTGCGGGAAAAGAAGGAGTTTTTGTTAAAACTCTCGTAGACGTAGATCAACAAAAACCAACTGGAATGAAAGAAATTGAAAGTGATTTATCAACTTTCAAGTATCGAAAAGCTGAAGGTAAACCAATTCCATCGACATTTGTTTTTGACACTGTAACTAATATGATTCGTTGCATGGAGAATGAACTTTTTAGTCAAGAGAGTTCTCTTTATAGACAATTAAAGCTTTCTCCAGTCAAGAGTCTTAGGATGAGAAAATCCTGGGATGCCATTAATGGAGTTGATGCTTATACTAGATATTTGATTACTGAATTTGGTTCACTTGGAAATATTATTTTTGTCTTCCATTCTAGACCAGAAAAAGACGTAACTGAGTCTACAGCTGAAAAGACAGTTTATACAGATCAAATAACAGTTGATCCTCAATACATGGCAAAGTGTTTGTCATTGTTTAACGAGGTTTATAAAATTGAAATTGATTCCATGAATAAATATACAGTAACTTGTAAGGCAAACTATACATTCACTGCCTCTACAACACTTTTGATTGATGAAGTTGAGGAACCAGATATTATGAAGATTATAGAAAAACACCATAAGAGATTAAAGGAGCGTATGAAGTAATGGCTAAATGGAAGATTAGAACAATTTCACATAATCCAGATGATTCATCTCAATATGAAGAAGTTATTGATGCTGACAATTGCATGTTAGATTCTACAGGTCAGTTTTTAGTATTTGCTAAAAGTTCAGGAATTACAATCCCAAATCCTCAAGGGCAAGGTTCTTCTCATGTTATGAATGCTATTAGATTTGTGAATTGTAGATATTTAATTGAAGCTTTCGATGTTACACATTCAAAGCTTTTAGCTAACTAAAGTTTTTATGGGATTAAGCGGTGAACGGAAACGTCAACGTTTAATAAAAAGAAACATAAACTCTAAACTGAAAAGGAAACAATTAAAACTTATGTGTGCATTTAAGATGAAGTATGATCAAGAAAAACTCGAAGGACTTCAACCAGTACCAGCAGGGATTTACAAGGTGTTGTTTGTAGAGTTTAAGCCAAAGAAGTCAAAGCCAAATTTGGCAAAAGGTGGAGCGCAATCCCTTAACCTTAATGGAAAGGTTAAGATTCTCGATCATCCTGAGTTTGAGAATGATCGTTTTGTAATTGCAAATCTTAATGAAGGTATTCCATCTTTTATTCAAGACTTTGTTCATTCTTTTGGACTTGAGATGGAAAATCAATTAAGTGATGAACCAAGTCTTCCTGGTTCTTGGGAGGGAGATGAAAATAATCCCGAGACTTGGAAGTATCATGGACCACTAACTGCTAAAACCGCTGAGTGGGAGTTAGGCCTTAAAGATTATAATGGTCGCCAGACTCAAACAATCAAGCGGTTTATTTGTGCAGTTCCTCAATGCGCAACAAAATTCCCTAAAATCCGCCACTCGACAGATATGGCGAAAAATGGTTAATTAATGTGGCAATGCAGTAAAATTGATACTTTTTGACAAACGGTGTACAGCTAACGCTGTATGCCGTTTGCATTTTGCTAAGGATCATCCTTTCGATCATTTTGATGTTTGTTTAGAACATCTACATGAATATAGTGGATTTTATTCAATTCAACCAATTAAAGAATTAGATGAAATTCAGGAGAAATAATGCCTTAC
>Ga0207664_10001198_pt1 | contig 17244 bp, 14 predicted proteins | sample LARL83metaG_FD_184349 | JGI IMG/M metagenome (GOLD analysis project Ga0207664, IMG submission 184349) | Corn, switchgrass and miscanthus rhizosphere microbial communities from Kellogg Biological Station, Michigan, USA - LAR L8-3 metaG... | ecosystem: Host-associated > Plants > Roots >... | reverse complement strand
TAGCGGGCCACCACTACATATGGGGGTAAGCTGAGTCAAGGGGATATCCAGCTGCTGCCAATGTGATTTCCGACCGTGAAGTTGTAGGTTCCCGACGGGTTGTTGTAGGTCGAAAAGATGCCGCTCATCGCGTCGCCCAGCGCCCGTCCATTCAGAGTTGGCTGAATCACGTCGAAAGAGACAGTTAGAGTTGAGACTGCTACGTCTTTTCCCGCGGTTGTAAAGGCCGGGCAACTTCCTACCAGCGCCCCGTTAATGGATACGTTTACCGCGTATGCAAGATTGTTGACGATATTCACCCGGACGGTGTTAGGGGGATGAATAAACAGTGCTCGATATTGGTAATCGTAGTACCACCAACTGCCTTGAATAGCGGAAAAAAGACGCACGAAAACCGTTCGTCCGTCTGCCGGTAGGCCAACAGTGCGGGACGTATTCTGGTTCTCATTCTCATCGAGAATGTCGTTGCAGCCCTGGCAACTGCCAATCTGAAGATAGAAGGCACTGACGCCATACCCGGTGTCCCATACGAACGTCTGTCTTGAGTTCAGGGTCGAGCCACTCGCTGGCGATGTCATCTGAGCTGGGAAGGCATTCCCGGCTTGAGAGGCCTGGTATTGATAATCGATGTAGTACCAGTTTCCGTCGATGAGGGAGAACAAAGTAACAGAAATGATGCGGCCGTCTATTGGTAGCGGAACGGCCCGGGAAAGATTCTGACCTTCGTTCTCACTCAACAAGTCATTGCATTCGAAGCAACTGCCGATTTCGAGAAAATAATCGTCCACATTGTAACCGGCGCTCCAGGTAAAAATCTGGGTCGGATTCAGTGCCGAGCCATCGACCGGGGCGATCATTTGAGCCCTCGAATCATTGTAGTCGCTCGTGGAACTGTCCGAATCCTTCTTGGCTCTGCCGATGGCTGCCAGAGCCGAAGCCCCAGCGGCGGTGGGTGCACCGGAAAATGTTTCCAGAAGCGCGAAGCGAGCGGAGTTCACTTCGATCGAGGTGGTCGTCGCGTCTGGTGACGATGGATTCGAGCTGGCATCGTCTGGATTACCAAGCTTGGCACCACTGAAATTCACAACTGGAAACACCGGCTGGCCGGAGAAAGAACGTGCGGCCCTTCGCATCGGCGATCCTTTTCGCCCATGCTCCAGCATCGTCTTGGCGTCGGTCTGCCGTGCAAGTTCACGCGCCGGGCGGCGACCGTTGACCGTGGCTTGGTTCTCCGCAGCGTAGCCAGTCGTCGCGCCGCAACCCATCGCGGCCAAAATGATGTAAATGAGTCTTTTGTTCATGGTGCCTCCTAGATTGATAAGCATCGCTGCCTTCATCTGGGAATGCGAAGAATGCCCGGAAAAGGGGCAACACGCTTTTAGTGCTTGTGCCCGGGAAGTCCCCGTCGAGAACTTTACTATGCTGGATGCCGCGGGGGCTGGTCCCAGAGAAACTCCCTGTGACTCATTACCCCTTTCAAAGTGATCCTGCGCTTGTCCCAGTGAGTCGGGACGCTCCTGAAAGTTTCTGCGGGGGCGCCGGCGCAGAAGACTTAACAAATGAAAGGGAGACCAATATGAAAAACCATTTCGTCACTTTGGCTGTGTCAGGATTGCTGATGCTGGTCGGTGCCACGGCATTCGCACAACAATACGTGACTCCTCAGTTCAACGGATGCATCCGCCAGTTCTATGACCCGGCCATGTACAATTGGCTGGCCTATGAGAACACCTGTTCTGAAAGCCTCAGCATCACGTTCGTTCCGAACGAACCCAGGCATGGCGGCGGGGGTGCGATGGATCTCGGGCCGGGACGCCACAGCAGCATCGGATTGTCTCGGAAGGAAGTCCGCGAAAATGGCGGCTTCGAGCTGTATGTCTGCCCGGCGGGTTACCTTCCGGTTGGACCCAACGGCGCCTACGTAACCCGAGTTATTCCGGAATTCCGGTGCAAGCGGCGCTAGATGTCCTCTGTCGAATGTGGGCTGGCAGCCGGCGACAATCGGCCGGTCCAGCCCAAACTCTGGTTTGTGTGTCGTACCCGAAACGGTGAACGCGAAAGTTATAATCGCAGGGAGGTAACAGATGCCTGACAGCGTGTCGAATTCAATCGAAAAGCTGTTACTCGATACCTCCCGCGAGCGAAATGAATCGCCGGAGGAGCTTTTCGCGCTCGTTTATAACGAACTCCGGCAAGTGGCCCATGCATATATGCGACGAGAACGGCCAGACCATACACTTCAGGCAACAGCCCTGGTGAATGAGGCATATTTGCGCCTATTCGAGGGAGACCCGTTTTCCTGGGAGAACCGAAAGCATCTGTTCTGCACAGTCGCGCGAAGCATGCGCCGTGTCCTTGTCGATCATGCCCGAAGACATAGAGCTGAGAAGCATGGTGGTGCACAACGCAAGGCCGTCCTCGATGAACAAGGCCCCGCAATTGTACACGACTTGCCCCAACTGCTGGCCCTTGACGAAGCATTGGAGAGATTAGCAAGATTGAACGCACGCCAGGCCCAAGTCGTTGAATTGCATTTCTTCGCCGGCTTAACAGAGGCCGAAGCCGCGGAAGTGCTCGAGGTCTCGCTGAAGACCGTCAAGAACGACTGGCGCTTCGCCAAGGCCTGGCTCAAAACCGAAATGGGGGGAGAGGCTCATGACTCCCGAACGCCACGAGAAGATTCAGCAGATCTTTGAAGCGGCTCTCGACCTCCCCGTGGCAGGCCGTACTGCATTTTTGGCGGAAGCCTGCGGTTCGGATTCAGAGCTACGCTCTCGTATTGCGCGCTTGCTGGAAGCTGACGAGCAGGGGGCTGTCGCGACGGACGAAACGCAGACCGTTTCCGACGCCGGTGTAAAAGAGTGCTCCACGTGTTCTCGCTGCTTTGAAGGTTCTACTCTCACCTGTTCCTATGATGGAACGCGACTCGATCTCGGTGTTGCCGGGCGACTGCTGATCGACGGAAAGTATTTTATAGAGCGGCGCCTCGGCAGCGGCGGGATGGGCTCCGTCTATTTAGTGAAACATTTAGTTCTAGAAAAGCGCTTCGCGCTTAAGATGATCCTCGCCGGTAAGGTAAGGTCCAAGATATCCCGACAAAGTTTCGAGACGGAGGCTCGTGCGCTCGGCCGCCTGAAGCATCCGAACATAGTTGATGTGACCGATTACGGGGTAGACCAGGATGCCGGATCCCTCCCGTATCTTGTAATGGAATACCTGGAGGGACGCTCGCTCAGCCAGATATTGCATGACCGCTCAACGCTTCCGTTTCAGGAAGCAATCGCTCTGCTGGAATCCGTTGCAAACGCCATTGACACCGCGCATGCGCAGAACATTGTGCACGGCGATCTGAAGCCACCGAACCTGTTTCTTGCCAAACAAGCAGACTCCGTCGAGGTCGTCAAGGTAGTAGATTTTGGTCTGGCTACGTTGCCCGTTTTGCAAGATGCAAACACTGCCAAGGGGAAAGATCCCGCTTCAGATCGCGGGTCCACAGGCAGCATTCGCGGCACGCTCGCCTACATGGCTCCCGAACTGTTGCGGTCTGAGCCGGCCTCGCCCGCCAGCGACCGTTTTGCGCTCGGCGTTCTTGCTTATGAGATCCTTACGGGCCATGTACCGTTCGGTCGACACTTCTTGGAAGTCAGCAAGAATCAACAGTCTGTTCCCATCGCGCCATCGGTTCGTAATGCAGAACTACCGAAGGAACTCGATCAACCGCTGCTGGCGTTATTAAACCCCATCGCGGCAGAACGCCCGTCTGGCGCTTCGGCCGCCGTTTCTGAAATGAGAAAAGCGTGGCTGCTCGCCGAACAACGGAAGTGGCGCGCGCGAGAAGTTCCACGAAGATGGTTATTTTCGGCGATTGCGTCCCTTCTGGTATTGCTGCTGGCTGGAGTTCTTGCCAGAGTGAGCTTTCTGGAGAGTTGGGAGGAACGGCTGGTCGATGCACGGTTTGCCATGGTTGGAAAACATGCGCCGGATTCCCGGCTTCTGTTGGTTTCGCTGGACGAAGCCAGCATCAATGGAGATCAACGGGCGCTGGCGGACCGCTCCAGGGCAGACGAACTCGGCGGGAAACTTGACAGCATCTTTGCCCGCGGCGCAGTCGCGGTAGCGATCGATCTGTTGCTGCCGGATACCTGGAGTCAGTCAGTGCAGTTCGAAAGCAGTGTTAGCCGCCATGCGGATCGATTGTTGCTGGGCGCTTTTTCCACTCCGTCCGGCGAAGTTATCGGCATGGGGTGCATTGGGCCGCTCACCGCGCACTTGTTGACACCCGAGCGCTATCGAAACCTATTCGCGTTCGTGAACCTTCGGGAAGACCAGGACCGCTCTATTCGACATGCTTGGATGAGCTACGTCGATCGTGAGGGTAAAATCCGTGATGCGTTCGCCGCGCGGGCAGCGAAGTTGGCGTCCTTGGGCCCCCCGATCCAAGCCTGGCCGAAGTCTCCCGTGTGGATCGATTATTCGACGCGTCTTGCGGATCTCGCGAAAGTGTCGTGGAAGGACCTCATGCCGACGCTGGCCCGCTCCCCCGATCTGTTTCGTGGCAAATTGGTGATCATTGGCGCAGAAATCCCAGGTCTTGGGGATATGAACCGTATTCCGTTGGCCTCCGGGTTGGTGCCGGGCGTAATGGTCCAGTCCGTGATCGTCGATACCATCAGTTCCGGGTTTCCAATTCGTGGATGGAGTCTAGCATCGTGCCAGTCGGCCGTTGGATTGCTCTGTTTCGTCACGATCGCTTTCATGTTGCGCTTTCCTCATAGAATGGTCAGCGTGCTCGTTCCAGCGCTATTGGCTTGCCTTAGCTACGTCGTTCTTGCATTTGCTATTTTCCGATCCTCTCGAATAATGCTCGCCGTGGTGGGCCCGGACTTGGCAATGGTGCTGAGCATCATCGTCGGACTATGGCTGAAATCAAAGCTAAGTCCCTATCCGGTCGCCGAGCAAGCGGCGCAACAAGAAAGATAAATGTATGCGCCGGCTAAGTCTCCTTCTTCGATTTCTCATCGCAACCCTTACCCTGCTGCCAGTGGATGCCGCCGATTGCTGTGGGAGGGGAGTCGCTGTGGTGGAATCCATCTCGGGTCAAGTAAGTGCGCTGGGTCCAGGAGCGCGTGCAAGGCGGCCGTTGTTGAATCTCGAATGGCTGGAAGAGGGAGTGACGGTTGCGCCCAGTACCGGTGCGCGCGCAATCATCATTCTGGCGGATGGCCATAGATATGAAGCGCGCGGCGGTGTACAAGCGAAAATCATGGCCGGTAGCATCACTGCTATCAGAGGTACTGTCCACGAGCTTGAGCCGCTACCGCCGTTGCCTGCCGCGGCGCCCATCGCCGATAACCAGGCCTTCACAGCGGGAGCCATACGACTGCGCGGAGTGCCCGAGATCCACAACCTTTATCCGAGACAAGGAGTGTTTACTCTGCCTGCCTCAGTGAGCCTTACATTTTCGAAAGTTACTGAGGCAACAAACTATCGGATCAAGCTGAGCGACGAGGACGGCGAAAGCCTCGCGATATGGGAAACGACGGCGACTGAATTTCCGATTCCCGAAGGAATCGTTGAGGCCGGCTCCCGCTACAACTGGCGGGTGCAAGGGATAGCTGGCGGGGCAGTGGTTGCCGAAGGGAGAGCGAGTTTCGCGACCGTTTCCGAACAGGATCTACAGCGCAGGGCTGATTTTGGGCGGGCAATCCGAGCAATGGCGTCCGAATCGCTCCAGTCGGCGTTGTTGGCTGATCTCGATTTCCACCTCGGCTTGCTTCAACAGGCGCGCGACGGTTTCCAAGCGGCGTTGCGGTTAAACCGAGGAGATCCAGGCGTACAACACGGATTGGAGCTGGTCGAGGCAGCTCTAACCGAAAAGCCCGAAAAATAAGGGAGCGATGCGATGAGCCATCAATACGGAGCTATGGAATCGCGCTATCCTTGTTCTGAGCTTTTTTTACCAAGTGATTATTCGGGGCACGCCCGTTCGCGGAGCATATGCATGCGATTCTCGACTTTGCTTCTCGGGTTAACCGCTCTGGCCCTGCTTGCACAGCCCGTCTTCTCCCAAGCGGATCTAGCCCCAGCCAATCAGGGCACCCGGGCACGATCGCCATCCACCGTCCCGAAGAAGGATGCCTGGCGACAACGAAAAGACCATGCTCTCTTATTCGCAACCAACGATTACGATAACTGGGAGCCATTGATCAATCCAGTTCCCGATGCGGATGCCCTTGCCGCCGAACTTCGCGAGAACTATGGTTTTGAGGCGGAGGTTGTCCAAAACCCTACCAGGGAGCGCATTGTTTCCAAACTGCGTGAGTATATTCAAAAAAACTTCGGCGAAGGCGACCAGTTATTCATATTTTTTGCGGGGCACGGAGTGTTCGATGATGTCTTCCGGCAGGGTTACATCATCGCGAAGGACTCCCGCAAGAACGACGAGACGGGCGCGAGTTACGTCTCTTATGACGACTTACGATCGATCGTCAACGCCATGGGAACCAAACACGTGCTGCTGGCGCTCGATGCCTGTTTCTCGGGGACATTCAGCTACCGGATCGGCCAGGCAGGAGCCCGCGGGGGCGATATGTACAGCGATTCCTCGTTTCCGGAAGTCTTCGGCAATAAGTTCAAGCTCGAAACGCGCAAGTACATAACGTCGGGAGGACGGGACTATGTGCCCGATGGCGTGCCCGGGCATCACTCGCCCTTTGTAGCGCACCTGTTGGACGGGCTTCGTACCTATGGCGGCGCGCAAGGATATCTTTCCTTTGCAAATGTGCTCTCAGCGATCGAACATACGAAGCCGGAGCCTTTTTGGGGGGAATTCGGAGAGAACGAGCCGGGCAGTGATTTCTTTTTCGTTTCCAAGCAACTTTCAGTGAAATTGTTGAATCCCGCCGTTGCCGCTTCGGTAGGAACCTCCATTGCGCCCAGCGGCATTGTTCGCGGCGACGGAGCTAACATCATGCCGGGACGGCCATCGATTGCCGTGATGGGTTTCCGGAATCTTGCAGGCAGACCCGAAGACGGTTGGATATCAACCGCATTGTCGGAGTGGCTGACTACCGAGTTGGCGAGTGGTGAAACGCTACGCGCGCTTGCGGGCGAGAACGTGGCGAGAGTGAAGCTTGAGCTCGGACTTCAAGAGACGTCCGGGTACTCAAAGGACTCGCTGAGCCGCCTCCTCACAAGCCTGGGCGCTCAATATGTTGTCAGCGGATCCTATACGGCGTCCGGAAAGACCTTGCAAGGAACCATCCGCGTCGATCTCAGGCTCCAGAATGCGACGACTGGAGAAATGATCTCGGAAACTCTGACAGGCTCCCAAGCGGATCTGCCAGAGTTGGTGGCTCGCGCCGGCCGGCAATTGCGCGCCAGACTCGGTATTGAAGCGCCATCGGACCTCCAAGCCAAGGCGTCCAAGGCAGCCATTCCGTCCAAAGCTGGCACGTCCAAACTGTACGCGGACGGCATCGCCAAACTCAGAGCGTACGACCTGCTGGCGGCCAAAGATCTATTGCAGCGGGCCGTTGAAGACGACCCAGATTCAGCTTTAACTCACTTGGCTCTCGCCAGAACATGGTCTGAGTTGGGTTACGATAGCAACGCCAAATTAGAAGCCGCTAACGCAACTGATCGCGCCCGAAGTCTCTCCCAGCAAAACCAGCTGACCATTGAAGGCAGCTATCGCAGGTTAAACGCTCAGTGGGAGCGGGCTATACAAATCTACCAGTCACTGTGGACCGTGTTCCCCGACGAAATCGACTATGCGCTGGAATTGGCGCGAGTCCAAACCGAAGCAGGTAAGGGGAAGGACGCGCTAGCGACGATTGAGGAGATGCGGCAACGCTTGCCGCAAGCAATCGATGATCCTCGTGTTGACCTGCAGGAAGCCATCGCCGCCTCGTCGATTTCAAATTTTAAGCGCGGGCAAGCTGCTGCTGCCAGAGGCGCGGAAAAGGCAACGAGGCAGGGTGCCCGGCTTTTGGCTGCTCAGGCATACTGGCAGGACTGTAGCGGTCTGCTGGCCATCGGAGATCAGAAAGGCGCCCAGGCTGCGTGCGAACTTGCTACCCAAGCATCGGACTTGGGGGCCGGACGCCAGGTCAAGGCACGCAGTTTGACCGTCCTGGCCACTATTATGAGGGCTCAAGGTAAGAACACCGAAGCCCTGGAACTTCGCCAGGAAGCACTGGATATTGCCACCAAGATCGGATCTCGCAAAGACATGGTGGGGGCGCTAACGAACCTGGCAAATTCCCAGGCTGCGCAAGGTCAACTGGATCAAGCGCAAAAAGGTTACGAGGAAGCGGTGGCGATTGCCCGCGAGATCGATGATAAGCAAGGGCTTGTGAAGCTGGAGTTGAATTCCGCCGCAGTGCACTATAACCGGGGCGATTATGCCGGCGCTCGACGAATGTACGAGCAATCTTATGCCGCGGCGAAAAACGTCGGCGATCAAGTCAATGTCGCTAAGTCGGCAAAAAACATCGCGTTCTTAAATTACCAGCTCGGCGATCTTGCGAATGCGGAAAAGAGTGTCCGCGACGCCATGACTGTTGCCGAAAGCGCTGGTCTCAAGAGCGTCTATGCTTCGTCGTTAAGCATGCTTGGCGACATTCTCTTCGCCCGAGGTGATGTAAAAGGTGCCGGGCAATCTTATCAAGAAGCCTTGGACCTATTCACGTCATTTAACGATCGCGAGAGCATCGCTGCAAACCGTGTGTCGCTGGCCCGCGTTTCTCTCGAAGAGAGCGACGCGCTGAAAGCGGATGCGCTCATACGGCAAGCCGTGGAAGAATTTCAAAGCGAGAAGATTCCAGACGAGGAAGCATCGGCCCGGGAGATACTCGCCCGCGCTCTGCTTGCGCAAGGAAAGCAATCTGAAGCCGGCGAACAGTTGGCCATCGCCAATAGGCTCACCTTTGAGGACCAAGCAATTCGCTCATCAATCGCCGCGACGCAGGCGAGATTAAGCGCGGCAACTGGAGATATTGCGAAAGCCAGGCAGGTCTTGCAGACAAGTCTCACCGAAGCATCAAAATTGAAGCTAACCGGCGCGTTGCTCGAAATACGGCTTGCCCAAGCGGAAATCGAATCTCGGGTAGACCAAGCCCTGGGACGCAGTCGTCTTCAGGCGGTCGAGCGGGAAGCAACCAACAGCGGCTACCTGCTAATCGCGGCGAAAGCTGCCCGGCTGCAACAATCTCGTTAGACGTCGGCGTTGCACAGCCAAGATCAAGAGTCCCGAAGCCAGCAGCAGCCAGGAACCGGGCTCTGGTACACCGCTCACCAGCTCAAGCTGGGCATGAACCAACGATGGCGCCACACCGGTTTCATCCTCAACACCAAAAAACACAAATCCATTCCCATTGCCTAGCCCTGTGAACGATACGGTCTGGGCCCCGGAGATATCCGTGCTAAACGTGACAGGAGGTACTGCACTTCCTGGGTCTGGTCCACACTGCTCTTCACTGGTACCACACGCCGGGTGATTGACGTTTGTGAGCGCGCCGTAACCCCACTGTGATCCATTGTCAGAAACAAAAGGTGTATCGCCGGTTAAAGTCAGTTTGAAACTGGCAACGTTGGGCGTATTTTCAATGATATTAAAATCAAATACCTCTGCACCTTCTCGACTGGAAGCCGTGAATGTCTGTTCTAACAGAGCTGCGTTGGAACCACACGTTGGCTTTGTACCACTCGGTCCGGAGAGGGTGGCGCCGGCCGCGTCGAGACAGCTCCACTGGGAGTTCAGAAATACAGAGCCGTAGGTCGAATCGTCAGTTTCAAGCCTATTCGCATTAGCCAAGCCGGCAACAAATAGCGCCAAAGAGAAGAGCTGGATACATTTCAAAGCCCGCACGGGTTCCTCCGGAAAATCAGTATAGCACTAACCCTTTGCTAAACAAGAGGCCGCTTTCCCAGGGACGTACTAGAAGTCCTAACCCCCGTAACGATAACGCCGCCGGAATCTCTAGCGTTTACTCTTGAACCACTCCCTTCTTACCCTCAACCGAAGATTTTCACGCTCATCCGTGTGAGAGCGCCGGCAACGGCCCTCGCATAGGAGGCCATCATGAAAGACAAGTCGGTTCCGCCATTGATTTGGGGCGTTGCCCTCACCCTGTTGACAGGTCTATCGCTCTGGCAACTCGTAGTCGTTACTCTCATGGTGCGCGCCATGGTAGACGTACTGATCGCTTTAGGACGCCTGATCTAACCTGGATCCATCTTCTGCAGTAGACGGCTGGTCATTTCAAACCAAAAGAAAAGGCCCGGCATTTCTGCCGAGCCCCGACCCCTCTGTGAGATTGGTCCTATTACTCACGAGTGTGGATCTGGCATTCCGCCTTCACGAAAACCATGCAGGTGTAAGGGCTATCACCGTCACCTCCGAAGCAGGAAGTTCCGGTCTTTTCTACCCTTACCACCTCGCCTATGCAGACAGCGTTGGCTTGCTCGGTTGCCATATCGGTGGCTTCATTCACGGCGGACTGCCGGTCTCTTTCCTGCGCCGTGCCGGATCCGCTAACCCACATCGTAATGTTTCTGGCCTCGGCAAAGCCTATCATGGAGGCCGCTAAAGCCGCGATGGTAAGAGCTTGCTTTTTCATGGTGGTCATCTCCTTTTCTTGAAGAGCGTGTTCGCTCTCAACCCTACATGCGCAGTTAAGTCTGAAAAAGGTCAACAAATCGGACGGAAGAAAACCGTATCGCAAAAAGGAATATCCCGGCCGCGGGGCCGGGCCGCGCGAAAGCAGACCCAGATGATTTACCCAGTCAATAGCTCTTGCGGGCAGAGGCATTATGAAGGACGGGAAAACGTGTGGTAATTCGATCGGGACCGCCAAGCCAGCCAGCCGAGTCCAGTGATGGCTTCTGTCATGTCGCGAACCCGCCGGGCTAGTGCCACCGCCAAGCCTGTAAGGGAGGAGAGTCCAAACGTCAGAGAGGCGGCCGCCATTCCGCTCTCGTCGGCGCCCATTCGGGCGGGAAGCCATCCACTCATGGTCTTCACGGCGCGACTTGCGGCCTCCATCCCCATGATTGTGCTTGGATGGCACGGAATTCTTAATAACCAGAAAATTGCGATTAGTTCGAAACACATCAGGATTTGGCAAGTCAGACCGCATGCGAACATTCTGTGGATACAGACGGCGTGCCGGCCCTGAAATTCTCGAATCGTAGCCTCCACTCGTTCACCTTCTCTTAGCCAGGATGGACAGCGGCTTCCGAACGCCCGCACGCAAGCCGGTAGCGTCGGTTTTCGACGTAACATTAGGAAGGCAGCGCCGGCCACGATGGGCGCTAGCATCACCAGCGACTGAAGCCGTCGTCCTCCACTTATGAATTGGATCGCGCACACTGTTGCAAAGATCGTAAAAAACCAGGAACTTGCCCAGTAAACGCCAGTATCGATCAAACTTGCTGTAGTCGCCTCAGGGGAGCGGTTTTCGAGCAGCCTGATTCGCATTGGCTCGGAGACCACCGGGCCCAACACGGAGAGATACCCCATCGATCGGGATGCAAGCCGGGCGCCGATCAAGTTCGTCTTGGACGCTCGGATGCCGTACGTCCGGAGTGCACAGGACCAAGCTGCGGTCTGAAGAGCCATCCGCAAACCGCTCAGCGCAAAAAGGACCGGCAGAGCCATGCTCACGGCTTTGAGCTGCTGAGCAATATCGCTCCAACGCACCTTTGTGGCTACAAAGCCAAACAGGGCCAGGCCCGTAATCATGATTGCGATGTTTTGTCTTTTCATGTTGTCGATCCCGCCCGGACATGCGCATTTGAAAGAGAAAAAGGGAAAAACGGGAGCGGGTTTCCAGTTTCTTGAGGAAAACCGTTGAGTCGGTTGCCCCTTCAGTTCCAGGAATGCGCATGCCCCGAGTGAAAGGGACATTCGCCATGAAGAACATCGCAGCTCTCATTTGTTCGGCGGCCGTTGCATTTGCCGCAGACTTGCCAACCGCGGACGAAGTAATCGCCAACGTTATGGAGCGGGATCATGCCCGGCAGGCCAGCATTGGCGCGTATTCGGTGACCTCCAAATACGTGCTTCAGAACAAGGACCGGCACGCCGAAATGGTCGTTCGCTGGACGCGGCAGGCCAATGGCGTGAAAGAATTCGTCGTGCTCGCCGAGCAAGGCGACGGGGGAGTCCGCAAGCATGTCTTCCATAGGCTGCTGGCGGCCGAAGTGGAAGCATCGCAACCGGATCAACAAGCGCGGACTCGTATCACGCCCGACAACTACTCGTTTCTCCTGGTTGGTGTACAGCAGATCGACGGCCGCGAAGCGTTTGCGATTGATCTTGAGCCCAAGACCGAAAATAAGTATCTGACACAAGGACGTATTTGGGTTGACGCGTGCGACTTCGCGATAAGACGAGTGGAAGGCGCACCTGCGCACAAGGTGTCTTTCTGGACTAAGAACGTGAATTTTGTCCAGACTTTCGAAAAGAATGGAACGTGGTGGGTGCCGGAGTCTAATCACTCGCTAACTGAGGCTCGTTTGTTCGGCATTGCAGAGCTGACGATCGAGTATTTCGATTATAAGTTCGGCCAGGTTGCGACGGTAAGGAGCTTGTTGAAAAACCCGTCGGCGATGTAGCCTCGAACATTTTCGGAACGTCTTGTTGTATATGCGAGACACGACCAGAAGCAAGACGCCGTTTTCAGCTACCAGTCGCCGGAGGAACGTGTGCCGGCCGACCACCTTTGCGGCAAATCGGTCGGGCGTTGCGCAAGGTGAAGTTAAGAGGCCGCGACAAGCTGTGGTGGTACCTTCACTGCGGCGGCGTTCAACATCTGGCGAATTCCGAGGTTGCAGGCCGGAGCATGCTGAAACGCTCACGCCGCACCAGCCTGCAGCCGCCCGCAGGGCTCTTGCGGTGCTCGTGAAAATTTCCAACGTGATCCCAAAAACTCGTTTAAAGCAATTCCAGTAGCTCTGTCGTGCGGTTGTTTCAGCAAGCTCCTAGCCCCGAGGCGCGACTGATCCGCAATGCATCGAACTCCTCGGCTCGGAGTGCGGTCGTCGGGTGGATGTGCGCGGGCTGCGATCCAGGGAGGGCGCGCGCTTGACTGGTTTCCGATGGCTTCAAAATGAGCAACTTCGTACGCAAGCGGCGGCTGCACTCGTGGAAACCGTCGCCCGCGCATTTTTTGGCAAACAAATCACAACCGAGCTTCGTAAACCAGGTTGAAAGGCGTTTCCGTGGCTCGCCGGAAATGCTGAAACCCGGCTGAGGTCACAACCTCTCGGATACGCGACTCGCCGGCTTGGGCACCTAAGCACAATCCGACTTCCTGAGATCGTGAACTGGGAGTGCACAACAGCGTGGAGAGAGAATAGTAAATCCGCCCAACAGGATTCAAATTGTCCTTCAACTGATCATGGGCAAAGGGCTCAACGATCATCCACGTGCCGCCTTTGCCTAACGATTGCCGGACGTGCGCAGCCGCGCCCACCGGATCTCCCATGTCATGCAAGGAATCGAAGAAAGCTACGAAGTCATAGCCTTGGCCGGGAAACTCCTTTGCCTTTGCCACGTCGAAAGTGACGCGGTCGGAGACTCCGCTCCGTTGGGCGGACTCACGGGCCGCCTCAATCGATTTGTCATGGTAGTCGAATCCGAAAAATCGAGAGTTCGGGAAGGCTTTCGCCATCAGTAAAGTGGAGGCCCCTTTCCCACAGCCGACATCGGCTACCCGTGCCCCCGCCTGGAGCTTCTCCTGGACATCGCTCATGGCAGGGATCCATGAGGTTACAAGGTTCGCGGCATAGCCTGGACGAAAGAATTTCTCACATCCATGGAATACGCCGTCGGCATGTTCATGCCAGCCCATGCCGGCGCCGGTGCGAAAGGATTCAGTAATCCGTGGAACCGCTGCGAGCGAGCCCAGAGCCATTTCGAACGCGGCGGGCAAATATGCCGGACTGTCTTCGGTCGCCAGCGTGAATGCTTGTTCTTCATCCAGGCTGAACTTATCGGTCTTCTCATCGTACGTGATGTAGCCTCCCGCAGCTTGTGAAGCAAGCCACTCCCGCAAATAGCGCTCGTCGGTTTTCGTTTTGGCAGCCAGCTGTGCAGAGGTCATCGGATTGCCTGCGAGGGCCTTGTAGAGTCCCAATTTCTCCCCGATGACCACCATGCCGGTGTGAACTGTGGCGCCCAGATCGGTCACGAATTGACCGATGAAAGCGTTCAGTTTGTTCATGTCAAGAGTAGGAATTTGTGCTGTGCTCATTGGATTTGTCCTTTTTATTTTGCCCTTGTCTTTCCGGTTTAGGGGTTCTGGCCGGGATACGACTCGCACGAAACGTTGGGATGCCAGTTCACGAACGCGCCCTTCGGATTCTTTTTCCATGCCCAGACATGCAGCGTGTAGAAGGTCGGGAGTCCGAAGCGATTGGGGCTGGTGAACAAATGAAAGAACTGTCCCATGAGTTCCGGCGGGCCCGAATGCGTCTTATCCCATGCGTCAGCGATGAGAAGATAGTCGACACCGATCAGCTTCCGACTCCCGTCCGGCATCGCTTCGTAGATCACGATCTGGGGACGAGTAGCGTCCAGGACGCCGCTGTTGACTAAGGCCCCATTTACATAGTGGAGCCCCATGGCCCCAAAGTCGTCGCCGCTCACGCAGCCGAATTGAAGGGCGTATCCTTCCTTCTCAGCAATCGTCACATCTTTGAATCGCTCAGTTGAATCCCGAACAATTTTGACTAGTGCCATGGCATTGCTTTGCTGGTCCTCGGTGGCCTCAGTTTGTTGTTGTGTTGTATGGGAGTGGCCCTCTTGCGCCTGGGCGCGCGACGGGCACACGTTTATCAGAGCGAGAGCGACCATGGAATACTGAAATTGCGTCGCCAATCGTTTCATTTTGTTGTTGATCATTATCATAGGTTTGTCGTTTCAATCCTCTCTATCCATACATGCGGAAATCAAACCTAAAACTGAATGGCTCGAGATCAAACAGATCGCGTCCAGATGCGACCTTAAGGCTACGGCGCGACCTGGATAGACCCCAACAGACCATGAGCGCCCGCGTTCCCGCTGCCGGCGACGCCGGTCGTAAAATACAGCGTGTTGGCATCGCCACCATCGTGCCCGTTGCCGAACTGAAGGGCCCATATCCCCGGAATAGCGAGCGGACTCCCGGCACTATCCTGCAGCGCACCCAAGAATTTCCCGGTGAATGGATCGAATGCATTGACGGAGCCATCGCCGGAATTACTCACCAACAACGTATTGCTATAGTCGCCGAAGAAGTCGGGAGCCAGCGTGATTCCCCAAGGGGAGTTGAGAGGACCGTTGGAAACCAGTCGCTGGACAAGATTGCCGTCCATGTCAAAAACATTGATCACTCCATTACCAGGGCCGGGCACATCCGCTTGTCTCGGGCTGTCCTGTAGAGCGTAAGTGATGTAGAGCTTGCGGCCGATTCTGCGAATATTGAACGGCGCGAAGCCGGCGGGAAGATTCGGATCGTCGAAGTTTCCTGAAACAGTGGCCGGGTGGTAGTTGCCGTCGAAGACCTCGACCGTTCCAGCGCTGAAATTCGCGGCATAGAGGAGCGCGCCGGAGTCGTTCGAGCCCAGCGCGATGCCCTTGTAGATCGCGCCCGAGCCAGAGCGGTCAATCATGAGCCTGGCGTTTCCCGCATCCACCGATGGGTTCCAACCTGAAATCGTTCCAGACTCCGTCGCGAAGATGAACGCGGCGGGGTTACCGGTTGCAATCTGGAAGGCCGGCGTACCATTGAAGACTTGCGCCGCGGGCAGTGAAGCTGAGGGGCCGCCTGGGCCCGCCGGAATGTTCACCACGCGGGGATTGTTGATTGGAAACGGCTGGCCCAATCCGTTGTACAAAGAGCTCGTGCCCGTCCGATTGCTGGCGATCCAGAACGCACCGGTAGAATTCAGAGCAATGCCCTTGGGATTGATCAGGCTCGGGTCGGTCTGGTCCGCCAGGCCAGGGATATCTGACACAAGATTTTGCTGGGAATATTTCGTCGTGGGAATAGCCGACGGGGGAGCGCTCGGAGTACTGGATGTGATCTCCAGGCTGGACGTGTAAATGTGATCTCCAGTGAAATTGCCGTCGCCGTTGGCAGCGTTGGCGGCCACGTAGAATATGATGTTGCCGGAGTCCGTCCCGGGTGGTGTCCAATCGAACTCGAACGTTGCGCCTCCCGAGATGCCGGGACGCGTTCCGGCACTGGTGTGTTCGATAAACTGAACCAATGCATCGGCAGGGCACGGTTTCGGGTTCGAATTGTCGCAGATCACCTGCGTGAAGCCATCGGTCGGGCTTAAATCGCCGGCTTGGCCAGTAGCCTGGTTGCTCTTCAAGCGGGCTGACATTTGAAAGCCCCAGCGGCGCTGTTGGGGATCGGAGACTTGAACCAGGATGTGCTGCTTGACGCCAGGGGCATAAGAATTTCCATTCGGCAGCAGAATCTTTACGTTTCCCGGCCCCGAATTGAGATTTTGGCCCAGGTGGCAGGAGTGGCAGGCGTTCACGTTGTCGCCTGGCGCGCCGGAGTAGCGCGGGTCTGGACCAGCGCTGTGGGCTTTGAGTATTCCGCAACAGGACAAAATCATAGCGGCCTGCAGGACGAGGCACGGACTGGTCTGAGTCTTTCGTTCCGCGGCAGAGTTTTTGGCGCCGCGGCGTTTCCATAAGATCGATTTGAACATACAACTCTGATGCGGTGACGCGACTTTGGATCGTTTCGAAACTGTCAAAACATGGTAAAGACGAAGACTGGTAAGAGTATTCGTCCAGTTGGATCAATGGCTAATTGGACGGCGTGCCGGAAGAACCAGGAAGCTAGGTAGTACGAAGTTGAGAAAGTGAGCGCGACCATCGACGATTTCGTACCTCGACGGGCCGCGAGCTCCAGCCGGTTAGATCGCGCTCGAATTCAATGAAGACAGCAAAACTCAAGAAGACTGGTCAATTCCTTGTTCGTCACTACTGGGTGTTGTTCGCCAGCGTGCAGAGCGTGTTTACGCCCTGTTGGGCAAATATGTTGTGGAAGGGATTGCCGGTGGCCGTGTTTCCAACAACGGTACTCGGACAGATCGCGAAAATGCCAGCATTGTTGTGGTTGGTGGTATTGCCAGTTGCCGTGTCTCCGCCGTCTAATTGAATTCCAGTGATGAAATTAGAGTTGGCAACGTTATCTGCCGCCAGACCGTTGGTTGTGACTTCAATGCCGAGTT
>Ga0207664_10001197_pt1 | contig 17274 bp, 9 predicted proteins | sample LARL83metaG_FD_184349 | JGI IMG/M metagenome (GOLD analysis project Ga0207664, IMG submission 184349) | Corn, switchgrass and miscanthus rhizosphere microbial communities from Kellogg Biological Station, Michigan, USA - LAR L8-3 metaG... | ecosystem: Host-associated > Plants > Roots >... | reverse complement strand
GCGAGCCGCCGCGCCGCGCGCGCGTGGCGGCCGTAGTCGGCGGCGACGGCGGCGAGCGCCGCGCACGCCTCGGCGGGCGTCGAGAACTCCAGCAGGCCCTCGCCGAGCGGCACGTCGGGCGGCAGGCCGGTGCGCTGCACGACGGCCGGCCGGCCGGACGCGAGGTAGCGCGTCGTGCGATCGCCGAGCCAGCCGCAGCCGGTCTCGACGTAGACTCCCTGGGCGGGCGAGAGCTCGGCGGGGGAGCGCTGCACGTAGGCGCGAAAGGCGTCCGGGTCGCCCGCGACCGCGCGCGGGTCGACGAGCCGCCAGCCGCCGTCGCGCAGCAGCCGCGCGTCGCCGTCGTCGCCGGGATGGATCTCGAGCGCCGCCTCGCAGCGCACGCCGCTCTCGCGCGGGAGCGTCGCGAAGCGCCGGAACTCGTGCGCCTTCTGGCCCAGCAGGCGGCCGTCGCGCTCGACGCGGCCGTAGCCGCCGCGCCAGCTCGCGACGGTCGTGAAGGCGAGCGGCGGCTCGTCCTCGACGAGCGGCCACTCGGCCAGCACGACCGGCGGCGGCACGGGCCGCCAGCGGCGGCCGCCGAGCGGCAGCCGGCAGCTCTCGCGGCCGACCGCGAGTCCGACCGTCAGCAGCTCCTCGTGGCGCTCGAGCGCGTCGCCGAGCGCGCCCTGCGCGTGCCAGATCTGCGTGTAGCCGGGGTCGAGGTCGAGGTAAGCGCGGCGGCGGGGCAGGCCCAGCAGCGGCTCGAGCGTGAGGTTGCCGCTGATGTTCACCAGCAGCTCGGCGCTCGCGGCGGCCTCGCGCAGCGCCTCCGCAGGCGGGCCGCTGAGCACGCGGCCGTCGCCGGCGGCGAGCAGCGCGGAGCGCTCCGCGAGGCCGAAGCGGCGTGTCACGCGCTCGAACCACGCGACGTGCTGCTCGCCGCAGGCCGCCGCGTCGATCTGCTCCAGGAACCACGTCTCGACGCCGAGCTCGCGCAGCGCGAGCAGCCACGACAGCCGCACCCACGCCTCGCCGCCGTTGCCCGGCTTGTTGGCGAGCGCGCCGGTCACGACGACGACGCTCATGGCACCGCCGCGAGCGCCTGCTCCAGCCGCAGCCGCAGGCGCTCGGGGTCGTCGTCGGAGACCTCCAGGCGCGGCAGCCGCAGCGGGTCGCTCTCGACGCCGACGCCGTCGGGCTCCACCGTGCACGCGACCGCGAAGCCCAGCTCGCCGGCGAGCTGGGCGGTGGTGAGGTCGCAGGCCCCGTAGGGGTAGGCCAGCAGCTCGACCGGCGCGCCGAGGACCCGCTCGAGCGCCGCCTTCGAGCCGTCCAGCTCGCGCGCCTGCACGGCCGGCTCGTGTGCCGGCAGCATGAGGTGGTGCAGGCCGTGCGCGCCGATCGCATGGCCCGGGCGCGCGGCCAGCTCGACCAGCTCCGCGGCGGTCATCAGCCGGTGGCTGCGGCGCGCCGGCAGCTCCAGCCCGCTCCACTCCACGAGCGCCGCGACGATCGCCTCGATGCCCTCGGGTCCGGCGTGCAGCAGCCGGCCGTGCACCGCGTGCAGCGCCGCGCGCCGCTCGGCGTCGCCGCGCGTCGGGCGGCGCAGCTCCACGCCGTCGGCCTCCAGCGCGAGCCGCTCGGGGATCGGCTCCTCGCCCAGCAGGATCCGCTCGATCGTGTCCCACCATGCCTCGCGCGGCCGCTCCGCCGGTGCGCCGCTGACGAAGAACGTGACCGGGACGCCGAGCTCGGCGGCGATCGGCGAGGCGGTCTCGAAGTTGTCGAGGTAGCCGTCGTCGAACGTGACCGCGACCGTGCCGGGGTGCAGCTCGCTCGCCGCCGCCCGCGCGGCCAGCTCGGCGAGCGAGACGGGGTGCCAGCGCTCGGCCAGCAGCTGCATGTGGGCGGCGAACAGCTCCGGCGGCGTGCAGAGGCCGTGCACGTCGGGGCGCAGCGCGGCGACACGGTGATACGCGAGGATCGCCGCGCGGCGCGCCGGCTCGGCGGGCGCGGCGAGCGGCGGGAGCGCATCGCCCCCCCGCGCGCGCCGCCGCCGGCCGCCGTGAGCCGGCATGCGCGCGACGCCGGCGACGACGGTCGGGTGCGCGGGGTCGACGGCCTCCAGCTCGGCGGGGGAGAGCGCGCTCAGCGGCGCGCCGGCGGCCGCGCACAGGCACGTCATCAGGTTGCCGTCGCTCGCGACGAGCACCTCGGCCGGCGGGAACGCCGCGCACAGCAGCGCGCGCAGCGAGGCCTCCGTGAAGCCGCGGCGGACGCCCGGCGAGAGCGCCGCCGCAGCGGCCGCGACGACGAGCTGGCCGCCCGGACGCAGCGCGGCGCGGCAGCGTTCGAGCGCGGCGTGCGGGTCGCGCTCGCGCTCCAGCGCGCCGGCGACGACGACGAGGTCGTAGGCAGGCTTGCCGGGCGCCGGCCACGCGTCGCCGGGGCCGATCCGCAGCGTGCGCCGCGGATCGGCCCCGGGGCGCAGCTCGCGCAGCATCCGCTCCATCAGGTGATGCTCGACCGCGCCGGGATCGGACGCCTGCGGCCGATCCCACGCGAGCACCGGGATCCGCCGCTCGGCGAGCGCGTCGCGGGCCTCGGCGATCTCGCCCTCGGCGTCGGCGAGCGCCTCCTCCAGCCGGTCGCGCTCCTCGCGCAGGTGCGCCGCGTGGCCCGCCAGCTCGCGCTGGAAGTCGAGCAGCGTCACGAGCACGTCCTCGCCGCGCGCGCGAGAGGCGGCGAGGTGCTTGTCGATCAGCATGCGCTTGGCGGGCAGATACGCGTCGCGCACGACGGCGGAGTGGTAGCGGGATCCGTGCCGCACGCGGTAGCGCACGAGCGCCTCGTCGAGGATCACCCCGCGCAGCCCGCGCCGCAGCGCGCCGAGCCAGAAGTCGACGTCCTCGTAGGCCGGCAGCGAGGGGTCGAAGCCCGGTCCCTCGGACCACAGCTCGCGGCGGAAGACCGTCGAGATGTGCCCGCAGGCGCCGCGCCCGAGCGCCTCCGCGACCGTGTAGGCGGGCGGCTTCCAGCGGTAGGTGGCGCGGCCGAACGCCTGCAGGGCGCAGCAGACGAACGCGAGGTCCTCGCGCTCGCGCAGCAGCGCGCTCGCCTGCTCCAGGTAGGTCGGCTCGAACACGTCGTCGCCGTCGAGCAGCACGACGAACGGCGCGCTCGTGGCGCCGATCCCGACGTTGCGCGCGTGCGCGGCGCCGCCGTGCTCGGCGCGGATCACGCGCACGCGTGGCTCGTGCTGCTCGATCCGCGCGAGCACCTGCAACGTGAACGCGTCGGTCGAGCCGTCGTCGACGACGACGACCTCGTGCGCCGGCGCCGTCTGCGCCAGCACGCTGTCGAGCGCCTCCGGCAGCGTGCGGCCGAGGCCGTAGCAGGTGATCACGACCGCGATCTGCGAGTCGCTCATCTCGCCTTCACCGCCCGCGCGGCGATCACGAGCGGCGCCTCGCCGCCGCCGCCGCCCTCCAGGTCGGCGTCGGCTGCCTCCGCGACCTCCTCGGCGGCGAGTCCGGCGAGGAACGCGAGCGTCGCGTCGGTGCCGCCGTGGCCGGTGACGTCGACCTGCCGGGCGTCGAAGGGCCGCGCCAGCAGCTCGGCGAAGCCGGCGGCCGAGAAGCGCCACCAGTCGGTGCGCGGACCGCCCGCCTCGACGCGTCCCGCCGTCGGAACGGTCGCCAGCAGCGTCCCGCCGGGGCGCAGCACGCGCGCGCACTCGGCGAGCGCGGCGGCGGGCTCCTCCAGCAGTTGCAGGACGTGGGGCAGCAGCACGCAGTCGTAGGAGCCGCTTTGAAGCTGCGGAGCGCGCTGGAGGTCGGCGACCACGGTCGCGGCCGGATTGGTGGCGTCGGCGTCGAGCACGTCGCACGCGGTCAGGCGGTGGCGGCCGTAGCGGGTCGCGTAGCGCGCGTCGTGGTAGGCGAGCACGCGGCCGCGGACGTCCTCGCCGTGCGCCTCCAGGAAGCGCTCGATGAAATGACGGTCGACGCACAGGCCGCGCTCGCCGCCCCAGAACGGACTGAGCGGCTCCAGCCGGCGCAGGTCCCCCCACCGATCTGCCGCGCGCGGGCGGCGCAGCTTCGCGCCGAGCCGGTCGCGCTCGCGCCGGCGGGCGCGCAGCCGCGCCCGCAGCTCCTCCTCCAGCTCGCGCTCGGCAAGGTGGTTCTCGCGCAGCAGCGCGCCGATCGCGCGCTCGCGGTCGAGCAGCACCTCGCGCAGGCAAGCCTCGTAGAGCGGGGCATGCTTGCGGTAGAGCGCGCGCACGGCCTCCTCGCCGGCACGCTCGCAGAGGGCCGGCTCGTCGGGCGCCATCGCCTCGACCGCGACGCCGTCGTAGCCGGCCTCGACGAGTCGGATGCCGAGGTCCCACTGCGCCTGCACGGCGCCGGCGGCGCCTTCGTCCACGCCGCCGATCGCGCGCAGCGCCGCGGCACGCACGAGCAGGGCGCCGCCGAGCGCCGTGCCGCTGAGCGCGCCGACGAGCGCGTCCGCGGCCGGCGGCGCGGGCGGCCGGGCGGGCGGGAGGGCTCCCGGAAGCACGGCGGCCGCGAACGCCGCGCGCGGGTTCGCGGCAAGCGCGGCTGAGGCCGCCGCGAGGAAGCCGGGCGTGACCGCGCCGCGTCCGTCGCTGAGCCACACGAGTCCGTCCGGCTCGTCGAGCGAGGGGCTCCACGCGGGCGTGGCGCGGAAGCCGGGGTGGCCGAGCAGCCCCGCGCCGCCGCGCACGAGCACGCGGCTCGCCGGCGCGTCCTGGCCGAGCACGGCGGCGACGTCCCCGTCCCCGTCGAGCACGACCGTCAGCGGCGCCGGCGGCGGTCTTGCCGCTTCGCCGCGCACCTGCCCGATCGAGACGCGTCGTCCGTCGGCGAGCAGCGCCTGCACGTCGAGCTCGAGCGTGCCGCCGGTCCCGACGAGGCTCACGCGCGCGGCGAAGCCGGCGCGCTGCGCCCAGGGGCAGCCGGGGAAGGCCTGCGCGATGTCGGGCCGGCGCACGTCGAGCGGGACGCGACGGAACGGCTCGCCGCGGTGGCACAGCTCGACCGCCTCGACCGGCGCGTCCTCGCCGACCGCCCAGCCGACGACCTCCAGCCACGGGAACGGCAGCGGCTCCTGCGCTGTCGGCGCGTCGAGCGCGGCGCCGCGCAGGCCGGGCGCGGGAGCCTCCGACGGCGCCTCGCACGTGCATGTCGCGGTGCGCGGCGAGCCCGGCAGCGGCTCCCCGCCGCCGGCCGGCGTCACGCGCAGCCGCGGCGGCGGGTCGCCGTGCAGCGGGCGCTCGGGCACGAAGCGGAAGGCGACTGCGCCGTCGCCCTTGCCGGCGTCCGCGAGGTCCTGGCGAAAGCCGTCCGCCCACGCCGACCCGACCCGCCGCTCGCCGTCCCAAACGTCGAGCTTCAGCCGCCGGCTAGGCGCGGCGGCGTCGAACGCCCAGCCGGCGATCGCGCCGCAGCTCGCCTCGTCGAGGCGGCCCTCGACCTGCTGCGCGCGCGGCGCGCTCGCGCGCGCGCCGTGCTTGACGGCACGCACCGCGATCAGCAGCGGGAAGTAGGGGTCCTCGCGCGCGAGCTCCTCCGGCGTCAGCTCGTCGCTCGCCAGCCCGTGCAGGAAGGCGGTGGACGCGAGCACGTTGCCGAGCGCCTGCGCCTCGACGGCGCCCGCGCCGAAGCGCGCCTCGAACAGACGCCGGGCAGAGGCGAGGGTGAAGCGCCAGAAGTCGCCTTCGACGCCGGCCTCGTAGTCGATCCGGCTCACGCACGGGACGGTCGCCAGCACGACGCCGCCGGGCGCGAGCGCGCGATGGAGGTTCGCGACGGCCGTCTCGACGTCGAACAGGAACTGCAAGGTCTGCGTGATCACGATGCAGTCGTAGGCGCCGTCCGGCAGCGACTGCGGGCGCGTGAGGTCGGCGATCAGCGTCGCGTCCGGGTTGTCCGGGGCGACGTCGAGCACGGTGACCGAGCGCGCGTCGCGCCCGAAGCGCTTGACGTAGCCGGGGTCCTTGACCTCGAGCACGTCGCCGGCGACGTCGCCGGCGTGCGCCTCCAGGAAACGCTCGACGTAGTGGCGGTCGACCGGCTGGCCGCGGTCGAGGCCCCACACGCGGCTGATCGGCTCGGTTCGCCGCAGCGAGCCCCACGCGACCGGCTCGCGCGCGGACGCGCCGCTCGCCGTCGCCACCTGCGGCCCCGGCGCGCCGACGCGCTCCTCGAGCGCTTGCTCCAACCCGCGCCGGTGGCGCTCCAGGCGCGGGATCGCGGTGCGCCAGGGCTCGCCGTCGAGCTGCGGGCGCGGCGGCGGCGCGTCGGGCAGCAGCGCCTCGAGCGCGACGATCCGCTGCGCGATCGCGTCGAGCACGCCGTCCGCATGCGTCTCGTACGAGTCGGCGTGCTCGGCGAGCAGCAGCTCGAAGACGCGCATGTGGTTCTCCGGCCCCGTCCGCTCGCTCGTCTTCGAGCCGGACCGGATCCGGTAGCGGAACAGCCGCTCGGGGACGATCGCGCCCGCGTGCCCCTGCTCGACGAGCGCGATCGCGAGCGCCCAGTCCTCGTAGCCGTCGAGCTCCGCGCGCTCGTCGAAGCCGCCGACCGCCAACAGCGCCTCGCGCCGCACCGGCGCGGCGGTGCAGACGGTGTCCTCGGCCAGCAGCCACGCGAGGTCGCAGCGCTCTGGCTCCCAGACGAACTCGCGGGCGCCGAACGCGGTCAGCCAGCAGCTCGCGAACGCGAGCGACTCGTCAGCCTCGAGCCGTCCGATCGTGCGCTCCAGGAAGCGCGGCTCGAACAGGTCGTCGGCGTCGAGAAAGGAGACGTAGGCGCCGCGCGCCTCCTCCAGGCCGGTGTTGCGGGCGGCCGAGACGCCGCGGTTGGCGGTGCGCAGGATGCGCGTGCGCGGCCGCCGGTAGGAGGCGAGCATGTGCTGCGTGACGGGGTCGTCGGAGCCGTCGTCGACGACCAGGATCTCGACGTCCGGGCGCGTCTGGGCGAGCACGCTGGCGACCGCCTCGTCGAGGTAGGCCCCGAGGTTGAAGCAGGGGATGACGACGGAGACGGCCGGCGTCATCCGACCTCGACCGCGGCGCCGGACGGCTCGCGCGCGGCGCCCAGCGAGACGCGGCCGCCGGCGTGCAGCACGAGCGGGGAGCGACGCAGCGCGATGCCGCTGCCGGCGACGGTCGCCCAGATCCAGTGCGGGCGCCCGTCGAGCAGCTCGCGCGGAGTCGGCAGCGCGAAGCCGCCGCGCCCGTCGGCGATGCCCTGCTCGGCGAGGTCGGCGCGCGGCGCGTCGGCCGCGACGGTGGCGACCGGGCGCGCGCCGTCCCACAGCTCGACGAGCGCCGGCTGGCCGTCCTCGCGCGACGCCCAGCCGCTGATCTGGCGCGGGGAGACCTCGTCGAGGAAGCCGCGCGCGCCCACCTCCGCCGGCACCGGCGCGGGCGGCGGCTCCTGCGCGGCCGCGGCGGCCGCGTCGTGCAGCAGCGTCTCCAGCCGGATCTGGTCGAGGTCGAACGGGCGCAGCTCGGCGGGGTTGCGCAGGAACAGGTGGTCGGGGCGCGCGACGTGGTCGTACTGGCGGTGCCAGCCGAACGCGCGCTCGGCGTCGGTGAAGCGGTCCTTGCGCTCTTCGAAGACCTTGCGCAGCCCGTGCGCCTGGCCGCGGATCGGGTAGTGGCGCAGCAGGAAGCGCAGCGGGAAGATGCGCCGGTCCGCGAAGCGCACGTCGTGGCCGCCTTCCGCCAGCTCGAGGCCGTCGAAGCCGGCCTTCCAGCACTTGCGCTGCATCAGGTCGAACTCGCCCGGCTCCTCCCAGCGCCGGAAGTGCTCGCGCGGGTCCATCCCCTGGCGGAAGGCGTCGTCGACCGGGGCGAAGTTGAGCACGCGGAAGTCGATCAGGTTGAAGTCGGCGCGGTCGACCCAGCGGATCGCCTCGCGCAGCGTCATGCCTGGCCACGGCGACTCGCGCAGCTCGTCGGCGTCGTGGTGGACGTACCAGTCGGCGCCCAGCTCGCGCGCGAGCTCGCGCTTGCGCGCCAGCAGCGCTCTCCACGAGGTGCGCTCGCCAGCGGGGTCGACGAGCCGCTCGATCCCGAGCAGGCTGCGGCCGAGCCAGGGCTGGGCGCGCTCGACCGTCTTGTCGGTCGAGCCGTTGTCGATCAGGTAGGACCAGACGCCGTTGGCGGCGAGGTGGTCGAGCACCGGCTCGATGATGTCGGCCTCGTTGTAGGCGGCGATCAGCGCCACGACGCGGAAGTCGTCGTCGAGCAGGCCGGGGGCGAGCGCGCCGGGCGGCGCCGGCTGGGCGGCGGGCGCCCGCGCGGCGCGGCGGCGGCCGAGGCGGCGGCGCGGCGGCGCGGCGGCGGGGGCGGCGGCGCGGTGCGCGGCCGCGCCCGCGGCGGGCGCCGGCGCAAGCTCCAGCCGCCACAGCGGGACGCGCCGGCCGTCCGCCAGCTCGGCGGCGAGCGTCAGCTCGCGGAGCCGCCGCGCGGCGGCGGCGGCGATGCGCAGGCGGAAGCCGCTGTGCGCGGCGTGCGGGAGGTCGGGGTGCAGCGCGGCGATGTCCGGGCGCTCGCGGTCGGCGCGCACGTGCAGCGGCGGCGCCTCGCCGGCGAGCGCGAGCACCCGCGCGATCGGCTCCTCGGCGCCGAGCGCCCAGCCGGTGACCAGCAGGTCGCCGTCGAGCGGGCCGAGCGCCGGGCGGTCGACGTGGCGCCCGGCGAGCCCGGCGGCGAGCGGCAGCGGCTCGGACGCCGCGACGTGCGGCGGCGGCGCGGGCGCGGACGGCGGCGGGGCGCTAGCGGACGGCCTCGACAAAGAAGCTCTCCAGCGGCCGGTCGTCGAGCGCGACGATCTCTGGGAAGCGGCTTGCGGTCCGCCCGCTCGCGACGTGATGCACCTGCGCGAACCCGGCCTTGCGCAGCAGCTCGTCGGCGAACGCGGGGACGAACATCGTGCGAGAGTATCCGTACCAGACGATCTGAGCGATCAGCTTCCCTCCAGCGCTCGCCATCTCGTCGTCGGGGATCAGGAACCAGTCGCGATCGTCGCGGCGGTAGGCGTCGAACGCATGCTCCAGATTCGGGAGCGAGAGCCGCAGCACGCCGCCGGGCTTCAGCACGCGCCGCAGCTCGCGCAGCACCGGCACGAGGTCGGGGTAGGGCACCTCCGGCAGCGCGTGGATGCTGACGGCGTAGTCGATGCTCGCGTCGTCCAGCGGCAGGCCGTCGCGGATGTCGCAGCTGAGGTCGACGCCGGGCGCCCGCTTGCGGTCGGAGTTGATCCACCCGGGCTCGGGGTGGCTGCCGCAGCCCCAGTTGAGCCGGCGGACCGCGACCGGAGCCGGCGTCGCCGCGGCGCCCGTCACGCGATCGCCCCGATCGGCGGCGCGAGCCGGTCGAGCAGCCTGCCGAGCACCTTGCACGCGTCGAAATGCTCCTCGGCGAGCGCGCGCGCCGCGGCGCTGTGGCGCTCGTAGTCGCGCTCGATCGCCTCGACGCCGGCCGCCGCCTCCTCCAGCGTCGAGAAGACGAGCAGGCCCTCGCCGACCGGGTAGCGATCGCGCAGGCCGGTGTCCTGCGCGAGCACCGGCTTGCCGCTCGCGAGGTAGCAGACGCTGCGATCGGACAGCCACCCGCTGCGCGTCGCGACGTACATCTCCTGCGCGACGCACAGCTCGGCGCGCGAGCCGCGCACGTAGTCGCGGTAGGCGGCCGGCGTGCCGGCGACCTGTCGCGGGTCGACGAGCCGCCAGCCGTTGCGCTCCAGCGCGGCGAGGTCGCGCGTCTCGGCCGCGTCGATGTCGAGCGCCAGCTCGAAGTCGGAGCCGACGAGCCGCGGCAGCTCGATGAGCTTGCGGAACTCGTGCACGCGCGAGCCGTAGGTGACGCCGTCGAACGACACCGTCCCGTAGGGGTTGCGCCAGGTCGCGACGGTCGTGAAGGCGCCACCCGGCCTGCCCGCCGTCACGGGCGTCCAGCGTTCGAGGTCGACTGGCGGCGGCGTCGCGATCCACTCGACGCCGCAGTCGGGGATCGTGCAGCCGGGCCGGCCGACGTTGGCGCCGAGCGTGACGAAGCGGTCGTGGCCGGCGAGCAGGTCGGCGAGCCCCAGCTCGCGCCACATCTGCGGATAGCCCGGGTCGATGTCGAGGAAGGTCCACGGCCCCTCGGCCGCCAGCGCGTCGCGCGAGCGGAAGCCCATCACGTTCAGCACGGCCGCGGCGGTCGCGTCCCGGTTCGCCGACGGGAACGCGTCGATCGGCGCGAGCGCGGCGGCGGTCGGCCCCGGCGCGACCGCGACCCGCGCCCCGGCGGCACGCAGTCCGAGCGCCCACTGCGCCAACGCCCACAGATGGCCGCCTGCCCGCTCGCGGCCGGCGGCGTTGCCGGCGAGCACGACATCGCGTCTCACAGGTACCCCAGCTCCTCCAGCGGCCCGAGGAACGCCTCCGCGGCCGCGTCCCGCAACGCCGGCGGCAGGTCGCTCTCCCAGCGCCCGCTCGACGCGGAGGCCTGCTGCACGGTGCGGTGCTGCAGGCGCGTGCTCTCCAGCTGCTCCTGCGCGCGGTCGACGATCGCGCCGACCGTGGCGGGGGTCGCGTCGAGCTCCAGGTGGTCGAGCACGCGCGCGAGCGTCGCCGGCGGGTCGGCGACGAGCTGCTCGTAGCGCACGAGCAGCGCGCGGTCGCGGCGCTCGTGCCAGCTCGCCGCGAGCGACTCGACGTCCCCCGCGAGCCGCTGCACGAACTGCTCGTCGGTCTCGACGTGCTCGCGGCCGAAGGCTGCGTAGCCGCGCTTGGCGTTGAACGCCAGCATCGAGGCGAGCACGTCGCGGAAGTCGCGCACGAGGAAGATCTCGCGCGCCTCCGGGCACAGCTCGCCGAGCAGCCGCGGCACGTGACCCGGCCAGCACTTCTCGGCCGCGTAGCGCGGCGCGGCGTCGCGCTCGCCGCCGGCGAGCGCGCACGCGACGTCGGATGCGTGCCGCATCGCGGCGTGCAGCATCTGCTCGACGCGCGCGCCGAGCAGCAGCTCGCGCGTCGGCTCGTCGAGGCGGTGCAGCGCCTCGACCGGCACCGGCTCCTCGCCGAGCCACCACGCGCTGCCCTGCGCGCCGCCGTCGATCAGTCGCACGCGGCTGCCGGGGCTCGCCATCGCGATCGCCGCGTCGAGCCAGTAGGCGAACGGGCGCGAGTCGTGCGCGACCGGCTGGAAGGCGGCGATCGCGGGGTGGAGGCTCAGCAGCGTCATCATCAGCGTCGAGCCGGTGCGCCCGAGCGTCGTGACCGTCAGCGGCGCGGGCGTCACGCCGGCGACCGGCTCCAGGGCGCGCCGCGTGCCGCGCACCCACGCGATCGGCGTCTCGTCCTCGCCCGCCATCGCGCCGACGCGCAGCTCGAACTCGCGCGGCAGCTTGACCGCGTCGAGCGCGAGCGAGAAGCCGGAGCGCTCAGCGCCCGGCAGATCGGGATAGGCGGCGGCGATGTCGGGGCGCGCGATGCGCCGCGCGAGGCGGCGCAGCGTGTCGCGCCCACGGCTGATCTTGATGTCGACGTGCGTCCCGTCGGGCGCGAGCGCCCAGCCGACGAGCGGCACGCAGAAGCCGGGGACCGGCTCGCCGGCGGTCGGTCGCTCGAGGTTCGCGTGGATGCCCTCGCCGCGCTCCGCCGGCTCGACGCCGGCGATCTGGATCGCCGGCTCGCCCACCGCGACGACGGCCGGCGCGCTCACGAGGCGCGCTCCAGCTCCGCCAGCGACGCGTCCCACAGCTCGCCGTGCAGCCACTGGTTGTAGCGCGAGGCCGCCGTCCGCTCGGGCGTCGGATACGACTGGCCCTCCAGGTGGTACAGCTCGACGTCGGCCAGGTACCAGCACTCGCGCCCCTGTTCGCGCAGGCGCAGGCACAGGTCGCTGTCCTCGTAGTCGCCGCGCACGTAGACGCCGCGCAGGCCGCCGAGCGCGCGGTACAGCTCGGCGTCGATCAGCAGGCAGGCGCCGGTCACCGCCGGCACGCGGCGCGTGACGGCGGCGGGCTCGAAGCTGCGGTGCAGGCCCTTGTAGCAGTGCTCGTTCGACCACGACCCGCCCGGGAGGCGCTCGAAGAAGAGGCCCGCGTGCTGGATCGAGTCGTCCTCGTAGAGCAGCTTCGGCGCGACCGCGCCGGCCTGCGGGTGCGCCTCGAGGAACGCGGCCATGCGCGAGAGCCAGCCGGGCGAGGCCGGCAGCACGTCGGAGTTCAGCAGCAGCAGCTTGCGCCCGCGCGCAAGCGAGGCGCCGAGGTTGTTGACGGTCGAGAAGCCGCCGTTGGCGCTCAGCACCGCGACTCGGAACGGCAACCCGTAGAGGTCGTGCAGGTGCCCGGCGACGGCGCGCAGGCGCGCCGCGTCCTCGGGCGAGTCGAGCACGTAGAGCAGGTCGGCCGCGTGGATCTCGGGGTCGTGCACGAACTGCGCCAGCTGGTGCTCGAGGAACTCGATGCGGCGGTAGAGCGGCACGACGATCGTCACGTCGGGATCCGTCGGCGGCTCGCCGTGCTGGTCGACGGCGTCGATCTCGACCGCGTTCGACAGGCGCCGCTGCAGGCGCGTCAGCGCGGGCGCGACGTGGCCGCGCAGCAGCGCGCCGTCGCCGGCGTCGAGCTCGACGTCGTTGAGGACCGTCGTGCGCAGCCCGAGCGGCTCGTCCAGCACGGTCGGGACCTCGACCTCGAAGCCCTCGCCGTCCGTCCGCTCGCCTTGCAGCACCCAGCCGCTCGTGCCGGCGCTCTCCTCCGGCAGCTCGACGAACGCGATGAAGCCGAGCTTCTCGCTCGCGAGCACGCCGAAGAACTCGCACACGTCCGGGCGCGGGTAGCGGAACGCCGTCGGCAGCAGCTCGACGCGGCGGCCTTCGGGGCTGAGCAGCCGCAGCGAGCCCAGCCGCCCGGCGCGGTCGAACGCCCAGCCCTCGACGTAGAACGAGCAGCGGTCGACGCGCCACATGCCCTCCACGCGCGCGGCGCAGGCGGCGGAGGCGCCCGCGTCGACGGCCGGCAGCCGCGCGCGGGTCGCCTCGTGCAGGGCGCGCAGCGCGCCGGCGGCGTCGCCGAGCGCGCCCGTCCCGTGCGCCGAGCGGGCGAGCGCGCGCTCCAGGGCGCTCGCGCGTGCGGCGGCGTCGAAGCTGGCGGACAGGCGCTCCGCGAAGCGCTCCGGATCGAGGACGGCCTGCGCCACGCTCGCCGGGCCCAGCAGCGTCTTGCCGGCCGCCGTCTCGAGCGCGAGCTCGGCGGTCAGGGGCGTGCCGAGCGGGCCTCTCGCGGCGCCGAGCAGCAGCAGCGCCCGCTCGCCGTCGCCGTCGCCAGAGGCGGCGAGCGGCTCGACGGCGAGGCGCTTGCGTCTGCCCGCGTCGATCAGGGCGGCGCGCGGCGCGCCGCCGCCGGAGGGCAGGCCGCCGACGAGCGCCAGCATGAGGTCGGCACCGAGGAACGCGAGCCCGTCGAGGCGGGCCGTGGGCGCCTCGCCGTTGACGGACGTCGCGGCGGCCTTGCGGGCGGAGGTGCGGGCCTCAGGCGACATGGGCGGGGGTCCTGTCCTGGATCAGCTGCTCGTAGAGCTCGGCGAGCCGCTGCGCGTGCTCGTCCATGCGGTGCACCGGCCGGATTCTGGAGCGCAGTCGCTCCCACAGCCCCGGCTCGCTCGCGGCGCGCCGCAGCGCGGTGGCGAGGCTCGTCGGATCGTTCGCGCGGAAGTGCAGGCCGTCGACCTCGTGCGTGACCTTCTCCGCCATCCCGCCGATGTCGCTGGCGATCACCGGGCGCCCGAAGTGGAACGCCTCCTGGATCACAAGCGGCGAGTTCTCCCACCAGATCGACGGGATCACGACCCAGTCGACCTCCGCCATGTAGGCGTGGAGGTCGTCGTGGTCGTAGGCGCCGATGAAGGTGACGCTGTCGCCGGCGCGCTCCAGCAGCTCTCTGACGCGGTTCTGGAACTGGCCCGGCTGCAGGTCCAGGTTGGCGCCGTGGACGCGCACGTGCGGATGCGGCTCGATCTCCCGCCGCACCCGCCGCGCGCTCGCCGGCTGCGGCGCCGCGGCGCGCTCGAGCGCGGCGAGGAGCGGATCCTCCTGTCGCGCCGGCCCGTCGTGGACGAGCGCGATCGCCTCCAGCAGCACCTGCAGGCCCTTGAACGGCGTCAGCTGCCCGAAGAAGCCGAAGCGGTCGCGCTGCGCGCGCGGCTGCACGGGCGCCTCGCCGGCCGGCGGAGTGCGGCCGTACTCCTCGACGACCACCTTCTCCTCGGGCAGGCCCCAGTCGACGTAGCGCTGCGCGAGGAACTCGCTCGGGGCGATGAAGCGGTCCACCAGCGCCATGTGCGACTGCACGAAGCGCTTGCGCAGGAAGAACGTCTGCTGGTCGATCTCCGGGAAGCACTCGTTGCAGCGCCGCGGCGACTCGCGCATGCACGGCGTCTGGTCGGTCGCGCGCAGCATCTGGCCCTGGCGGTGGCAGATCGGCATGAACTCGTGCAGCGTGTAGACGATCGCCGCGTGCGGGCAGGTGGTGCGCACCTCGCGCAGGACGTCGTAGCCGAAGAACATCGTGTGCTGGAAGTGCACGACGTCCGGTCTGATCGCGCGCAGGAACGCGCGCATGTGCTTCGTGTAGAGCCGCTTGTCGTCGCGGATCGTGCCGAAGGTCCAGTCGTAGGCGCCGGTCCAGTCCTCGGTGAAGAAGAAGTACTCGTCGGGGCGGTCCTCGACGGGCGCCACGCACGTGCCGAGGTGGACGCGACCGGCGGGCGCGAGCGGCGGGCCGCCTTTCGCGAGGAAGACGGAGCGCACCTCGCCGCTCTCGCGCAGGTGGCGATGCAGCTCGAGCGCGTACGCCTCGGCGCCGCCCGGTCGCACCGACGGGTGGTTGTGGCAGATGAAGAGGACCGTGGGTCCGCCGCCGCTCATCGTGGCGCTCCTCTCGCAGTGGGGACGCGGAGATCGAAGATGACGCAGTGACCGTCGTGGTGAAGCACGCGACCGCGTCCCATCAGGTGCTGCAAGAGGCCGCCATAGTAGTCGAGCCACCAGAAGCCGGTTGCGGGCAGCAGCAGGAACTCGGCACCCGCCGCCCGACAGGCCTCCAGGTGGGCGATCGCGGCCTCGCTGTCGGCCGGGTAGTGGCCGGCGTAGCGGCCGTCGAGGCCTTGCGGGAAGTGGCTCGCCGACAGCTCGGGCGCCAGCAGCTCCTCGTCGCCGCGGCTGACGACGAGCACGCGCGCGCCGGGCGGCAGCGCCGCCGCGGCGACGGCCCGGATGCGGCGCACGAGCTCGCCGTAGTCCTCGACGGCCGCGTCGGCGACCGGGGCCGCCGCGACGGGCAGCGCGGCGGCGTCGAGCAGCGTGCGCTGGCGCAGCAGCTCGTGCGCGAGCACGAGCAGCACGCGCAGGCGCGCGTCCTGCGGAGCGTGGGCGGTCGCGAGCCGCTCGCGCAGGCGCTCCATCGTCGCCGCGCTCATCGCGCGCCCTCCAGCGAGAACATCACGCACGCCTCCTCGCGCACGACCTCGCGGTAGTGCGTGGACAGGTGCGCGCGCAGCTCGCGGTAGTGCTCCAGCCACCACAGGCTCGTCTGCGGCAGCAGGAACCAGCGAGCGCCGCGCGCGCGCAGGCGCTCGAGCTCGGCGACGGCGGCCTCGCCGTCGGTCGGGTAGCAGCCGGCGTAGACGCCGTCGGGCGTCTGCGGGAAGTGCCAGCCGTCGTGGGCGGGGAAGCGCAGCAGCTCCTCGTCGCCGCGGCTCGCGACGATCACGGCGCCGCGCGGCGGCAGCGCGGCGACGAGCTGGCGCACGCGCTCTCGCACGCGCTCGTAGTCGTCGCCGTGGCGGCGTTCGTAGGGGCGCCAGGGCACGCCCCACTTGCGTTCGAAGCGAGCGCGGTTGGCGGCCAGCAGCTCGCCGTGCGAGCCGTCGGCGTACAGCTCGCCGAGCGAGCTCTCGCCGAAGTGGTGCACGAGCACGTCCTCGGCGCAGACGAGCCGGTAGCCGGCGCGACGCGCGCGCTCGGCGTAGTCGTCGTCCTCGAGCGTGCCGAGCCCGAAGCCCTCGTCGAGCGGGCCGATCCGCGCGTGCGCGTCGCGCCGCAGCGCGAGGCAGAACATCGCCGGCATCGGCAGCTCGAAGCGCTCTCCGGCGTGCGCCTCGGCGCGTCGCGCCGCCGCCGCCAGGAAGCCCCCGTACGTCTCGTAGCGGACGGGCACCTCGGCCTCGTTGCCGATCCGGTTCGTGACCGGCCCGACGAGGCCGACCTGCGGGTCGGCGGCGTGCGCGGCGAGCCGCTCCAGCCAGCCGGGCGCGACGATCGCGTCGTCGTTGAGCAGCACGAGCAGCTCCCCGCGAGCGCGCGCGAGGCCCTGGTTGCAGGCGGCGGCGAAGCCGCGGTTCTCCTCGTTGAGGAGCAGCTCGACGTGCGGGAAGCGGCGCGCGAGCGTGCGCAGGTAGGCGCGCGAGCCGTCGCGCGAGCCGTTCTCGACGACGATCAGCTCGTACGCCGGCGCCGCCGTGTTCGCGAGCACGCTCTCGACGCACAAGCGCGTGAAGGCCGCGCTGTCGTGCGAGACGACGATCACGCTCGCGACCGGCGGCGCGGCCGCCCCGCGCTCGGCCGACGGCACCGGCGCAGAGAGGATCCGCTCCGCCACGGTGTCGGGCAGTCGCAGCGGCCGGCGGCGCGCGACGCCGAGCGGCAGCTCCGCCGCGAGCGCGCCTGTCCGCGGCGGGCCGCCCTTCCGGGTCGAGACGCCGCACGCCGCGAGCAGCTCTCCCAGCACGACGTCGCTGTCGAACCACTCGCGCGCGATCGCGTGCGCGTCCGCGCGAGCGCGCGCGTAGTCGCCGCAGACCGCCTCGACCGCGGCGGCCGCCTCCTCCGGCGTCGAGAAGGCGTGCAGCCCGCCGCCGGTCGGCAGCATGTTCGAGAAGCCGGTCTCCTGCGTGATCACCGGCCGGCCGGCGGCGAGGTAGGTCGCGCTGCGGTCGCTGAACCAGCCGGAGCGCAGCGCGACGTTCTGCTCCTTGGCGACCGTGAACTCGCCGAAGGACTCGCTGACGTAGGTCCGGTAGGGGTCGGGGTCGCCGGAGATCGCGGCCGCCTCGGTCACCCGCCAGCCGTGCGCGCTCAGCAGCGCGCGGTCGCGCTCGTCGAACGTCGCGAGCGCCAGCTCGAACTCGCGCCCGGTGCGCGCCGGCAGCGTCAGGTAGCGCTCGAACTCGACGTGCTTGCTCCACGTGTAGGTGCGCCCGTCGATCGTC
>Ga0207664_10001196_pt1 | contig 17276 bp, 13 predicted proteins | sample LARL83metaG_FD_184349 | JGI IMG/M metagenome (GOLD analysis project Ga0207664, IMG submission 184349) | Corn, switchgrass and miscanthus rhizosphere microbial communities from Kellogg Biological Station, Michigan, USA - LAR L8-3 metaG... | ecosystem: Host-associated > Plants > Roots >... | reverse complement strand
CAGGAACTGGCATACGTGCGGCCAGTCCGGCGCGGATCAGGACCCTGGGCCCGCTTCGCGGCGGATCGCCTCGGTGTGCTCGCCGGCCTGAGGAGCGTCGCGCGGCGCGCGGACGGTCAGGCCGGGCATTTCGAGCCAGCGGCCAGGACCCACCCCGGTGACGCCGTCTTCGTCACGGTCGAGGACGGTCAGCAGGCCGTGGTCAATAAGCGATGTGTCGGCGGTGAGCTCCCGTCCCTGACGGGCGCGGGCGGCGGGGACGCCGGCCGCGTGGGCGCGCGCGATCACCTCGGCCGCGGGCAGGTCCGCCAGCAGCGCCGCGATTGCGGCGGCGAGGGGCTCGTCGCTGGGTCCGGTCTCGCCGGACTCCGCGGCGAGCCCGGCACCGGTCGGCGCGGGGAGCTGCGCAGGTGGCGGGGCGAGCCCCGCGGCGGTCAGCGCCGCGAGCTGGCTAGGCGTCGCGGCGAGCCTGACCCAGCCGTCGGAGGCTTGGTAGAGCCGGTCGAGCGGGCCAGGGCCGGCGAAGTCCCGGCCGCCCGCCGGGTAAGTGGCGCCGCAACCGCCGGGCTGGGCCGTGGACATGGACGGGGCCGCGGGCTCGGGCTGGGCCGGTGGCTCGGACCGGGTGAGGAACCCGGACTGGAGCAGGCAGGAGGCGGCGCACAAGGTGACCCCGACGTGCTGTCCCCGGCCGAGGCGGGTACGGGCGAGCAGCGCGGCGCCTGCGCCGAGCGCGGCGAGGCCGGCCGCGAGCACGTCGTTGATGGGGACGGTCAGGAAGACGGGGCTGTCGGCCTGGTCGGCTCCGCCCTGGGCGCGCATGATGCCGCTCATCGCCTGGACGATCGGGTCGAAGCCCGGCCGGCGGCCGAGCGGGCCGGTCTCGCCGAAGGCGCTGATCGACACGGTGACGACCGCTGGGTTGACGGCGGCCAGCTGGTCGTGCGTGATGCCGAGCCGGGTGGCGACGCCGGCCCGGTAGTTGTCGACGACGACGTCCGCCGTGCCGACCAGGCGGTCGAACAGCAGCCGGTCCTCGCCCGGGGAAAGCTCGAGCAGCGCGCTGCGCTGGTCACGGTTGTACACCTCGAAGCTTGAGCCGCCGCGGCCGCCGTGCGCCACCCGGAACTCATCACCGAACGGAGGGCGCTCGACCTTGATGACGTCCGCGCCGAGGTCGGCAAGCAGCGTGCCGACGTACGGGCCGGCGATGATCGTGCCGAGGTCAAGCACGCGAAGACCCGACAGCGGGGGCTGCGGCTCGGGTTCTGGCGGCTCCGGCCCCGAATGCTGCGGCGCGGGCGCTGGCCACCCGCCGGGCTGAGGCTCCGGCATCGTGAATCCCGCGGACGTGGCCGTGGCGGATGTGCCTGCTGCTGGCCATGGCCGCGGCAGTTCGGTGATGCCCGGCCAGGAGGCGGCGGCCGGGCCGCGGACGCTGGCCGGCGTCAGCGACAGGTCGATGAGCGGGCCGGGCATTACGACCTGCTTGCCCGTATCGGTGATCGCCTCATGGCGCAGGCCGAGCGCCCTGACCTGCTCGTGGTCCAGCCACGTGCCGGGCTCGTTAACCGGCGCCGCGGGGCAGTCAGCCTGCTCGAACAGGTTGAGCCATTCGTCCCTTGGCCGGGTCGCGAACACCTTCTCCAGCTCGCGGGTGACCCAGGTGAGGTTCTTCCCGAGCCGCAGGTTCCCCGGGTTCCCGCCGACCCGCGGGTCTTCGAAGATCCATCCGGCGCCGGCGGCGGCCAGCCCCCGTTCGATGAAAGCGTTCGTGAAGGCGCCGAGGAAGAGCCACTCACCGTCGGCGCAGCGGTAGGCCCGGTAGTTGGGCAGGGTGCCACCGGGACCGCCGGGCCGGTGGACGTGCGGCTCGTCGCGGCCCGCGGCGAAGTTGCCGGGCGAGACCAGCTGGGCGCCGTGCGCGCCGCCCGCCACCGCCAGCGGGGCCAGCGCGAGGCCCCGCTGGCGGCCGGTTAGCAGCGCGACCGCGACCAGCGCGGCCCAGATGCCCTGCATGTGCAGGGCCAGCGGGAACAGGCAGTCAACCGGGACGTCGGCGTACGACGACTGGTTCCAGGCGTGGCCGAGCCAGGCGAACAGCAGGCCCGCCGATTCCCGGTCGCCCGGCCACGGCGCCCCCTCGAGCAGGTAGGGCGGCATGACCACCCAGAAGCACGGCTCACCGGGGCGGCGGCCGCGGTCGATGAGGTCGCGGTAGGTGACGCCTGGCCCGTCGGTGCCGACGAGCAGCACGTCCGCGCCGGCGATCAGCTGATCGAGGGCCCGCAGGTCGTCCGCGCTCGACGGGTCGGCGGTGACGGCGCGCTTGCCGCGGTCCCACATCGCGTATCCAGGCGAGACCGCGGCTCGGGGCGGGTGCACCTTGACCACGTCGGCGCCGAGGTCGGCCAGCAGCATCCCCGCGACGGCGCCGGCCACGGTCTTCGTGAGGTCAAGCACGCGCACGCCAGCAAGGGCGTGCTGTTCTTCCGTGGCCGGGCCGAATCCCTGGCTATGTCCCATCAGTGAACACCTACCTCGGTCGCGACCGCCGCGCAAGCCTCCGGCCGCCCTTCGACGAGGGCTTGATCGAATTAAATGAACGTTCTTTAATTGAGGGGAGGAGAATTCGGAGGTTGCCCATGGCCGAGCGCAAGAGCCCGACGGCGGTGCTCCATGAAGGTCCGCGAGCGCTGAGCGACCAGCAGGTACGCCAGATCGAGGGCGCGAATCTCGAGGAGGTGCTCGACGTCGACATCGACGACGTCATCGAGTACGTCCACAAGGACATGCGGTCCCTGCCGGACTACACGACGCTCTACCGCAAGTACCTCAAGCAGCGCTGGGACGTCTACGACCTGGACTTCAGCCAGGACAAGGTCGACTGGAACGAGAAGATGACCGAGGCGGAGCGGAACTCGTTCCTGGCCATCGCATCCGGCTTCCACCACGGCGAGCGGCAGGTCGAGATCGAGCTGCCGGTGTTCATGATCGGCGCGGGCGAGGAAGAGAAGCTGCACATCTCCGCGCAGATCGAGGACGAGGCGCGGCACACGGTGTTCTTCGACCGGTTCTACCGCGAGGTCGTCGGGCTGCAGGGCGCTGACATCATGGCCATACTCGACGCGTCGTTCCCCTGGGTGTCAGAGACGTTCGTCGGGCCGTTCGGGCTGCTGGCCTACCAGGCGGACGAGGTCCGCAGGAACCCGTATGACGAGCGGGCGCGGGTGCGCTACGGCACGACCTACTTCCTGTGGATCGAGGGGGTGCTCGCCCTGTCGGTCATGAAGGTGACGCTCTCCTACGCCCGGTGGCGGGGATTCCTGCCGGCCTACTACACCGGCTTCACCGCGACCTGCCGCGACGAGTCGCGGCACGTGCAAGGCGGCATGAAGTACCTGCAGGACGCGGTGCGGAAAGACCCCTCGATGATCAAGGAGATCCACGAGACGCTGCGGACGATCCTGATCCTCGCCGGGGTGGCCAGCCGCGAGGTGATCTACGAGCCGCTCGGCTGGACCCAGCAGGAGGTCCGGATGCTGATGTTCCAGCAGCTGGGCCGCAAGCTGAACGACGTCGGCATCAGCCTGCCCCCGGACCTGCAGGCCATGGTCGGGTCGGTGCAGCCGGTGCTGGCGGGCGGGTGAGCGCGGCGATGAGCGAGCCGGAGTTCTTCAGCCCTGAGTGGGCGGCCGCCGTGCGGGACGCGCTGGCGGCCGGGCCGACCGAGCAGGACCGGGCGGGCAAGCTGCCGATGTACTGGGACTTCTTCGAGAAGGTCAAGGCCGGCTACGCGGCGTCGTGGGCGCTCGGCTGCCGCGGGCTGGGCGCCACGTTGTACGTCCAGTGGGGCGGCGGCACGGTGACCGACTGCCGCGTCACCGGGCCCGGGGACGGTGCGGATGCCACGTACGTGCTCGGCATGGACTACGCGGACTGGCAGGCGCTGCACGACGGCTACGACCCGCAGCGCACCGTCATGTACCGGAAGATCCTGGTGGAGGAGGGCAACATCCTCGAGTTCTTCAAGGGGATCTACTTCTTCACCGAGTGCCTCGGCGTCATCGGGAAGGTGCCGGCCGGCTTCCGTGCGCTTGCCGCCGGCTAGCGGCGGCGCATCGGGTCAGCAGCGCAGGCCCTTGGTCAGGTCGGCCGGGATGACGGTCACGGTGAACGGGTGCGACACCGTGACCGGCTGAGTCGAGGTCGCCGCACGGACGTAGCCAGCGTCGCCCATCTCGAAGACGGTGAGCTCGGGCCGCGCCGGCTCGGGGTCTACCAGCCAGTACGACGGGACACCGAACTTCTGGTATGCCGCCTTTTTCCTCTTCAGGTCGATGAGCGCAGTGCTCGGCGAGCGGACCTCGACTACCAGCAACGGTGGCACCGTGAACTTCGCGTCGCCCACGTCATCAAGACGGACGACCACCAGGTCAGGGGAGAGCTCGGTCACCGGGTCGATCTCGACGGCCGGCTCCGGTATGACGCAGAGTCCATCCGGGCACGCCGAGCTCAGCACCCCGTATAGTCGCCCCGCGACGAACTGGTGCACCGTGGTGGGCCGGGGGCTCACGACGAGCACCCCGTCCAGAAGTTCGTACCGGTGACCTTCGTCATCGGGGATCTGGTCCAGTTCGGCGACGGTGAACGGACCGCCGGAGCCGGGCCACGCCTCGTCGATTGTCACAGCACTCATGCTGCCTCCTTCTGTTCATGGTGTCCACTCTGACAGAAGTCGACTGTACTCGACCACTAGCGATGGCAGTCGAAAGAAGATCGTAATTTGGCAACGCATTGCGGGTTGTGTCACGGCTGACCGGACACCATGGCAGCCTGACTTGTACCTGGCATCACCCTCACCCGCCGGTCAGCGCGACGGACGTTGGCATGATAGTGGACATTTAGGCACATGATGATGTACGCAAATGTCCACCGTCTTTGTCCGCCGGGATGCTGGCACTGATGGAGGTGCGGCGGTTCGGGGAGGCGATCAGCGCCCACCAGGACGCGGCGGCGATCTTCCTCGATCAGGCGTCCGGGGCGTAGTGGGTGGCGTGGATGGCGCGCAGCTTGTACTTCAGGACCTTGCCGCCGACGGTTTCCGGGAGGGCGTCGGCGAAGATGACGTCCTTGGGGGCCTCGTACCCGGCGAGGACCTGCCGGGCGAACTTGATGATCTCCTCCGCGCTCGGCTCGCGGCCGGGCCGGGGGACGACGACGGCGGTGACCGCCTCGCCCCAGCGGTCGTGCGGCAGCCCGATGACGGCCGACTTGTCGATGTCCGGGTGCTGGGCGAGCACCGCCTCCACGCGGAGGCTGGACACGTTCTCGCCGCCGGTCTTCACGATGTCCTTGTAGCGGTCGAGCATGATCCGCAGGCCCTCGCTGTCGTAGGCGCAGCTGTCGCCGGAGTGGAACCAGCCGTAGCGGAACGCCTCGCGGGTGGCGGCCTCGTCGCGGTAGTAGCCGGACATCATCGACGGCGACCGGTAGACCGCCTCCCCCGCCGTCCCTGGCGAGGACGCCAGGTCACCGCCGTCGAGGTCCATCACCATCGACGCGAGCAGCGGGCTCGGCACGCCGACGTAGTTCAGCTGCGGCGCGGTGCGCGCGTACAGCTCGGGCCACTTGTCCGGCCAGAACCGGTGGCAGCTGATCGACTCGGTCTGCCCGAAGATCTCGAACGCGAGCAGGTCGGGCCCGCAGTGCCGCTTCAGCGACTCCAGGGTGGCGGGCGGCAGCGCCGACCACCCGTACACGGCGACCTTCAGGCTGGTCACGTCCAGGTCCGGGCGCTCGTTCAGTACCGCGTCGATCGCCCGCAGCATGGCCGGGGAGCCGGCCCACAGCGCGGTCAGGCGCTCGGCCGCGACCGAGCCGGCGATGGCGGCCGGGTCGGGCCGGCGGCCGAGCAGCAGCGTGCCGGCCGACAGGAACACCGAGTAGGTGAACGGCTGGTCGCCGACGTGGTAGAGCAGCGGCAGGTAGCAGCCGAGCCGCAGGTCGTTCTCCACCCGCAACCCCCGGGTCAGCGACTGCGCGAAGCCGAGCGCGGCCAGGTAGGAGCACGTGTGCGAGATCATCACGCCCTTGGGCAGCGCGGTGGTGCCGGAGGTGAACAGGATCTCCCAGATGTCGTCGCCGTGGATCTCGACCTCGGGCTCGGCGTCGCCCTGGCCGGCGATGAAGTCGCTGAAGCTCACGCTGCCCTCGACCGGGCCGCCGCCGATCGTGATGGTGACCGCGACGGGCAGGCCGCGGTCGGCGAAGGGCTCCCGCGCCCGCGGCCACAGCTCGGCGTCGACGACCGCGAGCCGGGGCCGGACCAGGTCGATCATGGCGGCCACCATGTCGGGGGCCATCATCGGGTTGACCGGCGCGCAAACCAGCCCGGCCTTCGCCACCCCGAGCTTGAACAGCAGGCCCTCGACGGAGTTCTCGCAGAACATCATCACGATGTCACCGCGCCGCAGGCCGCGGGCCAGCAGCGCGTTCGCGACCTGGTTGGCGGCGGCGTCGGCCTGCCGGTAGGTGACCCGCGCGAAGCGCGGGTCTGCGTAGGCGCCCGCGGCGCCGATGACCGCCTCCTTGTCCGGGTAGCTCCAGGTCACCCGCTCGGTCAGGTCACCGACGCTGGTGCGCTCCCAGCGGTTGACCGCGCGCCGGTTGTACAGGCTGGTCACGTCGAACGATGGCTCCATGGCGGTCAGCCTCTCTTCAGGCGCGTTAGTGACTTGGCATTCACTGATTGCAGGGTAGAAGTCAAAGGCGTCTTTGCCTAGAGCCCGGTCACATGGCACAGTAGTTAATGACCATTCACTACCACGCTTGGAGCCGCCGATGCCGGTGCTGACCTCTCGCGTCGAGGTCGCCAGCGAGGTGTTCCAGCGGAACCGCGCCGGGCAGCTCGCCGCCATCGCGGCGCTGAATGAGCAGCTCGAGCTCGCCCGGGCCGGCGGCGGGCCGCGGTACGCCAAGCGGCACCGCGAACGTGGACGCCTCTCCGCCCGCGAGCGCCTCGAGCTGCTCGTCGACCGGGACGCGCCGATGCTCGAGCTGTCCCCGGTCGCCGCCTGGGGCACCGAGTTCCCGGTGGGCGCCAGCATGGTCACCGCCATCGGCGTGGTGTCCGGGGTGGAGTGCGTGCTGATCGCGCACGACCCGACGGTGCGCGGCGGCGCGATGAACCCCTACACGCTGCGCAAGACGCTGCGCGCGCTCGAGATCGCCCGCCGGAACCGGCTGCCGGTCATCAACCTGGTCGAGTCGGGCGGCGCGGACCTGCCCACGCAGTCGGACCTGTTCGTCCCGGCGGGCAAGATCTTCCACGACCTCACCGAGCTGTCCGCCATGGGCATCGCCACCATCGCCCTGGTCTTCGGCAACTCGACCGCGGGCGGCGCCTACATCCCCGGCCTGTGCGACTACTCGGTGCTGGTCGACCAGCAGGCCAAGGTCTTCCTCGGCGGTCCCCCGCTGGTCAAGATGGCCACCGGCGAGGACGCCGACGACGAGTCGCTCGGCGGGGCGGACATGCACTCGCGGGTGTCCGGGGTCGCCGACTACTTCGCCACGGGCGAGCTCGACTGCATCCGCATCGGGCGGCAGATCGTCGCCGACCTCGGCTGGCGCAAGCTCGGGCCCACACCGAGCGCGTGCGTCGATGAGCCGTTGTACGACCCCGACGAGCTGCTCGGCATCGTCTCGGCCGACTTCCGGGTGCCGTTCGACCCGCGCGAGGTGATCGCCCGGGTGGCCGACGGGTCGCGGTTCAGCGAGTACAAGGCCCGCTACGGTACCAGCCTGGTCACCGGCTGGGCCGCGGTGCACGGCTACCCGGTCGGCATCCTGGCCAACGAGCGCGGCGTGCTGTTCAGCGAGGAGTCCAAGAAGGCGAGCGAGTTCATCCTGCTCGCCAACCAGTCCGACACGCCGCTTGTCTTCCTGCAGAACACGACCGGCTACATGGTGGGCACCCGCTACGAGCAGGGCGGCATCATCAAGGACGGCGCCAAGATGATCAACGCCGTCACCAACTCCGCCGTCCCGCACATCACGATCAACATGGCGGCGTCGTTCGGCGCGGGCAACTACGGCATGTCCGGGCGGGCCTACGACCCGCGGCTGATGTTCTCCTGGGCCAACGCCAAGCTGGCCGTGATGGGCGCGCAGCAGCTGGCCGGCGTGCTGTCGATCGTCGGCCGGGCCTCAGCACGGGCCGCAGGGCGTCCGTACGACGCCGAAGCCGACGAGCAGCGGCGGCAGGAGATCGAGGCGCAGATCGAGCGCGAGTCGAACGCGCTCTTCGTCAGCGCCCGCCTGTACGACGACGGCGTGATCGACCCGCGTGACACACGCTCCGTTCTGGGGATCGCCTTGTCGGCCGCGCACTCGGGACCGGTCGAGGGGCGCCGCGGCTTCGGCGTCTTCCGGATGTGAGGGCGGGATGCCAGTGATCAGGAAACTGCTCGTCGCCAACCGCGGCGAGATCGCCTCACGTATCTTCCGCACCGCGCGTGCCATGGATATCGGAACGGTGGCGGTCTACTCCGATCCCGACGCTCGGCTGCCTCATCCGCGGGAGGCCGACGAGGCGGTGCACCTGCCCGGCAGCACCCCGGCCGAGACGTACCTGCGGGCCGAAGCGGTCATCGACGCCGCCCGGCGGGCCGGCGCCGACGCGGTTCACCCCGGCTACGGCTTCCTGTCGGAGAACGCCGGCTTCGCCCGCGCGTGCGCCGCGGCCGGCCTCACCTTCGTCGGGCCGTCACCGGAGGCCATCGACGCGATGGGCTCCAAGATCGCCGCCAAGGAGCTGATGCGCGCCGCGGGCGTCCCGGTGCTGCCCGGGGCGGTATTCGACGAGCAGGCCTCACCGGATGAGGCCCAGCTGCGCGCCGCGGCCGCCGAGATCGGGCTGCCGGTGCTGGTGAAGGCCGCGTTCGGCGGCGGCGGGCGCGGCATGCGCATCGTCCGTGAGCTCGGCGACGTGGCGGAAGCGGTCGCCAGCGCGCGCCGGGAGGCGGCGTCGGCGTTCGGCAACGGCACCGTGTTCCTCGAGCGGTACGTGGACTCGCCCCGGCACGTCGAGGTGCAGATCGTCGGCGACCACGGCGGCACGGTGACGCACCTGTTCGAGCGGGAATGCTCCATCCAGCGCCGCTACCAGAAGATCATCGAGGAGGCGCCGTCGCCGGCCGTGGACGACGCGCTGCGCAGCGCGCTGGGCCAGGCCGCGGTCGCGGCGGGCAAGGCCATCGGTTATGCCGGCGCGGGCACCGTGGAGTTCGTGCTCGACTCCGCCGGGCGCTTCTACTTCCTCGAGGTGAACACCCGGCTGCAGGTCGAGCACCCGGTGACCGAGCTGGTGACCGGCGTCGACCTGGTCAAGCTGCAGCTTGAGGTCGCCGCGGGCAGGCCGATCGGCGAGGAGGTCTTGCAGGCTGAGCTGAGGGGGCACGCGATCGAGGCGCGGCTGTACGCCGAGGACGTCCCGGCCGGCTACCGGCCGGCCAGCGGCGACCTGCACACGTTCGACATCCCGGCCGAAGACGGGCTGCGGGTGGACGCGGGCTTCGCCTCCGGCACCCGGGTCAGCACCTTCTACGACTCGATGCTGGCCAAGGTGATCGGCTACGGCGCCACCCGCGACGACGCCCGCCGCCTGCTCGCCGGGTCGCTGTCCCGCGCCCGGCTGCACGGGGTCACCACCAACCGCGACCTGCTTGTCGGGATACTGCGCTCGGATGAGTTCGCGGCCGGCGCCATCGACACCGGGTACCTGGACCGGCACCCCTACGCCGAGCTGGTGCCTGCCCCTTCTGCCGCGCGGCGCACGGTGCACCCGCTGGCCGCGGCGCTCGCGGGCGCCGCCGCCCGCCGGGCGGCGGCGCCGGTGCTCGCCAGTCTGCCGTCGGGGTTCCGCAACAATCCGAGCGCCCCGCAGTCCGCCACCTACCAGCGGGACGGCGAGCCGGTCGAGGTGACCTACCGGATCGACCGGGACGCGGTCACCGCCACCGTCGCGGGCGAGCCGGTCGCTGAGGTCACCGGGCTGTCCGCGGCGCCCGGCCCGGTCGGCGAGGCGGGTGGCGGGGCGCGCCTTTCCGGCACCGTGACCCGGGTCGACCTGGTGTGCGGCGGGGTACGCCGGGTCGTCGACGTGACCAGGATCGGCTCGGTCAGCTACGTCGACAGCGCGCTCGGGCACGACGCGCTCACCGAGGCGGAGCGCTTCCCGGACCCGGCGGCCGCCGTGCACGCGGGCTCGCTGCTCGCCCCGATGCCGGGAACGGTGGTCCGGGTCGACGTGGCCGCGGGGGACGCCGTCGAGGCGGGCACCGCGATGGTCACCATCGAGGCGATGAAGATGGAACATGCGGTGCGCGCGCCGGCGCGCGGCACCGTGACCGAGGTGCGCGTCGCGGTCGGCGCGCAAGTCGACAGCGGCACCGTGCTCGCGGTCGTGGAGGAGGAAGCCGATGAGTGATCCGGTCCTGCCTGACCCGGTGCGCTACGAGGTCGTCAACGGCGCCGCCTGGCTGACGATCGACCGGCCCGAGGCGCGCAACGCGCTGGGCCAGGCGGTCCGCGACGGCTTGTGGGACGGCGTCCGCCGGTTCAACGCCGACGACAGTGCCAAGGTGCTGATCCTCACCGGGGCCGGCGACCGCGCCTTCTGCGCCGGCGGCGACCTCAAGGAGATGGCCGAGACCGCGCTGCGGGTTCCGCCGCCCGACTTCGCGCCGCAGTTCGGGCGGAACATCCAGGTCGACAAGCCGACCATCGCGGCGGTCAACGGCGTCGCCTACGCCGGCGGGTTCCTGCTGGCCCAGATGTGCGACCTGGTCATCGCGGCGGAGTCGGCGCGGTTCGCCGTCACCGAGGTGAAGGTCGGCCGCGGCTCCCCGTGGGCCGTCCCGCTGTCCTGGCTGGTCGGCCCGCGCGTCGCGATGGAGATCCTGCTGACTGGCGATCCACTCAGCGCGGCCCGGGCGCGCGAGGTCGGCCTGGTCAACCAGGTGGTGCCGGACGGCGAGTTGCGCGCGGCGGCCCAGTCGCTCGCGATGAGGATCGCGGCGAACGCGCCGCTTTCCGTGCGGGCGGCCAAGCAGACCGTCTACCTGTCCGCCCGGATGGGCCTGGCCGAGGCGTTCGAGGAGGCCGAGCGGATCTGGGAGCCGGTCTACACCAGCCATGACGCCCAGGAAGGGCCGGCCGCGTTCCGTGACAAGCGGGCGCCCGTGTGGACGGGGCGCTGATGGGCGCGGCATCCCCGGGCGGGACGGGACCGAGCGGGACGGGGCCGGGCGCGGCCGGGACGTCCTCCGGGCGCGCGCTGGTCGACGCGCTGGTCGATGATCTCCTCGCGGAGTCCGGGGAACTCCGCGCGGTGCTGGCCGGGCTGCCGGGGGCGGACTGGGTGCTGTCCACCCCGGCGGCCGGCTGGACGATCACCGACCAGGTCACGCACCTGTCCTACTTCGACGACGCGGCGCGGCGGTCGGTGAGCGAGCCTGAGCGGTTCACGGCCGAGGCGGGGCGGCTGGCGGCGGCCGGCGACGACTTCCCTGACCAGGTCGCGGCGCAGTACCGGGACACTCCCCCGGCCGACGTGCTGGCCTGGTTCGACCGGGCGCGGGGAGAGCTGACGGCGGCCTACCGGGCGGCCGACCCGTCCGTTCGGCTGCCGTGGTACGGGCCGCCGATGAGCCTGGCCTCATCGGTGACCGCACGGCTGATGGAGACATGGGCGCACGGCCAGGACGTGCTCGACACCGTGCGGATCGCCCGGGTGCCCACCGCCCGGATGCGGCACGTGGCCGACCTCGGGATCCGGGCGCTGCGCTACACCTACACGGTTAACGGGCTGCCGGTTCCCGCCGACCCGATCCGGGTCGAGCTGGCCGGGCCGGACGGCGCGCGGTGGGACTGGGGGCCGGCCGACGCGGCGAACCGGGTGAGCGGTACGGCGCTTGACTTCTGCCTGCTCGTCACGCAGCGGCGGCACCGCGACGACACCGCACTCGAGGTCAGCGGGGCGGTCGCGCGGCAGTGGATGAGCATCGCGCAGGCGTTCGCCGGGCCGTCCGGGCCGGGGCGGGCCCCGTTGGGAGGAAGCTGACATGCCCGACTCCGCCACGCTCCGGCCCCCGGTGCGGCGCCCGGTCCGGATCGGTAACTCCTCCGGGTTCTACGGCGACCGGATGGAGGCCACCAGGGAGATGGTCGAGGGCGGCCCGATCGACGTGCTGACCGGCGACTACCTGGCCGAGCTGACCATGCTCATCTTGTGGAAGGCCCGGCAGAAGGATCCCGGCGCCGGATATGCCAAGTCGGTGCTCGCCCAGCTCGAGCCGGTGCTTGGCACCTGCCTCGACCGTGGCATCAAGATCGTCAACAACGCGGGCGGGCTCAACCCGTCCGGCCTGGCCCGGGAAGTGGCCGCGCTGGCCGGCCGGCTCGGGCTGCATCCCAAGGTCGCCTACGTCACCGGCGACGACCTGCTCCCCCGCCTGAAGGAACTCCAGGCCGCGGGTCACCCGCTGGCCAACCTGGACACCGGCCAGGCGCTGGCCGACGCCGGCGGGCAGCCGGTGACGGCCAACGCCTACCTCGGCGGCTGGGGGATCGCCGCGGCGCTCGACGCCGGGGCGGACATCGTCATCTGCCCACGGGTCACCGACGCCTCCCTGGTCACCGGGCCCGCCGCCTGGTGGCACGGCTGGCAGCGGAACGACTACGACAAGCTGGCCGGCGCGGTCGCCGCCGGGCACGTCATCGAGTGCGGGCCCCAGGCGACCGGGGGGAACTACTCCTACCTGCACGAGATCACCGACCGCCGCTACCCCGGCTTCCCCGTTGCCGAGATCGGCGCCGACGGCAGCAGCGTGATCACCAAGCACGACGGGACCGGCGGCCTGGTCTCCGTCGGCACGGTCACCGCGCAGCTGCTCTACGAGATCGGCGAGCCTGCCTACCTCAACCCGGACGTCACCGCGCACTTCGACACCATCACCCTTGAGCAGCTCGCCGGGCACCGGGTGCGGCTGTCCGGCACCGTCGGCACCCCGCCGCCGCGCACGCTCAAGGTGTGCGTCAACTTCCTCGGCGGGTACCGCAACACGATGACCATGGTGATCACCGGGCTGGACATCGAGGAGAAGGCGGCCTGGGCCGCCGAGGAGCTGTTCGGCATCCTCGGCGGGCGCGACCAGTTCGACGAGGTCGACGTCCGGCTGCTCCGCTTCGACCGCCCCGACGCGCCGGGCAACGAGCAGGCAACGGCCCACCTGCGAGTCACCGTGAAGGACCGCGATGCCCGGAAGGTCGGCCGCCGTTTCTCCGACGCCACCATGGAGCTGGCGCTTGGCGGCTACGCCGGGTTCCACACCACGACGCCGCCGGCGGCGGAGAGCGCGTACGGGGTGTACTGGCCCGCGCTTGTCCCGGCGGCGGAGGTGGAGCACGCGGCGGTGCTGCCGGACGGCACGCGCGTCGTCATCCCCGCTACGCGGGCAAGGGAGCTGGGCGGGGGAATCAAGCTCTCGTTGGGGCGTGCCTCCAGTGCCCCACCGGAACCGGAGGGCGGCGCGCAGCCATCCTCCCGTCAGGTGCGCGTCCCCCTGGGCCGGGTGTGCGCGGCCCGTTCGGGCGACAAGGGCGGCAACGCCAACGTCGGCCTGTGGGCGCGCGACGCGGCCGGGTACGCGTGGCTGGAGGATTACCTGACGCCCGAGCGGCTGCGGTCGCTGCTGCCGGAGGCTCAGGGCCTGGCGATCCGCCGGTTTGAACTTGCGAACCTGCACGCGCTGAACTTCGTGATCGTCGGGCTGCTCGGCGAGGGGGTGGCGTCCTCGACCCGGCCCGACCCGCAGGCGAAAGGGCTCGGGGAGTACCTGCGCTCGCGGCTGGTGACGATGCCCGCCGCGCTGCTCGACGGCGGGCCGCAGTGACCGGGGGCGGCGCCCGTCTCGGGCCGGCGCCGGCGCCGCGGCGGCGCGATCCCGAGCGGCGGCAGCGGATCCTCACCGCGGCGGCCGGCCTGGTCGCGGAGCGCGGGTACCACGAGGTGGCGATGTCGGACATCGGGGCGGCGGCCGGCATCGTCGGCTCGGGCATCTACCGGCACTTCGACGGCAAGTCGGCGGTGCTCGTGGCCCTGTTCGACCGGGTGATCGACGACCTGACCAGGGACTCGGGCGACATCCTGGCCCGCGGCCTCGACCCGTCGCAGACCCTGGCCGAGCTCATCGACGCGCACGTGCGGATCGTGCTCGAGGACCGCACGCTGATGCGCGTCTACCACACCGAGATCGCCAACCTGCCGGCCGACGACAGTCACCGGCTGCGCCGCAAGCAGCGCCTCTACCTCGAAGAGTGGGTCCACGTGCTGGAACTGCTGCGCCCCGAGGCAGACGACGCCGCGCTCCGGTCCCTGGTCCACGCCGCGATCGGCGCGGTGCACTCGACGCTGTTCTACGCAAGCGGCCTGCCGGGCGAGCGGCTGGCCGCGCTGATGGCCGCCGCCGCCCGCGCGACGCTGTTCGTCCCGATCCCGGAATGAGTCACCGCATGAACCTCATGAATGGAGCCACGGGCCGTGGACTTTAATGAGAACCCGGACCACGCGGCCATCCGTGACGCGGTCGCTCACGTTGCGGCCAAGTACGGCGGCTCCTACTACACCGAGCACGCCGAGCGGCACCTGCCCACCACCGAGCTGTGGGAGGAACTCGGCCGCCAGGGGTTCATCGGGATCAACATCCCCGCGGAGTTCGGCGGCGGCGGCGCCGGCCTCACCGAGCTTGCGCTCGTGTGCGAGGAGACCGCCGCCCAGGGCGTCCCGCTGCTCCTGCTCCTGGTGTCGAGTGCCATCTCCGGCGAGGTCCTCACCCGCTACGGCAGCTCGCAGCAGAAACAGGCGTGGCTGCCCGGCATGGCGTCGGGCCAGTCCAAGGTGGTATTCGCGATCACCGAGCCGGACGCCGGCTCGAACACGCACAGGTTGTCGGCCGCGGCGCGCCGCGACGGGGACGAGTGGGTGCTGCGCGGCACCAAGTACTACATCTCGGGCGTGGACGAGGCCGACGCGCTGATCGTGGTGGCCCGCACCGGCACCGACGAGGCGACCGGGAAGGGGCTGATGTCGCTGTTCCTGGTGCCGACCGACAGCCCGGGTCTGGTCGGATGCGAACTGCCGGTCTCCGCGTCGCTGCCGGAGAAGCAGTTCACGCTGTTCTTCGACGACGTGCGGCTTCCGGCCGGCCAGCTCGTCGGGGAGCTGGATGAGGGCTTCCGCCAGGTGTTCCACGGCCTGAACCCGGAACGCATCACCGGCGCCGCGATCTGCGTCGGCGTCGGCCGGTACGCCCTGGCCCGCGCGGCGTCCTACGCCACGACGCGCTCGGTCTGGGGTGCGCCCATCGGCACGCACCAGGGCATCTCGCACGCCCTGGCCAAGGCCAAGATCGAGGTCGACCTGGCCGCGCTGATGACGGCGAAGGCGGCGTGGCTGCACGACCACGGCCGCCCGGCCGGGGAAGCCGCGAACGAGGCGAAGTACGCCGCCGCCGAGGCGGCCGCGGCGGCCGTCGACGCCGCGATCCAGACCCACGGCGGCAACGGGATGAGCACCGAGTATGGCCTGGTGCCGCTGTGGGGCATCACCCGGCTGCTGCGCATCGCCCCGGTCAGCGCGGAGATGGTGCTCAACTACGTCGCGCAGCACTCACTCGGCCTGCCCCGGTCGTACTGAGCCAGCGGCGTGTCGATGCGCTGCGGACGGTTTTCCTGTTTAGAGTTTGATCAAGCCTGGTTCGTGCGGTTCCTGACATCAACCGCGGTCCCGCCCGACGGGCGACCGTGAACCGGCTCGTACCGACGGAGGTTAGCGTAGTGCCACGCAACGCCCGCGCTTGGCTCGGTCGCGTCGAGCAGGAAAACGACGGGTACGCTCCCGAGGGCTTCGATGAGATCCAGGACGACGATGAATCCCCGGCCGGCCAGCTTGCGCTCGGCAACGGAATCCAGATCGCCATCGTGCGTCCGAGGAACTTTCAGGATGCCGCCACCATCGGTGACTACTACCGTGAGGAAATCCCGGTCATCATCAACCTGGAGGACATGGGGAATGCCGAAGCCGGCCGCATCATAGATTTCGTCTCGGGACTCGTTCTCGGTCTCTGCGGCGACATCGAGCGGGTTTCCCGGCGCACGTTCCTGATCGTGCCGGGCGACGCCTCCATGATTACCTCACATGGTCGTTCGACCCGGGAAGGTTTCTTCAACCAGGCGTAACGGCTCGCCGGGCTACCCCTGGCCGTAGTGGCGGGCGTAGCGGTCGCGCAGCACGTTCTTCTGGATCTTCCCGGTGGAGGTCTTGGGCAGCTCGTCGACGACGACGACCGACTTGGGGACCTTGAAGCCGGCCAGCCGCTCCTTCACCCGGCGCAGCAGTTCTCCCTCGTCGACCGTGGCCCCGGCGGCCGGGACGACGATCGCGGTGATCGCCTCGGTCCAGCGCTCGTGCGGCAGGCCGATCACCACGGCCTCCGCGATGTTCTCATCGGCGGCGTAGACGGCCTTCTCCACCTCGATCGAGGCGACGTTCTCGCCGCCGGTCTTGATGACGTCCTTGCGGCGGTCGGTGAACCACAAGATGCCGTCGGCGTCGAAGTGACCGATGTCGCCGGAGTGGAACCAGCCGCGGGAGAACGCGGCGTCGGTCGCCTCCTCGTTGTCCAGGTAGCCGGTCAGCGTGTGCGGTCCCCGGTAGACGATCTCGCCGTCCTCACCTGGTGGCAGCAGGTTCCCGTCGGAGTCCATGATCGCCGTCTGCACGTTGACCACCGGCGTGCCGACCGCGCCGGCGTGGCTGAGCTGGTGCTCGGGCCGGAACAAGGTGGAGGTCGGGCTCATCTCGGTCTGCCCGAACAGCAGGTAGAAGTCGCAGCCGAACCGCTCAAGGCAGCGGCGCAGCTGGGCTTCCGGCATGGTCGCCATCGCGTACATGGCCCGGCGCAGGCTAGAGAGGTCCCGCCGGTCGATGTCGGGGTGGTCGAGCATCGCCCGGAACATCATCGGCAGCCCGAAAATCTGGGTGATCTTCTCTTCCTCGATCAGCGCCAGCAGCGCCCCCGCGTCGAAGCCCCGCATGATGAACAGCGCGGCGCCGACCGCCACCGCGGCGGTGCAGTGGCAGTTGAGCTGCGCGGTGTGGAACATCGGCATCATCGCGGCGAACCGGTCGGTCTCGTTGAACCGCGCCTCCA
>Ga0207664_10001195_pt1 | contig 17277 bp, 15 predicted proteins | sample LARL83metaG_FD_184349 | JGI IMG/M metagenome (GOLD analysis project Ga0207664, IMG submission 184349) | Corn, switchgrass and miscanthus rhizosphere microbial communities from Kellogg Biological Station, Michigan, USA - LAR L8-3 metaG... | ecosystem: Host-associated > Plants > Roots >... | reverse complement strand
TCACCGTCCGCACGGTGGACGAGGAGACCCGCGAATACCTGGTGCCCCACGGCGTCCGCATCCGGCCCGAGCTGGAGCGGCGCGACGGCCAGCAGGTTCTCATCCGCGCCGGCCAGCAGATCACCGAGGGCTCGATCAGCCCGCAGGAGCTGCTGCACATCCTCGGCAAGGAGGCCGTCCAGACCTTCCTCGTCAACGAGGTCCAGAAGGTCTACCAGGACCAGGGTGTGGACATCAACGACAAGCACATCGAGGTGATCGTCCGGCAGATGATGCGGAAGGTCCGCGTCGACTCCGCCGGCGACACCGACCTGCTGCCGGGCGACATCGTGTCGCAGTGGGAGTACGAGGAGGCCAACGCGGCCGCGCTGGCGGAGGGCGGCGAGCCGGCCACGGCGCAGACCGTGCTGCTCGGCCTGATCAAGGCCGCTCTGAACACCACCTCGTGGCTCTCGGCGGCGTCGTTCCAGGAGACGACGCGGGTGCTCACCGAAGCCGCCATCAGCGGCAAGGTGGACCGCCTGCGGGGTCTCAAGGAGAACGTGATCATCGGGAAGCTGATCCCGGCGGGCACGGGTCTCGACTACTACAAGAAGCAGCGGGAGCAGGCGGCGAAGCTTCTCGAAGAGGAGCCGCTCGACCTGGACCAGCTCTCGGTCTAACCACAACCTCGATAGGGCCCGCGGCGTTGGCTGCGGGCCCTCTTTTTTTTCACTCCCTCCCCTCCGGGGAGGGTTGGGGAGGGGCGAAGCTATTCGCGTCTCCTCCCCGCTTGACGGGGAGGTGGCGGGAGGGGGACGGAGGCGGCTGGGATTTCGGCGGGCATCGTTGGGTTAAGTGGCCGGGACTTGTGGACGGCCGCGAGGGGGTGTTGGAGGCGGCCGGGATTCGGCGGGCATCGTTGGGTGAAGCGGCGCAATGTGGTTCGGCTGGTGTAAATAGGCTCTTGACGTCCGAACGAATGTTTGATACGCTTAACGCATGCTGGGGGAAGGGGGAAGAGCCCTTCGAGAGCTGAGCGAGGCGATCGGCGCCGTCGGGACGGAGGCCGCTCTTGTCGCCGACGACGAGAAGGCGATGCTCGCCTTTCTGACGGCTCTCCGAGGGCAGCTGAACCGCGGCGAGCTCGTGTTTGCCACGCTGGCCGGCCGCTACAGCTCCGTTCTCGAGCGGGATGACGTCTCGCTCACTCCCATCGAGTCGCTGCGCTACGACTGCAACATGGCTTCGGGTGCCGCGGCGGCAGCGGTGAACGTCGGCGAACACCTTGACGTGGTGCCGCTGAGCCGCGCGGCCCTCGACCAGGGCAGGATCGGCTTCGCTCATCTCAATCTCATCACCTATACAGCCAAGTTCGTGGGCGAGGGGTTCGACGAGGCGCGGCTGGTGCGCAAGGCCGAGGAGAGCACGGTGACGGCCTTCGCCCGGATCTGCCGGCGAGTCCGGTACCAGGCGCGGCCGGCCCTCTGCGAGCAGGAGGAGCGCGAGCTCCACGAAGCCCGGTTCCTGGAGCTGACCACCCGCGACGAGGACGGCGCGGTCTGGTTGCGCGGCATGCTCGACGCGGAGGGCGGGGCTTACGTCCGCACGGCGATCGAGAACCTGAGCCAACCGCTGCCGAACGACGACCGGCTGGTGGCTCAGCGCAAGGCGGACGCACTTGTCGAGATCGCCCGCCTCGCGCTGGATGAGGGCCAGGCGCCGCAGCGCGGCACGGTGCGCCCGCACGTTCAGGTCACCGCCAGCCTCGACGCGCTGCTGGGTGTTCATGGCGCAGAGCCGGCTGAGCTCGAGGGTTCGGGCCCGATCTCTTCAGAGATGCTGCGGCGGATCGCCGGCGACTGCTCGGTGCGGCGCCTGCTGCTGAACGAAGACTCGCTGGTGATCGACGTCGGGCGCGAGCGGAGGGTCTACCGCGGCGCCACCCGGCTCGCCCTCGAGCATCGCGACCGCGGCTGCGTGTGGCCCGGTTGCACGAGGCCGGCTCGGTTCTGCCAGTCAGACCACGACCGCGAGTGGTGGCTGGGCGGCGAGACCAATGTCGAGAACGGACGGCTGCTCTGCCGATATCACCATCGCCTGCGCTCGGAGGGCTGGCAGATGACGCGGCTCACCGAGGACGGCCGTCCGCGCTGGGTCGTCACTCCGCCGCGCTGGACATTCGCGGATGCCGGCTCGGCCTGAGCCGGCATGAAAAGCGAGAAGGGCTGCCCCGCGAGCGGGGAAGCCCCTCCCGTTACCTAATGACGAACCTTAAGCGGTCGCGCCCTCCGGCGCCGGCATCAGGCCGACCTGCATCAGAAAAGTCGCCAGGCTCCAGTAATCGGTGTTCCGCGTGATCTTGCCGTCACGCACTTCACCGATCGAGATCCCCGGCACTGAGTAGGGTTTGCCGGTCTTGGGCAGGTCTGGGCCGTCCTGGTCGTGGTGGCCTTTCATCGTCCACTCGACCGCGTAGCCGGAGGCGGTCTCGAGCGAGAAACCCTTCTCGAAAGTCATGTCGGACGAGAAGTGCTCGTACGCCCCGCTCAGGAACTTCTCGATCTCCTCCGGACCGGCGCTGCGTTCATCGAGGGCAGCGTCGGCGTACACCCCGTCCGCGGTGAAAAGAGCAGCCAGAGCGGCGCCGTCTTGGGCATTCCAGGCGGCAATGAACTCGTCGGTCAAGGACATGGCACTCCCTCCTTGCCGCGGAAGTGTAGTGCCCTTCCTCTATTTATGGAGGATGCGGTCGCGGCCCCTGCTGCTCCTGGTCCTGGCGCTCGTCGCCGGCTGCAGCGCGCCGCCGGTGCCCTTTGTGGCGCGGCCGGCTCCGCCCCCGACGCCGACCCTGCGGCTGGCGCTGGGCGGAACCCCGGCGAGCCTCGACCCGGCGCTGCAGCGCGATCCCTGGGAGCGCGCCCTCGCGTCCTTCTATACGGAGGCACTGCTCACCACTCGGACCGACATCAGCGACGTGGCCCCGGCGGCGGCCGCGTCCTACGACGTCTCGGCCGACGGGCTGACCTACACCTTCCACCTGCGGGCGGACGGACGCTTCTCTGACGGGACCGCGGTCACCGCGGCCGACTTCGTCACCGCCTGGAAGCGCCTGATCGACCCGCGCGTCGGCTCCCCACACGCCGACCTCTTTGCCTCGATAGTCCGGGGCGGGGCGCTCACCGAGGCGCTCGATCCCGAAGACCCGCACGCGAAGATCGACGCGGGGCTCGCCCAGCTGGGCCTCCGTGCGCCCGACCCGCTCACCTTCCAGGTCACGCTGGCCAGGCCCGCGCCGTGGTTCAAGTGGCTGGCAACAATCTGGGCGGGTGCGCCCTCGAAAAGCCGGGAAGGGGCCGTGCTGTCGAACGGCCCCTTCGAAGTCCAGGCCGGCGACGCCGCCGCGATCACGCTCGTCCCAAACCCGCACTATCGGCACGCGCCGAAGCTCAAGAGGATCGTCGCCTACGAGATCGGCGCCGGCGACGAGGCCCTTCAGATGTTCCGGTCCGGCCGCCTGGACCTGGCGCCCGTGGATCCCGGAACCATCGGCGCGGTGCGCGACGATCGCACCCTCCGCAGCGAGCTCAGGCAGGTGCCCGAGCTGACCACGGCGTGGCTGGTGATGAACACGTTCCGCAGCCCCTTCGGCTCTGCCGCGGTGCGCCAGGCGTTTGCCGAAGCGCTGGACCGCAGGACCTACACCGAGACGACGCTCGCCGGGCTCGGCGACGCCCAGTTCCAGCTCCTGCCCCCCGGGACTCCGGGCCGCCTCCCCGGGCCGGCGGGGCTCCAGGTCTTTGACCCCGGCGGAGCCCGGAACCTGCTGGCCGGATCGGGTGCGGCCACCGGCGGCCTGCACCTCCTGGTCGAGAACACGCCGACAGGGCATGCCTTCGGCGCATTCGTGCGGCAGCAGCTGCTGACGAACCTGGGCGTGAGCGTCGCCGTCGACGCGGTATCCGCCAAGACCTTCTCCGACCGTATCGTCAACCGCCAGTTCGACCTCGCAGGCCCCCAGCTCTGGGCGGCCGACTACCCCGATCCGCAGGACTGGATGGATCTCTTCCTCACCACCAGCGGCGCCAACGCGGGGCGCTGGCAGGACTCGCTCTACGACGAGCTGGTGGCGCTCGGTGACTCGGCCGCGGACCCCGCCGCGCGGGCCCGTGCGTACGAGCAGGCCGAGATCGAATTGGATCGCCTGGGGCCGGCGGCCTTCCTCGGCCAGCCGGTGGCGGCGGTGCTCGTCTCGCCGCGCGTGAAAGGCCTATTGATCACCGCCTACGATCCGGCGCCGGTGCTCGGCACCTTGCGACCGCTTGATCTAAGCGTTAACCATTGAGGTAGAGTGCGAGTCTGGAGTAACCGGCGGTCTTCGATTCGAACCGCCATCCCTCGTCGGCGCACTCTCGCCCCGGCCATCCGGGAAGAGGACGTGGGAGTGGCACCTCGGGTGCCTCGAAACACCTAAAGGGGGTTCTAGATGACCCGAAGCTTATGGCTCCGTATCGTGGCCCCGGCGCTCACCGCTCTGATGGTGGCGTCGGCCTGCGGGGGAGGCGGCGGCAACGGCAACACCGGCAACGGCGGCCAGCTTGCCGCCAACCAGACGCTGACGTTCCCGATCTTCGGCGACTTCGGAACGCTCGACCCCGGCATGATCGACGCCGAGACCGACTCCGAGATCGCCCAGAACCTGTTCGACAACCTGGTGATCTTCGACAAGAACCTGAAGATCAGCCCGGACATCGCGTCCAGCTGGGACGTGTCGTCGGACGGGCTGACGTATACGTTCCACCTCCGCAGCGACGTCACGTTCTCGAACGGTGACAAGCTGACGTCCAAGGACGTCCTCTACTCGTGGAACCGCGCGGCGGCCCTGCAGGGCGGCTATGCGGGCAACCTGTCGCCGATCGTCGGTTACAAGACCGTCTCGGCGAACACCAAGAGCGGCGCCAGCCTCGAGTCGCTGCTCGAAGCGAAAGACCCCAGCGTCACCATGAGCGGGCTTACCGCTCCCGACGCGAACACGGTGGTCGCCAAGCTCAGCGCACCGGCCGGCTGGTGGCTGGCCGCGATCGCCCTCGAGTCCACGACCGGGGCCATCGTCGACGTGAACGCCGTCAAGCAGAACCCGGACAATTGGTGGACCAACCCGGCGACCCTGGTGGGCACCGGCGCCTACAAGGCGACGGCCTACACCCCCAAGCAGTCGATCGACTTCGAGGCTGTCCCGAACTGGTGGGGCTCGCCCAAGCCGACGATCAAGAAGGTCCACCTCGACATCCTCCAGAACGTCGCCTCCGGCATCACGTCCTACGAGCAGGGCCACTACGACGTGGTCGGCTTCGGGGGTTACAGCAACCTCCCGGTGGACCAGGTGCGACGGATCCAGAACACGGCCAACGAGAAGAGCCAGCTGGTGCTGCACCCGAAGGTGCGGTCCTACTGGGTCAGCTTCAACGTGACCTGCGACGCCACCCGGCCGGCCAAGGGTCCGTTCTGTGGCAACACAGCGGCCGCCAAGGCCGCGCGCATGGCGTTCATTCTCTCGGTCGACAAGGACGCAGTCGTCAACGTGGTTTGTCAGAACATCGTCTGCAAGCCGATCACCGGCGGGCTCATCGTGAAGGGCCTGGACGGCTACCTGGGCGACAACCAGGACCCGCTGTCCAAGTTCGATGCAGCCACGGCGAAGCAGGACCTCGCGACCGCAAAAGCGGCAGGTCTCGACTTCAGCAACCTGACCTACTACTACGACAGCAGCAACCCGATCAACGGCCCCACCGCGCTCGCGCTGCAGGACCAGTGGAACACCAACCTCGGAATCAAGGTCAACGTGCAGCCGCGAGATCACTCGCCGTTCATCAAGGCGCGCCTTAAGGGCAGCTACGTGCTGTCGCGTGACGGCTGGCAAGCCGACTACAACAACCCGCAGGACTGGTACGACAACCTCTTCGCGCGGGTGGCCGGCTGCCCCGACGCCAACTGCACCACGGGCTACAACAACGACGCGTTCAACACCCTGCTGACGAAGGCCGACACCGAGTCCGGAGCACAGGCGCTGACCGACTACCAGTCGCTCGGCAAGATGCTCGAGGACGACGCGGTCTACATCCCGCTCTACTACACGGTCGGCGCTTTCCTCTTCAAGTCGTACGTCAAGAACGCCGGCACCAACAACTTCTTCGACAACTACTGGAACACCATGGCGATCCTCAAACACTGAGGAGACCATCAACAGGGGCGCCCGGCTCAGCCGGGCGCCCCAACTCGTTTATGAGGAGATAGAGTGACCCGGTGCTGACCCGCGGCACCCTGACCTACATCGGCCAGCGCCTGGTGTTGATCGCCTTCACCGTGCTGGCAGTCAGCTCGATCGTCTTTCTTGGCATCCACCGTCTGCCGGGCGACGCTCTGTTCAGCGAGCGCCTCCGCGGGCAGGCCTATCAGCTCCTCCTCCACCACTACGGCCTGGATCAGCCGCTCCTCGTCCAGTACCAGCGGTTCCTGGGCGCGATGCTGCACGGCGACCTCGGCGAGTCGCTCGTCAATCGCGGCGTGAAGATCACTCCGCTGGTCATCCGCGAGCTCAGCGTCAGCGCCGAGGTCGGCGTCGTGGCGCTGTTCTTCACGATCGTGATCGGGATCATCCTCGGCACGATCGCGGCGATGCGCCAGAACAGCTGGCTGGACTACCTGCTTTCCTCGGTTTCCGTCGTCGGTTACTCGATGCCGAACTTCGTGATCGCGAGCTTCCTGATCCTCTTCTTCGCCATCTGGCTCGGCAACGTCACCGGGGGCTCATTCCAATACGAGCTGAACTGGGACGGCACCTATGGGACGCCGGGCGAGATCTGGCTGCCGGCGTTCGCGCTGGGCTTTCCCTATGCGAGCTTCGTCGCGCGGCTCACTCGCGCCAGCATGCTGGAGGTGATCCGGCAGGACTACATCCGCACGGCTCGGGCCAAGGGCCTGACCGAGCAGATCGTGATCATCCGGCACGCACTGCGGAACTCCTTGATCCCCGTGATCACGATCCTGGGCCCGCTCGTGATCGGGATCATCACCGGCGGGGTCGTGATCGAGAACATCTTCAACATCCCCGGCCTGGGCAAGGAGTTCGCGCAGAGCATCCTGAGCCGGGACTACAACGTCGTGATCGGCGTCTTCACGATGTACGCCGCGATGGTCGGAGTCGCCAACCTGCTGGTCGACCTGGCGTACACGGTCATCGACCCGAGGATCCGCTACTAGATGGCCACCGCCAGCGCCACCCCGGCCGACCGCTTCGACGCCGTCCCGGCGCGCGCGCAGGTCAGCCTCTGGAGCGACGCCTGGCGCCGGCTGCGCCGCAACCGGCTGGCCGCCGTCAGCGCCTTCTATCTGGCGTTCGTCTTCGCGGTCGCCATCATCTCCCTCGTTTGGACGCCGTACTCGACGTCGCATCTCGGGGTGGTCACGCCATACGGCGGGCCGAGCGGTGCGCACCCGCTGGGCGGGGATCAGTACGGCCGCGACATCCTCAGCCGCCTGATGGAGGGAGCCCGCACCTCGATGACTGTCGGGGTCGGGACGCAGATCGTGGTGCTGGCCGTCGGCATCACGGTCGGCCTGCTCGCGGGTTATTTCCGGGGCTGGTTCGACACCGTCGTCACCCTCGTGATCAACATCTTCTACGGCATCCCCGACCTGCTGGTCGCGCTGATCCTGGTGTTCCTGATCGGCCAGGGCTCGCTCGGGACGATCATCTTCGCGATCGCGGTCACGCGCTGGATGGACATGGCGCGCCTGGTGCGCGGTCAGACGCTCAGCATCCGCGAGAGGGAGTTCGTGGAGGCCGCCAAAGCCTCGGGCGCCAAACCGCGGAAGATCATCTTCGGGCACATCTTGCCCAACGCCCTCGGGCCGATCATCGTACAGGCGACGATCGGAGTTCCCTCCGCGATCCTCTTCGAGGCGTTCATGAGCTTCCTGGGCCTCGGGATCCAGCCACCGACGGCGTCGTGGGGCTCGATGGCCGCCGACGGCGTCAATGCGATCCGCATCTCGCCACACATCGTGCTGGCGCCTTCGCTGGCACTGATGATCACCCTGATGGCGTTCAACTTCCTCGGGGACGGGCTGCGCGACGCCCTCGACCCGCGCCAGCGCCGATGACGGAGCCGCAATGACCGAACCGATCTTGCGGGTCCGCGACCTGGAGACGAAGTTCTTCACCGACGACGGGGTGGTGCAGGCCGTCGATGGCGTCAGCTTTGACCTCATGCCCGGCGAGACTCTGGGGATCGTCGGCGAGTCCGGCTGCGGCAAGAGCATGACCGCACTGTCCCTGCTGCGGCTCGTGCCGGAGCCGGGGCGGGTCACCGGCGGAGAGGTGCTGTTCAAGGGCAACGACATCCTGCAGATGACCGCGGACGAAGTGCGCGACCTGCGCGGTAAGGACCTGGCGATGATCTTCCAGGACCCGCAGAGCTCGCTCAATCCGGTGCTCCGGACCGGCTTCCAGATCCAGGAGGCGATGCTGGCGCACCACACGGCGGACAGGAAATCGTCGGCACGAAAGGCGGTCGACCTCCTGAAGCAGGTTCGCATCCCAGCCGCAGAGTCGCGGGTCAAGGATTACCCGCACCAGCTCTCGGGGGGCATGCGCCAGCGGGCCATGATCGCGATGGGCCTTGCGAACTCCCCCTCGGTGCTGATCGCCGACGAGCCGACGACGGCCCTCGACGTGACGGTCCAGGCTCAAATCCTGGAGCTCATCCGCGACCTCAACCAGGAGCTGAACACCGCCGTGATCATGATCACGCACAACCTCGGCGTCGTTGCGGGGCTGTGCACCCGGATCATCGTCATGTACGCGGGTCGGATCGTCGAGGAGGGGCCGACCAAGCAGATCTTCAAGAATCCGCAGCACCCTTACACGTGGTCGCTGCTCCGATCGCTGCCGCGCGTCGACGCCGACCGCCGCGAGCGGCTGCGCTCGATCGAGGGGCTGCCACCGGACCTGATCCACCCGCCGAGCGGCTGCCGTTTTCACCCTCGCTGCCCATTCCGGGTCGAGCGCTGTTACCGCGAGGACCCCGCGCTCGCACAGGTCGCCCCGGATCAGCGCGCCGCCTGCTGGGTGACGATGGACCGCGCCTATAAAGAGATGAACGCGGGCGAGCTGGTCGACGTGAGGCCGGGCGCCGGCTCCGGCGTCAACCCGGGCGTGCTCGATGGCTGAGGCCGCCGTCGCCGCCGAAGCGCGCCGTGCGCCCGGGCGGACCCTGCTCGACGTCCGAGAGATTGTCAAGCACTTCCCGGCCGGCGTCGGACAGTCGGTCAAAGCGGTCGACGGAGTCACATTCGACATCAAGTCGGGGGAGACGCTCGGTCTCGTTGGCGAATCCGGATGCGGCAAGTCGACGCTGGGTCGTGTCATCGCGCAGCTGATCGCGCCCACGTCGGGCTCGATCGTCCTCGAGGACGTCGAACTGACCAAGCTGAGGGGGGAGAAGCTCCGCCAGCAGCGCCGGCAGCTGCAGATGATCTTCCAGGACCCGTTCGCCTCGCTCGATCCGCGGATGACGGTTGGCGACATCGTCGCCGAGCCCATCGACAACTTCGGCGTGATGCGTGGCAAGCAGCGAACCGAGCGGGTCAAGGAGCTGCTGCGGGTCGTCGGCCTCAACCCTTACTTCACCAACCGCTACCCGCATGAGTTCAGCGGGGGTCAGCGCCAGCGCATCGGCATCGCCCGGGCGCTCGCCGTCAACCCCAAGCTGATCGTCTGCGACGAGGCGGTCTCCGCCCTGGACGTCTCGATCCAGGCGCAGATAGTCAACCTGCTGGAGGATCTCCAGGCGCAGTTCAATCTCACCTACCTGTTCATCGCCCACGACCTATCTGTCGTCCGCCACATCAGCGACCGCGTGATGGTCATGTACCTGGGCAAGCTGGTTGAGCTGGCCGGGCGCGACGACATCTACGACCACCCGAAGCACCCCTACACGCGCGCGCTGCTGTCGGCCATACCCGTGCCGGATCCCGAGGTCCAGTCGCAGCGCCGCCTGGTGGAGCTCAAGGGGGAGATCCCTTCGCCGATCAACCCGCCCGCCGCCTGCCGCTTCCACACGCGCTGCCCGATCGCCCGCGTTCCCGGCATCTGCAGCGAGCAGGAGCCGCTGCTGGAGGAGAAGGCGAGAGACCACCTCTCGGCCTGCCACTTCGCCAACGAAGTGAGCTGAGATCGAACTCCGACTGTCCTTGACACTCGGAGTAACGTCGTTCACCATTGGCCCTGGCCGAACATCGGCTCTATTGAGTAGGCGCGTGTCCGTCGGCGCACTCTCGCCCCGGTTCCCCGGGAAGAAGGCGGCACGCAATCACTTGACGAGGTAGAACCCGCCTATGCGTCTCTCATTCCAGGGAGCACGTGCCGTCAAAGCGATCGGCGTGGTCGCGGTGATGGCCATTGCCGCCGCCTGTGGCAGCAGCACGACTGGGAACAACGGTGCCACCGCGGCTCCGCCGTCCCAGCAGAACCTGACCGTCAACTTCGAGGCCGGCTCCGAGCCGGGCACCCTCGACCCGGTCCAGCAGCTTTGGATCTACGAAGCCCAGGTGGACCGCAACGTCTTCGAGGCCCTGCTTAAGGCAAAGCCGGACCTCAGCGACGTCGAAGGCGCCGCGGCGCAGAGCTACGACGTCTCGTCCGACGGGCTGACCTACACGTTCCACCTTCGCCAGAACGGCAAGTGGAGCGACGGCAAGCCGGTCACCGCGCAGGACTTCGTCTTCGGATACAAGCGCCTGCTCGATCCGCGCATCGCGGCTCCGTACGTCGAGGGCTACTTCGACGTCACCATCGCCGGCGCGGCGAACTACGCCAACATCGACCCGAAGAACACCGCGCAGGTCACGTCCTTCTTGAACGGCCTCGGCGTCTCGGCAACCGACGACCACACCTTCGTGATCAAGCTGAGCAAGCCGTCGGGCTTCTTCAAGTGGACCGTCACCCTCTGGCTCGCCGCTCCTGAGCGCGAGGACATGGTGACCAAGGGCGGCTCCAGCTACGGCGCCGTCAACGCCGCGGCGGTCGACACCGTCATCGGCAACGGCCCCTTCAAGCTGTCCGAGGTGGTTCCCAAGGACCACATCACGCTGGTCCCGAACCCGTTCTACCGGACCAAGGCGAAGCTGCAGAAGGTCACCCTCGAAGAGATCGGTGACCCCAACGTGGCCTACACCAAGTACCAGACGGGCGACCTCGACATGGTCGACGTCCCCACCGCCAACGCCAAGACGGTCGAAAACGACCCGGTCCTGAGCAAGCAGCTCGTCAAGCTGCCGACTCTTCTGACCTGGTGGATCGACATCAACGTCAAGAAGGCGCCGTTCGACAACCCGAAGCTCCGCCTGGCCTTCGCCAAGGGCTTCAACAGGAGCGAGTTCCTGAACAACGTCGAACACGGCGTCGGCTATGAGCTCGACACGTTCATCCCCAAGGGTCAACGGGGCTACGAACCGAGCCTGAGCAACATCCAGAAGTTCGACGCCAGCGCGGCGAAGGGCCTCGTCCAGCAATCTGGCGTGGCTGCTTCAGCCTTGAACAGCATTCCGCTGCTCTACAACTCCGACTCGACCGCCAGCAAGACCGCGTCCGAGTTCCTCCAGGCCCAGTGGCAGGCGAACCTCGGAATCAACGTCCAGCTGGTGGGCGTCGACCGCAACACCTGGACCCACCGCGTCCACAAGGGCGACTACACGATCGCTTACCAGAGCGGTTGGTCGGCCGACTACCCCGACGGGCAGGACTGGTTCGACATCTTCCTGACGGGCGGTGGCAGCCAGTTCAGCAACTACTCGAACACGCAGTACGACGACCTCGTCCACAAGGGTGACGCGGCCACGAGCCAGACACAGCGCGACGACTACTACAAGCAGGCCCAGCAGATTCTGCTGACCGACGCGCCGATGATCATCACCTTCCAAGGCGAGAACTTCTTCTTGAAGAAGCCGTACTTGACCGGCCTCACCTACACCCCGATGGACGATGACACGTGGTATGGCGACGAAGCCACCGCAGCCACGATGTTCATCGCCAAACATTGAGGTAAGGGCTAGGCTTTAGCCGTTGGCAACAGCACAGGGTGCCCCCTCTCAAGGGGGCACCCTCCTCGGCATCAAGCTTCCGGAGGGCCGGTCGGCCAACCTGATCGTCTACGTGATCAGGCGGCTGCTCTGGATGATCCCGGTCCTCTTCTTCGTGATCCTGATCACCTTCTTCCTGATGCACGCCACGCCGGGCGGGCCCTGGGACGCGAACACCAAGCTCAAGCCGGACCAGATCCGGCTTCTGGACGAGAAGTACGGCCTCGACCAGCCCCTGTGGGTCCAGTTCGGCAAGTACCTGCTGGCGATCATCCGCTTCGACTTCGGCACCTCCCTGATCGGGCAGGGGCAGACGGTCAGCGGGATGATCGGGCTCGGCCTGCCGTACACGGTCACCATCGGCGCCCTCGCCTTCCTGATGGTGGCGATCGGCGGCATCGGGCTCGGCGTCGTCGCGGCGCTGCGGCAGAACTCGATGGTCGACTACGTCGCATTGACGCTCGCCACCGTCGGCGCGTCAACGCCCAACTTCGTGCTCGGGATCGTGCTCATCGTCGTCTTCTCACTTGGCCTCTACCACCTGACCCAGGGGAACTTCCTGCTGCCGGCCGGCGGATTCGGACTTGACGACCGGCTGATCATGCCGGTCGTCACGCTCGCCTTCCTGCCGATGGCCTACATCGCACGGCTGACGCGTGCCAGCACGTTGGAGACGCTGCGCCAGGACTACGTCCGCACGGCGTGGGCCAAAGGGCTGGCCGGCCGCAAGGTCGCCATGGGCCACGTGCTCCGGAACTCCCTGATTCCCGTCGCCACCGCGCTCGGCCCGACCTTCGCGTTCCTGATCACCGGGTCGTTCGTCGTCGAGCGGGTGTTCCAGATCCCCGGGATCGGTCGCCTCTTCGTGACCTCGATCCAGGGCCGCGATTACCCGGTCATCCTGGGTTCGACGATCTTCTTCGCCGTGGTCATCGCCGCCGCCAACCTGATCGTGGACATCCTCTACGTGTTCATCGATCCACGTGTGAGGCTCATCGACTAGATGGCTACAGCGGTTGCAGGCGCCGGTACTCCACAGGTCGAGTGGGACGTCATCGAGCAGGTCGGGCTCTGGTCCGACGCCTGGCAGCGGTTCCGCCGCAACCGATTGGCGACCGCGGGTCTGGCCGTCGTCCTCCTCTTCATCGTCGTGGCGATACTCGCCCCCCTCCTTACGAAGATCCACGTGATCGCCGATCCCTACGCGCAGAACGTGGTCAACCAGCTCGCCGCGCCGGGGCGGCAGAACCTGCTCGGCACCGACATCCTCGGCCGCGACGAGCTGGCGCGCCTGCTCTACGGCAGCCAGATCTCGCTGGCGGTAGGCATCCTCGCGCAGTTCCTCGTCCTGGTCATCGGTGGCACGATCGGCATGGCCGCCGGCTACTTCGGCGGGCGCATCGACAACCTGCTGATGCGGTTCACCGACATCATGTACGCGTTCCCCGACCTGCTCCTGGTCCTCATCTTCGTGGCAGCTTTCGGCGGCAGCCTGCAGACGATCTTCATCGCGATCGGGTTGGTGAGCTGGGTGGGCCTGGCCCGCCTCGTGCGCGGGCAGGTGCTCTCGATCAAGGAGAAGGAGTACGTGGAGGCCGCCCTGGCTGCGGGCACGTCGCCGATCCGCATCATCCTCAAGCACCTGATGCCGAACTCGCTCGGGCCGGTGATCGTGACCCTGACCTTCGGCATCCCGGCCGCGATCTTCACCGAGGCTGTGCTCGACTTCCTCGGCGTCGGCCTGCAGCCACCCATCGCCAGCTGGGGTGTCATGGTCAACGATGGCTACGAGTACATCTTTGCCGACCCGCTGCTCGTGATCGCGCCCGGTATCGCGATCGCCTTCCTGATGCTGTCGTTCACCTTCATCGGGGACGGGCTGCGTGACGCGCTTGATCCCCGAATGCGGCGCTAAGCCTCACGCGGTACCTGTGGAAGGTATGTCTTCGGGGTCCCCGCGAAATCGAAGATTTCGTGGGGTGAAGTAGAGTTAGCCGCCAGCGATGCCTGAGCGCCTGCTCGAGATCGAGGACCTGTACACGCAGTTCTTCACCAGCAGGGGTGTCGTGCACGCGGTCGACGGCGTTTCGCTGCACGTAGACCGCGGCGAGATCGTCGGGATCGTCGGCGAGTCCGGCAGCGGCAAGACGATGATGTCCCTCTCGGTCCTGCGGCTGGTCCCGGACCCGGGCCGGATCACGGGCGGCCACATCCGCTTCCGCGGCCGCGAGGTCACCGAGATGGGCAACGAAGAGATCCGCGAGTTCCGCGGCAACGACGTCGCGATGATCTTCCAGGACCCGATGACCTCCTTCAACCCGGTGACGGTGGTCTCCCACCAGATCGAAGAGGCGATGACCTCGCACGAGAAGTTCACGGAAAAGGAGGCCAGCGGCCGGATCGTCCCGCTCCTGAAGCGGGTCCGGATCCCGGCGGCCGAGAAGCGGCTCAAGGACTATCCCCACCAGTTCTCGGGCGGCATGCGCCAGCGCGGCATGATCGCGATGGGCCTCTCGAACGAGCCCGACCTGATCATCGCGGACGAGCCGACCACCGCCCTGGACGTCACCGTCCAGGCGCAGATCATCCAGCTGCTGAAGCAGCTGAACAAGGACCTCGGCACGGCGATCCTCCTGATCACGCACAACATGGCGCTGGTGGCGAGCCTCTGCGACCGGATCGTCGTGATGTATGCCGGCCGCATCGTCGAGGAAGGCACGGTCGAGCAGCTCTTCGACAATCCGCAGCACCCGTACACGTGGTCGCTGCTGCAGTCGGTGCCCCGTGTCGACGAGGCGCGCAAGGACAGGCTGGTCAGCATCAAGGGCCTGCCGCCTGACCTGGTGAAGCCGCCGCCCGGCTGCAAGTTCCACCCGCGCTGCCCGTTCGTCGAGGACCGCTGCAAGGTGGAGGAGCCGCCTCTTTCGGATGTAGGCCCGGGACAGAACGCCCGCTGCTGGGTGCTGATGCGCAACGTCAGCCAGGAGCAGATCGCGGCCAGCAAGAAGGTCGAGGTCTCGAAGGTCGCGGCACAGGCCATCAAACAGGAGGCGCCCGCTCGTGGCCCAAGCTGAGGCGCTCTCCAGCCGGACCGCCAGCGCCGAAGACCCGATCATCCTCCGGCTGGAGGACGTCTACAAGCACTTCCCGCTGGGCGGCCTCAGCGCCGGCGTCGTGCGTGCGGTCGACGGAGTGTCGCTCGAGGTGCGGCGCGGCGAGACGCTCGGGTTGGTCGGCGAGTCGGGTTGCGGCAAGACGACGCTGGGCCGCTGCATCATCCGCCTGATGCCGCTGACGTCGGGGCGCATCGTGTTCAACGGCCAGGACCTCAGCGCGCTGCGCGGACGCAGCCTCCGGCGGGTCCGCCGGCAGATGCAGATCATCTTCCAGGATCCGTTCGCCTCGCTCGACCCGCGCATGACCGTCGGCGAGATCCTCTCCGAGCCGCTTGACAACTTCGGTGTCGCGGCGGGCCGCGGCCAGCGCCGCAAGCGCGTGCAGGAGCTGCTGGAGGTGGTCGGGCTCAACCCGAACTTCACCAACCGCTACCCGCACGAGTTCTCAGGCGGCCAGCGGCAGCGCATCGGCATCGCGCGCGCCCTGGCCTTGAACCCGAGCATGATCGTCTGCGACGAGGCGGTCTCGGCCCTCGACGTCTCGATCGCCGCCCAGATCATCAACCTGCTGCAGGACCTGCAGCGGGAGTTCAACCTCACCTACATCTTCATCGCCCACGACCTGGCGGTCGTGCGACACCTGTCGGACCGGATCGCCGTCATGTATCTCGGCAAGGTGGTCGAGGTTGCCGACCGCAACTCGATCTATGACAACCCGCAGCACCCCTACACGAAAGCCCTCCTGTCTTCGATCCCGGTGCCCGACCCCAGGATCGAGCGCGACCGTGACCCCGTCGCGCTCAAGGGCGAGATCCCCTCTCCGGTGAACCCTCCCTCCGGCTGCCGCTTCCACACGCGCTGCCCGATCGCTCGAGCGCCGGGTGTCTGCAGCGAGCAGGAGCCAGGCCTGGACCCGCACGGGCACTCAGGCCAGATCGCGGCCTGCCACTTCGCGGGGGAGATCTAAGACCGGAGGCGCAGAGAGACTCCTCCCCACTTGGTGGGGAGGTGGCCGGCGAAAGCCGGCCGGAGGGGCCACGACCAACTCTCGGCTGAACTGAGCTCCTGATACACTCTGCGTTTGTGCTCAGCGGGCCGTGGCCGCGCTGAGCGCGGAATCCAGTTCAAAAGGAGTCAGTTTGCCCACAACGCAACAGCTGATCCGCCTGGGCCGCGAGGCCCTGGTGAAGAAGTCGAAGGCGCCTGCCCTGCGCGCGTCGCCCCAGAGGCGAGGCGTGTGCGTGCGTGTGTACACGACGACTCCGAAAAAGCCCAACTCGGCGCTCCGAAAGGTCGCGCGCGTGAGGCTGACCACCGGGATCGAGGTCACGGCCTACATCCCGGGCATCGGTCACAACCTCCAGGAGCACTCGGTCGTGCTCATCCGCGGCGGCCGCGTGAAGGACCTGCCCGGCGTCCGCTACCACATCATCCGCGGCACGCTGGACACCGCCGGCACCAAGAACCGCAAGAAGGCCCGCTCCAAGTACGGGGCGAAGCGAGAGAAGGGCAGCTAGCCATGCCTCGCCGAAACCGTCCGGAGCGCCGCACCGTCGCGCCCGATCCGATCTACAACTCGGACTCCGTCGCGAAGTTCGTCAACATCCTCATGAAGGACGGGAAGCGCTCGGTCGCCGAGCGGGTGATGTACGACGCCCTGACCCGGGCGGCCCGGCAGGCGCGCAAGGAGCCGATCGACGTCTTCGACACCGCGCTCCGCAACGCCACGCCGCTGCTCGAGGTCAAGCCGCGGCGCGTCGGCGGCGCCACCTACCAGGTGCCGATCGAGATCAGGCCGGACCGCCGGCTGGCTCTCGCCCGGCGGTGGCTGGTCCGTTTCGCCCGCCAGCGAGCGGGGAAGAGTATGGCCGAGAAGCTCGCCTCCGAGCTCCTGGACGCCTCCAACAACACGGGTGGAGCGGTCAGGCGGAAGGAGGAGACCCACCGGATGGCTGAGTCCAACAAGGCCTTCAGCCATTTCAGGTATTAGGCAGAACTTATGGCTGTGGCACTGAAAATGGCATCGCGCCCCGTTGCGCTA
>Ga0207664_10001194_pt1 | contig 17281 bp, 16 predicted proteins | sample LARL83metaG_FD_184349 | JGI IMG/M metagenome (GOLD analysis project Ga0207664, IMG submission 184349) | Corn, switchgrass and miscanthus rhizosphere microbial communities from Kellogg Biological Station, Michigan, USA - LAR L8-3 metaG... | ecosystem: Host-associated > Plants > Roots >... | reverse complement strand
GCTGGCCATCGGCCTGGGCGGCGTGACGCTGCTGTTGCTGCCCGCCGTCACCGGCGGCGGCGCCGTCCCTGTGCTCGAGGCGCTCGGAACCGCTGTCTGCTACGCGATCGGTCCGGCCATAGCAGCGCAGAAACTAGCCGGCGCCGACGATATCAGCGTGACCGCGGCGGCTCTCGGGCTGGCATCGGTCGTGTACGCCGTCCCCGCCGCGCTGACGTGGCCGCGTGCCGTGCCCTCGCTCCCGGTGCTCGGTGCCCTGGCCGGGCTGGCGGCCATCTGCACCGCGCTCGCGTTCCTGCTCTACCTTCGACTGATCGCCGAGGTCGGCCCGCTGCGGGCCGAAGTGGTGACCTACGTCAATCCGGCGGTCGCCGTGGCACTTGGCGTTCTGGTGCTCGGCGAGCCCTTCACCCCGCTCATCGCGGCCGCGTTCGCGGCGATCCTCGCCGGGTCGGTGCTGGCCACTCGCCGCGGCAACGGGATTTCGCACCTGGCGACGCAATAGCAGTGATAGATAACGGAGTTGGGAGTTGTGGATGACCAAGCTGCTGTACCGCGGTCCCGCGCTGGACGCCTTGCACTCGGATTACGCCATGCGCGGGCGCATCGATTCGGGTGCGCCGGTGGCCGCCCGGCGCGAAGTCCTGATCGCGGCGGAGCGGGTCGCCACGGGAGGGCCGCCGCAGTGACCATCGCGGCGGCCATCGTCACGCTCCTGCTCGCGGCGGAGTTCATTTTCGCGCCGTTCAACCTGTGGAGCGGCCGGACCATGCGGAACTTCACCACCTACACCGGGCTGCCGCCCAGGTTCGCAACTCATTTCCTCGCGCCGGTCAAGCTCGTCACCGCTTTCCTGCTTGTCGCCGGGCTGTTCCTGCGGCCGGTAAGCATCGCCGGAGCCGTCCTGGCCATGGTGATCTCCGGCTTTTACCTGGTGCGGCTAGCCGCGCCAGGACGCAGGGACCCCGCCGGGCTGGCGGGGTTCATCGTGTTCGGCGCCCTGGCCGGTTTGCTACTGGCGCTTCGCCTAATGGCCTGACTTTCCGGGATGAGGAGATCGGTATGCCCGAGAAGGATGCAAATCTTGCCTTCTGCCTCGAGCGCATCGGCAAGTCCGCCGCCGGGTGGGACACGCTTGTCGTGCGCGGGTCGGCCGAGGCAGCCGCATCGGCCGAGGACCTGTGGGCGGCCTGGGCCGACGTGGAGCGGTGGCCGGACTGGTCCCCCTTGCTCCGTCCGGCCGTCGCCCGCCGGTGGAACCGGGCCTTCCAGGGAGCGGTTGACGGACTGATCCGCCGAACGGCGGGTGGCGCCGCCGCATAGCGGCATCGAGGTATCGCTTGAGCCGGGGCTTGCAGGCCGGAGCTACAAATGCAACTATGAGCGCGTTAACAAGGGATCTTGGCCGAGGAAGGCGACGCGCCTATGCGACGGGAGCTCCGTTGACCGCGGGCGGTGCTGGAAGCCGCCGACCCGGAGGCAGGACCGCGCGCACCCGGGACGCGGTCATGGAGGCCGTCGTGAGCGAACTGGCCGACAGCGGCTACGCGGGGACGACGGTGGAGCGGGTAGCCGCGCGCGCCGGGATCGCCAAGACCACGATCTACCGTCGATGGGGCGGCATTGACCGGCTCCTAGCGGAGCTTATGACCGAGCATGCCGCCGCGGAGGTCCCGGTGCCCGACTCCGGAGACCTCCATTCCGACCTGCGCGCGCTGGCTCGTGCGGTGGTTGACATGCTCAAGGACCCTCCCATCCGCGCGGCATTCGGCAGCATGCTCGCGGCGGGGACACTGAACCCCGACGCGCGCGAGGTGCTGTCGGGGTTCCTCGCCGGGCGCATCGCCATGATGACGGTCATCATCGACCGCGCCGTCCGCCGTGGTGAGGTGCCGCCGGGCACCGACGGCGCCGAGGTCATCCGGACCATGACCATCCTCATCTACGGCCGGCTCTTCATCCTCGGCGAGCCCGCGTCGCCTTCGCTGGCCGACAGCGTCGCCGCCATCGTCGGGTCCGCCGCGGCAGGTGGGTCCCTGCTGTCCCCGCCGCGGGAGACGCCCGATCCGCTCTAGCTGCTGACAGCCTGAATGCGGTTACGGTAGCTCGCTGCGGGCACCGGGCCCCGCCCCGTACCATCGGTGGCCTGTTCCGCCGCCCCGTCGGGACCCGGGCACTCATGCCTGGCCTTATCGGCGGCATAGATGCCGAGCAGGGCGGGCAACCGGTAGCCCGGCTCCGGGCCAACGGGCTCGAGCATGTGCCGGTCGTAGAGGGCTTCGAGTACCGCTTCCGCCGTCCGGAGGCTGGTGCCGAGGGCTGCGGTGGCCGTGGCCGGTGTGATGTCCCGGCCCTCCCAGCGGGCCAGCCGGCCGAGCGCGCTGGCAAGGGCCGCCCCGGCCGGTCCTCTTAGCAGGGCGCCGTAGCTGGCATCGAGGGCGGCACGGACCGACCGGCCGCCTAGAGCCAGTTCATCTATCCGCTCCTCGGCATCGGACAGCCGGTAGACGAGGGCCGCGACCGGCCAGAAAGGCCGCGCGGCGAGCCGGCTACCCGCGATCCAGAGTGCGAGCGGCATCCCCGCGCACAGCTCGGCTAGCCGTGATACCGCCGTGGCTTCGGCCCTGGCGCGCTCCGTGCCGATGATCGCGGCGAGCAGCTGGACCGAATCGCTGTCGGTCAGGGGCCCGAGCCGCAGTATGCGCGCACCCGGGAGGTCGGCGAGCACGCCGCGAGTGGTGACTAGCACCGCGCATCCGGCTGCTCCTGGAAGCAACGGCATGAGCTGGCCGCTGTCGCAGGCGTCGTCGAGGACAACGAGCACCCGCCGCCCCGCCAGCGTGCTGCGATACAGCGCCGCCCGCTCCGCCTCGCCCGGCGGGATCAGCCCGGGATCAGCGCCGAGCGCCCGCAGGAACCAGCCGAGCACCTCCCCGGCCGGCACCGGGCAGCCACCTGGTCCCGATAGCACCGCGTGCAACTGCCCGTCCGGGTACCGGCCGCGGATCTGGTGTGCGACATGAACGGCCAGGCTCGTCTTCCCGGCTCCGGCGAGCCCGGTCACCACCGCCACCGGCACCGCACCGGGCCGTTCTTGGTCGTTCTCTAGTACCTCGGCCAGCCTCGCTACCTCGGTTGCCCGTCCGGAGAAATCCACCAGCCCGGCCGGCAGCTGCGCGGGCCGCCATCCGCCGCGCGCCGTCTCAGGCCCCGACTTCGCCCGGTCGAAGTCTCCGGCCTGCACTCTCCGAAGCAGCTCCCGCAACCCGGGTCCCGGGCCGGCCCCCAGCTCATCGGCCAGCCGCTGCCGCGCCCGCGCGAACGCGCCGAGCGCCTCCGCCCGCCGGCCGGCCTGGCAGTGGGCCAGCATCAGCTGCTCATGGAACCGCTCCCGCAGCGGAAATGCCGCCACCAGCCCGGTAAGTTCGGTGACCAGTTCGTCATGACGTCCCAGCCGCAGGTCCGCCTCGACCCGCGCCTCGAGCGCGTCCAGCCGCAGCTGCTCAAGACGCGGCGCCTCCCGCTCCCGCAACAGCACCGAAGTCACGTCCTCCAGTGCCTCGCCGCGCCACAGGCCGAGCGCCTCCCCCAGGTTCCGTGATGCCGTCGCCCAGTCCTCCGCGCGCAGCGCCGTTCGCCCGTGCCGCGACAGCCGCTCGAACTCGGCGAGGTCCAGCTCTCCCGCCCCCACCTCAAGCAGGTATCCCGGCGCCACCGTCCGCAGCCGCCACGCGTCGGGCCCGAGCACCTCCCGCACCCGCATCACGTGGTTATGCAGCGACGCAACCGCCGACACCGGCGGGCCGTCGCCCCACACCACGTCCACCAGCCGCTCCACCGATACCACCCGGTGACCCGACAGCAGCAGCGCGGCCAGCACGCTCCGCGACATGCCCCACCGGATGGCGGCCCCGCCCGCCACGACCTGACCCAGCACCCCGAACCGCGTCAACGGCTCAGCTACTTCCGCGCCGCACTGATGCTCCCTTGTCCAGATTGACGGGGCAGATCCTGTCCCAGAGGCCTGGGTAGTCCGTGACGAAGCCATCGGCGTCAACGGGAAGGTCCGCGCGGTAATCACCGGACTCGTACCGGTACATCGCCTCGCCTCCTGCGTCGCCGCCCGATAGGAGCGTGTAGGTCTGCCGGACTGGCCGGACGGTGAGATCGGGGAAGCTCACGTAGGCCACGTCCAGGTCCTGTGCGGCGCCGGGCCGCCAGGTCAGGCGGCGGATCGGCAGGGTGTTGGTAAGCGGCGAGCGGTCGATGTCGATGTCGACGCACCCTTCCATACCAGGCAGCGCGGTGTCATCGCGATACCAGTGCCCCTCGTCGTCCACCGACAGGGACATGCCGGGGCGGCCGGCGGCCTTCGTCACCATGACGTCCAGCCGGATGAACCGCCAGGACGTGTCGCACTCGAGCCGGGAGTCCACGCTGGCGAGATCCTCGTCAGCCAGGATCATCCGGCTGTCAGCCGTGATCCGGGCCGGGCCGGCCGAGACAATCACGTGCTCTATGCCTAGCCACGTGCGCGCCGTCCAGCCCAGGGCCGTTGACTCCGCGCGCGGCCGGTTAATGTAACCGTCTACCATAATAGGAGGTTAACACTTTCGGCGCGAGAATGTAACCGGTAACCTGGTTTTCATGGTTACAGAGCCGAGATCCGCCGGACAGGTCGCGCCCGGCGCGCTTGAGCAGGTTCGCGCCCTGCTGAACAGCTGGCTCATCCCCAACGACACCCGGGTGGCGACGGATCGCTTCGATGACCTGGCCAGGAGCCGGGACTGGACGGCCACGGAGGCGGCGGTCGCGCGCTCTGTCCGCGACGACCTGCGTGACGTGGTGGAGGGCGGGCCGCAGGAGTGCGGGCGGCTGAACGCGTGGATAGGTCGGCTGGACGTGCGGCCTGTGCTCGCGGACGGCGCCCTCACTTACCGGCATGACGCAGGGCCCGCCGGAGACTTCCTCGTGACCGTCCTTGAGGCGGTGAGCGCCGGAACCTGGACGCGGCTGAAGGCGTGCCCGGACTGCCGCTGGGTTTTCTACGACAACACGAGGAACGCAAGCAAGCGCTGGTGCCTGATGCAGGCGGCGGGGCCGAACGGGCGGGGATGTGGCGATATCGCAAAGGTGCGCCGTTTCCGCGAACGGCACGCCGGCGTGGCGTCGGGCTAGCTCCCGCGCGATCATGGACTGGATCCTCGCGGGAATGGCGGCAGTGGTGACAGCCGTGATCCGGCCAAGATGCGGCGGGTTCAAGCCAGGGACGTTCATGACGGCGCGATCAGCGTGTAGCGGGATCGTCCACGGCGAACGCCGCCCGGTAGGCAACGGGCACCGTGCCGACGATGCGCCGGAAATGCGGCCGCAGCGCGGCGGCGCTGGAAAAGCCGCACCGCTGTGCCACCTGCTCAATTGGCAGCCGGGTTTCCTCCAGTAGCTGCCGAGCGAGCAGCACGCGCTGGTAGGTGAGCCATGCGGCTGGCGTGGTACCGGTAACCTCCCGGAACCGCCGGTCGAAATGGCGCCTGCTCATCCCGGCCCGGCGGGCCAGGTGCCCGACCGGGAGCGGCTTGTCGAGCCGGCCGAGCGCCCACGTCAGGGTCTCCCCGACGGAATCGGCCTCATCTGGCGCGGGGACCGGGGTTTCCACGTATTGCGCCTGCCCGCCCGAGCGCTGCGGGGGGACGACCATGTGCCTGGCGATCCGGTTCGCCAGCGACGCCCCGAAGTGCACCCGCAGCAAGTGCAGGCCGAGGTCGATCCCGGCCGCGCCGCCGCCTGCGGTGAGCACGTCCCCGTCGTCCACGTACAGCCGGTCCGGTCGGACGTCGATCGAGGGGTACATGCGCTTGAGCGCCCCGCAGTGCGCCCAGTGCGTGGTGGCCGGCCGGCCGTTGAGCAGGCCCGCGGCGGCAAGCACGAACGCGCCCGAGCACATGGCCGCCAGGTGCGCGCCCGACGCGTGCGCCGCGCGCAGTGCCTCAAGCAACGGCTGCGGCGGGGACTGCTCCGGGTCCTCCCAGTCCGAGATGATGACCAGGTCCGCACCGAGGACCGCGCTCATGTCGTAGGGAACGGGCCAGTTCAGGTCACCGTCGCCGAGCACCGTGCCCGGTTCACCCGCCACCACCCGCACGTCGAGGCCGGGCAGTGCGCCATAGTGCCTGGCCAGGTCGAACACGCCGAAGGCGAACGACATGATGCCCAGCGGGGTGCCGTTGAATACCACCGCCGCGAGCCGTTTCACCCTGCTGTCCTTCCTCTTGCCCTGACCCCAGTAAAAGCACCTTTAGTTGCGTTTAGAGCCATGATAGACAGCCGGACGGCATTAACGCAACTATCGTTCTATTACCGTGGGCGACCGGGGAAGAGGTAGCGAATGCTTCACTCGCGCGAACCTACGCTTTGACGTAGCCTCTGCCCTCGGTTATCTCGCCGTTCTTGACCCGCATCAGGTTCACGCCCCTGACCTGATCGTCTGGCCCTTCGCCCCAGCGCACTCGCCATTGGACGACGGCGAGGTCGGCATGGATCTCGACATCCTCCGGGATGAACTGAACAGCGGGGTCGGTGGCCAGCCCTTCCCACCGCCGCCTGCACGCTTCCCGGCCGACATGACGCGCCCCGTCAGGTGCCGGACCCGTGTCCTCGATCGCGCAGTCCTCCGCGAGCAGCCCGTCGAGCAGAGCCGGGTCATGCAGCCGGAAGGCCTCGTTGTACTGCGCGATCACTTCCGCGGTCGTCCGCATGGTTATGCCTCCACCTTCCGTTGATCCTGAGCGATTTCTGCGGCATGGCCGCGAGCCCAAGCGGCACGTTGATCAGGAAAATGAGCCGCCAGCCGTCGAGACGGATGAGGAAGCCGGCGGCGACCGGGCCGAGGATGGTGGCGATACCGATCGCCGGACCGAAGACACCGAAGGCTTTGCCGACATCCTGCGGCGGGAACATGTCGCGGATCAGGCCGAATCCCTGTGGCACCATGACCGCGCCGATGAGCCCCTGCGCGATCCTCGCCACGATGAGCACTCCTTCCGACGGGGCCAGGGCACAGGCGAGCGACGCGAGGGTGAAGCCCGCCGCGCCGAGCAGCAGCATCCGCTTGCGCCCGAACATGTCGCCGAGGCGCCCACCGGTCAGCAGGCCAAGGGCCATCGCGAGGGTGTACCCGGCGGTGAGCCACTGCAGGTCCGCGTAGGAACCGCCAAGGTCACGGCGGATGGTCGGCGCTGCGATGTTCACAACGGTCGCGTCGAGCAGGTTCATCAGCGACGCGGCGAGCACCGCAAGCAGGCCGACCCACCGCCATCGGTAGGCGGCAGCGGTCAACGGAGCCCGCCGAAGAACTGGCGGAGGTCGGCGACGAGCAGGTCAGGCGCCTCGTGAGCGGACCAGTGGCCACCACGGTCGTACTCGTTCCAGGACACGATGTTCGCGTGGTCGCGTTCGGCGAAGCGCCTGATGGAGCGGAAGTCGTAGGCGAAGGCGGCCAGGCCGAGCGGGACCGTGGTCGGCTCGGCGGGCGCGGTGGCGTGCGCGACCTCGTAGTACATGCGCGCCGCGGAGGCGGCCGTGTTGGTCAGCCAGTAGGTCGCCGCGTTCGTGATGACCACCTCGGGCGGGACCGACTCGGCGAACAGCTGCCCGCTCCAGGCCAGCTGCCCCGCCGGAGAGTCGGCGAGCGCGTGGGCCAGGTTTTGCGGCTTCGTTCCCTGCAACCGCGAGTATGCCGACATCTCCTCGTCGAAACTCTGGAGGAACTTGAGCTTTTCCATGTCCTCCGGCGGCAAGCCGTCGAACTCAGCCGGGTCCCCGGAGGGGAACGAGAAGATCTGCGTGACGTGCACGCCGATGACATGGTCCTTGTCGGCGCGGCCCACTTCAGGTGAGACTTGCGCCCCTGCGTCGTTGCCCGCGGCGCCGTATTGCTGGTAGCCGAGGCGGCGCATGAGCTCCGCCCACGCGCGGGCGATGCGTTGCAGGTTCCAGCCCCGCTCGGTGGTGGGACCGGAGAAGGCGAATCCGGGCAGCGAGGGAATGACCACGTCGAACGCGGGTTCTCCTGCGGCCGGGCCGGTGAGCGGGTGAATGAGGTCGAGGTACTCCACCACGGAGTTCGGCCAGCCGTGGGTGAGGATCAGCGGGATCGCGTCCTTCCTGGCCGAGCGCACGTGCAAGAAGTGGATCTGCTGCCCGTCGATGGTCGTGGTGAACTGGGGGTGGGCGTTGAGCCTGGCCTCCCACTTGCGCCAGTCATAGCTTTCGCGCCAGTCCGTGACGAGTCGCTTGACGTAACTCACCGGAACGCCGAGCTCCCAGCCGGGAAGCACCGGGCCTTTCTGGATGCCGTCAGTGACCTGCGACGGCGGCAGCTCGTTGGCCCAGCGGCACCGGGCGAGCCGGCCGGCCAGGTCGTCCAGGTCCGCTTGGGGTATGTCCACAAGGAACGGGGCGATGGCGTCTGTCATGACTGGTCAGGACCTTCCGCGCGTGGAGACGGGAACCGTCCTGACGCTAGGGAACGCCCCTCACATCCTGCTAATAGCCCGATCGCACGGGAGCGGCCGTGACCCGGCGTCACCCGTCAGCCGACGGCCCGACGGCCTGGGCATCAGCTAATGCACGCAGGCCCGGGCAAGTTCGCGGCCCAGTCTCGCAGCACACGGGACCCCTAGCTAACGCCAGTGGCCCCGGGATGGAGGTGGCCGTCGGTGAGGTGGAGGACCTGGTGGCAGCGTTCGGCGATGTCGGGTTCGTGGGTGGCGATGACGACGATGCCTCCGCGGCGGGCGACGGCGAGGATCAGCTCGAGCGCTTGCTGTTTGGCCGTGTGGTCGAGTTCGGCGGCGAATTCATCGGCGAGCAGGATGTCGGGTTCGGCGATGAGGGCGCGCGCGATGGCGACGCGTTGCTGCTGGCCTCCGGACAGTTCCTCGACAAGGTGGTCGGCGCTGCGGCTGAGTCCGACGCGCTCGAGCATGTCTGCCGTGTTGCGACGTATGTCGGCTCGGCTGAGTCGGCCGGCGGCGAGGTGCGGTTGGAGCGCGATTTCGATGTTTTCCGCGGCGGTGAGCAGGTTAGCCAGGCCGTAGGCCTGCAGGACGAACCCGAGTCGGGCGGTGGGCGGGTGGCGCCGGACGGTGCCCGCGTCGGGACGCTCTAGTCCGCCGAGGAGCGCGAGGAGGCTGGATTTGCCGCTGCCGGAGGGGCCGGTGACGGCGATGACCTGGCCCGGATGCGCTAGGAGCGAGACGTGATCGAGCAGGGTGCGCCCGGCGCGGTGATAACAGAGGTCGGTGGCAACCAAAGGGCCTAGTGGTGGCTGCTGGGCACCCAGCGCCGGGGCCGCGCCCTCCGTGGGATGGACGTGGGGCTCGGTCATGCTTCGGTGTCCTCGGTGATACGGCCTTCGTGCAGCTTGATGGTGCGGTCAAGGCCGGCGGCGACTAGCGGGTCGTGGGTGACGGCGATGACCGTGGCTGCGAGGTGTGTGCTGATGTGGCGGAGGAGTTCGACGACACGGTCGCGGTTCGCCGCATCGAGCTGGCTTGTGGGTTCGTCGGCGATCAGCACGCCGGGGCGGCTGGCCGTGGCGACGGCGAGGGCGATGCGTTGCCGCTCGCCGCCACTGAGACGATCGACCGGGACGCCGGCCAACTGGGCCAGCCCAAGTTCACCGAGGAGCTGTTCGGGGTCGGGAAGCTGGGTCTGGCGGCGGTAGCTGCGGGGACCGCGCTGGGCGAAGCGGATGTTGTCGACTGCGTCGGCGTACGGGAGCAGGTTGCGACTCGGGTTCTGCATTGCGACGCCGACCTGCTCGGCGCGGATCCGCAGTAGCGCGGTCTCAGGCAGCCGGCTGATCTCCTCCTCGCCGAGGTAGACGCGGCCGGAGGTGGGCCGCTGTAGCCCGGCAAGGAGGGTGACCAGGGTGGATTTGCCGGACCCGGACGGTCCGATGATCGCGTTGCTGCTGCCGGGGGTGAGGGTCAGGTCGATGCTGTCTAGCGCGGTCAGCTGCTCGCCGTCGATCTGGTAGACGTGTGTGAGCTGCTGGCAGCGCACCGGCTGTGCGTTCATTCCTCCGCCTCGCGGAGCCGGGCCGGGACGGCTGCGTGCAGCACGGCCGCGGCGGCGACCAGGCCAGTGAGAACTACCAGGACGACGAACGCAGCGGCGAAGGTGATCAGCGGGGCAGTGGGGAGCTGGTAATGCAGGACGATCGGGGTGGTGTCGGCGAACTGAGGGATGACCGGCAGTGCCAGGCGGGCGGCGAGGGCTCCGGCCGGCAGCCCCAGGATGACGGCGGCGCCGAGGAGCATCACCTGCTCGATCACCGCGCCGCGATACAGCGCGCGGTGGGGGACCCCGACCACCCGCAGGGCGGCGGTCTCGTGGGAGCGTCGCCGGGCGCTGGCAGTGATCGCGATGGCGGTGCCGCCGACTGCGACTACCGAGCCGATGATCGCGCACGCCAGCAGCAGGAACAGCGACAGCGCGGGCGCCTGCCGGCCCAGCTGGATGATGCGTGACCCGGTGGTGTTCTCGTGCTGCAGGGTGAGCCCGGCCGCACGGAGCCGGGCGATCGCGTCCGGTGGCGCGTGGGGTCCGAGCCAGATCATCCAGTTGGCCTCGGCGTCGAAGCCGGGCAGCACGGCGCGCACGAAGGCGAGGTTGGCGATCAGCCCGTCGTCGAGCACGACGGGCAGCACCGGGGCCCACTGCCTGACGGTGAATGTCGCGGCCGTGCTGACTTCGTCAACCATCTCTGGTGGGTCTGGTGTCAGGCTGCCGCTGGTGACGGCGGTGCGCGTGGCCACCACTGGCAACGGCTGGGGGGCGAACGCGTAAGTGATGCCGCCGTTCCCGCTGGTGCCCCGGTAGTCGTCGCGCAACCCGTGCGGCGTGGCCCGCACCGCATCCGTGCTGTCGCTGTACTCGGGTCCAGCGCGCCACGCCCCAGGCTGGGTCAGCGACGCGTTGACCGGAACCCAGCGCGCGTGCTGGTACCACTCGACGCTCTGCACGGTTAGCGTGCCGGTCATCGCGCCGAACGTCTCCGGCCGGTTCCAGGCCAGCCCGAGCAGCGTGCAGCCGCCCGCGCAGTCCAGCGTCGCGGTGTAGGTGTGGGTTCCGGGTCGCAGCGTGCCCGCGGTCACTGTCAGGGACGGGTCGGCTGGGCTGCGGAGGATGAACTGGACCAACGGCGGGAGGCCGCGCATCTCCGACGCGCTGATCACCACCCGCATCATCGTTGCGGTGGTGACCAGTGGCGGATGAGTGGACGCACCGATCATGTCCGCGATCTGCTGTGAACTCGGTCCGCCGCTCGCCGGGTAGCCCAGCCGGGCCATCCGGCTGGCGTCGACGGCGAGCACCGTGCCGACGACTGAATCACCGCCGTCGGGCAGCCAGGTCGCGGCCGCCATCGCCCACCGACCGTCCGGGTCGGCCCGCGCGACCGCGGCCACCGGATCCACCCCGCGCTCAAACTGCATCGCGACCACCCGCTGCGCCCCCACCTCGGCCTGGGCTCGCGCGTCCCGGTTCCCCGCCGCGACCGCCTCACCGCTCACCCCGAAGCTCGCCAACCCGACCGCCACCGCCAGCATCGCCGCCAGCCGCAGCCCCGCCGGGCGTCGCGCCACCTGCCGGGCCGCGAGGAACAACCCGATCCGTTCCGACGCCCGCGTGGGACGCAGCAGCGTCCGAGCCAGCAGCGGCAGCAGCCGGGTGCCCAGCAGCGCCACCGCCACCACTAGTAGCCCGGGTACCAGCAGGGCCGCGACAGAGGTGCTGTGGACGGAGCCGGTAAGCAATACCACGAGCCCCGCGACCGCAGCCGCCGACACCGCCACGTCGACCACCAGCCCGGCCCGTGATCCGCGCGGCGACCGTGTCGTGCGGCGCCACTGGGCCAGAACGCTGCGGGTCAGAGTCCGGTAGCAGGCGGCGACCGAGGCCAGCACGGCGCCGGCGAATCCGCCGGCCAGCGCCACCGCCGCCGGCCAGGTCAGGACGACCGGGGTGTGCGGAGCGAGGACGGCACTCGAGAACAGCCGGGCCGCCAGCCAGCCAAGCCCGAACCCGATCGGGGCCGCGACCGTGAGCAGAACCAACGGCTCACCGACAGCGAACCACGCCGTCCGCCACGGCCGCAGGCCGCGCAGCTTCGCCAGCGCGATCTCGCTGCCGCGCGACTCGACCGCGTCGCTCACCACTTCAAACAGCACCAACCACGCCAACAGCGCCAGTTGCACGGTCACCAGCAGGGTGCCGCGATCGACCAGGTCGCGTTGATGAGCGGCCGCGTCGAGCACCTTCCCCAGACCAGTCGACATCCGTACATTGACCGGCTCACCCGGGCAACTGGTCGTGCACGACCTCGCGTCGCTGTATCGCCGCTGCATCCCGGCCACGTCCCGGCGCAGCTCAGGCACATCGTTCAGCCGGATCGCAGCAGGAGCCAGCGGGTAATCCCACTGCAGAATGGCCTGCGCCCCCGCCGGCAGCGCGCCCGGCTCCGCCTGGTCGACGAACACCGTATCGACCGTGTCCGGGCCGTCAACAGCGACAGCTGCCCTGAAATAGCTGTGCCCGAACCAGAAAACCTCTTGCGGGTCGCGCGGCACGTAGGTCCCCACGATCCGCGCCGTCACGCCGACCGCGAACGAGACCCGGCCACCCAACCGCCACCCGTAGTAACCATTGACCGTGCGCTGACTGACCAGCACCTGCCCAGCCCCGTCCGGGCAATGCCCGGACACGATGATCAAATGGGCACACGCGCCGGCCCGCCACTCCATGCCCACCTTCACACCTGGTCCGGCTCCCGCGTTCGCCGAGGTCTGGATATAGATCGACCCGATCCGCGTGGGATAACCCCGCACCATCCCCGGCGCCGGAGTCATCGACTCGGCCCGCGCGAAATGGGACACCGGCGAGGCCAGCTCGAAACCGTTCGGTATGTCCTGAAACTCCAGGCCCGTCACCGGACCCGCCTGGGTCAACTCGTCCCGCAGCGTCGACTCAGCCGCTGCCCGCGCGTACAGCGGCCCCAGCACCGCGGCGCCCATCACCACCGCGCCAACTACCAGCACCGCGCCCGACAAACCCCGGCGCCACCACAACCCCCGAACCAGCAGCCGACCACGCCGACGCGAGCGAGCCATCCCCATCGATCTAGCGGTGAGGGGCCAGCGCGGTCAGGAACGGCCCTCCATGCAGTTCGGACGGCGCAACCCCGCGGCGCCCAACTAGCTCGTGGACCTGAATGCCGGTTGACGCAGCGCGCCAACGCCGCCGCGCGGTGCGCGACGGCGATTGAGGGCGGGGTTCCATGGGCAGCCAGGCTAGCTCGGACGGCCGGCGGATTGTCAAGCCAGCGTTGACCACACCAAGAGCGAGACCAAGGCCAAAGAGGTGCCGCGCACCACCGCTCGCTGACCGGCAGCCGGTCAGGACAGGGTCCGGGAGACATCCATCGTTGGCCGCAAGTGAGGGTGGTGCTCCCCCTCACCATCTGGCTAGCGCCGAGCACCTGCCTTTGATCTTCGCCCGGTGACTGCGCGGGACGCCTCGCCTCGCCCTGGTGCTCGTGGCGCTGGCTGTTTGCGCGCTCGCCAGCTCGCGCGGTCGTTGCGGCGGGCTCCCCGTGCGGGCCTGCACCGGGGTCGCGGACCTGCGGCCTACCGGCAACCAGCTCACCGCCAACGCGGTGCCAACCCTGCCGGGGGAGGGTAAAGGACCTGCGCCCCGAGCGCGACTCGAACGCGCGGCCTACCGCTTAGGAGGTCAATCGCCCTAAGCGCTGTGCGGAGCTGCGAAAACGGACGTCACTAACAAGCGAAACCGCGCTAGGCGGAAGGTGCACCATCTGCGGCTGGAGTACTAGTACTACAGCAGCGCCTCGTGTTGTCTGAGCCCACAGGCGCGGCGCGATTGCGGGCAGTGGCGTCAGCAGGCAACGACCGCCGGCGATGACAGGTCCACCGGATCCACGGTCCACATCCGCGGCCCGCCATACCTGAGCCGGAGCTGCACGCTCAGCACACCGGCAAGGCCGGTGTGATACCCGGTATCGACCCGCCGGAAGTCATCGCCTGGAGGTACGCTGTACCCGTTTCGCAGCGCGGTACGAACTGCGATGCAATCGGCTAGGTCCTGAGCCCATCGCCGGTACCGCTCCTCGCCGGTCGCCGCGGCCATGTCGAGGAGGAAATCGCAATTCCCCGCTAGACCGTGGCAGATCACCGGGGAGTAGGCCCACCGGTCGCGGTGCACCGCCACCGCGGCGTGCTCGGCCAGCTCGAGAAGTGGCGCCGCCAAGGTCTGCCGCCACAGCCGGATGAGAAAGCTGCCGATTCCGGATGAACCGCTGCACCAGTGGCCGACTGCACTGTCGTCCGCGCGATCTTCCACCGGCCACCAGGCCGCGCCGTGTTTGATGACGGCTGCGCGGCACAACACGTCTCCGCACGCCACCGCCGTGTCCAGGGCGTCGGTGAGCCCGAGGAACTGGCCAGCCGCCAGGAGGAACGCAGCGATGCCCGCGACACCGTGCGCGAACCCGTAGTGCGCAGAGCGACTCGGAGAGGAGACGTCGGCGAGCGGCCAGCGGATCCCGGATACGTTCCGTTCGGCGGCACCGAGCACCCCGTACGCGTACGCCGACGCGCGCTCGGCGAACTCCGGGTCGCCCGTCGAGCGCCATAGGTGCAGCATCGCCATGCCCGCTCCGGCGAGTCCATGTGTGATGTCGGGTCTGGGCCAGCGGATGGGGACGCGGCCGGCGATGGCCCTCGCCTGTCCGCCTAGTTCCTCGTCACCAAGACAACGAGCCGCGTCGAGCAGGGCCCAAGCGGTACCGGTACGGCCGTAGAAGAGCCCGGGAAGGACTCGTGGCTCGGCGGCCATGCGCTCGCCGAGCCAATGCGCGGCGGTCCGGGTCGTCGCCCGGACCGCGGGATCGTCCAGGCATTTCGATGCCCGGCTGAGGACAGCGAGAATCCCGCCCGCGCCGGCGGCCGCGTTGTACGGGTCGGATTCCTCTGCCTGCCACCTCACCGGAGGCCACAGATGCGGGCCGTCGGCTGTCATCGTGTCGCCCAGGTATGCCAGCCCGTCGCTGATCAGCTGATCCGGACCTGGAGTGTTTCCATCTCGCCTGCTGTCCCGCCCGACTGTTCGCTGGCCGGGCGGATTGCCAGCGAGACGAGCGAGGAAACGAGCAACTCGTGGCAACGGCCAGCGCATGTGTGGATTGTCGTTGGTCAGGCCCTTGAGCAGCGGGGCGATTGGACGTACATCGGGGCTCTGGGCGGCCGCGAGATCGATCAGCGCGGCCGCCCGCGCGCCGGCCGGTCGGCCCGGAGGGTCGTCCTCGAGCAGGGCCGGCTCCATGCCGGTGGCCAGGTACAGCAACGTCATGCCCAGGCTGTAAAGATCGGATGTCAGGGCCGGCGCGGGGCCATACGGGGGTGCGGCGGCCTGTTCCGGTGCGGTGAAGCCCGGCGTGACCAGCCGACGCGTCGCCTCGCCGGGTGGCGACACCCCTTCGACGTCGATAAGCCATAGTTTCGACGCGCTGGACACGATGACGTTCGCCGGATTGAGATCACGGACGCCAAGTCCCATGCCGTGGACGGCGGAGAGCATGCTTACCAGTCCACGCGCCACGGTGAGCATCTCGTCATGTGGAATGCCGCCGTAGTCCGCGCCGCCCGCTCGCTGCTCGAGCCAGTGCCGCAGCGAGCTTCCGGGGAGCTGCGCTTGCACGAGGAACACGTGTCCCGCCACGTCAACGATGTCAAGTTTGCGCGGTACGAAACCGAGGGGGGCGAGGATGTCCAGCATCCGTCCCTCGCGGCGCAGCCAGTAGCGGCAATCGCGCTCGGCATCATCGGCGCCTACATGCGGGCGGGCCTGCTTGATGATGACCTGCTGGCCTGTGCGCGTGTCCGTTCCCCGGTACACGCCACCGCGATAGGAGTGGCGAATCGCTTCCCGGACCTGATAGCGGTCAGCGAGCAGCCCGCGCAGGGACCTGTCTGTGCCCGCAGCGGCCGGGTGTGGGGCAATCCAGCGTGCCGCCGGGCCGGATCCGGGCGCGATGGGGCACTCTGCCCAGGCGGGTGACGCGGAATGAACGGAGCGGCGATCGGGGACCCATTCCCCGGACGGGGTGACTAGCGCGGGCTGGTAGCTACCGGAGTCCATCAGCACCTTGACGGAGGTGAATGAGCCGTACCGGTAAAAGACGATGCTTCCGTCGCGGTATGGACGGTCGGAGAGCACAGGCGGCCCGGGCAGGCCTGCCGTGACAGCATGGAGTTCGCTGGCGATACGGCGGAACTGATCATCGTCGCGGGGATAAACGGTCATGAACTTGCCGGCAGTCTCGCGCTCGCAATGGGCTGCGATCAGCTCTTCCAGGCCATCCATGGTGGCGACGCATTTGAACGCACAGCATTCGTCGAACAGCACCGGGACGGCTCTCCGGAGTACCAGTGGGGCCGAGCGCGGGGTCGCGGAGATGTGCAGTTTCCAGCCCTGCTGCCGAAGCAGATGCCCGGGCGGCGTCGCATAGCACCAGAAGAGATCCGTACGTATATGCCATCGTTCTGGCCGCACCGCTTCGGCCAGCGTGCCTACGACGCTGGCCAGCGAATCCACGGTGTGGCCTTCGTCGCACACGTGAGATCTGGCCGCACTATGCCCTGCTGCCATCGCCATGTTCCCTCCGCAGTGGATCGCGTGTGGGTGATGACAAGGGCACCACCCACACGCGGTCCGTCACCTTATATGCCTCACGCGGTTGTATGAGCAGCGGTAATGATGATATGTCCACAGCAGAAGGTGTGCTTGAGGCCCTTCGTTCCTGTCTCGGGGAGCAGGTCGAGCGCCTCCAGCTTGAAATCGTCGGATTCGATGCGCGGCGTGCCCTTCATACGGATTCACCCCCTTCCCTGATCGCAGTGGCTCGAATGGCGGGAGGCGTCAGCGCAAAACTCGGCCGCCTGCCCGGCTATCCGCCCATTTGCGCAGGCCCCGGCTGACAATCATCTTTCGCAGCCAGCGGTCTGTGCCATCATAACTGGCTGTGAAGTAACTCCTGGCGTGGGCCGCCACCTTGTGTCAACGGGTTTCGAAAAATGGGCTCTGGCTCAAATAGCGTGAAGGTAACTGTTCATCTGCGCGTCTAACTGCGCTGTTCCCAGAGATTTTCGTCAGTGCCGAGAGTTCGGCACCGTATAGGTGCCTAACTCTCGGCGCTGTG
>Ga0207664_10001193_pt1 | contig 17287 bp, 17 predicted proteins | sample LARL83metaG_FD_184349 | JGI IMG/M metagenome (GOLD analysis project Ga0207664, IMG submission 184349) | Corn, switchgrass and miscanthus rhizosphere microbial communities from Kellogg Biological Station, Michigan, USA - LAR L8-3 metaG... | ecosystem: Host-associated > Plants > Roots >... | reverse complement strand
CCTCGGCGTTGATGCCGACATTGCCGACATGCGGGTAGGTGAGCGTCACGATCTGGCCCGCATACGAGGGATCGGTCAGGATCTCCTGATAGCCGGTCATCGACGTGTTGAACACGACTTCGCCGCTCGCATGGCCCATTGCGCCGATCGCACGACCGCGCAGCACGGTTCCATCGGTCAGCGCAAGCAGCGCCTGGGGCTGCGCAGGAAACAGCGCATGCGTCGTGGCAGCCGTGGTTTCCAGCGCGTTCATGAAAGCCCGATCAGTAACGGAAACTCAGCGAATGCCGAGCACGTCGGCCATGCCGAAAAGACCGTTCTCGTTTTTCACACGCCGCTCGGCGACGAATCGCGCCGCGCGCAACGCGCCTGCCGCGAAATTCTGACGCGACGTCGCGCGGTGCGTGAGCTCGAGCCGCTCGCCGGCGCCGGCGAATATCACCGTGTGCTCGCCGACGACGTCGCCGCCGCGCAGTGTCGCAAAGCCGATCGTTCCGCTCCTGCGCTCGCCGGTAACGCCTTCGCGCGCGTAGACGGCGTGCTCGCGGAGCTTCACGCCCGCGCCCGCTGCCGCGGCCTCGCCGAGCTTCAATGCGGTGCCGGATGGGGCATCGACCTTGTGCCGGTGATGCATCTCGACGATCTCGATGTCGAATGTCGAGCCGAGCACACGTGCCGCGCGCTCGACCAGTTCGGCGAGCACGCTGATGCCCACGCTCATGTTCGGCGCGAAAACAATCGGAATCGCGCGCGCATATTCGGCGATCTCGGCCTTGCCGGCATCGTCGAAGCCCGTCGTGCCGACGACCGCCGCGGTTCCTGCTTGCGCGCAGGCCGCGAGATGCGCCGACGCTCCCGACGGGCGGGTGAAGTCGATCAGCACGTCGCAACCGCGCACGGCGGCATCGATGTCCGCGACCACCTGTACCCCGGTCGATCGCCCGAAACGCTCGCCCGCATCGGTGCCGATCGCGGGACTGTTCGCCACATCGAGCGCCCCCGCGAGCGCGAAATCACTCGAGTCCAGCACCGCCTCGATCAACGCGTGGCCCATTCGGCCACCGGCACCGGCAACGGTAATGCGTATCGTCATGCAGCACCCCGTGTTATTGCCGGAACACGTCGAGAAAGCGCTCCCAGAAACTCTTGTCGCCCTGTGTATTCGCTGCCGGCAGCGCCTTGGCACTCGCGGAACGATTGAGGTCGACGACCGTCTCGGGCATCTTGTCCCCCTCCCAGCGCGTGACCTTCCCTTCGGCGAAGTAGACGGTGAAGTTGCGATGCTCGACGACCTGTCCCTGCCGCGTGTACTCGTAGACATAGTCCCAGCGGTCGGCGCGAAACGGCGACGTGACGAGCGGCGTCCCGAGGAGCTGCTTGACTTGCGGCTGCGTCATGCCCACCTTGAGCTTGTCTACCGCGTCCTGCGACAGGTAATTGCCCTGGTTGATGTCGATCTTGTAGACGCCGAGCGAGCGCCACGACGGCGCATATCGATCGAAGGTGGCGCAGGCGGCGAGGAGGATCGCAGCGAGCGCAAGCGGCACGACGCGAAGCGCAACCCGCGCGCTCGCGCGGGCAATCGTTCGAAACAGTATGGGAATCATCAGGGCAAATGGCTATTATAGCCACGGTATCCGGCGTGAAAGCTCCTACCGCTCCCATGAGCAACTCGCACGACCTCAAAAGCGCCGGCCTCAAGGCGACCGTTCCGCGTCTCAAGATCATCAATCTGTTCGAGACGTCGAAGGTTCGCCATCTCACCGCCGAGGACGTCTACAAGCTTCTGCTCACCGAAGGTCTCGACATCGGCCTTGCAACCGTCTATCGCGTGCTGACGCAGTTCGAGCAGGCCGGCCTGCTCGTCCGCCATCACTTCGAATCCGGCAAGGCCGTGTTCGAGCTGAACGAGGGCAAGCACCACGATCACCTCGTGTGCATGCAGTGCGGCCGCGTCGAGGAGTTCTACGATGCCGAAATCGAGAAGCGCCAGGCCAGGGTCGCCAAGGAGCGCGGGTTCGAGATCAGCGAGCATGCGCTTTACCTGTACGCCGATTGCACCAAGGCCCGGTGCCCGCATCGCAAAAGCAACGAGCCGAATTAATCCTCGGCATCCGGAACCACGATGTCGGGGGGCTGCACGGCTTCGCGCCGGTTGAAATCCGCCACGCGAAAGCCAAGCGCGAACAGCATGCCGAAATAGGCGAGCGCGGCGCTCGCGATCACCAGCGCCAACCGACCAACCTTCTGCGTCACGCGGGCGTGCAGCCATAGCGAATCGGCGCCGGCCAGCCACGCGATCACGACCGCAAGTACGGCGCTTGCCACGCATACCCTGGCAATGAATGACGGCCATCCCGGCTGCGGGACGTAAAAGCGCTTGCGCAGCAGCAGCCAGAGCAGCAACCCGGCATTGCAGCAGGCGCCCACGCTCATCGCGAGCGTCAGGCCGGCCTGCTCGAGCCCTAGCGGCCACGCGAAGAGCACCGCCAGCGTCTGCGTGACCAGCACGGTGAAGAACGCGATCTTCACCGGGGTCTTCATCACCTGGCGCGCATAAAAGCCGGGCGCCAGGATCTTGACCAGGATGATCGCCGGCAGGCCGATGCAGTAGCCGAGCAGCGCGGCGCGCGTCTGCATGACGTCGTTCAGGGTGAACTTGCCGTATTGATAGAGCGTCGACACGAGCGGCAGCGCAAGCAGCGCCAGCGCCACGGCGGCGGGAAGCGCCAACAGGATCGCAAGGCGCAGTCCCCAGTCGAGCAGCGCCGAATACTCGGCGTGATCCTCGTCGCTGTGGTGCTGCGCGAGCGACGGCAGCAGGATCGTGCCGAGTGCCACGCCGAGCAGCGCGCTCGGAAACTCCATCAGGCGGTCCGCGTAGGTAATCCAGGAAATGCGCCCGTCGCCGAGCAGCGCCGCAAGCTGCGTGTTGAGCAACGCCGAAATCTGCGCAGCGGAAACGCCGATCACGGCAGGCCCCATCGCAATCAATACCCGGCGCACGCCTTCGTCACGCCAATCGAACGACAGCTTCGGCAACATGCGAAGCGCGATGAGCGGACGGATCTGCAGCGCGAGCTGCGCGGCCCCGCCGATGGCGACGCCCCAGGCGAGCGCCACGATCGGCGGATCGACATGGCGCGCGAGGAAGATCGCGGCGCCGATGATCGACACGTTGAGCAGCACCGGCGTGAACGCGGGTATGGCGAAGCGGCGGAACACGTTCAGGACGCCGCCCGCGAGCGAGACCAGCGACACGAACAGGATGTACGGAAAGACGATCCGGATCATCTCGGCGGTCAGCTCGACTTTCCCCGGTGTGCGCGCAAAACCGCCGGCGAGAAGATAGACAAGCCACGGCGCCGCAAGCGAACCGACGACCGACAATCCGACGAGGATCACCGCGAGCAGCGTGCCCACGTTGCCGACGAGCGCTCGCGTCGCCTCGACGCCGCGCTTTCGGCGGTACTCGGCGAGGATCGGAACGAACGCCTGCGAAAAGGCGCCCTCCGCAAACAGCCTGCGCAGGAGGTTCGGCAGCCGGAACGCGGTCTCGAACGCGTCCATTTGAAGGCCGGCGCCGAAGACCGTCGCCTTCAGCGTTTCGCGCAGGAGCCCGGTGATGCGCGACAGCAGCGTCATGCCGCTTACTGTCGTCAGGGTACGAAGGAGATTCAATTCGGGAAGCCGCGCAACGCCTTGCCTGCAATGCGAAAATCGCGTATTATGCCCGGTCTTTCGCGACTACTTGCAGCAGGGGCGCCGACGGCCTTTTTTCGGGACGCCATCAATCACCTCGAAGGCATCAAAAGCCGATGCCGAGCGCAATCAGGATCGAATCACATGGCCAACACGGCACAGGCGCGCAAACGCGCGCGACAGGCAGAAACGACTCGCCAGCGCAACGCCAGCCAGAAATCGGCGCTTCGCACGGCCATCAAGAAAGTAAAAAAAGCGATCGCGACCGGTGACAAGGCCGCCGCGGCGGCGACATTTCACGAGTCGCAGGCGGTGATCGACCGCATCGCGGACAAGCGGATCGTGCACAAGAATCTCGCGTCGCGGACGAAGTCGCGCCTTGCGCAGGCGATCAAGGCGCTGGCGTAACGGCTTGCGCGCCGATCCACCGACAGGGCGCCTCGCGGGGCGCCCTGATTGTTTCGGACGGCGGTATCGCCGGCTGACACCCGGCGGGCCGCACATGGACGCCGCTCGCGCGACGCATCTGCATCGCGATGGACGATAGCCCCGTGGACGACGCGACGGTGCCTGAGGTCGTTGCATTGTGGGAGCGGCACTTCCGCGATCCGGAATTCGCGTATGTCCGCGCCGATGCGCTCCTCGCACGCGAGGAACCGATCGGTCAGCCGGCGCGCGCATGGTGCGAGCTCACGATAGCGTTTCACCACTTCCTTACGGCGCAGCCGCTCGAGGCGCGGCGCTTCCTTGCCGATGCGCAAGCAGGCTTCACCACCGCCGGTGATCGCCGCGGTCAACTGCTCGCCGAAATCGGTGCCGCGCGGCTCGCCATCGTCGAGCGCTCGCCGCTGGCCGCGCGCGAGCGGCTGCTGACGCTGTATCCCGAGGCACAGCAGGTTCTGGCGCCCGAAGACCGATTCTGGTTGCTGAACACGATAGGCGCTGCGCACTATTTCACCGACCAGCTGGACGATGCTATCCGGTACCTGTACGAAGCGCTGGAAACGCTGCGCGCCGCCGAACCCTCGCCGCAGCATCCCACGATCATGTCGAACCTTGCCGCGGCGCTCGTGACCGTCGGCGACTACGCGCCGGCATGCGAGCTCGCGGAAGCAGCGGTCGCGGAGCTTGGGCATTTCAACAACGCGCAGGTCGCGATGTTCGCGCGCGCAACGCTTGCGGAAGCGCTGGCCGGCATCGGCAACGACGCACGCGCGCTCGGCGTGGTCGACGCGATGCTCGCCGATGCGACGAAGGCGCCGCGCCGCGCCGCGCAGAACCACTACATGGCGATCGCGGCCGAAATCTTCGCACGACACGGGCGCATCGACGATGCCGCGGCGTGCGCGGAAACGGCGCGCGCGATCCATGCCGATTTTCCCGGCGGGTTCAACGAAGTGCACAGCCGCTGGGCGGACGCGGTGGTTGCGGACGCGCGCGATGAGCCGGCCGCGATTTCGCGCCTGCAGGCTGCGGCGGAAGCCGCGCAGCGCCACCGCTACCTGCCCGGTGAATGCAAGGCGTGGTCGCGACTCGCCGAACGCCACGCCGATGCGCGCGATTTCGAGGCAGCCTATGCCTGCGGCCGGAAACTGCTGATCGCGCAGACGCGGCGCCTGTCGCATCGCGCGAGCGCCAAGTACTATCTCCTGCGCGTCGAGCACGAGCTTACGCACGCGCGCGCCGAGCGCGACCGCGCGCTGGCGCAGCGCATCGAGATGGAGCGGCTGAACGAGGAGCTTGCGCGACTCAATGCGGATCTGACGCACAAGATGATCCAGGTCGAGGCGCTGCAGGCGCAGCTCGCCGTCGAGGCGGTGCACGATCCGCTGACGCAGCTTTTCAACCGGCGGTATCTCGATTCCGTGATGCCCGGGTTGATCGGATCGGCGGAGCGCCGCGGCGCGGCGCTGTCGTTGGCGCTCGTCGACCTCGATCACTTCAAGCTCGTGAACGATCGCTACGGACACCCGGCGGGCGACCTCGTGCTGCGCGAAATCGGACGCGTGCTGCCGATGTCGCTGCGGCCGGCCGATGTCGTGTGTCGCTACGGCGGCGAAGAGTTCTGCGTCGCGCTGCCCGACGCCGACGGCAACGGCGCGGAAAAGGCGCTCGCGAGCCTGGCCGCGCGGCTTCGCGATCTGCGCATCGCGTGGGATGGTCACTCGCTCGGCGGCTTCACGTTCTCCGCCGGCGTGGCGGTGCTCGGGCAGCACGGAAGCACGTTTGCCGAGCTGCTCGCGGCGGCGGACCGGGCGTTGTACGAGGCGAAGGACGCGGGCCGCAATCGTATTCTGATCGCGGCGTCGAAGTCGGCCGCCGCCTGAGCGCGTGCTAGACTTTTCGATTGACTGAAGACTCCCGACCGCGAAGGTCACGACGCATTTGATGGTCGCTTCCCCACCCAGGCACTTCCTGCAGTTCCGGGACTTCACACGCGACGAGCTCGATTACCTGTTCGAGCGAACGCGCTGGATCAAGGACCGGTTCAAGCGCTACGAGGTCTACCAGCCGCTGCGCGATCGCACGCTCGCCATGGTGTTCGAGAAGGCGTCGACGCGCACGCGCGTCTCGTTCGAGGCCGGCATGAACCAGCTCGGCGGCATCGCGATCAACCTGAACCGCGGTGACACGCAACTTGCCCGCGGCGAGCCGATCGAGGATGTCGCGCGCGTCGTATCGCGGATGGTCGACGTCGTGATGATCCGCACGTTCGAGCAGTCGATCATCGAGCGCTTCGCCGCGCATTCGCGCGTGCCGGTCATCAACGGACTCACGAATGAATATCACCCCTGCCAGATCCTGGCCGATATCCATACGTACATCGAGCACCGCGGATCCATCGCGGGCAGAACGGTCGCATGGATCGGCGACCCCAACAACGTCTGCGCCACGTGGCTTCAGGCCGCACCGATTTTCGATTTCCGCCTGCATGTCTCGATGCCTCCCGGCTATGCGCTGCCGCCCGATGCCGCCGATTCCCGCCATTGCGCTGTCTTCGACGATCCCGAAGCCGCGTGCGAAGGCGTCGATCTCGTCACGACCGACGTGTGGACCAGCATGGGATTCGAGGCCGAGAACGATGTGCGTCAGCGGGCGTTCGAGCATTGGCAGGTCGACGCGACGATGATGCGGCGCGCGAGTGCCGATGCGCTGTTCATGCACTGCCTGCCCGCGCATCGCGGCGAGGAAGTCTCGGCCGACGTCATCGACGGACCGCAAAGCGTCGTCTGGGACGAGGCAGAAAATCGGCTGCATGCGCAGAAGGCGCTGCTCGAGTACCTGGTGTGCGGGCGAGTGTGACCCAATGGAGATAATGTGTTCAAACGACTGGCATTGATCATTCTCGCGCTGGCGCCGGTACCGCTCGCGCATGCGCAACCGTGGCCCGCGCGCCCGCTCAAGTTCGTGATGTCGGCGCCGGCCGGCAGCTCGATCGACGTGCTCGGCCGCACCATTGCCGACAGGCTGAAAGTCCGTCTCGGGCAACCGGTGATCGTCGAGAACAAGCCCGCGGCCGGCGGCACCGTCGCGACCGGCGACGTCGCGCATTCGGCGCCGGACGGCTACACGATGCTGCTGGCCTTCAACGGGCCGCTGTCATTCGCGCCTCTGCTGCAGAAGCTGCCTTACGACGTGCAGAAGGACTTAGCACCCGTGATCATCACGTCGAGCCAGCCGAACGTGCTCGCGATCAATGCGACGCTGCCCGTGCATTCGGTCAAGGAGCTCGTCGACTATGCGAAAGCGAATCCCGGCAAGCTCAATTACGCCTCGGTGGGTAATGGCAGCTCGTCGCATCTCAACATGGAGCTCTTCAAGAGCGTCGCCGGCTTCGACGCCGTCCACGTGCCGTTCAACGGGTCGCCGCCCGCGGTGACCGCGACGATCCAGAACGAGACGCAGATGCTGTTCGCGGTGATGCAGCCGCTGCAGCCGATGATCAAGGCCGGCAAGCTGCGTGCGCTCGCGGTCACGACGGCGAAGCGCTTTGCGCTGCTGCCCGACCTGCCGACGATCGCGGAATCCGGCTATCCGGGCTTCGAGGCGCTGGCGTGGAATGGCGTGATGGTGCCGGCCGATACGCCGCGGCCGATCATCGCGCGACTCAATGCGGAGATGAATGCGATTCTCAAGGAACCCGACGTGCTGCAGAAGATGCACGCGTTCGGCTTCGACCTGATCGGCGGCACACCCGCAGATTTTGGCGCGCTGATCAGCGGCGAGGCGCGAAAGTGGGCACCGGTGATCAAGAAGGTCGGACTGAAGGTCGACTGATCGAATGGATAACGCACGCATGTCCGCTGACCGCCCGGCGTCCGGGACCGAAGCGCGGGGTACCTCGCCAGCCGTCGCGCAACCCGGAAAAGTCGTGCTCGCCTACTCGGGCGGTCTCGACACGTCCGTCATTCTCAAATGGTTGAAGGACACGTACGGCTGCGAAGTCGTGACGTTCACCGCCGACATCGGACAGGGTGAGGAAGTCGAGCCCGCGCGCCAGAAGGCGCTCAATCTCGGCATCGCGAAGAAGAACATCTACATCGAGGATCTGCGCGAGGAATTCGTCCGCGACTTCGTGTTTCCGATGTTTCGCGCCAACGCGATCTACGAAGGCGAATACCTGCTCGGCACGTCGATCGCGCGGCCGCTGATCGCGAAGCGCCTCGTGGAGATCGCGAAGCAGACCGGGGCGGAGGCAATCGCGCACGGTGCGACGGGCAAGGGCAACGACCAGGTTCGCTTCGAGCTGGGCGCGTATGCGTTGGCACCCGGCGTGCGCGTGATCGCGCCGTGGCGCGAATGGGATCTCCTGTCGCGTGAAAAGCTCCTCGCCTACGCGGACCGGCACGGTATCCCGGTCGACTTCAAGAAGCGCGAAGGCGGTGCGCCCTATTCGATGGACGCCAACCTGCTGCACATCAGCTACGAAGGCGGCGTACTTGAAGACCCGGATGTCGCACCGGACGAGTCGATGTGGCGAATGACCGTTTCGCCGGAAAAGGCGCCGGCGAAATCACAGGTCGTCGAGCTGACGTACCGCAGCGGCGACATCGTGGCGGTGGATGGCGAGGCAATGTCCGCGTCGGCGGTGCTGACGGCATTGAACGCGATGGGCGGCCGCCACGGCGTCGGCCGGCTCGATATCGTCGAGAACCGCTACGTCGGCATGAAGTCGCGCGGGTGCTACGAGACGCCGGGCGGCACGATCATGCTGAAGGCGCATCGCGCGATGGAATCGATCACGCTGGACCGTGAAGTCGTCGCGCTGAAGGACGATCTGATGTCGCGGTACGCGCGGCTGATCTACAACGGCTACTGGTTCAGTCCCGAGCGCAAGCTGCTGCAGGGTCTGATCGACGCGTCACAGGCGCCGGTCAACGGCACCGTCCGCATGAAGCTGTACAAGGGCACGGTGATGTGCGTCGGCCGCGCATCGGCCACCGATTCGCTGTTCGACGCGAAGATATCGACGTTCGACGACGATGCCGGCGCGTACGATCAGAAGGATGCCGCCGGATTCATCAAGCTGAACGCCTTGCGCCTGCGTATCGCCGCCAGACGCGGTCGGTGATCCTCACGACCACGAGAACACGAGGTCGTCGTGATGACCTGCGACGACGTCGAAGCGACGGGTCTTCACCTCGCCCTGGTATTCAGCCTCGACCGCGTACGAGCCTTGGGGCAATCGCAGCAGGAAAATCGGTCCTTGGGCCGGAAGGTCGAGCACCGTACGGCCGCGGCTGTCGATAACGCGCAGGTGCACGTCGGCGACGAATTCGTCCTGCCCCCCGTTGTGTTGCGAGAACGTCATCCGCACCGGAAATTGCGGGCTCATGTCACGCATGAGATCGGCCTGCTCCACGCCGATTCCACCGTTCAGATACCCGACCTCGCCATGCCGTGGAAGCGCGGTGGGAGCGGCCGCCTGCGCCGCTGCTCCGCCGGCAATCGCTGCTGCCAGCAGGAACGAGAGTCCAATGCGTACGCGTGCATGCGTGCGGCCCATGTCGATGCCTCCATCGCTGTCCCAAACGGAAATCATGTCGCCTTGACCCCGGCTGCGGCATCGGCCATCGTCGCAATCGATTGTCGGCGGGTGACCTACCGGGTCGGCTAGCAAGCCGTACACGAACGATTTCTCCGTTACCCGCCACCGGATGCCCGAACTGCCCGACATCGCCGTCTACCGCGAAGCGCTCGACAAGCATGTTCGCGGACAGGTTCTCGAGCGCGTGCGCATCGTCAATCCGTTCGTCCTGCGCACGGCGGAGCCGCCGCTGATCACCGTCGAGGGCTTGCGCGTTCTCGACGTGCGCCGTCTCGGCAAACGGATCGTGCTCGGCCTTGCGAACGATCTTTTTCTGGTCATCCACCTGATGATCGCGGGCCGATTGCGCTGGCTCGAGCATGGCAGCCGGCCGCCGGGGCGGATCACGCTCGCGCTGCTCGACTTTTCGAACGGCACGCTGGCACTGACGGAGGCCGGCACGAAGCGACGCGCGTCGCTTCATCTCGTTCGCGGCGCCGAAGCGCTCGCGACATTCGATGCCGGCGGACTCGATCTCGAAACGGCGGATGCCGCAACATTTGCGCAGCGATTGCGCGCCGAGAATCACACGCTGAAACGCGCGCTGACCGATCCGCATATCATCAGCGGCATCGGCAACGCGTATTCGGACGAGATCCTGCATCGTGCCCGCCTCTCGCCGATCGGGCATACGCGAAAGCTCGACGACGACGCGATAGCGCGGCTTTTTCGGGCCGCGCTGAACGTGCTGCGCGAATGGACCGAACGGCTGCACGACGAAGCCGGCGGCGCCTTTCCCGAAAAGGTGACCGCGTTTCGGCCGGAAATGGCGGTCCACGGCAAATTCCGGGAGCCGTGCCCGGTATGCGGCACGCCGGTTCAGCGCATTGTCTACGCCGAGAACGAATGCAACTACTGCCCGACCTGCCAGACCGGGGGCACCGTACTCGCCGACCGCGCGCTTTCCCGCTTGCTGCATAAAAGCTGGCCGCGCAATATCGAGGACCTCTGACGTTTGCCGGCGCCCGCATCGCCGTGCTAGCGTGGCGGCATGACCGGAGCCCACGCATGCCCTCGTTCGATATCGTTTCGGAAGTGAATCAGGTCGAAGTGCGCAACGCCATCGACCAGGCGAACAAGGAAGTGTCGACCCGGTTCGATTTCAAGGGATCGGATGCGCGCGTCGAGTACGACGGCAAGGCGATGACGCTTTACGCCGACGACGATTTCAAGCTCAAGCAGGTGACGGACATCCTCGTCGCCAAGCTGACCAGGCGCCAGGTCGACATCCGCTCGCTCGACTATGGCAATGCCGAGAAGATTTCCGGCAACAAGATGAAGCAGGCGGTGAAGGTGCGCACGGGTGTCGAGCAGGATCTCGCGAAGAAGGTCGTCAAGCTGCTGAAGGAGAGCAAGCTCAAGGTGCAAGGATCGATACAGGGAGACGCCGTGCGCGTCTCCGGCACGAAGAAGGACGACTTGCAGGCGGCGATCGCGTTGATCCGGAAGTCGATCGCCGACTACCCGCTGCAATACCAGAATTTCCGCGATTAAGTCTTAAGCGAGGTCCGCCTGCAACGCCGAGCGAGCGGGTTCGCCGAGCGACGGGATCTCCGCCTGGTACGCGGGATGATCGACGCCGATCGCGACATCGGCGCCGTTCTTGAAGCCACTGATCATCGGCGGCGTGAGCTCGAAGCGCAGGAAATGCACCGACGATGTCTTCTGCGCGTTCTCGCGCTCGAGGTCCTCGTCGGCAATCGCGTAAGCCGCGGGCAGCTCGCCCACCCTCAGCCAGACGCGATCCTCGATGCCCTTCAGGCGCGCGAGCGCGCGCTGGCGCTGGTCGGCGTCCTCGTACTCGATCAGCATCGTCGCCTTCAGGTTGCTGCCGTCCGGAATGAGGGGGTTGTACACGTCGAGCTCGTCCTGGATGCCGGCCTCCTCGAACATCTTCTCGATCCGCAGCATCTCCTGGATCTGATAGCGAACGGTGAGCTCGTCCTCGAACAACAGGGTCACATGTTCGCCAAGATGCACGGCGCGCTCGCGCTTGTGCGCCAGCGCGCGGGCGCGAAACGACGGACGCTCCTTCGCATAGGCTTCGAGCGTCAGCAGGCTATCACGCGTGAGTCGTGGCATCGGCGTCCGCGCGCGGGTCAGTCGATTCCATATGCCATCCGCAACAGCGTCAGCGGATGGGCCTTGCGCGGGCTGCGCTCACCGCCGGCCTGCGCGATGCCCTCCTCGATGCGCCGGGCGGCGATCGGGCAATCCGAGCTGATGTAATCCGGCTCGAACTCTTCCATCCGCCTGAACACCGGCTCGCCGATCTTCATCGCGCCTTCGAAGAACTCGCGCTTCACGCCCCACGTGCCGTCGTGTCCCGAGCAGCGCTCGACCGTATTGACCGATGTATCGGGAATCCATTCGAGTGCCTCGCGCGTCTTCTGGCCGATATTCTGCACCCGCGCGTGACAGGGAATGTGATAGCTCACCTTGCCGAGCCCGCGCGCGAACGTGCGGTCGAGGAGCCCGTCGCGCTCGCGCGCCACGATGTATTCGAACGGATCGAACATCGCCTCGGCCACCGCCTGCACGTCGGCGTCGTCGGGAAACAGCAGCGGCAGCTCCTGCTTGAACATCAGCGTGCACGAGGGAATCGCCGTCAATATCGCGTAGCCGGCCCTCGCGAGCGGCGCGAGCACCGGGACGTTGACGTTCTTCAGCGCTTCGACGCTGGCCAGGTCGCCGAGCTCGAGCTTCGGCATGCCGCAGCACGCTTCGCTCGCGACGAGCGTATACGGTACCTGGACGCGATCGAGAATCTTCAGCAGGTCGTACCCGATGCCCGGCTCGTTGTAGTTGACGTAACAGGTCGCGAAGATCGCCACCTTGCCCGGCGTGCGCGCGCCGTCGCGCACCGGCCAACTGAGCGACCCGGGTGCTGCCGACCGGAAGCGCCGTTCGGCATACGGCGGCAGCCACGCGTCCGCAGCCACGCCGAGCACCTTTTCCATGACCTTGCGCACCGGCGGCGATGCGTTCGCCGCGTTCACCGCCTGCACGACGACCGGAATGGTAGCGAGCTTGCCCACCGCATCGGTGCTCGTCAACAGGCGATCGCGCAGCGTGAAGTCGCCCTTGCTGAACTTCACCGCCTTCGCGCGCAGCATGACGTGCGGAAAGTCGACGTTCCACGGATGCGGCGGAACGTACGGGCACTTCGTCATGTAGCAGAGGTCGCACAGGTAGCACTGGTCGACGACCTTCGCGTAATCCGCCTTCGCGACGCCGTCGATTTCCATCGTCGCGCTGTTGTCGATGAGGTCGAACAGCGTCGGAAACGCGCCGCACAGCGAAACGCAGCGCCGGCAACCGTGGCAGATGTTGAAGATGCGCTCCTGCTCCTGGTGGAGCGCCGCTTCGTCGTAGAACTCCGGCGCGCGCCAGTCGAGCGGGTGGCGCGTCGGTGCCTGCAGGTTGCCTTCGCTCGGCGACATCAGTCGGGGAGCGCCCATCGGTCGGGAAGGGCCGCCCCGATCGGCTGACCGGCCCCCCGAGGGGCAGCGAGCGGAGCGAGCATGGGGGGATGACCCATCAGTCCGCGAGCACGTCGAGCGCCTTCTGGAACCGATTGGCGTGCGAGCGTTCGGCCTTCGCCAGTGTTTCGAACCAGTCGGCGATTTCGTCGAAGCCTTCGCTGCGCGCGGCCTTCGCCATGCCCGGGTACATGTCCGTGTACTCGTGCGTCTCGCCGGCAATTGCGGCCTTCAGATTGTCGCGGCTCGAGCCCATCGGAAGATCGGTTGCGGGGTCGCCGACCGCGGCGAGATAGTCGAGGTGCCCATGGGCATGGCCGGTTTCGCCTTCAGCCGTCGAGCGAAAAATCGCCGACACGTCGTTCTGACCCTCGACGTCGGCCTTGTTGGCGAAATACAGATAACGGCGGTTCGCCTGCGATTCGCCGGCGAACGCATACTTGAGATTCTCGTGCGTCTTCGTGCCTTTGAGCGGTTTCATGCGACATGCTCCTTGGTTGTGCGCCCTCGATGGCGGAGCGCATGGGACGATGCCGGGAATCGGCGCACCCGGTGATCCGGTCATTTTGCGTGGCCCGGAAAACCGTGTCCAATGAACTATGACAATGTGGCCGATAGATCGTGCCTATCGCTCAATCGATCAGCTCGTAGGCCGGCAGGGTCAGGAATTCGACGAACGTATCGTTCCCGACGAGCTCGGAGAAGAGGCGCGACGCCTCGTCGTAACGACCCTCGGCGAAGTCAGCGCCGAGCAGCTTGCGGATCTTCCCGAGCTCTTCGGGGATCATCGCTGCGACGAGTGGCTTCGTCACCTTGCGCCCATCATCGAGGCTGCCCTTGGGAGAGCGAATCCACTGCCACACCTGCGATCGCGAGATTTCCGCGGTGGCGGCGTCTTCCATCAGGTTGAAGATCGGCACGGCACCTTCGCCGGCGAGCCACGCGCCGATGTACTGGATCGCGACATTGACGTTGAGCCGCAGTCCCTTTTCGGTGATCGGCGCCTCGGGCTCGAAACGCAGCAGGTCCGATGCCGTGACGTGCACATCGTCGCGCTTCGCGGCCGCGATCTGATTCGGCCCCGGCATCAGCCGATCGAACGCCTCCTTTGCGACCGGGACGAGGCCCGGGTGCGCGACCCACGTGCCGTCGTGCCCCTGCTTCGCCTCGCGCTCCTTGTCGGCCTTGACCTTGGCAAACGCTTCCGCGTTCGCGACCTCGTCGTTCTTCACCGGAATCTGCGCCGCCATGCCGCCCATCGCGTGCGCGTTGCGGCGATGGCAAGTCTTCACCAGCAGTTCCGCGTAGCTCTTCATGAAATGCGTCGTCATCGTGACGAGCGCGCGATCGGCGAGGCAGAAGTCGCGGTTGCTGCGGAATTTCTTGATGCAGCTGAAGATGTAGTCCCAGCGTCCCGCATTGAGGCCCGCGCAGTGATGGCGCAGCTCGTGCAGGATTTCGTCCATCTCGAACGCGGCGAGGACCGTCTCGATCAGCACGGTTGCCTTGATCGTGCCCCGCGGGATGACGAGATCGTCCTGTGCCATCACGAAGATGTCGTTCCACAGGCGCGCTTCGAGGTGGCTCTCGAGCTTCGGCAGATAGAAATAGGGCCCGCTGCCGCGCGCGACGAGCTCTTTCGCGTTGTGGAAGAAATAGAGCGCGAAGTCGAAAATCGCGCCGGCGATCGGCTCGCCGTCGACGATCACGTGCTTTTCGGGCAGATGCCAGCCGCGCGGACGCACGAAGAGCGCCGCGGTGCGCTCGTTCAGCCGATACGCCTTGCCCTCGGGCGAGATGTAATCGATCCGGCGGCGGATCGCATCGCGCAGGTTGAGCTGTCCCTGCACGTTGTTCGTCCACAGCGGCGTGTTCGCATCCTCGAAATCCGCCATGAATACGTTCGCGCCCGAGTTGAGCGCGTTGATGATCATCTTGCGGTCGACCGGTCCCGTAATCTCGACGCGCCGATCCTGGATGTCGGCGGGCACCGGATCGCACGCCCAGCCGCCTTCGCGGACGTCATGCGTATCGGTGAGGAAATCGGGCGTTTCGCCGGCGTCGAACTGCACCTGGCGAGCGACGCGGCGCGCGAGCAGCTCGATGCGCCGGCCCGCGAATGCGCGCGACAGCCGCGCCGCGAACGCAAGCGCCTCAGGCGTCAGAACCTGTGCGAATTCGGGTGTGACCTCGGCGTTGACTTCGATGCCGGGGCCGTAGCACGGGGGATTCATCGGGGTGGTTCCGGGATAAGGGCCGTGCGCTGGCCGCGGCGTGCAGGAACACGAAGCCCGCAAACGGCAAGCGTGAGCGGTATGTTACCGCGACGCCGCGAATCGACCCCGACGAATTGAACCGGGCTTATGCCGCCAGCTGCGGATTCAATCGCCGCACGCCATCGTGCAGGCGATTGAGCGCGTTGATGTACGCCTTCGCCGATGCGACGATGATGTCGGTGTCGGCGCCAAGTCCATTGACGATCCGGCCGCCCTGCTCGAGGCGCACAGTCACTTCGCCTTGTGCGTCGGTGCCGCCGGTGATGGCGTTCACCGAATAGAGCAACAGGGTCGCGTGCGATCCGGCCATCCGCTCGATCGCCTTGAACACGGCGTCGACCGGGCCGTCGCCACCGACTTCTGCGACCACTTCCGCATCGCCGACCGTCATCACGACGCGCGCATGTGGCACGGTGCCGGTTTCCGACGTGACCTTGAGCGCGGCGAGCCGGTAGTGCTCGTGCGCCGGCACGATGCCTTCCTCGGACGCGAGTGCGTGCAAGTCCTCGTCGAACACCTCACCTTTCTTGTCGGCGAGCTCCTTGAAGCGCGCGAAGGCCGTGTTGACCGCGTCGTCGTCAGGTAGCTCGATGCCGAGCTCCGCGAGGCGCGTCTTGAATGCATTGCGGCCCGAGAGCTTGCCGAGCACGAGCTTGTTCGCATGCCAGCCGACATCCTCGGCACGCATGATCTCGTACGTCTCGCGGTGCTTCAGCACGCCGTCCTGATGGATGCCCGACTCGTGCGCGAACGCGTTCGCGCCGACGATTGCCTTGTTCGGTTGCACCGGAAAGCCGGTGATGCCTGACACGAGCTTCGACGCTGCGACGATCTGCGTCGTGTCGATGCGCGTCGTGCAGGCAAAGACGTCCTTCCGGGTACGAACGGCCATCACGATCTCTTCGAGCGACGCGTTGCCCGCGCGCTCGCCGAGCCCGTTGACGGTGCACTCGACCTGCCGCGCGCCGTGCATCACCGCCGCCAGCGAGTTGGCAACCGCCACGCCGAGATCGTTGTGGCAATGCACGGACCACACGGCGCGATCGGCATTCGGAATGCGCTCGCGCAGCGATGCGATCAGCGCGCCGAATTGCCACGGCATCGTGTAGCCGACCGTATCGGGAATGTTCACCGTCGTCGCACCGGCCGCAATTGCCGCCTCGAGCAGCCGGCAGAGAAAATCGGGCTCCGAGCGGCCGGCGTCCTCCGGCGAGAATTCCACGTTGTCCGTGTACTCGCGCGCCCAGCGGACCGCCTTGACCGCCTGCTCGAGAACCTGCTCCGGCGCCATCCGCAGCTTCATCTGCATGTGGATCGGCGAGCTCGCGATGAACGTGTGAATGCGCATCGACTTGGCGGGCCTGAGCGCCTCTCCCGCGCGCCGGACGTCGTTCTCGTTGGCGCGTGCGAGTGCGCACACGGTGCTTTCGGTGATCGCCTTCGCGATGTCGTGCACGGCGGCGAAGTCGCCGTTGGATGACGCGGGGAAGCCCGCCTCGATGACGTCGACACGCAGCCGCTCGAGCTGGCGCGCGATGCGCGTCTTTTCTTCCCGCGTCATCGACGCGCCCGGGCTCTGCTCGCCGTCGCGCAGCGTCGTGTCGAAAATGATCAGGTGATCGGACATGGCGATTCTCCGTGGCTCGTGGGGATCCCCTCGCGCTTGCGGCTGCTTCGCGGCACTTGCATGATCCCCCCACGCTTGCAGCTTCGCCGCTGCGCTGCCCCCGCGGGGGCGG
>Ga0207664_10001192_pt1 | contig 17289 bp, 18 predicted proteins | sample LARL83metaG_FD_184349 | JGI IMG/M metagenome (GOLD analysis project Ga0207664, IMG submission 184349) | Corn, switchgrass and miscanthus rhizosphere microbial communities from Kellogg Biological Station, Michigan, USA - LAR L8-3 metaG... | ecosystem: Host-associated > Plants > Roots >... | reverse complement strand
CCGACGGGCGGGGTGGTGCAGACGATGAGTGCCGGGCCAGGGGTGCCGGGCATGGGGTAGGCGTCCCAGTCCAGGTTCAGCTCTCCGACCAGCGGATGGTTGACGCGCATCTGGCCGCGTGTTGCTTCTTCGACGTCGTGTCGGCCCCATAGCTGGGTGAATTCAGTGCTGGTGGCCATGAGCCGGGCGATGAGGTCTTCCGCGCGGGGGTGCCCGGGCTCGGCCGCGACCTGGGTGCGCAGCATCGCGGTGAGCTCGGCGACGGTGGCCTTGCGGTTCGGGCAGGTCTGGTCGGCCTGCGGGTGCAGGAACAGGAACAGCAGGTTCCTCTCCGGCGCCGGCAGGCGCGTGAAATCGCCCAGCAGCATGCCCGCCAGCGGGTTCCACGCCAGCACGTCAAGGAACCGCCCGACGACCAGCGCGGGTGCGCTCATCGTTTCCAGCAGCCGCGCGGTGGTGGGCGGCACCTCCTCAGGCCCGTACCGGGGCTGCCGCGCCGACGCGGCGGCGGCGGCGAGGTTGCGCAGGTGCCTGGATTCCTCGGGCGTGAACCGCAGGGCACGCGCGATGGCGTCGAGGACCTGCCCTGAGGGCCGCACGTCGCGTCCCTGTTCCATGCGCTGGTAGTAGTCGGTGCTCACCCCGGCCAGCAGGGCGAGTTCCTCGCGCCGCAGCCCGGCCACGCGCCGCCGCGGGCCTGGTTCCAGGCCGAGATCCTGCGGCCTTACCCGGGTCCGGCGGGTCTTGAGGAAGTCTGCGAGCTCTTGCCGGGAGTCGGTGGCCATGTCCTCAGTATCGCCCTGTCGCAAGGGTGGGTCCGGCAGTCCCAGGAAAAGGCGGACGACCGTCTTTCCGGCCGGCTGGCCCAGGATCGAGTCGAAGGCAACAGGCGAAGGAAGGGAACAGACATGAAAGCCGCCCAGTTCGGTCGTTTCGGCGGACCCGACGTGCTCAGGGTCAACGAGGCCGGCCGCCCGGCTCCGGGCGAGGGCGGGGTGCTGGTGCAGGTGGCGGCGTCAAGCGTCAACGGGCACGATGTGTTGGTCCGCTCCGGCGGGCTCAAGATGGTCTCCGGCCGCAAGTTCCCGCTCGGCACCGGGCTGGATTTCGCCGGCATCGTCGCCGAGGTCGGTCCCGGGGTGAACGGCTTCCGGGCCGGGGACCGGGTGTGGGGTACCGTGCACCCCCGCCAGCGGCACGTCACCGCCGCGGCCGCCGAGTACGTCACCGTACCCGCAGACCGGATCGCCCCTGCTCCTGCAGGCATCACGTCGGCCGAGGCGGCCTCGCTCGTCGTCGCGGGCACGACCGCGCTGATCGCGCTGCGCGACAGCACCCACCTGGAAGGCGGGGAGCGGGTCCTGGTCCGCGGCGCGGCCGGCGGGGTCGGCACTGCCGCCGTGCAGCTCGCGCATGCCATCGGCGGCCACGTCACCGCGCTGGCGCGCGACCGCCATGCCCAGGCCCTGCGCGACCTCGGCGCCGACCAGGTCCTCGGCTACGACGCCACCCCCGAGCAGACCGGAACCTTCGACGTGATCATCGACACGCCCGGCTCGGACCTGGAGTGCTACCGGCGCAGGCTCACCAGGAACGGCCGGATGGTCACCGTTGGTCTGTCGGCCTCCGCCCTGGCCGCGATTGGCTTGTCGGCGGTCCACGGGTCCCGCCGCATCCGCGCCTTCAGCGCCAACCCCGACACCGCCCTCCTGAACGACCTAGCCGGGTACGTGGCCTCCGGTGCGCTTCGCCCCGTCGTGAGCAGCGTCTTCCCACTGGGCGGCATCGCCGCCGCCCACCAGGCGTTCAGCCAGGGTGGCACCCTCGGCAAGCACGTCATCACCGTAACCGCGTGAGGCCGGGTCGCGGCGAAAGACCGCGTCTTACCGCCCGGGGCGGGCGCCGGGTGAGCAATGGCAACGCCATCTGACATCTGGGGGGCTGCCCCAGGTCATTCGTGAGGAGATGCGGCCATGACCGCGAGCGACACGCCAGTCCCTCCGCTAGGCGCGCACCTAGTCGGCAGTGTCCCGCTGGAGTCCGCCGACGCCGTTTTCCGCGCCGTGGCAGAGCGCCTGGGCAGCCAGCTGACCCGGGTTCCCGATGGCGGGACCGGCGACCGCGCTGGCTGGATCGGCATCAGCGGCCGACTGACTGGCGGATGCGAGGGCGAGGATGGTATCGATGGCGGTCTCGAGCGGCCGTGTGTCGCGCTGGACCTGCGCCAGCAGGAGGCCGCCCTGCAGGGTGGCGAGCAGGGTCACGGCGAGGTCGTCGGCGTCGATGCCGGCCGGCCGCGGCCCGGCGGCGTGCAGGGTGCGCAGCCCGGCGGCGATGGCGGCCGACCACCGGCCGAAGCCGGCCGCGATGAGGGCGCGGGCGTCGGGATCGGTCTCCGCGAGCTGGCTGCCGAGCGACCCGAGCGGGCACCCGCCCCTGGCGTCGCCGGAACGGGCCGCGGCGATGACCATGTCCCGCCACGCCCGCAGCCCCTCGGTGGTGGCGAGGTCGGCCCGCTCGTGGTTGGCGACGATGACATCCGCCTGGCGGCTGATGACCGCCTGCACCAGGTCTTCCTTGTCGGCGAAGTAGTGGTAGAGCTGCGAGCCGCTGACGTCGGCGGCTGCCCGGACGTCCTCGAGGGTGGTGCCCGCGACGCCTCGCTCGTAGATCAGCCGGGCGGCCGCGTCGATGATGCGGGCCCGGGTCCGCTCCCCCTTTGGGGTCAGCCGGGACCGGGCGCGCACGTCACTGGTCATGCCATCAGGGTAACCCGCTTTCTGGGTTTGACAATCCATTCCACGGCCTTCATAGTGGGTTGCGCAATCCATTTATCGACCTGACGAGAGAGACACGCGATGATTCTCGTAACGACGGCCGGGAAGGTCGGCACCGAAGCCGCGCTCCTGCTCGGCCGGCAGGACGTGCCGGTCCGGGTGCTGACCCGCCACCCGGAGAACGCGACGGCGCTGGCGGACGCCGGCGTCCAGATCGCCGCCGGCGACCTGGACGAGCGGGACTCCATCGACGCGGCGCTGGCGGGCGTCACGTCCGTCATCCTGGTCAGCCCGGCCGTGCCCGCGCAGGAACTCAACGTGGTGGCCAGCGCCGCTCGGGCCGGCGTCGGGCACATTGTCAAGGCCAGCAGCAAGGCGTCCGCCGACTCGCCCATCGCCCGGCGGCGCGGGCAGGCCGAGATCGAGGCCGGCCTGGCCGCCTCCGGGCTGCCGCACACGCTGCTGCGGTCCAACGCCTACATGCAGAACACCCTGATGCTGGCGCCCGCAATCGCCAAAACGGACGGCTTCGGCTCCTCGGCCGGCGCGGGCCGCATCGGGATGGTCGACGCCCGCGATGTCGCGGCGGTAGCCGCCGCGATCGCCGCGTCCCCCGGCCCGCACGCCGGGAGGACCTACCACCTCACCGGCCCGGAGCTGATCACCAACGACGACGTGGCCGCCGTGCTGTCCAAGCTGCTCGGCCGGGCCGTCACCTACCGGCACCTCAGCTTCAGCGAGGACCGCGACGCCATGATCAGGGCCGGCGTCCCGGCGCCGGTCGCGGAGATGAACGCCCAGGCCTTCACCCTGATCTCCGGCGGCGACGCCGAATGGCTCAGCGACGACGTCCCGTCGGTCCTCGGCCGCCCGGCCCGCTCCTACCAGCAGTTCGCCGACGACTACGCCCCCGCGTTCTCCTAGACCGGCACAGACAAGGACCCAGGCAACGCCATGACAGACCTCACGGGCAAGACAGCCCTCATCACCGGCGCGACCAGCGGGATCGGCCGGGCCACCGCCCTGGCCCTCGCCGCCCGCGGCGCCCGCGTGCTCCTCACCGGGCGCAACGAGCAGCGGGCCGCCGATCTCACCGTCGAGATCGAGAAGGCCGGCGGCAGCGCCGCCTGGCACACGACGGCACGTCCCCGACGCTGACTAGTGCGACGGACACCCGCCTGGGTCACAAGCGCCGGGCTGACTTCTCAGGGAGCCTCACGATGGCACTACCACGACCGGCAACTCGTTACCTGGTACTGACCACCTGCCTGGCGGTGACCGCGCCACGCGCGTTCAGAGAGCCGGCGGCTAAGGACCTGCCCGGTGCCTGAGGACCCGGACTCGGAACTGGTCAGCAGGCTGCAGGCCGGCGATGAAGGCGCATTCGCCGAGCTGGCCGGAAAATACCAGCGTGTCATGCTGTCCATAGCCCGCGGTTATGTGCCAACCGGCGAGGTGGCCGAGGAAGTCGTCCAGGACGCCTGGGTGGGGATGCTGCGGGGTATCCACCGGTTCGAGCACCGTTCAACGTTCCGTACCTGGCTGTTCCGCATCCTGGTCAACCGGGCCATCAGCGCAGGCGTCCGGGAACGCCGGAGCGTCCCCGTGGACGACCTGGGACCGGTCGTCGACGCTTCCCGGTTCGACGCGGGCGGCACCTGGCAGGTCCCGCCCGCACCCTGGGCAGACGAGGCAGACGACAGGGTGGTCGCGGCGAAGATGGCCGCCCGGCTCCAGGCCGCCATCAGTGAACTCCCGCTCAACCAAAGAGAAGTCGTCACCCTGCGCGACGTGCACGGGCTGAGCAGCGAGGAAGTCTGCGCGATCCTCGGTATCAGCCAAGCCAACCAGCGGGTGCTCCTGCACCGCGGCCGCAGCAAGCTGCGCCAGGTTATCGAGTCCGAGTTCGGGCGAGCCCGGTGATCCGCCTGAGGCTCAGGCCCCGCCCGGGCATGGTCTGCCAGCGGGCGGTCGAGCTTGTCACGGACTACCTTGAAGGTGCCCTGACACCGGCGCAACGCCGCCGGTTCGAAGCCCACCTCGCGGGCTGCCCTGACTGCCCCGAGTATCTCGCCCAGCTGCGCGCTGTCATCGCGCTGGCCGGGAGCATCACGCCCGATGACCTGACTCCGCACATGCGGGGCGCGCTGATCGGCCTGTATCGCCAGTGGCTGGCCGATGAAGGCTAGGAACGATGAAGGCTAGGAACACGGCAGCCTGAACTAGGCGGACGGCTGCCCGGTGCCTGAGCCGGGCTGTGGTAACCGGGGAACCGCGCGCCCGTTCTGGGGAAAGGACGCGGGTATTCCGAACGAGCGCGTGTCTCACTTCCACTCAGGCGGGGGCAAGACTCCGCCCGGCCATGACTCGGGCGGGCGGAAGGGCGCCGCTTGCCGTGGCGTCCGGTGGCCGGATCACTGCTAGCGACACGAGCCGCGGGATGACCAGCCCGCTCACGATCGCCCGCACCGGCCGCGCATGGAACTCCCGCTCGCCCTCCGGACGCGGACCGCCGCTGCCGGACAGCCGACGAGTCCGCCCGCCGACTCCGGTCAAGCGCCCGCCCCGCCAGCCTGGCAAGTACCACGCCTGCCAGGCTGCCCCGTACACAGCGCCGGGGGAGCTGTCACCGGGCCTGCCGCCCGCAGGTTCCGGCAGAGCCGCCGGGCTCTCTGCCCGGCAGCGGGCGGGCCGGCTCCCCGGCCTGGCCCTTGCCCGGCCGAAGCAAGAAGACGCCCGGTGGTGACCCCGATTCCTCGGTTTCCTCCAAGAAGCTGAACCCCTCCGGGATGAGGACCTATCTGAATTCCGGTGTCCGGCAACCCAGGTCAATCATACGCTCACGGCCTACGCGCCTCGACCCCGAAAGGGTCCGTAAGCGCAGGCTGGAAAGCACCCATTCATTAGGCCGTAATACAGCGAGGCGCTCGTCGTCAAGTACGTGAGGAAGCACGGTCGTTCCAAGATCATCTGACTGGTTGGATTACGACTCGTGGCAGGGTATCGCGATCTGGCATGGCGGAGGCAGGCCGGGAAACGCGACGAGGCCCCGGTAGGAAAGGGGTCCGCCTGCAGATCCCGGCCACCGGAGCCTCATCGCGGGCAAGGCTGCTTGCCTGACGCCTTAGTTGTTAGCGAAGATGCTGATGAGCGGGCAGTTCACGATGAACCCGGTCGCCTGGAAGGTGTTGCTGGCGGTGCCGGCTGGGGTAATGCTCTGGGCCTGGGTGCCGACGAGCGACTCCGCGGTGGCGAAGTCGGTCTGCCGGTGCCGGCTGGCTACCGGTACTGAGGAGTCCCACTGGAGGAAGTGAATGTCCCACGTGGGGCTGTAGTTGAACTGGCCCCCGAGGTTGGGCACGTCCTCCAGGATGTTGAGCGGCGATTCGTGGTCGAGGACGGCCGCGTTCTCGCCCTGGCGCTGCGGGTTGTTCCGGCCCGTCTGGCCGTTGATGAAGGCGATCAGGTCTTCCCGTGCGCACCCCGGCGCGATGAACGGCGGGGTCGCGTTGAGGTCGTTGGTGCCGCAGTCAGGTGACGGCACGTTGTCGAGGGCGGGGGCGTAGGTCACGTCCTCGATAGCAGCGGCGGTCGTGTTGGAGGCGTCGGTCGAGATGTAGTGGACGCTCTGGTCCTCGTAGCAGCCGTTGGTGATGTCGTAGCTGACCGTGTGGTCATCGGCGTTGGCGTAGGCGACCTTGTCTGCCCAGTGCGCCTTGTCCGAGCCGTTGGTGGTGGTTCCGTCGCCGATCTGCTCCGCGTTCAGGACAACCCCGCTGGGCAGTTGCACCAGGGGGGTGTATCCGGGGTCGCCGACTGCCCCGGCCTGAGCTTGCGCGGGCGGGAATCCCGTCGAGCTGGGGACCAGGATGTGCTGCGGGGAGAAATTGACTGCGGCGGGCACCCTGATCGCCGCCGGATTGTTTGACGATGACCGCTGAACGCTTGTGGTGTTCGCTGCGTTGGCGAGCTTCGGCGTGTAGTTCACGCCAAGCTTCGTTGCGACGGCCTGGGTGGATGCGTCGGTGATGATGTAGTACACGCGGTGACCGGCGGCGATCCCGGTGTACAGCGGCAGCGTCACGAGCGGATTGGCGTTCGGCGGGCTCTCCGAGAAGCTCGTTGGCCCCTGCTGGTTCTCGTTGAGGAAGAAGCTGTTCGGCCCGAAGGTCTGGTGGAAAGTGCCTGACGGGGTGAAGCACATGTAAGGCAGCTGGGTTGTGCTCGCGGTGGCCGCGTGCGCGGCGAAGTGGAACGCGCTGGTGCCGGCCACGGCGGTTACTGCGGCGGCCAGCGCGAACGTGCTGGTGGTCAGCTTGCGAACTGTGCGGGATCGGGGACTTTTTTTCGGTCGCGCAAGTATTGGTCTCATATTTATGTTGTCTTCTTGCGCTCGATGCCCGTTACGGCGGTGTAGGGGATATTTCTGTGTAATGTTGCGCTGCAACGGCAGGACACGGTCGTCGCAAATCATTTAGGCCGGTCCGAGGATGGTAAAGGGCCGGCCCATGGAGCGTGCGGCCCATCGGGTAGCCGCGGTGACGTCGGCGACGCGGCCGTGATGCTCGCGGTCGCCGGCGAGCTGCCCGCCCAGGGGGACGGGCACCCGCCGCCACCAGACGACAGCCGCGACCAGGCGAGCCGCCGCGAAGCCAGCGCCGAAAGCAACAGCCCGTGACCAGTTCCACAGCGAGAACCGCCCGGCAGGGCAGAGGGCCGGCGGCCCCTTGAAGATCAAGGAGAAGAGCAGCGCCCGCGCACACATCGTCACCCGCCGCCCTTTCCGCCAGGCTCCTGCGGGTCCGCTTGATCGTCCGCGCGCCGGCCTTGCTTTACCGGGCACGGCTGGGTTCGTGTTCGGTTCCCGACTGCTGATACTTGAGCACACCGGCCGCAAGACCGGCATCCGCTAACGCAGGACACTAGATCGATGACCGGGAAATCCGGGCAGGTCAGTGGTCGAAGAGGGTGGTGTTGCCTTCGCGGGGCTGGGAGTGCTTCGTGGCCTGGGCGTACAGCTCCTCGCAGATGAGGACTGCGGGGGGCCAGCCGTCCGCCCGGCGGGTCAGGAGCTGGACCGCTGCCACTTCTCTGCGGGCTTTCGGCGAGAGGGAGCGCTGCCATTCGGGGCTGGCCAGGAACTCGGCCGCGGAAGCTTCGGGCTGTTCCCAGAAGGGGCGGTATGCCTCCTCGGCCAGGTCGGCGGCGTCCTGGCAAGCGATCTCGACGGCACCGCTTCGGGTGACGGGGTCGGTGCCGCCGGGGGTGAGCAGCTGCGCGCGCCGGCGGCGAGCCCGGGTAGCCTCTTTCGGTGGCCGACCTGGAGACCTGTTACGCCTGGGTGGTCGACGAGCCGACGCTGGACGAGCCGCGCGAGGCTTTCGCCGTCGCCGTCGAACGGACCGATCCGGACCGGGCGGAGTTCATCCGCGTGCAGCTGGCGATGGCCAGGGCGCGTGCCGCCTGGGCCGACAGCTACCCGCTGTCGTTGCGTTCCGCAGCGCTTACCGAACGGCACCATCAGCGGTGGGCTCAACCGGTCCGGCAACTGGTCGCCGGGTATCAGTTCCTGCGCGGGTTCGTGGATCTCGTCACGATGGACGCCGGGATCTTCCTGGCATTCTCCGCGGACCTGTACCGGCGCGCACCGGTGCTGCACCTGGACCTGACCGGGGTGAGGGACGTCGCCGACGAGCTGTTCGACGACCCGCAGCTCGAGCGGATCGTCTCGCTCAGCCTGCGGGGCTGCGCCCTCGGCGACCACGGCGTGGCCCTGCTCGCCCGGTCGCCGTATCTGCGCCGGCTGGAGTGGCTGGACCTCAGTGACAACGGGATCGGGGAGGAAGGCCTGGACGCGCTCGCGGCGTCCACGTCGCTGCCGCGGCTTGGGTATGTGCGACTCGCCGGCAACGCGATCGATGACCCCACCCCCGCACACGCCGACGAGTACGACGCGACGAGCGAGGTCGGGCGTGCCCTGCAGGACAGGTACGGGCCGCGCGACTGGCTCGAAGCCCAGGCGCGCTGGCGCTGGCCACCGGACCGGGACGCCGTCCGGCGACCGGCCGCGTGGTGACCCGCAGCCGAGCTGCGGATGGGCAGGATGGGCGCATGGACCTGCACCCGTACGACGGCAAGAAGCGTCGCTTCCGTCACGACGACGCGGGCGACCAGGCCTTCGCGCGCGGAGAGGTCGAGCGCCTGCTACGCATGCCCATCGGTGCGCACTCTCTCCGCTACGACCTCGCGTTCTACTCGGGAGGCATCGGCATCGTCGACAACCTGTTCATCTCGATCGAAGCCGCCGACGCCTGGCGCGCGAAGGTGCCCGACGGCTTCCTCCTGGCCGAGGACGCGCTCGAAGGGGACATTCGCTGGCTCATCATGGCCGACGATGACCTGACGCCCGACGCCGCGCTGACGACGTTCATCGCCGACCATCGCGCGCCGTTCCAGGCGCCGACGCGCGAGGAGATGTGGATCGAACGGGGCAGCGACGTGAACTCGTGGACGGTGGCGTACACCTACCAGGGCTGGTTGCATTGGATGTCGCACGACGAGGGTTAGCCACTGAGCCTGATGGCTAGGTCAGGCTACTCGCCTGATCTTTTCGTGGTGCTGGTTTTCGTAGTCGGCTGGGCTTTGGTAACCGAGGGATGAGTGCAGCCGGGTGCCGTTGTACCAGGCGATGTACTCCACGACCGCCCGCCGGGTTCCTGCCCGGGTGGGCCACGCTCTGGTGTCGATGAGCTCGCCCTTCAGCGAGGAGAAGAACGACTCGGCCAGCGCGTTGTCCCTGCTCGGTCCGCCCGACCGACAGCGTGACCTGGTTCTCCTCGGCGAGGGTGGCGCGAACCCGGCGAAGAACCGGCATGTAATTGAGAGGCCATCGATCGTGCTGGCTTGGCGGGGGTCTGGCTTGCGGGATGCCGCAACGGCGAGCAAGGCGAAGGCCGCAGCCGCGGTGGTACCCGTGCGCGGATGTGGTTGAGGTCCGGCGGGCTTGTGGCCACGCCGGGCCTTACCGCTCAGCTTGAGGCAGGCTGGTAGGTGAGCACGACGACGCCGCTCGGCGCAGGGGTTGCGCCGAGAAGCTTCAGCCGGAGCGTCTCGGCGTCGCTACCGCCGGCCGCCTTCCCGCCGACTAGTACCGGGTGGATCGAGAACCGGATTTCATCGACTAGGTGGTGGGCGACCAGTGTTTCGCTGAGTCGGCCGTATCCGTACATCATGAGATCATCGCCCTCCTCTTGCTTAAGCTCGGTCACGGCGGTGACGACGTCGCCGCGAATAAGTGTGGAGTTGTTCCAGTCAGCGTTCTCCAGCGTCGAGGAGAACACGTACTTGCGAATCTCGTTGATCGCGTCTGGGTATGGCCCGGTCTGCTTGGGCATGACATCGGCGAAGTACTCGTAGGTGCCTCGTCCCATGAGCATGCCGCCGAGGACGCTTAGCGCCTTTACGGCTTCCTCCCCAGCGCCCGGGTCGAAGATCGCCCAGGAGCCTGGGTTTGTGGTGGCGCCGTCGAGTGAGACGAAGGCCGAATTGATGATCTTGCGCATCGCGGTTCTCCTCATTTGTCGTTTGTGAGCTACGTAAGGAAGACGAACGGGACCGGCCGAAACCGGACGCGGCTCTACCTCATTCCGAGAAGGTCCAAGCACCGCCCGGCTCAGCGCGAACCCGATAGGACGCACTGCTCGGCGCGGGGCCAGTCAAGGAGGATGTTCCGGCCGAGCCGAACACACTTGACTGCTCCGTCTCCGCGAACATTGCGTGGTCCTTATCTTTTGAACCTGTTTGTCTGTGTGTCAAAGGCGGATGCGGTCTTCCGCGAGCCAGGCGAGACAGTTCTGGAACAGCGCGGGGTTCTGGCCGGCCTCCATATGCCCGATCCCGGGATGGACCCTCACGCGGACGCCCGCAGCGGCATCCGGGCAGGCCTTTGCCAGGGCGTCGCGAAATCGGAACGCCCCTTCTGGCCCAACGTGCGTGTCGTCGCCACCGCATTCGAAGGCGATGGCGGGCGCATGCGCATAGTGCCTGAGGTGGGACAGCGGGTCAAGCTGGTCATAGAACCACTGCGCATACGCATCGGCTTCGCCTTGCGGCAGGACCCGCAACGGGTCACCGATGTCCCGCATGCCCGGCCGGGCCCAGTCAGGCGTGGCCGCGATTGCCGCCACCCGGCTGATCCGCTGATCGATCCCGGCGAGCGCCACCGCGATGTCACCGCCCGCAGACACCCCGCCCGCGACCACGTCCCCAGCAGCGCCGAATTCCCCGGCCGCCCAGTCGGCTACGCGCAGCGCATCCAGCGTCGTCTGGCCAAGGATCGGCCACATGTGCCGATGGAAGTCGCCGAAAACCCGGGAAGCGATCTGCTCGGCGGTCTCGGTCCCACGCTCGCCGTGCTGCCACAGATCGAAACTGACCGCGGTAAAGCCGCGGCCGGCCAGTTCCCGCAAGAACGGGACGGCGGTTTCTTTCGTCCCGGTGAGCCAGGGCAGCCACAGGGCGATCCGGGCAGCACCGTCCTGGTTGCCCGGCTGGATCCACACCACGGGAATGCCATCCACGTCGGCGGTGCCCTCAAGCAGGTTGCTCATTTCCCCTCCGCGTTGCTGGCCGGGGCCAGCTTCATCCGGCTCGCTGAGCGGCCGGGTGTATAAGTGAGGATCACCGATCCGTTGCCCAGCCTCTTCTCGTCGGTGAGCCTGAGGTCGAGCCCGGAAGTGTCCACGTCCTCGAACAGCCGCTGCCCCGAGCCGACCACGACGGGCCGGATCCAGAAGCGGAACTCATCGACCAGGTCGTCGCGCACCAGCGTGTCGTCCAAGCGGCTGGTGCCGTACTTGATCAGGTCCTTGCCGGGCTGGTCCTTCAGCCGGGCGATTGCGGCCGATGGGTCGGGCCCCAGCAGGGTGGCATTCCATGCCGTCTGGGTCAGTGACCGGGAAGCGACATACTTCGGCATCGCGCTGATGCGGTCGATGTAGGGGTTGCCGGTCATGTGGCCCCAGTTGGCGTAGAAGTTCTCGTAGGTGACCCGGCCCATGATGAACGCGTCATAGTGGCCCAGCTGCTCCATGGAGTAAGCGGTGTCCTCGGCGTCGAAGTTCGCCCACCCTTCCGGCGCCCCGGTGACACCATCGAGCGATACGAGGGCCGATTCGATCAGTTTGCGCATTGTCGTTCTCTTTCTCGAGGGTTGATCTGTTGGTTTGCTCGCTGGCCACCGCACGCGGCTGCGAACGCGCCGATCATCTGGGCGGCCACAGCCTGGCGATGGTGGTCGCATCCCCGGCCAAAGGCGTGGGCCCGACCTCCGGCTTTAGCCCCTCTCGTTGCTTATCGCTTGCGCGAGCCCCGCCATCTGGCGTTCCAGCGCCTTGTCCGGGCTGTTTCGCCAGCTCTCAGCCACAGACTGGGACACGGGATCGGGGAAGATGTCCTCCTCATCTTTTTCGACACCGTCGAGGACGGCTCGCGCGACGGATTCAGGGGATGCCTTGGGTATGTCGATGGTGGAGGTCATGTCGGTGTCCACGGGCCCTGCGAGGACGGCATGGACCCGCACCCCCTGCCCGGCCAGCAGGGCACGCAGCGATTGCGTCATGTTGAACGCGGCGGCCTTCGAGATCGAATAGGCCGGTAGCAGCGGGAAAGCGGCGAGGGCGAGTATCGACAGATTGTTGATAATGGCTCCGCGAGAACGGGTCAGAAGCGGTAGGAACGCCTGGGTCACGGCGAGGGTGCCGAAGAGGTTGACGGCGAGATGGCGTTCGACCGCAGCACGATCGCTAAGGTCGTCGTAGACCTCGATGCCAGCGTTGTTAATGAGGATGTCGAGGGAGCCGACAGTCGCGGTGGCTTCCTTGACCTGGGCCGCGCTGGTCACATCCAGGGTCACCGACGTGACGCGTCCGTCGGGATGGGTCAAAGGCCCGCGCGTGCCGGCGTACACCCGCTTGGCGCCTCTGTTGAGCGCTTCTTCGGCCAGGGCCCGGCCGATGCCGCGGTTGGCGCCGGTCACCAGGATTGTCTTACCTTCGATAATCATGTCAGTTCCTCCGGTTGTGGTACGGGATCGGAGATCACCTCAGCGGGCGAAGCCAGGCAGCGCCGGGTTCGGCGGTGAGCTGAGGCCGCTCCTCGACCACAGCCCGCCGCTCATCAAGGGCATGCCGGGCCGCTTAGCTAACTCACCGGCCCACCGCCGGCCTGGGCCCTTCACGGGGTCCCGCTTACGCCTCTGGCACCGGTCACTCCTGGTCTCTTCGGGTGATCTTCACCAGGACGACGAACGGCGGGCGCCGGAACCGGACACGCGCTAGGAGATTTCCAAACTCTCGATCCGCCGCTCAAAGGCCACCCGCTCGGCGGGGCTGCGGGCCAGCGCAATGGCGTGCTCGTAGTTCTCCCGCGCCTCGGCATCGCGGCCGGCGCGCCTTTCGAGGTCAGCCCGGGCCGCCCAGTAGAAGGGATAGCGGGACAGCTTCGGCTCCCCGGCGAGGGCGATCAGCTCACGGCGGCCCGCGTCGATGCCGTCGCGTTCGGCCACGGCCAGCGCACCATTCAGCGCCACGACCGGGCTCCAGGACTGCTGGGCAAGCACCTGATAGAAGCCGACGATCCTGTCCCAGTCTGTCTCCTGGATCGACGGTGCTATCGCGTGCTCGCAGGCGATGCCGGCCTCCAGATGCCAACGAGACATGTGATCGCCGGAGGCCGAGCGGGCCAGGTGCATCAGGCCGCGCTCGATGCGCGCCCGGTCCCAGCGGCTGCGGTCCTGATCCTCAAGGGGGACGAACACGCCGTGCTCGTCCAGGCGTGTCGACAGACGGGCAGTGTTGAAGCAGAACAACGCGGCCAGCGCGTACACGTCCGGATGCGCCGTAGCCTTGGCGTCTAGCAGCAGTTCGGTCAGGCGCAGCGCGTCCTCACACAGGAACGGACGCACCGGATCCTGCGGGTTGCTGCCGTGGTAGCCCTCGTTGAACAGCAGATAAAGCGATCGCAGCACGGAATCCCGGCGGGCGTCGACGTCAGGCAAGTCGTCCACGTCGGGCAACCGGCCCAGTTGGCGCAGACGGCCGCGCCCCCGGTGCAGGCGTCGGTCGATGGTCTGAGTATCCACCAGGAACGCTTGACCGATCTCCTTGGGCGACAGACCGCACAGCCAACGGAGGATCAGTGTCATGTGCGTCTCGCGGTTCAGCCCTGGGTCGCAAACCGCGAACATCATCGCCAGCTGGCTGACGCCCTCGGCGGCCGGGGCAAGTGCCGCCTCGATCGTATCGGTCAGCGCCGTCGTCGTCGCCAGCTCGGGCAGGATCGAGCGGTGGCGCTGCTCGCGGCGGATGATGTCGATCGCCCTGTTGCGGGCGGCCCGGATGATCCACGCCTTCGGGTCCTGCGGCAACCCGAAGCGCCAGGCGTGCATGGCACTCACCAGCGCGTCGTGCACGACATCTTCGGCGAGAGGGATGTTGGACGGGCCCAGGACCCGGGTCAGCGCGCTGACCAGGTGCGCGTACTCCCTCCGGAACAGGTCCTCGACCAGCTCCGCAGCTGACACCGCGGCGGACCGCTCGTCCACGAGCATCAGCTCCGATAAGTCCTGGACCGGCCGCACCTCGACGGAACCGCCGAACTCGTACGTCGGGCACGTGACCGCAACGTCGACGGCGTCTTCCAGGGACGCGGCCTCGATGATCAAGCTGCCGGTCACCAGATCCTTCGACTCAGCATAGGGTCCGTCGGTGACCACGCGCTCGCGGCCCCGGACCACGGCCCCCGGATCGTCGAGCGCGGTTCCGTTGTCGCGCGCCCGGCCCTGCCGCGCCAGCTCATCGGACCAGCGATACCACTTCTCGACGTGAGCCTGAAGCTCCGAGGGCGACAGACCCTGCCGCGCGACAGAACCCCCGCGGAAGATCAACATGAACTTGCTCCGCAGGGCACGCTCCCCGCTTCGAGATTCCGGCACCATGGCCTCCACCGTATCCGCCGCCTCATCGAACCCCGTCACCCAGGCAGCAGGGCCTACCCAGATACGGCACGGCCGTCGCGCGCAGCGCCAGGGGGCCGAGTGCAAGGCAGGTTGCAGATAGGGCAGCCAGAGCCCGGAACCCGTGCGCAGATCATCCAGCTCAGCTCGACTGCCCAGCGGCGGCGCCGCCAACCGGGCACGAGCGCAGGTAAGGCGGACCTCGCGCTCGCCTATGAGGCTAACGGCTACGCCTCGTGGTAATCCCTGTGGCTGCTGATGGCTCCTGGCTGGAGGAGATCGGCGCGATTCTGCGCGACGGCCTCGGAGAACGGGCAGCCCGGGTGCCTACCCGAACGCTACCGGCCGATGCCCAAGGGGCGGATCTAGGCTGGGTCAAGCACATCAGCACAGAAAAAGCGCAACGCCTTCTCAGTTTCGCGCCGCGAGACGTCCGGCAGACCGTTCTTGACGCGGCCCGGAGCATGGTCGACACCGGACTCGTCGCCCCTGAACGCAACCGCGGGGGTGGCGCCGATCTGCCGGCCTCGCCGATGCCCTTGGCGCCGAGCGGCGTCATGAACCCAGAGGGCCACGCTGCGCTTGAGCACATCGCACCGCATCTGCAGCTCCGCGTTCTCCCTGCGCAGCCGCACCAGCTCCGCCCGCTCGTCCTCGCTCAGCTGCCCGTCCCCGCCCTCGCGGCGACGCCGGCCAGCATTGACCCAGTTGCCCAGGGTGCCCTCGTTGACCCCGAGGTCACGGGCCACCTGCGCGACCGGCTTGCCCGTTTCACGGACTAGCCGGGCCGCGCCTTCACGGAAGTCCTTATCGAACTTCCTGCGCGTTTCTCCCGCCATCGGAGAACCTCCCTCTAAGAGGATCTCTCCACGCCGGGAGGGGAAACCCAGGTGACCTGCTCCTTCCCTGGTCCTGGGCGTACTCAACGAGATTCCGCGCGGGGTCGTCTAGGGAGTGACGGCGAAAAACAGGAGGCTAAGTGAACGATGCGCAAGAACGTGCATTCGAGCAATTCGTAGCCGAGTCCGGTGATTCCCTGCTGCGGCTGGCGACGCTGCTCATGTCCGACCCGGGCCTGGGCGAGGATGTCTACCAGGAGACGCTGCACCGCCTGGCCGCCCGCTGGTCGAAGGTGGATAACCCCCGGGCGTTCTGCCGCCGGGTGATGCACAACATCGTGATCGACCAGGGCCGCCGCAAGCGGCGCCAGGTCTCGACGGTGCTGCTCACCGCGGGGCATGACGACTACGACCCGCGCTCGGGCGACTCGACCGCGGCGGCGGAGCTGCGGCCGGTGCTGCTGAGCGCGCTGCGCACGCTGACCGCGCACCAGCGGGAGATCGTCGTGCTCCGCTACTTCGACGACCGCAGCGAGGCCGAAGTAGCGGAACTGCTCGGTATCTCGGCGGGGACGGTCAAGAGCACCCTGTCCCGCGCCGTGGTACAGCTACGCGAGCAGCCCGGGATCAGCGCGCTTTTTACGCACGCTGGAATCAACACCACGATGAGGAAGGTTCGTTATGCCTGACATTCAGGAAGAGGTCATGCGCGAGCTGATGCGCGACGCTACCAGCGACCTGTTCGCGCCGCGGACGGCCGCGGCCAGTGCCATCCGGCACGAGCGGCGGCGCCAGTTCCGCAGCCGGATGATCGGGGCCGGCGCGACCGCGGCCGTGGCCGGGCTGGCGGTGGGGGTGGTCCTCACCACGTCCGGCGGTGCCGCAGGGCCGGCCGGGACGACGCCGGCGGTGCACAACGCTCAGCTCACCGCCGCGCAGCAGACGTTGTACAGCCTGAGCAGCGCGGCCGCCGGGTCGCACCAGCAGTCCGGCCGCTACGTGATCATGACCGAGAAGACGGTCAGCGGTGGGGAGTCCGGGCCGAAGACCAGCGTCATCGACACGGTCACCGGCAGCGTGGTCACCTACCAGGACATCGCCCTGTCCGCAGTGCCGAAGACGCCGCAGCCGCCGGCCGTGCTGAAGTCCGGGCCGGGTTCCGTGCCGACCCAGGCCGACCTCAACGCCTACCCGACCAGCCCGGCCAAGCTGCGCGCCGAGCTGCTCGCGCTGGCGAGGCAGCAGGTGGCCCTGGCCCAGTCGCAGGCAGCCAAGAAGAACCCGGGAGGCAAGACGCCGCCGGTCAGCCAGTCGACGGACGACGACCTGGTCTTCTCCGGGGCTACTAACCTGTTGTGGCAGCCGAACCTGAGCCCGGCGCTGCGCTCGGCCCTGTACAAGGTGCTGGCGACCACGCCGGGGGTCAAGGTCAGCCCGCACGCGCAGGACAGCGCCGGCCGTCCGGCGGTGGAGATCAGCCGGGTCAACGACTGGGGCAAGGCCAACGTCATGACGTTCGAGAACCCCAAGACCGGCGCCACGCTTGAGACCGCGTCGAAGCTGCCGGCCGAGGGCGTGAACCAGGACCTGTACCTGTCGATCAAGTACAGCAACTCGGTCCCGGGTAACCCGTACCAGCACTGACCGGGCCCGTGGCAGG